>Ga0265780_10000896_pt1 | contig 43994 bp, 35 predicted proteins | sample P1T30metagenome_FD_192432 | JGI IMG/M metagenome (GOLD analysis project Ga0265780, IMG submission 192432) | Plant litter microbial communities from East Loma Ridge, Irvine, California - P1 T30 | ecosystem: Environmental > Terrestrial > Plant litter > Unclassified | place: USA: California...
CCCAGCAGCAGGAACACCAGGTTCGGCATGCCCGGGATCAGGCCCATGCCGCCGATGATGCCGCCGGTGATGTACAGCACCATCGGCTTGCCGAACAGCTGGCCGACGACCTGCTCGCCGACGTCCTTGTCGCTGGCCACGCGCGAGACCACCATACCGGCCGCGATCGAGATGATCAGCGACGGCAGCTGGGCGACCAGGCCGTCGCCGATGGCCAGCAGCGTGTAGTTGGTGACGGCGTCGCCGAAGGACATGTCGTGCTGGACCATACCGACGATCAGGCCGCCGATGATGTTGATCACGGTGACCAGGATACCGGCGACGGCATCGCCGTGGACGTATTTCGAGGCACCATCCATCGAACCATAGAATTCCGCCTCCATGCCGACTTCCGCACGGCGCTTCTTGGCTTCATCCTCGCCAATCAGGCCGGCGTTCAGGTCTGCGTCGATCGCCATCTGTTTACCCGGCATCGCGTCCAGGGCAAAGCGCGCGCCCACCTCGGCGATACGGCCCGCGCCCTTGGTGACGACGGTGAAATTGATGATGGTGAGGATGATGAAGACCACCAGACCGACCGTGTAGTTACCGCCGATCAGGAAGTGGCCGAAGGCCTCGATGACTTTACCGGCCGCGGCGCCGCCGGTGTGGCCCTCGGTCAGCACCACGCGGGTCGAGGCCACGTTCAGCGCCAGGCGCAGCATGGTGGTGACCAGCAGCACGGCCGGGAAGGCCATGAAGTCGAGCGGCTTGACCGTGTACAGCGCGGTCAGCAGCACGATCACGGACAGCGCGATATTGAAACTGAAGAACAGGTCGAGTGCAAAGGCCGGCAGCGGCAGGATCATCATCGCCAGCAGCAGGATGATCAGGATCGGCGCCGCCAGCGCATTGCCTTTCGCAGTGATCGCGCTCATCCAGCGGGGCAGCGTGAAACCGTTCATTGACACTCCGTCGTTCAGTTCATGGGAAGAGAGCCGACATTATTGCTGATGCTCTGTGGAAACCATTGAACAAGGAGATGGGGAAAGTCCACGCATTTCAAATGAAAAGGCCGGCATGGAAGCCGGCCCGGTGCTCATTTGATCAGTGCGGATTGCCCGGATTGGCGCCTTGGGCAGGCTTTTGCGAGGCCGGATTGAAGGGGTCCAGCTCCGGCGGCACCGGCAGCTTGTTCGGACGGTCCGGATACTGGTCGGTGCTGCCCTTGGTGTAGGCGCGCAGCTGGTAGACGTAGGCCAGGACTTCGGCGACGGCCGAGTACAGCGCTTCCGGGATCTCGTCGTCGATGTCGGTGTGCTTGTACAGCGCACGCGCCAGCGCCGGGGCTTCCAGCAGCGTGACCTTGTTTTCCTTGGCAATCTCGCGGATGCGCGCCGCGACCTCGTCGGTACCCTTGGCCACCACGCGCGGCGCCCCGCGCTGCCCTTCCCCGTACTTCAGCGCCACCGCGAAGTGGGTCGGGTTGGTCACGACCACGTCGGCGGTCGGCACGTTGGACATCATGCGCTTGCGCGCCGCCTCGCGCTGCAGCTGGCGGATCTTGCCCTTGATCTGCGGGTTGCCGTCGGATTCCTTCGATTCCTGGATCACTTCCTGGCGCGTCATCTTGAGCTTGTTGGCGTAGTGCCACATCTGGTAGGGCCCGTCCAGGATCGCGATCGCGCCCAGCGCGCCCACCATGGTGAGAAACGCCTTGGCGATGATGCTGCCCAGGTGCGGCGCGGCCGTGCCGAAAGGCTCCATCACCAGGCCGATCACGGCATCCTTGTTGCTCATGACCACGAACCAGGCGACGGCGCCGACCAGCAGGGTCTTGGCGACCGCCTTCAGCAGTTCCACCAGGGCGTTGGTCGACACCATGTTGCCGATGCCGCGGATCGGATTCATCTTGCCGAAATTCGGCGTGAACGCTTTGGCGCTGAAGTTCCAGCCGCCGATCAGCATCGGTGCGGCCAGCATCACCAGCATCACTGCCGCCGCCAGCGGCAGGCAGGCCAGCAGCACGCCGCCGACGTCGGCCGTGACGCGCTCCATCAGCACCGCCGGGTTGTGCACCTGCTCGCGGTCCAGCGACAGCCCGCTCTCCAGCACGGCCGACAGTTTGCTGACCAGCCCGCCGCCCAGCATCCACAGGCCCGCGCCGGCCGTCATCAAGACGGCAAAGGTCGCGACTTCGCGCGACCTGGGAATATCGCCATCCTTGCGCGCCTGGTCGAGGCGCCTTTGTGACGCTGGTTCGGTCTTTTCTGCGTTGCTGGCTTCGGCCATCCTGGGCTCCGATTTGAATCAGGATGGGATTATTCCAGATGTTGTCCGCGAGCTATAGATAAAACAAGTGGGCAAAATGGCGCCAAATTCGCGACAAACTAAAGCTAGTCGTTATAAAACGTGAGATTGTCTGCAAAGTTTTGCGTTAAACTAATGTGTTGCGGACAAGTGGAAAAATACTCACACTTTCCGTGGGAGTTGCCGCTATTGGCAGGCCTATTAGTGAACTAAAGCAATGTTCTGTTGTTATAATGTGCTAGCAACAGAATCTTGCTGCAGTGTCCCTTCAATTGAAACAAAGGATATCAACATGAAAAAAATTCTCGTCACCGGCGCAATCCTGAGCCTGCTGTCGGCACAAGTGTTCGCACAAGAAGCTGCTACCGCCGCTGCTGGCCAGACCGGCGCCGCTGCTGGCACCGAAGCTGCTGCAGGCACCGCTGCTGCCGGCACCTCGACCGGTGGTTTCCTGGGCGGTACCGCCTTCGCCGGCCTGTCGACCGGCGCTGCCGTCGCCATCGGCGTGGCTGTTGCTGCTGTTGCAGTTGCTGCTTCGGACAGCGACTCGACCACCAACCACTCGACCACCACCCACCACTGATCGTTCAGCGGGCGCTTGGGCGCCCGATGGGTGTAGTTGTAAAAATGGCCGCTCATCGAGCGGCCATTTTCTATTCGATCTCGCCGATGCGTTTCAAACAGGCCCGGCACAAGGCCTCGGCGTCTTCCTGGGTCGATGCCTCCGCATAGCAGCGCAGTTCCGGCGCGTTGCCGGATGGGCGCAGGTGCACGATATCGCCGTTGGCGAAGGTGGCGCGCAGGCCATCGGTCGTATCGACATGCGCGAGCGTGCCGGACCGGGGCGCCAGCAAAGGACCCAGCTGGGCCGCATCCTGCTCCAGGCGCCTGAGCAGGTCACGGCTCAGTTCAGTCGCAAAATCCTGCAGGCGGTCGCTGGCGGTGAAGCGCGGCGGCAGCGTGCGGGCAAGCCCGGACACAGGGCAGCCCCGTTCACGCGCCAGGCCCAGCACGGCGACGATGGGCAGCACCGCGTCGCGCGTCGGCAATGCCTTCAATACCGCACCATTGCGCGCGATGTCCGAACCCAGCAGGAAACCGCCATTCGCTTCGTAGCCGGCGATCACGGCGTCACGCCCGTGCGCCGCGGGAGCCTGCTCCATGCCGGCGATCACGTACGGCGAACCGATGCGGGTACGGATCACGTCCTTGAAGCTGCCGCACTGTTCGACGGCGGTATTGCTGCTGACCGGCGTGACGACATGCTCGGCGCCCAGGTACTGGCTGCACAGGATGCCGACGATGTCGCCCCGCAGCCACCTGCCCCGCTCGTCCCCAATCAGCGGGCGGTCGGCATCGCCGTCGGTGGACACGATGGCGTCGAAAGTATGTTCGGCGGCCCAGCGCGCGGCGCGTTCGATGTCTTCGGCACGCACGGCTTCGGTATCGATGGGCACGAATTCATCCGTACGCCCCAGCGGCAGCACGGTGGCGCCGAGCGCTTCCAGGATGGTGCCCAGGATATCGCGCGCGACGCTCGAATGCTCGTAGACCGCAATCCGCAGGCCCGTCAGCGCCTGGGCGCCAAACACGTCCAGGTAACGTTGCACATAGGCTTGCGCCGGCTCGTCGTTCGCCACGGACAAGGCCGGCGTCGGGATGGTCGCGGGCAGCTCGACCTCGGCGTCGAGCATGGCTTGCTCATCCTGTTTCGAGATTTCGCCGTCGGCGCGGTAGAACTTGATGCCGTTGCGGTCGAAGGGAATATGGCTGCCGGTGACCACGATCGCGGGCGCACCGTGCACGGCGGCGTAATAGGCGATGGCCGGCGTCGGCAAGGCGCCGACGAACAGGACTTGCTTGCCGGCGTCGCGCACGGCCTGCGCGCAGGCGGCGCTGATCGCAGGGCTGCTCGGCCGCAGGTCATGGCCAAGCACCACGGTATCGGCGCTGGACGCGACCGTGCGCAGGAAAGCCTGCGCATAGGCATAGCACACATCAGTGCTCATGCTGGAAACGAGCCCGCGGGCTCCGCTGGTGCCGAACTGGACACCGGACTTGGCAACGATGTGCCGAAGACTGGACATTGACATCGGTAGTAATGGATCAGGTTATTCGTAAGTATCCGCGTTCGCGAACGCGCTGCCCTCGGCATCTTTCTTGGCGAGTTGCGGCCTGTCCTGGACAGGCCAGGCGATATTCAGCTGCGGATCGTCCCAGCGCAGGCTGCGTTCGAACTCGGGATACCAGTAATCGGTCGTCTTGTACAGGAATTCAGCGGTCTCGGACAGGACCAGGAAACCGTGGGCGAACCCGGGCGGCACCCATAATTGGCGGTTGTTGTCGGCGGAAAGCTCCACACCCGTCCATTTGCCAAAGCGAGGCGAGCTGCGGCGCATGTCGACGGCGACGTCGAACACGGCGCCCTGGATGACGCGCACCAGCTTGCCTTGTGGATTCTGGATCTGGTAATGCAGCCCACGCAGCACGCCCTTGGCCGATTTGCTGTGGTTGTCCTGCACGAAATCGACTTGCAAGCCCGTCGATTCCCGGAAATCGCGTGCATTGAAGCTTTCGTAAAAAAAGCCGCGCGCATCCCCGAATACTTTCGGGGTCAACAGCAGCACCTCGGGGAGCGCGGTCGGAGTCAGGGTATAAGGCATGTCAACTTTGCTTCAATATATTCAACAGGTAATGTCCATAACCATTCTTCGCCAGGGGCGAAGCCAGGCGTTCGAGCTCGCTTGCCGTGATCCACTGCTGACGATAAGCAATTTCCTCAGGGCATGATACCTGCAAGCCCTGGCGTTTTTGCAGCGTCGCGATGAAGCTGGCAGCCTCCAGCAGGCTGTCATGGGTGCCGGTATCCAGCCAGGCAAAACCGCGGCCCATGATCTCCACGCTGAGCTCGTTGCGGTCCAGGTAGCATTGGTTCACATCCGTGATCTCGAGCTCGCCCCGCGCCGATGGCTTGATATCAGCGGCGATATTGCAAACGTTATTGTCATAAAAGTACAAACCGGTCACCGCGAAGTTTGATTTCGGCACGGCGGGCTTTTCCTCGATGCTGAGGGCGCGCTGCTTGCCATCGAACTCCACCACACCATAGCGTTCCGGGTCTTGCACGTGGTAGGCGAACACGGTGGCCCCGTCGGTCCGCTGGTTAGCGCTTTGCAATTGCTTGACCAGGTCGTGACCATAGAAGATGTTATCGCCCAATACCAGCGCGCTCGGGTCATTGCCGACGAAGTCCTTGCCGATGATGAATGCCTGGGCCAGACCGTCCGGGCTGGGCTGGACCGCGTACTGGATGTTCATCCCCCACTGGCTGCCGTCACCCAGCAATTCGGCAAAGCGCGGCGTGTCGTGCGGCGTGCTGATCAGCAGAACGTCGCGGATGCCGCTCAGCATCAGGGTGCTCAGCGGGTAATACACCATCGGCTTGTCGTACACCGGCATCAATTGCTTGCTGACCGCCTGCGTCACCGGGTACAACCGGGTGCCGGAGCCGCCCGCCAGGATGATGCCTTTTCGTTTGCTCGACATGGTGATCCTTTAGAAGATTTGCTGCAACACGTGGCGCACGCCGTCCTGCCAGTGCGGCAGGCGCAGCCCGAAGGTCTCGCGGAAGCGCGCCGTATTCAGGCGGGAGTTGGAGGGACGCTTCGCCGGGGTTGGATATTGTTCAGTGCTCAAGGGCGCGACGGCGTCCGGCGTTGCCTTCAGCGTCTTGCCGGCCGCCAACGCTTCGGCGATCACGAAACGCGCGTACTCGTGCCAGCTGGTTTCGCCGCCTGCGGCAACATGATAAGTACCATAGGGGAAACTTTCGCCGTCTTCGCGCTGATGCTGGCGCACCAGTTGCGCCGTCAGGTCCGCCAGCAGCGCGGCCGAGGTCGGCGCGCCGAACTGGTCGGCCACCACCGTGAGGCGCTCGCGCTCGCCGGCCAGACGCAGCATGGTCTTGGCGAAATTGCCGCCATGCGCCCCGACCACCCAGCTGGTACGCAGGATCAGGTGGCGCGGATTGGCGGCCGCCAGCGCCACTTCGCCTTCATGCTTGCTGCGGCCGTAGACGCTCTGCGGATCGGGCGCGTCGCCCTCGGCATACGCCCCCTCTTTCGTGCCGTTGAACACGTAATCGGTCGAAAAGTGGACGACCAGGGCGCCGAGAAGGGCCGCTTCCTCGCCGAGCACGCGCGGCGCTTCCGTGTTCACGGCGAACGCCGTGGCCTGGTCGGCTTCGGCCTTGTCGACCGCCGTGTAGGCGGCGGGATTGACGATGACGTCGGGCGCAATGCTGCGCACCAGGGCCCGGAGCGCCTCGGCGTCGGCAAGGTCGCAGTCCGCGTGGCTGACGGCGACCACCTCGCCGAGCGGCGCCAGCGCGCGCTGCAGTTCGAAGCCGACCTGGCCGTTCTTGCCGGTGACAAGAATCTTCACATCACGCTCCGTATTGGGTACCGACCCAGTCGCGGTAGGCGCCGCTGGTGACATTCTGCACCCAGGCCTGGTTGTCGAGATACCACTGGACCGTCTTGCGGATGCCGGTGTCGAAGGTTTCGGCAGGCTTCCAGCCGAGTTCGCGCTCCAGCCTGGTGGCGTCGATCGCGTAGCGGCGGTCGTGGCCCGGGCGGTCGGTGACGAAGGTGATCTGGGTGGTGTAGGACTGGCCGTCGGCGCGCGGGCTCAGTTCGTCCAGGATCGCGCACAGGGTGTGCACGACTTCCAGGTTGGCCTTCTCGTTCCAGCCGCCGACGTTGTACACCTCGCCCAGTTGCCCGGCTTCCAGCACGCGGCGGATGGCCGAGCAGTGGTCCTTCACGTACAGCCAGTCGCGGATCTGCTGGCCGTCGCCGTAGATCGGCAGCGGCTTGCCGGCCAGCGCATTGTGGATGCACAGCGGAATCAGCTTTTCCGGGAAGTGATAGGGGCCGTAGTTGTTCGAGCAGTTCGTGGTCAGGACCGGCAGGCCATAGGTGTGGTGGTAGGCGCGCACCAGGTGGTCGCTGGCGGCCTTGCTCGCCGAGTACGGGCTGTTCGGCTCATAGCGGTTGGTTTCGCGGAAGGCCGGGTCGTCCTTGCCCAGCGAACCGTAGACTTCATCGGTCGACACGTGCAGGAAGCGGAAATCCGCCTTCTCCTGCTCCGGCAGGCTGCTCCAATAGGCGCGTACGGCTTCCAGCAGGTGGAAGGTGCCGACCACGTTGGTCTGGATGAAATCTTCCGGGCCGTGGATGCTGCGGTCGACGTGGCTCTCGGCGGCGAAGTTCACGACCGCGCGCGGCTTGTATTCCTTCAGCAGCTTGCTGACCAGTTCGAAGTCGCCGATGTCGCCCTTGACGAACACGTGCTTCGCATTGTCCTTCAGGCTGGCCAGGTTCTCCAGGTTGCCTGCATAGGTGAGCTTGTCGAGATTGACGACAGGTTCATCGGAGGCGGCAAACCAGTCGAGCACAAAATTACTGCCAATAAAGCCGGCACTGCCGGTCGTCAAAATCATATTCAGCTCCCGATTATCGTCACCCACATGCCATTGCTCACAAAATTTTCCGCTTATGGCTAGGAAAGCAATAATTCTAAACTGAACGCGTATTCAGCACGCTAAAAATTTCAAAATTTACATCAAACCTGGGAAAACAGGACGACCGTGCCGCCCTGTGCGCTCCCCTTGCATGCTCAATACGTACCGCTCCAGGCAACGCCGACCTGCCGTGGACCAGGCGTCAGCGTCAAGCCGGATCGCGCATCGGTACGTTGCGACTGCCACAACCAGCTGCCTACCGCATAGCCGAGCAGGCCGCCGGCCACCACGTCCGACACCCAGTGCTGGCGATTTGCCGTGCGGCCCAGCGAGCCAAGCGCGGCCACGCCATACAGCCAGGGCGCATCATATTCCTGAGCAAAAGGCGTTACCGCCGCAAACGCCACCGTGCTGTGGTTGGACGGGAAGGAGGCATTCGAACGATCCGAGGTACGCGCCCACTGCCCGAGCTCTTCACTCGGGCGCGCGCGGCCAACGATATGTTTCGTGGCCACCGACAGGGCGGCGGCGCTGGCGATCGACTCCAGCGAAATGATACCGATGTTGCGCATGCGCGCATCGCCCATCAGGGTGGCGGCGCCGGCGGCGCCGGCCAGCAACACCGGCGTGGCCTTGCCGGCATTGGCCCACGCGCGCGTGACGCCCGCGCTCTGGTGCTTTTGCATGAAGCGGTCGACCGGCCTGTCCAGCACCGAGCCCGCCAGCACCGCGCCGCCTGCGAACAGGCCGCCCTTCGCCCATTGCGGCAAGGTCGGTGTGGTCGAGAACGATTGTTCGAGCCGCCAGCGGAATTCGGGCCAGGGATTGGTCAGCGGGCGCACCGGCGGATTGACCGCCGCCAGTTTCTGCTCATCGGCACGCTCGGCAAAGTTGCCCAGGCCGTCGTAGAGCGTAAGATCGCGGCGCGGCTGCTCGACCAGGGCATACAAGTCGCCCGGACTTGCCACCATTTGGCCCACGTCGCGCGTCCAGGGCGAAAGCGCAACGCCCGCTGTCGTCTGCGAGTCGAGCGGGAGCATGATGTTCAGGGGCACCGACAGGAATACGCCCTTGTCGTTATAGGGCGCCGACGGCTTGCCCGGATTCGTGATGTCGTTGCCGTTGGTCTTGGTGTACCAGGCGCCGATCTCGACGCCGGATGGAAAGCGGCGCTTGAACTCGAGGCGTACCCCTTCGTCGCGCGCCAGGAAACGGCCGGCGCGTGCCGTCGCCGTGATGTCGTAGGGCAGACGGTAATGCAGCGCGCCGAGCGCGCTCACGGTCTGGTAATCGCGCTTGTCGAACCACCCCTTGACGCCGCGCTGCTGCAAGGCGTCCGCGGTGATGTCCGCTGCCCAGCGGCTGTCCTTCGGCAGATACAACACCTGTCCGCCAAAGCCCCGGTACATTTCCTCATAAAAGCCCGCGGAGAGACGGGTATACACGCGCTCCGCCGGATTCTGATACTTGTTCAGCAACAGCCTGTTCAGCTTGAAACGCCCGCCGCGCTTGTAGTCGGCAATATCCGTACGCACGTGGGGCAGCAGGCTGTTCGATGGCTGGGTGACGCCCGAGACGTTCTCGGACACGTCGAGTTTCAAGTCGCTGTTCAGGTACAGGCCCTGGCCCAGGCGCTTGTCGTAATTCACCGCGGCCCAGAGTTCGTAACGCAAGGCGCCGCTCGGGTCATTGAAGAAGAACGATACCTTGGGAACGACCTTGAAGCGGTTGGCCTCGCGGTCTTCCGAACTGACCTGGACGATGTTGCCGTCGCGCCCGACTTGCACACCCAGCGCGCCGTCACCCTGGATCGCCGCCAGCATGCCGAGTTCGTCGTCGCCCGAACGATCGGCAGGCGTCGCGTAGCGCACCACCGCCGTCTGCAGGAAGGCGTCGCGCGTGGCCAGGCCGGTGAAGTAGTCCGTGAGACGCTGGAGATCGAGGAATTCGTAGGTGGCGACCGGCTGCTCCAGACGCGTATAAGTGACCTGGATCGCGCGCGTGCCTTCGGGCGCGAAAGCCAGGGCGGTACGGGTCGCACGCCCCACCGCCCTGCCAAGGTTGGAAATACGGTTGTTGGTCAGGCTGATCTTGAGGCGGTTGCCGTCCAGTTCGACCCGGACGTTCCTGAAGTCCTGCTTGACCAGCGCGGCGACCAGCGCCGCGCCATGCTTGCGGTCGTCCTGCCACTGGGCCGCCGAAACCCGTGGCGGCGCATCCTGCGGCCGAAACGGGGCCGGCTCCAGGAATTTCGGAATGAACTCTTTTTCCGCGAACGGAATGGCCAGATAGGCATTGGCGCTGTAATGGTCCCGCTGCCAGGCGACCTGGGCTCCCAGCCAGCCCCAGCGATATTCCAGGCCGAGCTTCGGGCCGCCTTCCCGGCGCGCTGCCCCGCTCTGCTGCGCCAGATAGTCCTTCTTGTAGTCGTTGGCGTCGTATTCCGCGACGACCGCCCAGCGCAGTGCCGACAGCGGTGCCCAACGGACGCCGGCGAACACCCCGTCCGGCCGCTTCTTGCCGTAGCCGATGCTGGCTTCCAGGTTGTGCGCCTTGCCGAAGGATTTCGAGGCCACGATGTACTGTCCCTTGAACAGTCCGGTACCGAGCACGTCGGTGGCGCCCACGGAAATTGCGGGCAACACTGCACTTTCATTGCGCAGCCGGAGCTTCATGTCGGCGACCTTGTCCTTGTAGCGGCCGTAGGCGCTGCCGTATTGCGGATCCGACGAGGTGAATGCCGGCACGCCGGTAATCGAGACATAACGTCCGGTGACCTGCAGGAAGGGCAGCAAAGTGACCGAAGCCCAGGCGCTTCCGTAGGGGCTGTCATAGCCGTAGCCCGTCACGAAGGCCCCGTCGAGCTCCGTCCAGGCGCTGGGCATGTTGATGTAGCCGGACTGGCCTTGTACCGTGGGGGTGGCAGCGAAAGCTTGAGCAGCGCTCAGCATCAGACAGCCGTACCACGAATGTTTAGCGTATTTTTTTGTTACTTTCAACACGTGCGACGATCCAGCAACAGGTTCGAGGGAGGGGCTTGGTGCGGACGGCCATCGACAACCGCATCCGCGAAAAAGAGTGAGTTTATCATTAGCAACAACGAGGACCAAGCGTGTTTTCCCGGATTACGAAGAATCTGGACATGTCCGCAACATTTGCTTACATGTAAACTGACATAAACATGTTAGAAGTTATCGTCCAGCAAATTCTCACACATTCTCCCGGATAAATTGCTAATACTCGACGGATACAGCGAATGCCGGAAAATAGCAATACCGCCAGGTGTTCCGTTTTTCACGCACTGTCAATATGTGGTATTTTGATTTCCTCTGAACAAATGCGATTGCACAAGTTGCTCAGTATTCATACAATGCTAGCTTCGACAATTCGTGCGTCAAGCGCCCTCTCGAAACCTCTCGTCCAGACACTTGGCTCACTCGTCCACTGCGGCGCGAGAGGTTTGGTGGCCACTATCAGCCCCTCGTTCACCTAGTACGGCCCTTGCTTCAACGCTTGAGCTCCGGGACATTTATGTCACGCTTACCCCAGGCTAAATCCCAGATGAAACCAATAGAATCGATATTCCTCCCCAAAACTAAATGGTATTGCAATCGCCGTTTTGAAAAATCATTATTGATCTGCACGGATATCGTTTCCATGACATTGGCATTTGTTATTGCCATCATGATTGCCGCTCCATTTCACGGCAATGCGATTTTCGACGAGCATGCATGGGCGCCGGCTTTGAGTTTCGGCAGGTCCCAGATTTATGCGAGCCTGATTTTATTATCGGTAGCGGTATTCTGGGGCAAAGGCCATTATTCGAAAAGAAAGCCATTTGCCAACGAGGTCAAGGATATCCTTAAAATCACCCTGGCCGTGGCTGCGCTGGATGTGACCCTGCTGTTCCTGGCCAAGCTGCAATTCTCGCGTGCGACGGTCCTGATCAACTGGACCAGCGTCCCGGTCCTGCTGGTGGTCATGCGATGGGTGGCCAAGCGCGCCCTGCTGGCGGCGGGCGGCTGGCGCCGGCCCATGGTCATCATCGGCTGGGGCGAAAACGCCATCGAAACCGCACTGGCCTTCAAGGATGAGCCATTGATGGGTCTGGAACTGGCGGCTTTCCTGATTCCGTCCGGCCAGGACAAACTGGCGCACGAGATCAAGGACAAGAACGGCAACCTGGTTCCTTCGATCATGCTCGGCAAGGATCCCGTGCAGACCCTCAGGCAGCTCGGCAATCCGCACGTCGTGCTGGCGATGGAACAAGGCGGCATCGATTCCTACCAGGACGTGATCCAGCAGCTCAGCCGGCATAACAACGACATGCAGCTGGTGCCGGCCTTGCGCGGCCTGCCGCTCTACGGCATGGAAGCGAATCACTTCTTTGCGCACGAGGTCCTGATTCTGACCATGCGCAACAACCTGGCGCGCCGCTTGCCGCGCCTGATCAAGCGTTGTTTCGACCTGGTCGTGTCGCTGACCGTCATGCTCCTGGGATCGCCGATTTTCCTGTTCATCGCGTTCCAGGTCAGCCGGTCGGGCCGGCCGATCTTCTTCGGCCATACCCGTGTCGGCCAGCATAACCGCCCGTTCAAATGCTACAAGTTCCGCACCATGGCGCCGAATGCGGACAAGCTGCTCGCCGAATTGCTGGCCAGCAGCCCGGAAGCCCGCGCCGAATGGGAACGCGACTTCAAGCTCAAGAACGACCCGCGCATTACCTCGATCGGTCACTTCCTGCGCAAGACCAGCCTTGATGAAATTCCCCAACTGTGGAACGTGCTGAAAGGTGACATGAGCCTGGTCGGCCCGCGCCCGGTCGTCACCGCCGAACTGGAACGCTACGGCAATCAGGTGGATTACTATCTGGAAGCGAAACCGGGTGTCACCGGCCTGTGGCAGATCAGCGGCCGGAACGACGTCAGCTACGATACCCGGGTCTATCTCGATTCCTGGTATGTGAAGAACTGGTCGCTGTTTAACGATATCGTGATTCTGCTGAAGACCGTAAAAGTCATTTTCCGCCGCGACGGCGCTTATTGAGCGCCATCCGGCATCCCGAAGAGGAACCGTTCGCGGTTCCTCTTCGTCATTTCAACAGGATGTCTTGAAAAAGATGTTTTGAATCGACAAAAAGCGGGCGCATGCGCCCGCTTTTTTTACGCGCCTGGCATCAGCCGGCGCTGAAGAATGTTTCGTACTGCGCCTTGACCGCGCCGGTCGAGTAGCTGTCCAGGTAGATCTGGCGCGAGAACCGGCTATGGTGCGCGTTGGCTTCCGGTTCGAGCAGGCCGGCGCACAGCTCGGCAAAGTGCGACAGCTCGTCGTCGACCAGGATACCGCCTTCCGCGCGCAGCGCGATACCTTCCGCGCCATACGAGGTGGACACCACTGGCACGCCCAGGCGCACGGCATCGATGACCTTGATCTTGACGCCGGAGCCGAACAGCAAGGGCGCGATCATGCCAGCACAGCGTGACAGGACCTCGTCGAGATCCTCGACGAAACCTTCGACCACGACGTTCTTGCCGTACTTCGCCGCCAGCTGGACGAGTTCCGGACTTGGATGCCTGCCGATGATACGCAGCAGGCAGCCGGGTATCCTGGCGATCATCTCGTCCATATGACGTTCGATGAAGTTCTCGATCGAGAACGCGTTGTGCGCCAGGTTGAGCGAGCCCAGGAAAACGAATTCGGGACGACCCGACCATGCCCGGGGTACCAGGCGTTCCTGGCTGTCCATGTTCAGCATCGGGCTGACCACGCGAACGTTGGCGAGTCCCGTCTTCTGCTCGAGGTGACGCACCTCCTGCTCGTTGATGAGCAGCGCGGCGTCGAATGCGGCCGGCATCGTGTATTCGGTGTGCTGGACCAGCTTGCGCTCGAGCTGCAGGAGCAGGCGCTTGACCATGCGGCTCGACTGGTACAGGGGCAGCAGGAATCCCGGTATGTTGGCCGCAAAATTCCCCATGGCGTCGATCGCGGCATCCGGGAACTTCGCCATCGCCCGCAAAATCCGCTCGTACCGCACCGAAAACAGGTCTTCCATGTACAAAACCGATTTGAACGACTTGCCTGGAAGATGCCGCAGGTATTGGCCGATGCGGATGGTATCGAATATCACCAGGTCGGGACGGAATTCGGCGATCTTCGATTCGATGGCATGCAGGGCCTCGGGAGACCAGAACAGGGACTCCTGGATGCTCTTCCTGCGCGCGAGCAGCGACCACCAACCCAGGTTCACGACCTTGTTCAGCATGCGCGGCTTCGGCACGACCGTCACGCCGATGCCGGGTCCCACGTCCGCCGGCTCGAAGCACATCACATGGAAGTCGGCGGGCGAGAGGGTTTTCTTGAAATAATCGCAGAATCCGCCTAGCACGACTTTCTTGCCGACGTTCTTGGGATAAGGCGAAATGGTAGAGAGCAACAATACGCGCATTACTGTCCGTTTTCTGTTCGTTTGTTCATGAAGCGCGCCGGCGTACCCGCCCACACTTCGTTTTCCGGAATATCCCGCGTGACCAGCGAACGGGCGCCGACGACGCATCCTTTACGCAAGGTCACGCCCGGCAGCACCGTGCTCTGGATCGCGAGCCAGCACTGGTCCTCGATCGTCACGGGACGCAGTACCAGGTCGAAGCTGGCAATCTTGTGGTCATGCGTCCCGGATGCCACGTAGGCATAATTGGAAAGCGACACATGGGCGCCGACGGAAACCCGCGTCAGCGAATCGATATAGACGTGGTCGCCGATGAAAGTGCCCTCCCCGACCGCCAGGTTCCATGGGTAGGAAACATAGGCGCTGGGGCGGATCTTGACCGTGCCCGCCACCTGCGCGCCAAACAGTCTCAACAAGAACAGGCGGAATTTGTTCAGTGCATGCGGCGATGGCCTGAACAGGAACAGCCAGGTCAGGTACCAGAGTTGTACCCTGATCTTGCTCTTGCCGTTGAAATCGGCCGGGACTGGCGGATTGCTCAGGTCTTGATACATGCGCGCACCCTCAACATTTCGTTCAACATCAACTTGTCATGGTTTTCGAAGGTGTGAGCCGCAATCAATGCGCGCCGCTGGTCGTTGAGCACCTCCTGCAACGCAGGGTTCGAATGGAGAGCGGCAAACTTCTCGTACAGGTCCTGTTCGTTCCGGTACTTGAACCGGTCATCCGCGACCAGTTCGCTCTGCCCGCAGGAATCCGGCACCAGCGTCAGGCATCCCAGGCGCTGCAGTTCGATCGCGGCAAGGCCATAGTGCTCATACGGGGCGCAGTGCAATCCCCATTGGCATTGCGCGGCGGCCTGTTCCAGCCCGGCGCGCGCCAGTCCCGATTTCCAGGTGATGTAAGGCTTGTCCCTGATCATCTCTTCGAGCGTCTGGCGGTAGGCCTCGGCGGCGGAACCGATGATCGTCAAGCCGACCGGAATGCCATTCGCCTGCAAGCGATCGACCACGCGGATCGCGATATCCAGCCGCTTGTTCGGGACGACCCGTCCCAGGATGACGATCTGGTCCTGGCGCTGCCGCCACCAGTCGCCCAACTCCTGATCGAAACACACCGACGTGTTGGCGCCGATATACGTGTGTTCGATCTGGAGCGCGGGATAGTGGCGCAAGGCCTGCTGCCTGGTCCATTTCGAATTGGCGAGTGCCGGCACGGCGCTGACGCGTTCCCTGCTCCAGCCGGCAATCGCCCGGCATACCTTGACGTAGGCGGTCCGGACAGCCGACTTGATCGCATTGCCCGACTGGTGCCCCAGGTAGCGCAGGCTTTCTTCGTCGTGGAAAAACAAGGGGACGTGGATGAACTGCATGGCCAGTTCATGCTCGACCGTCAATTCGCCATAGGTGGAATAGACGAAGTCATAGTCTTTCGCCAGGCTGCGGGCGGCGCGCAGCGACAGCGCATAGGCGAGCAGCGAGGGCTTGTCGTGGCCGAACAGCTTGTCGAACACCGTGGGCGCCGGCTCGAGTACCCGGATATGTTCCTTGCCCGCGATTTCGAAGCCGGCCCAGCGCTCGAATTCCACCCAGTCGATGGCGCCGCCGGAATGCAGGATGTCGACACGAAAACCGGCTTTCAGGGCGGCGGCAATGGCGCGCAGTGCAAAAAGCTCGGCGCCGCCTTTTTCGAGCAGGTTTGCATGAATTACCAGACAACGCGGTTTTTCTTGTAATGAGTCTTTCATTTTAATACCTGGAAATAAATTCACCATCCCATCGCATCGCGGGCTTCCGCATGCCGGGGATCAGTCGCCCCTGGTCCGTACCAGCCGAGCCCAGCCGGGAGCGGACAAGACGATCCAGTAGAATGGATAAGTCAGTGCGGCCTGCCAGAGCGTGCAGATGCACAGGAAAGCCAGGACCAGGAAGCACAGGGGCCGCTCGAGCACCCGCAGCTTCGAGATCGTGCTCACGATCATCGCGACCATGAGGAGCAGTCCCGGCACGCCGAGGAAAAGCACCAAGTTGGCAAAGGGGGTCTGGGCAGACGACCCCTCTTCGAGAATGCCGGTGAGCCTGAAGACGTCAGCCAGCCAGATCGGATAGGTCATCATGCTGGGGCCGGCCAGGTTGAAGGTGCCGCGTCCCACCAGTCCCGACATGCCTTCATAGAAGGCCGCCATGTTCGCGATGAAGCGGGTCGAGGACGACGGTTCGATGGTCGCCCAGGTGTACACGAAGTTCTGCAGATCCACTTCGGAAATGAAGTAGAAAAAGGTCGAGAATCGCTGGCTGTATTCGGCGGCCAGTACCGGGGCGTACAGCAACAGCGCACCGACCGCGACTTTCAGCGGGATCGGCACGCGGCGCTGCGATAACCTCATGATGAAGACCAGGGTCAGGATGCCCATCATGAAACCGGTCAGCGACAGGGTACTCATCAGCACGGCCGGCACCAGGAATTCCCAGGGGCTGCGCGAATTGTCGCCATACCGGATGTACATGTTGATCTTGGTGAGCAGATAGACGCCGAAGATGTTCAGCGCGGCGTACGACGGCTCGGAGGCGAAATACGCATTGAAACCGAAGTAATAGGTCAATCCGCGCGGATTGATCATCCCCATGATGGCCGACGATATTGCCGGCGACACGGCCCAGGCCAGAAAAAGAAGAAGGTGCAGGATGCAGATGGCTTTCAAGGCCGACGGCGTAAAAATGACCAGCATCCGTTTTCCGGTCAACAGCAGGACGCTGATGGTGACGAGTTTCAGCCAGGCCGCGCCGTCGATGTAGTTGTTGGCGATGCCCGACGCCAGCGCGAGGACGAAGAAGGCGGCCAGGGTGAACAGTACCTTCAGCTCGAGCACGCCGCCCTTCAGGAACAGGACGATACCGATCAGCAGATACAGGATCGGTTGGTATTCGCCGCCGGGCAGGATCGCTGCGTTCAGGCTGAGAAACGCCAGCACCGACACCGTCGTCATTAACCGGTTGCCATGTTCTGGCGCGACTACGTCGTGGCTCATGTTATAAAGTCAAATTCAGGGAGCGAACATGGAGGATCAAGGATGGTCCGGCCGTGCTTGCAGCATAGGAATGCTATTGAGGAACCGCCGGCTGGCGCACCGGCATCGGGGTGGTGCGCGGGTCTTGATCGTCAGGAGTGCCGCATCGGACGCGCCGCGGAAGGCGCATTATACATTGGATGCAGCATGGAAAAATCCGATCAATGTATTTTCCGGTAGCGCCGCGACAGGCGCAGGCCCATGAAAATCATCAGGCCCTCGACTTTCGAAACATAGGTCTTTATTTTTTTAGAACTGGTGATCTGGCGGCGCTCGGCTTCAATCGCACTCTGTTTCAGGTCGAGCGGATGCCTGACCAGATCCATGTAATAGACCCGGGGATCGGTGTCTTTCGTGAATACATTCCAGGAATCGGCCAGGCGCAAATCCGATTCCTGCCTGGCAATGACGAGTTCCGCCATGTCGCGGTTCACGATGTAGCCGCAGGTCCGCCACAACCAGCGCAGGCTGGGCAGGGCCAGGCGCCACACTTCGCCATGGGGCGTGCCGACCTTGGTGCCGTGTATTTTCCAGCGGCCGGGCAGCCCTTCCTGCCCGCCCAGGTGCAGGAGTACCGGCGCGTTGCCACCGATGGCATTGTCGAGCCAGGTGTCGTCCATGGCATTGAACATGTCGGCACTGGAAAATTCGATATCGTCTTCCAGCACGCACAGGTAACGGGCATCGGATTTCACGAATGCACGCATTGCCTCGAGGTGCGACAGGGAACAACCGACTTCACTGGGAGACAGCGGCACCGGCTTGCCTGCGACGCCGGCCCGGAAATAAGCGTCCGCGCTCAATGCCTTGCCGTTCACGCCGAACACGTCGAAATGGTTCGCAATCCGGTTCTTCGTCGTGAATTCGGACAGCCGGCTCGGGGAAACGGAAATGACGGCGACCTTCATTGCTGACTCCATTGTTGCTTGTAGATGCGATAAAAAATTTTCGGCAAAATCCGGTTGACGAACAATTTTTGTTTTGCCAGCAGTTTCACCCAAGCCGGCCTTGGCGAGGTATGTTCCGCATAGCCGCTCAGGTCGATGCCCCATTTCTGTTGATACAGATAGACATCACGCCACAGGAGCAGATCACGGATCAGGTCCGCCCAGCGGCCCTGCCCGATCGGGCCAAAATATTGCTGGCGCAGCAGCCTGTCCTTTTCCAGGAAACCCTGGAGTACCTCGGGACGCAGCGATTCGTTTTCACCGATGACATACACGGCGAGCGGTTTCTTGATGAAAATGCAGCCGCCCCGCTTCACCAGGCGCAACCAGGCTTCGTAATCGGACGAAGGGAAAAAGCTTTCGTCAAAAAAGTTTTCCTCGGTGACGTAATCGGTGTTCAGCAGCACGCCTGAGGAATTACCGAGCGGATTCGCGAGATAGAAATCCGCCGGGCAAAGCCGCCTCGGCGTGTCCGAGGCCAGCAGACGCGCCTTGAGCCCCGGGCGCACCTCCGTCTGCGGATGCGCCTGGCGCTTGTCGAACTCGATTTTCTGGGTCGCGATCAGCGCGGCATCCGTATCGACCTGGTCCTCGATGGCGGACAGAAAACCTTCCAGCAAGAGGTCGTCGTCATTCAGCAGCATCACCCACTTGGCACGTGCGAGCTTCAGGCAAATGTTCCAGTTGCCGAACATGCCGAGGTTTCTGCGGTTCCGATACAGCTTGATGTTCGGGAAGGAAAACGACCTGACCACCGCGTCGACCGCGCGGGCCACGTCGGCATCCTGTTCGTTGTCGACGACGACGATCTCGTAGCTGTGACGGGTGACCTGCTTGATGGCAGATGTGATCGCCTCGCGCAGGAGCTCCGGACGCCGGAAGGTCGGCACCATGATCGACAGGACCGGACGCGTTGCCGACTCGCTGCCGAGCACCAGTTGCGTACGCTCGTCGAGCTCCGGCGGCAAATGCAGGTCGCCCGGGGTCATGCTGTCTTCAGATACAACGCGAGACAATTTTTCTTGCTCCCAAAACTAATATTCGTGAAATGCCGAGTTCGAGATGCCTGACGGCTTCCAGGGGCCATTTCCAGTTGTTATAAGCCAGTTGCACCATACCTTGCGCCAGCACCATGCCGGCGATACCGAAAGGCTTGATCAGCAACAGCGTCATGACCGATACGCCGATCCCCGAAAAGATTGCCGCGCCGACGAAGGGCACGTGATTCAGGGTCGTCAAATAGCTTGCCGAAATGCTGTGGGTCATTTCGAGCAGCAGGATCACGCCGAGCAACAGGCACAGTGGACGCGACAAGAGATGGTTCTTGCTGCCGATCAGGCTCAACAGATCATTGCCCGCGGCGACGACGAAAATCAGCCCCGCCAGGAAGAAAAGCCAGCTCATCAGGAAGGTTTCGCCCAGCACCTCCGCCGCCTGCTTCCTGTTCTGGGCCGCCTGCAAGGCCGCAAGATGGGGAAGCTGCAGCTGGCAAATCACGCTGGCCATGCCTGACAGCGCCATCAGGACATTCACGGTGATGCCATAGCTGCCCGAAGCCGCGAGGCCGACGAAACTAGCTGCGATAAGGACATTACCCCTCTGAATAAGGAAGGCACCGATCTGAACGACACCCAGGCGGCCGGCGTTATGCCACAAGGTCATCAGGATGTCCTTCTTGCTCTCGGCCGTGTGGCGGACATCGCGCAGGCGTTCCACCAGGGGATCCTTCTTGAAGTAATGGTGGGCACTGATCCTGCCGATGGTGGCGGACAACAGCGAGGCGATGCCGAGGCCGAGCAAGCCATAGCCCAGCAGCAGCGCGGCAATGCTGAACACGACCAGCGAGCCGCGCGTGAAAGCGGTGACCTTGCTGCTGTGCGTGACGTCGCCCCGCCCCTGCAGGAAACCGTTGATGTACCCGAAGTAGAAGCTGATGATGGCGCCCAGCGAGAACGTGATCCAGGCCAGCAAGGAACGGGTCGCATCCTGTGCCGGCGTTAGCAGCGTCGTGATGTACAGGCTGCCCGCCAGCAGCATCACGACCCCGGCCAGGCCGGCCACGGCGCGGTAGACGCTGCGTGCCGCCCACATGAGACCGCCCAGCAGCAGCATGTCGACCGGCGCGCCGGCCGGCGCTGCTTCGGGCACGCCGGTCCTGGTCAGCTTGCTGGCGCCCGCATAGACATAGGAGACATTGCGGGCGAGCGTAGGCTGGAAGCCGAGTTCGAGCAACTGCGCCAGGCTGGCGAGCGCCATGAAAACGAACCACAGCCCGAGGTCGTCGGGCGACAGGCAGCGCGCGCTGATGGGCAGCAGCAGCAGGCCGCCGCCCAGGTTCAGGGCTTGTGCGACGTATCCCCACAGGAGATCGCCACGTGTTATCTGCCGGCTCATGCTTCAGGTCTTGTCTGCGGTGCCCGGACGGGTCTGGAGTACGCCTGATTCGAAAGCGATGCGCGGCGCCCAGCCCGGAACCGGGGAAAAACTCGTCCAGGGCGACATGACTTCGCGCGGCCGGTAGGGACGGCCGCCCCAGAGGATGGGCACCTGGACGCCTGCCGCCTGCTCGAACAGCGCCACCAGGTCGCGCAGCCGCAGCGGACGGCCGGATGACACGCCGTAGCGTTCATGGCCGTGCTCGCGCTCGAACAACAGGCCGGCGGCGAGCATGAATGCTTCGGTGACGTCGTCGATGTGCACCAGATCGATCATCTGTTCGCCCGGCGACATGGCAAGCGGTTCGCTCGCGCCGGCGGTTTTCCACAGCAGGGCGATCAGCTTCGAACGCCAGTCGCCCGGACCATAGGTGTCGAACAGCGACAGGGTGGTGACCACCATGCCGTGCGCCTCGACGTAGTACGCCAGCAGGCTTTCGAAGGCTTGCTTGGTGGCGGCGTACAGGTTCACCGGGTTATAGGCTTCGTTCTCGTAATGCTGCCACGAGGTGCCCGTGTTGATCAGGCGGCGCACGCCGTTGCTTGCCATCGCTTCCGCCAGCTGTGCGGAAAAGACGATATTCGAGTTCATCAGCGCTTCGACATCCGATACCTTGTGCTGCGCCAGGAACAGCGAGGCCAGGTGGAACACGATGTCGGGCCGGGCGGCGGCGACGATGTGCGTCATGCCTTCGGTGCTGCCGTCGTGTTCATGGAACACCACGCGCTCGAGCACCGGAGCGAGTACCGTCGTATTCGTGTTCGCGCGCACGACAAGATGCACGTCCCAGCCTTCGGCAACCAGCCTGCGCACCAGCACGGAACCCACGTAGCCGGTTCCGCCCGTTACAAGCGCGCGCTTGGTGTCACGTTCATTCATAGGTAAATGGGCTTTCAAACTGGTCGAATCGAGGGAAGCGTGCATCGCGCTCGGACAGGATCGGCGTCTCGACCGGCCAGTCCACGTCCACGGACGACCACAGCACGCCGGCATCGCTCTGCGGCGCGTATACGGTGGTGACCTTGTAGACCAGCGTGGCAGTGTCGCTCAGCGCACAGAAACCATGCGCCAGCCCCTTCGGGATGTAGACGTAGTTGCCCGCCTCGGCGCTCAGCACGAAAGTCGCCGCCTGCCCATAGGTCGGCGACCCGACCCGCAGGTCGAGCACGACGTCGAACACTTCGCCACGTACGCAGTACACCATCTTGGCGTGGTCGGCCGGCGGCGTCTGGAAATGCATGCCGCGGATCACGCCCTTGTGCGAATGCGAGTAATACTCTTCCGTGAACTCGGTGGCCAGGCCCAGTTCGCGGAATGCGTCCGCATGGAACACCTTGACGAAGCTGCCGCGGGCATCGTGCATCACCCGCGGCTGGACTTCCTGGCATCCAGCGATGGCTGAAGGCTTGAGTGTGAACATTAGAAATTAACGCCAAAGAACTCTTCGAGTTTTGCGACGATGTAGTCCAGGTGTTCGGTGCCCAGGCCCGGGAAGGTGCCGAGCCAGAAGGTCTGGTTCATGACGACATCGGTATTCGTGAGTTCGCCGCTGATGCGATAGTTGCGGCCGATCATGTACGGCTGGCGGATCAGGTTACCCGCGAACAGCAGGCGGGTCGCGATCTTGTTCTGGTCCAGGTAGTTCAGCAGGTCGACGCGCTTGACGCCGGCGCTTTCCTTCAGCACCACCGGGAAACCGAACCAGGACGGATCGGAGTTCGGCGTGGCTTCCGGCAGGTGCAGGAACTGCTCGACCGATTTCAGGCGGTCCTTCAGGTAGCTGAAGTTGGCCTTGCGCGTCGCGATGAACTCATCCACGCGGTCGAGCTGGGCCAGGGCGCAGGCCGCCTGCATGTCGGTGATCTTCAGGTTGTAGCCGAGGTGGCTGTAGGTGTACTTGTGGTCGTAGCCTTCCGGCAGTTCGCCCAGCTTCCAGCAGAAACGCTTGTCGCAGGTGTTGTCCTTGCCCGGTGGGCAGTAGCAATCGCGGCCCCAGTCGCGGAAGGATTCGGCGATCAGCTTCAGTTCGGCGTTGTTGGTGAAGACGGCACCGCCCTCGCCCATCGTGATGTGGTGGGCCGGGTAAAAGCTCAGGGTGGCGATGTCGCCGAAGGTGCCGACCAGCTGGCCGTTGTAGGTCGCGCCCAGCGCGTCGCAGCAGTCTTCCACCAGCCACAGGTTGTATTTCTTGCACAGCGCGACCACCACGTCCAGGTTGAACGGGTTGCCCAGCGAGTGGGCCAGCATGATGGCCTTGGTCTTGGGCGAGATCGCCGCTTCGATCTTGCTCGCATCGATATTGTGCGTGGTCAGGTCGACGTCGACGAACACCGGGACGGCGCCGAATTGCAGGATCGGGTTGACGGTGGTCGGGAAGCCGGCGGCCACGCCGATCACTTCATCGCCTTGCTTGATGGCACGGTCGCCCAGCTTGGAGGAGGTCAGCGTCGAGAACGCAACCAGGTTCGCCGAGGAGCCGGAATTGACCGTGATCAGGTGTTTCACGCCGAGGTACTTGGCCAGGCGTTCTTCGAACATCGCATTGAAGCGGCCGGTCGTGAGCCAGCCGTCCAGGCTGGCCTCGACCATGTGCTGCAGCTCCGAAGCGCCGATGACCTTGCCCGACACCGGGACCGGGGTCTGGCCGGGAACGAAGGGCTGGGGTGCGTACACGATGTCAGCATATTGTTGCACCAGATCGGCGATCTCCTTGCGGATTGCGTTCGGCGATTTCGGCATGAATTGAATATTCGAGGTCGTCATAATGTATGTAAGCGGACTAGATTGCGTTCTGATATTGCGAAATTTGTTCAAGGCATTTAGCGCGTACGTCAGCCTGCGCGAGCCATGCCTGATGCCAGGTGATGATGTTTTCCAGTGCGGTGGCCAGGTTCCAGCGTGGTTGCCAGCCCAGGCCTGCCTTTGCCTTGGAAATATCCAACTTGAGATAGTTGGCTTCATGGGGGTGATCGCCGGCATCCAGTTGCCAGCTGGCGTTGCCGCCCCATTTACCGACCATCTGTTCCACGATCCACTGGACCGGCCGCGCATCGTCGTCGTGCGGGCCGAAGTTCCAGCCTTCCGCGAATGCCGCGCCGTCCTGGTAGAGCCGTTCGGCCAGGGTCAGGTAGCCGGACAGGGGTTCGAGGACGTGCTGCCAGGGACGGGTCGAATGCGGGTTGCGGATGACCACCGGCTGGTTCTTCTCGAACGCGCGCAGGATGTCCGGCACCAAGCGGTCCGCGGCCCAGTCGCCGCCGCCGATCACGTTGCCGGCGCGCCCCGAAGCCAGGGCGATGCCGCTTTGCTGGAAGAACGAACGGCGATAGGCGCTGGTGACCAGTTCGGCACAGCCTTTGCTGTTGCTGTACGGGTCATAGCCGCCCATCGGCTCGTCTTCACGGTAGCCCCACACCCATTCCTTGTTTTCGTAGCACTTGTCGGTCGTGACATTCACGATCGCACGAACGCAGCCAACCTGGCGCGCGGCTTCGAGCACGTGCACGGTTCCCATCACGTTGGTCGCGTAGGTCTCGACCGGATTCTGGTAGGAATAGCGCACCAGCGGCTGGGCCGCCATGTGGATGATGATCTCCGGCTTGCAGGCCTCGACCGCCGCCAGCACCGCCGCGTAGTCGCGGATGTCGCCGATGGTGCTGGCCATGCCGGCGCCGACGCCGGCCTCGTCGTACAAGGACGGCGAGGTCGGCGGCGCGAGCGCCAGGCCGTGCAGCTCGGCACCCATGGCCTGCAGCCACAGGCTGAGCCAGCTGCCCTTGAAACCGGTGTGTCCCGTCAGGAGGACGCGCTTGCCGCGCCAGAACTCAGGATTGACAGCCATCTTCAGTCCCACTTCTTCCACGGCGCGTTGCCGCTCGTCCACAGGCTCTCGAGGTGGGCCTTGTCGCGCAGGGTATCCATCGGTTGCCAGAAGCCATGGTGCTCGTAAGCCATCAGCTGGTTCATCTCGGCCAGGCGCGCCAGCGGCTCCTGTTCCCAGATCGAGCTGTCGCCGTCGATGAGGCTGAGGACTTTCGGCGACAGCACGAAGAAGCCGCCGTTGATCATCGCACCGTCGCCCTTCGGCTTTTCCTTGAAGCTCTTGATCTGCGTGCCTTCGATATCCAGCGCGCCAAAACGTCCCGGCGGGAAAGTGGCGGTCAGGGTCGCCAGCTTTTCGTGCTTGCGATGGAAGGCGATGGTCGCCGCGATGTCGACGTCGGCCACGCCGTCGCCGTAGGTGAAGCAGAAGGCTTCCTCGTCCTTGATGTGTTCGGCCACGCGCGCGAGGCGGCCGCCGGTCATCGAATCGTCACCGGTATCGACCAGGGTCACGCGCCACGGCTCGGCACGCTTCTCATGCACATGCATCGTGTTGGCCTGCATGTCGAAGGTCACATCGGACATGTGCAGGAAGTAGTTGGCGAAATACTCCTTGATGACATAACCCTTGTAGCCGCAGCAGATGATGAAGTCATGGATGCCGTGGTGCGAGTACATCTTCATGATGTGCCAGAGGATCGGCTTGCCGCCGATCTCGACCATGGGTTTCGGGCGCGTGGACGTTTCTTCGCTCAAGCGTGTGCCGAGTCCCCCTGCGAGAATGACTGCTTTCATGTTTTGAATATCCTAGTTTGACGAATTGGGCGCCGAGCAAACGAATGCGTCGGAATAGAAGCGGTTGGCCGGTAATCCGGCGCGCACCAGGCTGTCGTTGGCGGCGTGGATCATCGCATCCGATCCACAGGCATAGACCACGGCATTGGCCAGGTCGGGCTGCAGGCCCAGCAGCACATCCTGCACGTGGCCGCGGCTGCCGTTCCAGCCGGCGTCGGCGCGCGACAGGACGGGCACGTAGCGATGAGCGCCCGGGATGGCGCCGACATCGAGATACAGGTCGCCCGGCACCCGCCCGCCCCAGAGCACCGTGACCGAGCGCGGCAGCGCCTCGGATGCCAGCGTGGACAGGTTTTCCAGGATGGCTTTCACCGGTGCGATACCGGTGCCCGTGGCCAGGAACACCAGGTCGCGCCCGGCAATGCCGCGCACGAAGAACGTTCCCAAGGGGCCATTCAGGCGCAGCAAGTCGTCGACCTTGGCCTGCCCGAACCAGTACTGGCTCATGGCGCCGCCGTCGACGGCACGGATGTGCAGCTCGAGCGTCTTGTCGGCCGCGCCGGCGCTGGCCAGCGAATAGCTGCGGCGCACGCCGCCGGGCGCGATGACATCGATGTACTGGCCGGCCAGGAAACTGAACCCGGCCGTGGGCGGCAGGCGCAGCACGACGCGCAGGACGTCCGGCGCCAGTTTTTCGAGGACGCTGATACGGCAGGGTACCGTCTTGACCGGAGGCAGGACGATGCCGTCGAGATCTTCAGCCTCGAGCACGACGTCGGACGTCGCCGAACGAACGCAGCTGAGGATCCAGCCTTCAGCCTTTTCGGCTGCGCTCAACCCGGTTTCTTCCTGCAAGGCCGTGGTGTCGCCGCTGATCACCTTGCATTTGCAGGTGCTGCACCGGCCCGACTTGCAGCTGTACGGCAGGGACACGTCCGCTTTTGCCGCGGCATCCAGGATCGACATGTCGGCCGGGATGTCGAAGCGCGGGCCTGAGCTGAGAATAATTTCTGCCATGACTGCTGCTCACTGACGGCCGTAGGTGTCTTCGAAGCGTACGATGTCGTCTTCGCCGAGGTAGCTGCCGGATTGCACTTCGATGATTTCCAGCGGAATGGTGCCCGGGTTCACCAGGCGATGCACTTCGCCCAGCGGAATGTAGGTGCTCTGGTTCTCGGTCAGCATCAAGACCTTGTCGCCATTGGTGATCTCGGCCGTGCCTTTGACCACGATCCAGTGTTCGGCGCGATGGTGGTGCATTTGCAGGCTGAGGCTTGCCTTCGGCTTGACCTGGATGCGCTTGACCTTGAAGCGCCCGCCTTCGTCGATGCTGTCGTACCAGCCCCAGGGGCGGTGGACCTTGCGGTGCAGGGCGTGTTCGCCACGGCTGCGGTCGTTGAGGGCGTTCACGATCTGCTTGACGTCCTGGCTGCGCGACTTGTCGGCCACCAGCACGGCGTCCGGGGTTTCGACAACGACGATATCCTGGACACCGACCAGGCTGACGAGACGGCTGGTCGCATGCACCAGCGTGTTGCGGCTGTCCGCCGTGATCACGTCACCCGTATGCGCATTGCCGTTCTCATCCTTCGGCAAGACGTTCCATACCGCATCCCATGCGCCCAGGTCGCTCCAGCCGGCGTCCAGCGCCACCATCTTGATGGCAAACGGGCTGTCCGGGCACTTTTCCATGACCGCGTAGTCGATCGACTCGCTCGGCACGTCCGCGAAGGCCTGCTTCGCCGGACGCAGGAAAGCGCCATCCACGGATTTTTCGCGCCATGCGGCTTCGGTGCCTGCGGCGATATCGGAACGGAAATCGTTCAGGACCTTCATCCACACCGAGGCCTTGAGCACGAACATCCCGGCGTTCCAGTAATAGCCGCCCTGGCGCAGGTAGTCCTCGGCCACCTCGCGCTTCGGTTTTTCGACGAAGGCGTTGACCGGCAGCACCTGCGCGGCGCCGTCATCGGCCGCGCCGACCTTGATGTAGCCGTAGCCCGTTTCCGGCTTGTCCGGCGTGATGCCCAGGATCACGATATCGCCCTGTTCAGCGGCCAGGGCCGCCTTCAGTACCGCCTGCTGGAATGCGGCTTCATCGGCAATGGTCTGGTCCGCAGGGATGACGACCAGCACAGGATCCTCGCCATGCTCGAGGGCGGCCAGCGCCGCCAGGGTCAGCGCGGGCGCGGTATTGCGGCCGACCGGCTCCAGCAGCAGCTTGACGTCGCCGGCGCCGATTTCGCGCAGTTGTTCCTGTGCGAGGAAACGGTGTTCCTCGTTGCTGACGATATACAGGGGTGCCACCGGCACATTCTCACGCTTCAATCCCAGCAGGCGCTTGGCGGCTTGCTGGAGCAGACTGTCGTTTCCGGTCAGGCACAGGAACTGCTTGGGAAATCCAGCCCGGGACAAAGGCCACAGGCGGGTGCCGGAGCCTCCACAAAGGATAACCGGTTGGACGGTCGGAAATTTCATGCGTAGTTCCTTTTCACTTCTTATATGCCGTATTTCTTGTACAAGCGCGATTATCCAGGGACCTGGAGTCCGGTTGCGCCCCGCAAAGAAAATGATGATATGACTGCATTTTTTCGCTGGCAGTGTTGCCCAGCCGGCGCTTATTTTTTCCCGAAGGCCGACTTCAGTTCACGCCATTGCGTCGCACCCTGTTCGGAGCGCAGGAAACGGCTGCGGAAATCGCCGACCAGGGCCGACACGATGGCCAGGATGAAGGCGATCATGGTCGACAGGACGATGATAATCGCCCGGCGCGGCTTGGATTTCCGCTCGGGTTCCACGGCGGGATCCAAGACTTGCAGGATCGATGAATCCTTCGCTTCGTCCAGGCGCGCCACCTCGTACTGCTTGGCCAGCAGTTCATAGAGCATCTGGTAGTACTTCACGTCGCGCAGCAGCTTGGTGTTCTCCAGGCCGCCCTGGCGCGCATCCGGCGCACTGTCCTTGCCGTCGGCCGCGCCGCGGCCGTTCTCCAGTTTCGAGAGTTCACCACGCAAGCTGGCCAGCTCTTCCTGGACCTGCTTGTATTGCGGGTTGTCACGGGTGACGAAAGCGGCCATGGAATTGAGCTGGATTTCCTTGGCGGACGCCTGGGCACGGAGGCGGCCGACGGTTTCGAGGACCGCCCGGCTTTCCGTATCGACGCTGATCACCCCGCGGCTCTCGAGCGAATTCTTCAAGCGGCCTTCGACATTCGCCAGGTTGTTCTTGGCCTGCTCGAGCTGCTGCTCATAGAACAACCTGCGCTGGCTGGCCTCGGTGACCGCGAGCACCTTGGTCAGCTGAAATAACTCGCTGACGTAGGCGTTGGTCAGCGGCGCCACCAGTTTCTTGTCCTGGTTTTCGAACTTGATACTGATCAGGCCATCTTTTCCGGCGCCGATGGTCGTGCTTTTTTCCAGGCGAGTACGGGCGATTTCCAGCGAGTCCGTGTCATAGACCTTCTTCAGGTCGAACTTGGCGACCAGCTTGTTTGCTACGGTCTGGCTCTTCAGCATGCCGATATAGATATCGTTCGAGCTCTTGAGCCCGCCCGCGGCGCCGCCCATGCCCGCCAGGCCGCCCAGTTGAGACAGCAGGGCCGCCGCATTCGACTGCCCCTGTTGCGGCGGCAGCAAGGTGGTGCTCGCTTCATACACGTTGGGCATGACCATGCTGATGCCGGCCGACAGTACGGCGGCCGCCAGAGGGAAGAACAAGAGCCGCCTCTTGTGCCTTGCCAGAACCACCAGGACATCGAACAAGCCGATTTCATCACCGGCCTTCTTTAGCTGCTCGGGTGCAGCAGTCTGCGATTGCGTCATACCGTCAAATCACTTTTCGCTTCAAAAACATTCGGGATGATCAGTCTTTCAAGGTCTTGACTGCCGCGGCACCCAGGCCGAAGTTCGCCAGGATCTGAGTCCACTCGCGTGCGCCTTGCGTGAACTTGGTCCAGGCCGTCAGCTTGTCGACTTTTTCAGGCACCACGATCGTGTCGCCAGGCATGATTTCCAGCCCGCCGATCTTGCCGAAGAACCAGCCCTGCGAATCCGCGGACACCACGGTGCCGTCGACGCGCAGCACGAAGGTGTTGTCCACATCGGCGTCGGAGGTGGTACCGGCGAGCTTCAGGTAATCCTTGACCCGGCTGTTCGGGCGCCACAGCGGCGATGCCTCGACGTTGACCGCGCCGAACACGTGCACGAAGGCGGGCTTGGACGATACCACCAGGCGGTCGCCGTTCTGCAGCGTAACCTGCGGCAGCTTGGCGAAGGAGCGCTCGTTGGGGTCCAGGCCGAAGGCGATCCGGCCGGTCGACTGCATCCGGCGGAAACGGGCGATCCGGTCCTCGGCGTTGCGGCGCTCGGCCTCGAAGCGCGCCGTGGAAACGGCCGCTTCGGTCGGCGACATCGCGCTCAGGTTGGCCATCTGCGAAGACTGCTCGCTGCGCACCTGGTTTTCCAGGCGGTCGGCGGCGCGCTGCAGGTTGGCCTGCTGCTCCCTGCGCACTTCTTCACGATAGAAGCCGGTGCCGAACAGGTAGGCATTGACGGTCGGGCCGCCGGCCTTGGCGATAAGGTTCTGCAGGGTGTCGCCCGCGGTCATCTGGTACACGCCGGGGACGTTCACCTCGCCTTCGACGCGCACGAAGACCTGGCGCTTGTCCATCGGGACCGCGACGTCGTTCTGCGAGAAGATGGTGACGGTATCGCCCGGCTGCAGCTGGACGTTGTCCGGACCGTTGGGGTTGGCGAATACCTTGCCGAGATTAAACGGAATCAGCTTCACGCTCAGGTCGGCGCGGTTGATCCGTTCGACGACGGCGTAGTCCCAGTTGATCGGGTCGATCAGGCCGCCGATGCTGGTCGCAATCGATTCCGCTTCCACGTTGGTGTTGCGGTCATCCTCGCTGGCCATGCCGTTCAGGGCGCGGCTCGGGTTGCGCATGCCGCCCGCGCCACGGGTGATCGCGTTGGCCGCGTCCGGACGCAGGTCTTCGGTGCTCGCCATGACATTGTTCTGGCGGCGCGTCGATTTACGGCTGATCAGGTATTCGCGGCTCGGAATCAGGTCGCTCACCCGCATGCCGTTCTTGAACGGCGCGCGCACCGGCTGGTCCACGTTACCGCGCAAGACCACCGCATTCGAAAACGCCGGGGTGATCGAGGTGATGTTCAGCACATCGCCATTCTTCAGCGTGCGCTGCAGGCCCTGGCCGTCGAGGGCGAATTCCTCGACGCTGCGCGGATGGTTGCGCGACGGGTCGATACGCTCCAGGAAGGCGCGGCGCGGATCGGCCACGACCGGCAGGCCCCCGGCCACCTCGAGCAGGGATCCGATCGTGTCGCTGCCGCTCTTCAGTTCGAACACCGCAGCCGAATTGACCTTGCCGGTCAGGGCCACGAAGCCGCCCGCGGACGGGATATAGATGGTATCGCCATCCTGCAGCTTGATGTCGGCCGACTTGTCGCCCTTGGCGATGAAGGCATACAAGTCGAGCTCGGCGACGACCCTGCCGATGCGCTTGACCTGCACGTGGCGCATGCTGCCGTTGGCATTCGGACCGCCGCTGGCGAACAGCGCCGTCACCAGCGTCGACAGGCTCGACACCGTGTAGGTGCCCGGACGGTTGGCCTGGCCGACCACGTACACCGTAATGGCGCGCAACTGGCCAAAGCTGACGTTGACAGTCACGCCCTTGTACAGGCGCGCGACGGCGGCACGGATGACGCCCTGGGCATCGCCGGCCTTGACGCCCGCAAGCTGCACGCTGCCGATCGTCGGGATCGAGATCGTACCGTTACGGTCGATCGTGGCGCGGTAATCGATATCGATCGTGCCCCAGCCGCGGATCGTCAACTGGTCGCCGGGTCCGAGCGGATATTCGGACGGCACCGGCGCATTCGATACCGGCGCGAAGGTCGACGGCGTATTGGCGAAAAACTCCGAACCGAAAATCGGAAGCAGATTGCCGGTATTGTCGGCAATAAATTTCTGGAATTCGCTCGGCCGCTTTTCCACATCGGCATCGCGATTATTCAGATTTGCCAACGCGCCATTCTGCTGGATGCCTTGTGCCGTACGGCGCGGATCGAGACCGGACAGGCCGTCGGCGCCACCATTGCGGATGGCTGCGCCACCGAGCTCGCTCACTTGGGCATTGCTGATGCTCAGTCGGCGCTGGGATTGTGATGCAGAGGCATCGCCCATCCCCACCGACGCACTCGACGTAGCCGGTTCCTGGTTGAACAGGTCGGAGCGGTTAGTGTTCATATCCTGAGCAGACGCAGCAATGGACGTGGCAGCCAGCGCTACGGCCGCGAAATTCTTGGTGAACTTGAACATGTATTAAGGGGGATGAGGCGGGACACTTGTGAAGTAAGGCGGCATTTTACCCGACAGCAATGGGATGTGGAAACCGTTTGTTGCCAGTGTGACTATGGATAAGTCCTGCAACATGACAGTTTCGGCATATCCGCCACAGTCGGGTAACTCGCTCTTGATTACTCTGGAAAAACCTCAATGCGACTTGTCCTGTTTGTTCGATATATTGTCCAGATAATGTAATGACATCGTGATTTTTGGATAGATTTGATAACCCGGTGCATTTTAAATCGATTATCCACCGGATTAAAAGCGTGATTGAAATATAAAAGGAGGATCAAGGTGCCAACAAGTTTTAATATTAAAACCACGCTCCATTCCATTCTGATCACCTTTTTCCTTGCCGGCCCCGTTGCGGCCGCCGCGGCACCCGACGACCTGCCCGCCGCCCGGCGCGACGCCGAAGCCCGCGCCGCCATCGCCGAGGCCGAGCGCGCCGAACTCCTCGCCCGCCTGCCGCCAGCCAGCGCCAAACCCCTGCAAGGCAGCATCGAAACGAAGCAATTCGGCGCCGCCGGCCTGGTCAAGGCCTTCGACCTGGCGCGCGAACTGGCCGGCGAGGTCTGCGCCGCCCTCCCCGCCGAAGTCAAGACCACCCTGTACGACGCCCAGGCAACCCAGGGCATGCTGGCCGCCCGCCTGGTGCAGGATGCGATCCTGCACCAGGCCGAGGATCTCGGTCGCCAGAACCGGGCGCTGCAGCAGGTCATCGAGACCCATGCGCCGCAAGGCACGCAGGCGGGCGGCATCTTGCTGGCGGCGCTCACGGGCCTGCCCGCCACCCTGAAGGCGGGCGCCGACCTGTCCGCGCTGTTCAAGTCCGACACCAGCGCCACCGGCATCGCCTATGGCGACGGTGCGCGCAGCCTGTTCGCGACGGCGCTGGCCCGGCAATGCCCGGACAAGATCGACGGGCTCGGCGCCGGTTACCTGGGCGAGCTGGACTGGAAGCAGTACGAGGGCTTGCTGGGCAAGGTGCGCGGACTGGGGGCGCAGCGCGCCGAGCTGGCGAACCGGATCGCGCTGGCGCAGAAGCTGGCGGATGGCGCCAGGGGCGATGACAAGAAGGAGCTGGCGGCGGCCGCGGCGGCCGGCAATGCGCTCTTGAAGAACGTCGACGCCTTTATCGAATCGCTCAGGGCCGGGGAGACCGGCGAGCGCAGCCCGCTGTTCAACGCGGCGCGCTACCTCGGCTATGCGACACGCACGCGCGACATGCTGGTGCTGGATGTCGACCTGCGCCTGGAAGGCATGACGATCGTCAGGGACAAGCTGTTTACGGGGCAGCGCCTGCACCTGTCCGGGGTCGCCTTCCTGTGGTACCGGCTGCATGCCGCGGATGGCAGGCTGCTGAAGGCGGACACGCTGCGCAGGATGACGGCGCCCGTGGAGGTGGATCTGCGGGGTGAGGCGGCGGGTGGGGAATTCTGGAACGGGCCGAGCGCGTGGACGGCAAGCCGTCCACCCTACCCATGACGCAGTTTCGATCTCAAGGTTCGAGGCGCTTGAGCGCCTGTTCGATCGCGCCGAACACCGATTTCCCGGCCGCGTCGAGCATCTCGATCCGGATCGTGTCGCCAAAGCGCATGAAACCCGTCACCGGTTCGCCGTGCTCGAGGGTCTCCAGGCAGCGCTGCTCGGCGATGCACGAGTAGCCTTTCGACGCATCCTGGTTCGACACCGTGCCCGAGCCGACGATGCTGCCGGCGCGCACGTTGCGGGTCTTGGCCAGGTGGGCGATCAATTGCGGGAAATTGAAGACCATGTCGGTGCCGGCGTCCGGCTGGCCGACCAGGCGGCCGTTCCAGGTCGAGCGCAGCGGCAGGTGGACCTTGCCGCCGCGCCAGGCTTCGCCCAGTTCGTCCGGCGTCACGGCGACCGGCGAAAAGCTGGTGGCCGGCTTGGACTGCAGGAAGCCGAAGCCCTTCGCCAGCTCGGGCGGGATCAGGTTGCGCAGCGAGACGTCGTTGGCCAGCATCAGGAGGCGGATCTGGCCGTGGGCGTCGTCGGGCGTGGCGCCCATCGGGACGTCGCCGGTGATCACGGCCACCTCGGCCTCGAAGTCGATGCCCCATTCCTCGTGGGCCAGCACGATGTCGTCCATCGGCCCCAGGAAATCGTCGCTGCCGCCCTGGTACATCAGCGGGTCTTCCCGGAACGAGGGCGGCATCTCGGCGCCCCTGGCCTTGCGCACCAGTTCCACGTGGTTGACGTAGGCCGAGCCGTCGGCCCACTGGAAGGCGCGCGGCAGCGGCGCCATGCAGCGCGCCGGATCGAAGTCGAAGGCGCGCCGTGCGCCGCCCCCGTTCAGGGCCTGGTACAGGGCCTGCAGCTGGGGGGCGATGAAGGGCCAGTCGTCGAGCGCGGCCTGCAGGGTCGGGGCGATGCCGTCGGCGACGTGGGCGGTCTTGAGGTCGCGCGCGACGACGATCAATTGACCATCGCGCGCGCCGTCGTTGAGGGTGGCGAGTTTCATGGGAGTCAGAAGGTGCCGAGCAGGCCCAGGCCGACCACGTTCTGGTAATAATTGTAGTCGACCATGCTCTGGCCATAGCCGGAGAAGTACTGGGCATAGCCCTTGATGTGGCCGGCCAGCGGGAAGGCCCAGCTGAGCTGCACGGCGCCGCGCTCGGTCGAGAAGTTGCGGCGGATCAGGGCCGAATAGTCGTGGCCGTTGTTGCGGTAGGTGACGTTCAGGTCGCCGCGGCCCATGTAGTCGACGATGTCCGGGTTGTCGTCGTCCTGGCCCGACTCGTTGATGCGCTTCCAGACGCGGCCGACCACGGTCCAGCCGCCACGTTCCAGGCCGACCTGGGCATAGGTGCGGTTCCAGCTGCGCGACAACGATCCCGTCTGTCCGTTCGACTGGTGTACCAGGCCCAGGTTAAGGAAGCTCGCATGCATGCCGAGTATATTGAAGTTCAGCGGCGTCACCGCCATCAGTTCGGGCTGGTAATTGGTTTCACGGAAGGGGCTGGAGGCCTTGTGGTTCCCCGCCTGCCAGAAACTGTTCTGGGTGTAGCCGAACCACAAATCGACCGGTTTCTGGAACGCGCTTTCGACCAGCTTCATCTTGAAGCCCAGCTGGAACACCAGTTCGTTGTGCGACAAATCGCTCGTCAGGTCTTCCAGGTCCAGGAAGGGCCGGTAGGGCTCGTTGTTCGGGTGGGCGGTGCGCGTCGCCATCAGGTAGTTGGCGTGGTGCGGGCGGAAATTGAAGACGCCGCGCTTGTGCGCCTGGTCCAGCTCCCAGTGGTCGGCCAGGCTGAAGCCGCGTGTCTTTTCCGGGGAGAGATCGAGGGCCGCCTCGACCGCGGGATCGGTTTGCGCGACGGCCGGCGTGCCGCTCGCTGGGGCGGCGCCCGGCGTGACTGCGGCTGCGGCTGCGGCTGGCATGCTCGTGGATGCCGCGTTCACGGAGGCGTTCGCCGCCATGCTGGTGGCGGCGCTGGCTTTCGCCGCGGCCTGGCCGGCGCCGGCCAGGCGGTCGTAGCAGGCGAGGCGCTGGCCGGCATCGGCGATGCCAAGGCAGCTGGACAGCGTGGTATCAAGCTGCTGGGCCAGCACGGGATTCATGACCAGCAGCGGCAGGAGGGGAAGAAGTCGGGTGTGAAGAGCGGGCATTGTCGTCATCGTGGTTGATCAGGCTCTTGTCAAATTGCATGATAGATTGACAAGATGAGATGACGAGTGTCGCGGAAAATCTACAAACACGTCGCACGCCAGCGTCCAGGGTGGATACTGGCGTCAGGGTAATGTCTGGAACGGATAGGAGGATTCTTAATCAGGAATTAATAAATCCAGCTGGGCCTGCTCCAGGAAGCACCATTCGCCTTCGGCCAGGCCGAGCGATTCGAGGCTCAGGGCGCCGACCCGGGAGCGGTGCAGGGCCGCGCAATGGTTGCCGGCCGCGGCCAGCATGCGCTTGACCTGGTGATACTTGCCCTGCTCCAGCACGATCTCGAGCTGGTGCTCGCCGCGCTGCACGCAGGACAGGGCGCGCAGCGGCGCCGGTTCGTCGTGCAACTGCACGCCGGCCAGCATCTGGTCGACCAGCGCCTGGGTCACCGGCTCTTGGGTGGTGGCCTGGTAGACCTTGGAAATGTGGCGCTTTGGCGACGATTGCGCATGGATGAACGGACCGTCGTCGGACATCAGCAACAAGCCGGTCGTGTCGTGGTCCAGCCTGCCGACCGGCTGCACGTCGCGCCAGGTGAACTGTTCCGGCAGCAGCGTCAGCACGCCCGGATGGTGGCTCGGCTTGCGCGAGCATTCGAAGTTGGCCGGCTTGTACAGGGCAAGATAGACACGCTCGCGATAGACCCACTCTTCGTCGAAGACGGTCAACACCAGGCCGTCCGTCTCGACCAGGGTCTTGTAGTTGTCGTGGATGTCGCCGTTGATGGCGACGTCGCCGTCTTCGATCAGTGCGCGGCAGTACTTGCGCGTGCCGAAGCCTTGCGATTGCAGCACGCGGTCAAGGGATAATTTGCTCATGGGGCGAGACTGTAACAGAACGAACGCAAGCGGAAAAGCGAAGGAACTCAGCAGTTTCAACCGGCGCCAAGAATTCGTTTGACGAACATCAAACCTGTTCAGGATCTCGTTGATACACTGAAATCCAGCGTTAGGAATTACCCTACACTCCTACGTAAAACCTTAGAGTTGCCAAGTCAGAATCCAACCCAAGATAGATGAGGTAATAGTGCAGATCAAACCCAACCCAGGCAACAGCACCCCGTTCCCGTCCGCCACGAGCGACGACGCACCGGTGGCCAACGCGCATGCCGCCCTCTTCCCCGCCCAGCTGGCGCTGGCGCGCTGGATGCATGGCGGCGACGTACCCCATGTCTTCGCATGCGCGCGCAGCATCGGGCGCGCCGCCTGGTATGCCGAGGCGCAGGCGCGCTTCCAGTCCTGGCTGGATGCCGGCGGCTTCCACCAGTCCGAGGCCGGCGCTGCTGATAGCGCTATCCCGGATGAGTTGCCGCCGCAGCGCCTGGCCCGGCCCGACGCCGGCGCGAATCCGGCCTGGTACGACGTCACGCGCTGCCGCGTGGTCCGGGACAGCAACCTGGCCGAATGAACCCGACGCATGAAACGAAAACGACGGCCGGGGCCGTCGTTTTCATCCCCTGGGGGATTTCCAGCTTGAGGAATGAAGATCTCTCTAAACCGCGTGATGCGGGTTGCAGCGGCGCTGAAGGGGCGGAGACGGGATTGTCATGCCGACTTGCTGACGCCCTACACCTTCACTATAGACCACGTTCCGCGAGTTTCAAGGAAAATTGAGACCGATCAGGATCGGGCCAGCAATCAAGCAGCGGTCTTGATCCCGAGGCCGTCGAGGAAAGCGCGGTAGCCGTCAGCCGTTTCGGCATGCTGCAGACCGATGCAGGTCATGGCCTTCAGGTAACCCAGCTTGGAGCCGCAATCGAAGCGCTGTCCGGCAAAGCGGTAAGCGAGTACGCGTTCATCGGCCATCATCGCGGCGATACTGTCGGTCAACTGAATTTCACCGCCGGCGCCCGCCGGCAGGTTTTCCAGGTAATCGAACACGCGGGGCGACAAGATATAGCGCCCGACCACGGCAAGCGTCGATGGCGCCTGGTCGGGATGCGGCTTTTCGACAATGCCGGACACTTGCTCGAGGTCAGGACGGTAGCTGGACGCGCTGACGATGCCATATTGCCGGGTGCTTTCACGCGGCACGTTCTGGACCGCCAGGACGCTGCATTGCTCGTACTCGTACAGATCGGTCATCTGCGCCAGCACCGGTTTGTGGCCGGGCTCGGCGTGCATGAAGTCGTCCGCCAGCAACACCGCGAACGGCTCGTCGCGCACCACCGGACGTGCGCACAAGACCGCATGTCCCAAACCGAGCGGCGCCGGCTGGCGGATATAGATGCAGGTGACACTCTTCGGAATGACGCCTTGCACCAGGCTCAGCAGCTCATGCTTTTCGGCCGCGGCCAGTTCGCTTTCGAGTTCGTATGCTTTATCGAAATGATCTTCAATGGCGCGTTTATTGCGTCCGGTAATGAAAATCATCTCCGTGATCCCGGCCGCGACGGCCTCTTCCACAGCGTACTGGATCAAGGGTTTATCAACGACGGGCAGCATTTCTTTGGGCTGCGCCTTGGTGGCCGGCAAAAAGCGGCTCCCCAATCCTGCGACGGGGAATACCGCCTTCCTGATTTTGGTCATAAACAGTTCAATCGATAACAGCAAAACATTATTATGGCATTAACGCAAGCTGGGCACAGCCCCCCGGTACATCGAATGCACCGCCCCCGAGCCCACTGACGCGCCGAATTTCTTCAGCACCCGCTCCGGCAAGCCTTCGTGGGCCGTGTAGTCGATGATGTCCTCGGCCTTGACGACCTCGCGCGCCACGGTGTCGACGGTGCCGAAGCCGTCGGCCAGGCCCAGGTCGACGGCCTTGGCGCCGGTCCAGTACAGGCCGGAGAAGGTCTCCGGGGTTTCCTTCAGGCGCTTGCCGCGTCCGGCACGCACCACGGCGATGAATTGCTCGTGGATTTCGTTCAGCATGGCCAGCGCGTGTTGCTTCTGCTTGTCCGACTGCGGGCTGAACGGGTCGAGGAAGCCCTTGTTCTCGCCGGCGGTCAGCAGGCGCCGCTCGATGCCCAGCTTGTCCATCAGGCCGGTGAAGCCGAAGCCATCCATCAGCACGCCGACCGAGCCGACGATGCTGGCCTTGTTGACATAGATTTTGTCGGCGGAGGCGGCAATGTAATAGCCGCCCGAGGCGCAGATTTCGTCGACCACCACGTACAGCGGCTTGTTCGGATAACCGTGCTTGAGGCGCTGGATCTCGTCGACGATGATGCCGGCCTGGACCGGACTACCGCCCGGGCTATTGATGCGCAGCACCACCGCGGCCGAGCCCGGATCGGAAAACGCCTTGTTCAGCGACGGGATGACGGTGTCGGCCGCGCCGCTGCCCTCGTCCTCGATGGCGCCGTCGATTTCGATCAGGGCGGTGTGGCGGCCCAGCGAATCGATCTCGGATGAGCCGAAATTGAAATCGAAATAGGCCCAGATCGCGAGCAATGCGAGCAGGAGGAAGGACAACTTGAAAAAGATGCCCCAGCGCCGCGCGGCCCGCTGTTCCCTCACCGTGGCGAACACGAGGCGCTCGAGGGTCTCGCGTTCCCAGTTGTTGAAGGTGGCCGGTGCGGGCGTGCGGCTGTCGTTCGGGTTGTCTTTGCTGGTGTTATCGCTCATACATGCCTAATTAAGATCAGCCCGCGGGCGGCAGGATGTGCTGGTCCGGCTGCCACCAGACCTTGCCGCCTGCCTCGCCGGCCGCGATCGGACGCAGCTTCGCGCCGCGGCACGGTCCGCCGGTACAGGCGCCGGTGTCCGGAGCATAGATCGCACCATGGGTCGAGCACATCAGGTACAACTTGCTGGATTCGAAAAACTCGCCTTTGAACCAGTCCAGTTCGACGGGCACGTGGGCGCAGCGGTTCAGGTAGGCAAACACCTTGCCCTGGAAGCGCACCGCGAAACCCGTTGCCTCGGTACCAAAGGCCAGCACCGGAAAGCGCACGCCCTTGCCGCCGTCGAGCAGTTCATCCGAATCGCAGACGAAAACACCACCCTCGCTCATGCGTTCTCGATCAGCCATTGGTGCAGCTCGGGGACCGACTTTGCGGTGAAGATCGGCTTACATGACTGCAGTTGCTGTACAGGATGCGCGCCATACTCGACCGCGATGCCGCTCGCGCCGGCGCTATTGGCCATGAGCAAGTCGTGCGTCGTGTCGCCGATCATAACGGTACGCCGCATGTCCTGGCCCAGCTCCCTTGTCAATTCTTGCAACATCGCGGGATGCGGCTTGGAAAATGTCTCGTCGGCGCAACGGGTCGCATCGAAGGTCGACAGCAAGCCGGTGGCGTTCAGGGCCCGGTTCAGGCCGACCCGGCTCTTGCCGGTGGCCACGGCCAGGAAATAGCCTTGCTGGGACAGCTCTTCCAGCATCGGCCTGACGCCCTGGAACAGCACCATTTCATGGTCTTTCGTCAGGAAATGGTAGCGATAGCGCTCCGTCATCCGCGGATACAGCGCCGGCTCCAGGTTCGGCATCACTGCCTGCATCGCCTCGGCCAGGCCCAGGCCGATGACGTGCGCCGCGGCCGCGTCGCTGGGCACGGGCAGGCCCAGGTCCTTGGCGGCCGACTGTATGCATTTGACGATGGCGGCCGTGCTGTCCATCAGCGTGCCATCCCAATCGAAGACGATCAGGTCGAATTGCTTTCTTGCCATGTTATACGGCGCCCAATGCGCCATCTCCTCATGTTTTTTGACTGACAGGTTTTCCCAAGCTTACCAAGAAACGCTCGCATTCCGGTGGCAAGGGTGCCTTCAGGGTCATCGGTTTGCCGCTTTCGGGGTGGGTGAACGTGATCTGATAAGCGTGCAGGAACATCCGCTTCAGGGCACCGCGCGTGTCACTTGGCTTCTGAAGCTGCTTGTTCAATGCAAAATCGCCGTATTTCTCGTCACCGGCGATTGGGAAGCCGCTCGAGGCCAGGTGCACGCGGATCTGGTGCGTGCGCCCGGTCTTGAGCTCGGCTTCGAGCAGGGCAAACCCTTCCCATTTGCGCAACAGGTTGAAGATCGTATGCGACTCCTGGCCGCCGGCCTGCACCACGACGCGGCGTTCGCCGTCCGGCGTCGAAAATTTGTGCAGCGGCAACCTGACGTGCTGGCGCGGGTTCTTCCAGTCGCCCACCGCCAGCGTCAGGTAGCGTTTATCCGTGTGGCCGTCGCGCATCTGCTCGTGCAGGTTGGTGAGGGCCGAACGTTTCTTCGCAAGCAAGAGCAAGCCCGACGTCTCGCGGTCCAGCCGGTGCACCAGTTCCAGGAACTTGGCATCCGGACGGGCGGCGCGCAACTGCTCGATCACGCCATACGAGACGCCCGAACCGCCGTGCACGGCCACGCCCGCCGGCTTGTCGATGACGAGCAGGTGGGTGTCCTCGTGCACGATGTGGAATTCGGCACCCGGTACCGGGCTGGATCCGGCCGCCTTTTCGGCGATGCGGATCGGTGGAATACGAACGATATCGCCCGCTTCCAGACGGTACAACTGATCGATACGGCCCTTGTTCACCCGCACTTCGCCGGAGCGGAGGATGCGGTAGATATGGCTTTTCGGCACACCCTTGCAGACGCGGATCAGGTAGTTGTCGATACGCTGGCCGGCTTCTTCCTCGGTGATCGTGACGAACTGGGCGGCGGCGGCCGGGCTGGCGTCTGTCTGTGATGAAGGGGGAACAACATCGTTTTGCAGGGTCATCCGCTTTGTCTTCCCAGAAATTCTCTCTAAGTCCTTCATTTTGAATATATAATCGACAGGCGGCGGTTAAACCTCTGCTGGTGTAAGAATTAAAACGATATTTTACACAGGGGCGTCTCCATCGGCCCCGCCTATATGCAAATTCGATGGAAACAAACGTGTACGCACTTTCTCGTCGGTGCTTGGGTTACACCGCAGTTGTAACCGGGTAGCAGACGAGACTGCAGGATTGGATTGTTTGGAAGATTAAGGATAAGTACCGGCAAGCCATTTTCCGAATTGGCTCGCCGGGTAATGGCGTCGATAACGCTTGTCGTTTCCGCCCGACTCGATGTAGGCCGCATCCAACAGGCTCTAGCGTGCCAAGGCTGATCCAATCGCCTGGCCCCGTGCCCCTGGTTTGCGCTGGCTAGGGTCTGGCTATTGTCGCACCCGCCTGCCGACCCCTTGCGCCGCCCGTCCGGGCCGCCCGGGTCTTGCGGGAATCGTGTGCGCGGCAATTACGTTCGACTCCATTTGCGCCCTGTGGCCGGCTTCGCCATGTCACACCCCGGGCATACCACCGCCAACACTCCCCTCCCGCGTACATCCCTGTACACAGAACGGCCCCCGGGTCGCGGAGTTTATAAAAATGAAACGTATGTTGTTTAACGCTACGCAGCAAGAGGAGCTGCGCGTAGCGATTGTCGACGGCCAAAAACTGATCGACATCGATATCGAGACCGCTGGTCGTGAACAGCGCAAGTCGAATATCTACAAAGGTGTCATCACCCGCATCGAACCCTCCCTCGAAGCCTGCTTCGTCAGCTACGGCGAAGACCGCCACGGTTTCCTCCCCTTCAAAGAAGTTGCCCGCTCTTATTTCCGTGACGGCGTCGACGTCCGCAATTGCACCATCAAGGAAGCCCTGCGCGAAGGCCAGGAAATCATGGTGCAGGTGGAGAAAGAGGAACGTGGCAACAAAGGCGCCGCCCTCACCTCCTTCATTTCGCTGGCCGGCCGCTACCTGGTCCTGATGCCGAACAACCCGCGCGGCGGCGGCGTGTCGCGCCGTGTCGAAGGCGAAGAGCGCCAGGAACTGCGCGAGACCATGGACAAGCTGGACTTGCCGCAAGGTATGTCGGTGATTGCCCGTACCGCCGGCATCGGCCGCAACGTCGACGAGCTGCAGTGGGACTTGAATTACCTGATGCAACTGTGGCGCGCGATCGAAGGCGCCGGCAAGTCGGCCCCGGGTCCCTTCCTGATCTACCAGGAATCCTCGCTGGTCATCCGCGCCATCCGCGACTATTTCCAGCCTGACATCGGCGAAGTCCTGATCGACACCGACGAGATCTACGACCAGGCCCAGCAGTTCATGAGCCACGTGATGCCGGACATGGCGCATCGCGTCAAGCGCTACACCGACGACGTGCCGCTGTTCTCGCGCTTCCAGATCGAACACCAGATCGAGACCGCCTACGCGCGCACCGTGCCGCTGCCGTCCGGCGGCGCCATCGTGATCGACCACACCGAAGCCCTGGTCTCCATCGACGTCAACTCGGCACGCGCCACGCGCGGCTCGGACATCGAGACCACCGCCTTCAATACCAATTGCGAAGCCGCCGACGAAGTGGCCCGCCAGCTGCGCCTGCGCGACCTGGGCGGCCTGATCGTGATCGACTTCATCGACATGGAAGTGGCCAAGAACCAGCGCGAAGTCGAACAGCGCCTGAAGGACGCCCTGCACCATGACCGTGCACGCGTTCAGATGGGCAAGATTTCGCGCTTCGGCCTGATGGAACTGTCGCGCCAGCGCCTGCGTCCGTCGCTGTCGGAAGGCTCGCACGTCACCTGCCCGCGCTGCTCGGGCACCGGCCACATCCGCGATACCGAATCGTCCGCCCTGCAAGTCCTGCGCATCATCCAGGAAGAGGCGATGAAGGAAAACTCGGCGACCATCCACGTGCAGGTGCCGGTCGACGTCGCTGCGTTCCTGCTGAACGAAAAGCGCGGCGAAATCCTCAAGATCGAGAACCGCCACCGCATCACCGTCATCCTGATCCCGAACAAGCACCTCGAGACGCCGCACTACAAGCTCGAGCGCATCAAGGTCGACGATCCGCGCCTGGAAGACGCCGGCGCCAGCTACACGCTGGCCGAGTCGGCCGAAACCGACATGGCCTACGCCAAGCGCCAGAAGGAAGAAGCCAAGCCGCGCCAGGAAGCCGTGGTCAAGTCCATCACCCCGGCCCAGCCGGCCCCGGTGGTGGACCGTCAGCCGGCCAAGCCGGTCGAAGCCCCGGCCGCGCCGGCCGCTGCGGCCGCCCCGGCGGCGGCAGCCGTGCCTCCTGCGCCACCGGCCGAGGAAGGTTTCTTCGCCAAGCTGCGCAACTTCTTCTTCGGCCGCCCGGTCCCGGTCGCAGCCACCCCTGCCCCGGCTGCCGCGCCCGTGAAACCCGCCGAACCGGCCCCGGCCGCGGCAGCCGACCGCGGCGAGCGCAATGGCCGCGGCCAGCGCAATGCCCGCGGCGGCCGCAACGGCACCGGCCCGGCCAAGGGCCGCGAGGATCGCGAACAGGGCGCCAAGGCCGCGCCGGCCGAGGACAGCGTGAAGCCGGTCGAGCTTGATGCCAAGCCGGCCCGTCCGCCGCGCCAGCCGCGTCCGCCACGTGAAGTGCGTGAGCCGCGCGACACGGTGGTCGACGCCCAAGCGCAGGCCCCGCGCGCGGAACGTGCCGAGCGTCCGGAACGCGCCGAGCGTCCAGAGCGTGGCGAACGCCCGGAACGCGCACAGCGCCAGCCGCGTGAGCGCAGCGAACGCACCGAGCGTACCCAGCAGGCGATCGAAGCCAAGCTGGACGAGCTGAGCGTGGTCCAGGCGACGTCCGCCACCACGGTGACCGTGGCATCGACCGGTCCGAATGGCGAGCAGGAAATCGTCCAGGAGCAAGTCGTGAAGTCGGTGACGGCGATCG
>Ga0265780_10000898_pt1 | contig 43937 bp, 35 predicted proteins | sample P1T30metagenome_FD_192432 | JGI IMG/M metagenome (GOLD analysis project Ga0265780, IMG submission 192432) | Plant litter microbial communities from East Loma Ridge, Irvine, California - P1 T30 | ecosystem: Environmental > Terrestrial > Plant litter > Unclassified | place: USA: California...
CCCCCCTCCCCCCTCCCCCCTCCCTCCGAACCCCCAAAATACTTTCTAACTTTCCCAAAGCCCCAAAGCGCAATTTATCGGGCTCGCTCACAAGGTCTAAAGAAAAAGGGCAAAATCCACCCAAACGCCAACGCAGTATTGCCCTGCAGAAGCAATCCACCCACAAAAAATGCTGCAGCATAAGCAAGAAGGCAGCAAAATCGAAACGCCACTGAACACCCCGCAGATGATTGGTTGTAGTATATGAATGCAAAGATGTCTGGGAAACAATCTTGAGGCTCGGATCCGGGCGGTTTTTTGGTTGGCTGTTTGCGTCTAGCGCATCGATTGGTGTTGTACAGTTTCATTTTTTCGAAAGAAAAGAGAAGAAAAGACTCGGAGCATTATGGTAAAGGCAGGCAGTCGACCGATCAAGCGTGCGCTGGCGAGCGGGACATTGGCCTAGTGAAAGGAACGCTGGCATGCAACGGAACTGCCGTACGAGGCTGGCCGTGATGGTGCAGGGTAGGTCAGACGAGTGGTGAGGCAGACAGGAGCGGCTGCTGTAGATTCACCAAAAGTCAGCCATCCGCGAAGCGAAGATAACTTTTGTACATAGCAAAGGCAAAAGACCTGAGCTTACAGATTCAAGTTCCATTCGTGCGCTTGGGGTACGCTGATGGTCCTCTAGTTCTGCTTGGGAGACCTGCGAGCCATGTTAGCACGTGAGACAAGATGAGAGAGAAGGTACAACTATGACCAGTGGAGACTTACGTGGGTGAGTACGTCGGGCTGGTCGGCGACCACCTATCGTTCGAGTATGGCGCCGAGCCCGGAGATGTTGGCGAGTAGCGAGGCGACGTTGGCGAGTATTGCGGGTTGCCCGCTGGGCTCGTGGGAGAGTATGTCGGGCTCGTGGGGCTAAATTGTGGCGATGTGGGCGAAGCGGGCGATCGTCGCTCGCTACTTGGATTGAATTGTGGGCTCGTCGGGCTGTACTGTGGCGACGTAGGACTGAAGCGCGGCGATGTTGGGCTGTAGTACGGGGAGGTGGCTCCCAAGTGCGCCGGTGAAGTTGGGCTGTACGTGGGAGACGTCGGTGAGAACGACGGAGAGGTTGGCGAGTACCGAGGCGAGGTTGGGGAATAGCTGGGCGACGTCGGCGAGTGGTAGCTGGGCGAGGTAGGCGACATCCCTGGTGACGTTGGAGAGTACTGGGGGCTTGTTGCACCAAAAGAAGGCGAGGTAACGCCAAAGCGAGGGCTGCTGATGCCTGGAGAGGTTGGCGAATAGCCGGGCGAAGTTGGAGAGAAGCCTGGCGACGCGGGACTCTGACCCGAGAAACCCGGAGACGTGGGTGCGTAACCAGGGCTTCGGCCTCCAGAGTACGGGCTGAAGCCTCCGTCGCCATAGCTGCCTCCATATTGCGTGAAGCCGCCTTCGTCTCCTCCTCCTGCATGTGCCAGGGGCGAGAAAGCAGCCTCATATCCTCCCATTCCCATTCCTCCTTCGTAAGTGGGAGATCCCAAGTCGTAAGGAGTGGCCGCACCATTGTCCATGTAGTTGCCGGCCGCAGCTCCCAAGGCCTTGGAGTTGTCCTCCACCATAGTGAGTAGCATAGAGCTGTCCATGATGACATCGAACTCTCCAGTGCCCATGGGTGCGAGCTGACCAAGCATGATGTTCTCAGATACGCCACGGCAGTCGTCCAACTCGCCAAAGCCAGCAGCTTCGAGTAGAATCTCGACGGTTTCCTCAAAGGAACAGCGCATGAGTGCACCTGTGTCATTCCGGTTGATGCCATGACGAGTGATAGCCATGAGTAGGCCACGCTGCGTCATGATGTCGACAAGCAGGGCCATGTGTCGATGGTTGACGTAGGATCCGTCGAAAGACAACACCAAGCCTAGCTCGTAGAGGAGATTGGCTCGCGCAGCCTCGATGCCCAAAACGCCCAGAACCTCAATGAAGGAGTTGGAAGTTGTGCCGTAAGGGTCCACGCCTTCGATGGCCATGACCTCCGCCAGGGCCACACCGTTAGTGTCAAGGACCCATTCCTTGCATCGAGGATCTTCATTGGATTTTGTGATCGACCTGTCGGCATTTTCGACTGCCTTGGAATCTTCTCGAAGGAAAGCGCGGTCGATACCACGAACGCCGCGCAAGACGACGTCATCCAAAAGATGCTTTTCAAGCTTGCGCATCCATCGCTCGTCGCGCTCGTCCTCATCCTCATCATCCTGCTTGAGGTTCTGGTCCCATATGAAACGGACACGCATCACCTGCTCGTCGGCGTTCTCGTCGCTGAAGATGACCGCAAGATTGGGCTTGAACTCTTCCTTGATCTTGCCAGCAACCTCGGCGATGTTGATGTTCTTGTCTAGCAATTTCTTGCGATCAAGAATCACACGGAGTAGCCACTTGGATTGCGACTCAATGACCACGTCTTCCTCTGGTATGACGAAATAGGATTCTACCATGTCCTCGTCAGCCTCCACGATGGTGGCCTGGATATCGGGATCGTAGTAGAGTTCCACAGTGGCAGTCAAGGAACGAAGGGTCGTAAGCTCAACACGACTTCGGAGGATCTTTGCCGTTTGTTGGTTACCCTGGTCACCCTCTTGTTTAATCACCAGAGCCGGTGTCTTGATGTTTGCGGCCACGTTGAGGATTTCCTTGAGACGAGGAACACCAAGCGTGACGTTCTTGGAAGAGACACCAGCAAAATGAAACGTGTTCAAAGTCATTTGGGTCGCCGGTTCGCCGATGGACTGAGCAGCAAGGACGCCGACCATCTCGCCCGGGGCCACGGCAGCTCTGAGGAAGCGGTCTTTCAGCTCCCCTAGGACGAAGTCGAGAGCTTTCTTGGTCAAGTGATACTCCTTGACAAGGCGTTTGAATGCCAGCCGTGACCGCAACTGGGATTTGTAGAGATAGGTAGCGCTGTCCTGTGCCTTTTTCGACAGTTCGTCGTTTCCACGCACAACGACCAGCGAGTCGAGAAGATCTCGCACCTGTGTGATAACCTCGATGGGATGAAGATCACTTGGGCCATCTTTAATGCCAAAGCGAGCTTTTGCAGATTCGATCATCCGGTGGATGTTCAAAGGCAATTGGAAAGCTTGGTTGTCGCTGCCGACCTGATCAGCCCTGATGAACTCTCGGTCGAATTTGATGTTTTCAAACTCTTCATCGAGGTAACGTTGAATGTCGACATCGCCTTGGTACTCATTAGCTCCTGCAAGCCACTTGGTGGAGATATCAGGCCGATCTGTGCTTAGCACATCGACTTTGAATCTCCTCTCGAAGTCAGCCTCTGATGAAGTGATTATGTCGATCGTCTGGTTCTCAATGAAACCACCGTCCAGACCGTCTTCGCCGTAGACGAATTCAACAATGTCACCCAGAGAATTTCGAACAGTTCCATCGTACTTGACCATGACATCCTCGAGTGCTTTGACCAGACGACGCTGGATGTAACCTGTTTCAGCGGTCTTGACAGCGGTGTCGATGAGACCCTCACGACCAGCCATGGCGTGAAAGAAGAACTCGGCCGGTGTCAGACCACGCAAGTAGGAGTTCTCGACAAAGCCTCGCGCTTCCGGAGAGTAGTCGTCCTTGCTGAAATGCGGTAGAGTACGGTACTTGAAGCCGTAAGGGATGCGGTTGCCTTCTACAGCCTGCTGACCAACAAGAGACACCATCTGGGAGATGTTGACAATAGAGCCCTTGGACCCAGATGTGACGGTCTGGACGACGTTGTTGAAGTGCTTCAAGCCCTTCTTCGCCGCCTTGCCACCACCTTCACGGCCCTCATTCAGTGCCTTTTGGACCTTTGATTCGAAAGTCTTACGGATAGTCATACCAGGAGCAGGTTCGAGCTCGTCTGCAGTGGCCTGTTTGACCAGCGCTTCAACCTCAATCTTGGCATCGGCAATGGCCTCGGCAATCTTGTCTGCCGTCGCAGGGTCGGGCACTGCATCACCTGGACCCATGCTGAAGCCGTGGTGCAACAGCCACCAATTGACGATGCGTTGACAGCCGTTGAAGAATGTGACTGCGTCCTGAGAGCCCAGCATGTTGAAGATGACGTGGATGACACCTCCGCCTGTGGCACCAACGACCTTCTTCACGATCTGACCATAGATCAATTCGCCGCGCATGATGCGAATGCTCTCGTCCGCTTCGTCGTTGAACGGGGAAGGTTTCGACTCAGCCTTTGGCTGGTCGATGTTGAGTTCCTTGGGTAAGCACATGCTGAAGATTTGCTTGCCAGTCCACAACGGGCGAGGCTTGATGACGGCAGGTTCCGGCACAATACCATCCCAATTCTGCACCCACAACATGATGTTCATTACTTGGTCGATGGTACAAAAGACGTCGCGACGGGTCATCTTGTAGGCACCAAGAAGAGTATCTTGCACGATACCCATCAAAGGCGAATTCTTCTGCGGCGAAACAATCTGCCGCGGGACCATACACAAGTTCTTCACCTCGGAACGAGTTTCGTCGCTCTGGGGAACGTGCAAGTTCATCTCGTCACCATCGAAATCGGCGTTGTAAGGAGACGTGACGGACAGATTGAGACGGAACGTCGAGTAAGGCATAACCTTGATGCGGTGACCCATCATGGACTCTTTGTGCAACGAGGGCTGACGGTTGAAGATGATTACGTCGTCATCGTCGATGTGTCGCTCGACCTTCCAGCCGTACTGCAAGCGCAGGTCGTCCAGGTTCTTGTTGTGCTTGAGATCAAGCCGCACACCGTCAGACTTGATGACGTAGTTGGCACCAGGATGCTGATTGGGACCGTTGCGAACAAGCCCAGTGAGCTTGCTGATGTTGAACTTTGTGACGACCTCAGGGTAGGTCAGCGTGCGCGCAATGGAGCGCGGCACACCGACTTGGTCGAGATCCAGGTTGGGATCACCGGTGATGACGGTACGTGCAGAGAAGTCGACACGCTTGCCCATCAAGTTGCCTCGGAGACGACCCTCCTTTCCCTTTAAGCGGCCGCGGATGGTCTTGAGCGGGCGACCCGACTTCTGCATGGCCTGAGGAACGCCGTTCGCGTCGTTGTCCATGTAAGTGGCGACGTGGTACTGGACAAGTGCCTCGAACTCGTTGAGAATGTGCTGGGGAGAGCCATCCTGGATACACTCTTGGACGCGACCATTAGCACGGATGATGTCGCCAAGCTTGTAGGTCAAGTCGTCCTCTCCGCGCATGCCCTGGCCTGTGCCGTCAACGGAAATACTAGGGCGCACCGGCGGCGGTGGCACAGGGAGGACGGTCATGATCATCCACTCGGGCCTTGCGTAGTCCTTGTTGAGGCCAAGGAGCGCCAGGGTCTCGTCGCTCATGTGCTTGAAGTAGCCCAGGACCGTCTGCGGCATGAGGATGTCCTTGCGCTCGCCCTGGCCGTCGTCGTCTTCCTTCTTCTTGGGCTTGTAGGTGGCGGTCAGCTTCAGACCCTCCTTGCGGATGGTGTCGGGCTGGATGTTGCCGCAGCCGCCGTGGGCGATCCTCTGCGGTTTTTTGGGGTCTTGCTCTGCGGTGTCCTGCTCGCAGACAGTGCGGCCGCGCGACATGCGCCAGATCTTGTCGAAGCGCTTCTTCGCGTCCTTGGTCCTGATGGCGTTGGACCAGTCAGGGTGGTTCTACGAGTGGCAGTCAGTACAGGGTTGGCATAGATAGCCTAGGCACACCGTCTTCGCGAGGAAGACTTACGTAGTCAGCCAGGATGCGCCCGCAGTTGAAGCAGCACGTCTCGAGCAGCTTCTTGATCTTGACGACGAAGCCTGTGCGCGTCAGTACTGATAGAGTGAGGAAAGCGACTGCATAATCACTCACCGACATGGAAGACGGGCGTGGCCAGCTCGATGTGGCCAAAGTGGCCGGGGCAGACCTGGATGTCTTCCTTGCAGGTGGCGCACGAGTACATGCGGTCAATGGTGCCGAGCTTGGGGTCGTTAAGGCCCTGCTCGCGCGGCTTCTGGTGCTGCTCGTCCATGGTCTCCGGGTAGATGATGTGGACGACGCTCATGGCCTTGATCTCCTCGGGCGAGAGCAGCCCGAACTGGATCTCCTGTATCGTCCGGAGCGGGCATTTCGACTGCACGGGCGCGCCGGGCGGCATGGCTGCGGCGGTGGTGGTCGGGTCTGCGCGGTGGCGCGGGTGAAGTCACGCTCTGTAGCCCCTCAGGACCTCCTCTCCACCGCGTGCTGGGGCAATAGTAAAGCTGCCGTGGTAGAGATGCCGCCGGAGAGTCGCGCTGGGCGATGCTGGCGATGCGCGGCGCGCGCGGGAAGAGATGCACTCGAAGAATAGGCCCCGGGGCAAAAGGGCTGCTCGGGGGGTGTCGCGCCGGGAAGCGGAGGGCGGGCGGGCGGTATGAGGGCTCTGCTGCGGGCGTGGGCGGGACCGTAGAGGCGGATGACGCGCGCGCTGATGTGCGTGCGGTCGGGCGGATGGGGTGGGAGTGGTGATGGGGGGGATGGGCGTGGAGAGTCGACATAAAGGCGCCAGACAAAGACAGGAAGGGAAGGCGCTGGCCTTGGCACGAGCCCGTCGCGCCATCCCGAAGCGGCAAGGCGGGCTCTCCACACATGAACTGCAGACACGCGATGCGCGGCAGGAAGCCTTTCTCACCTATATGTCCATGGACGAGCGCCGCGTCTGCGAAGATGCTGCCCATTGACCTGCGCTGCCAGCACCCGACGCCCGCACCGGCACGCCACACGCCACCATGAATCTGTCGCTCGTTGACCCCTTCATCCTCGCGCAGGACTGCCCCGACGTGATCACTGGCCGTCTTCGTGAGTCTCCAGATAATTCCATGCAGTATCGCTGTATGCGTATGCGGCGCCCTTTTGACTGACCCACAGCGCGCAGGCAGCGGCCATGCGACGTCCATCCGCTTCAGCCACCGCGGCGACCTGCTGGCCTCTGGACGCGTAGGCATTCACTGTAATATATCTGTATATATACGTCTGACTAACCGCCCCAGCATGACGGCATCGTGGTCATCTTCGACATCGAGACCAACGGCGTCGCCCGCAAGCTGCGCGGCCACACGCGCCAGGTGCAGTCGCTGAGCTGGTCCATGAACGACCGCTACCTGCTCAGCGCCGGCCAGGACTGGAAGGTCGTGCTGTGGGACCTCCAGGACGGCTCGCGCGTGCGCACCGTCCGCTTCGAGGCCGCCATCTTCATCGCCGAGCTGCACCCGGAGAATCACATGCTGTTCGTCGCCGCCCTGTTCGAAGACCAGCCCGTCATTGTGGATATCTCCGCCGAGATCCCCGTCAAGCACTCCATCTCCTCCGCGCCCCGGCGCTCTCAGCTCGAGCGCGACAATGCCACCGAGAAGCAGACGGCCCAGGACGCCAAGCAGACCACCACCATGACGCTCTTCACGCCGTCGGGCGAGCACATCATCGCCGGCACAAACAAGGGGTGGCTGAACATCATAGAGACCAGGACACACGAGGTCCGCTACTCGTTCCGCGTCACCAACAACATCATCGTCTACATACGGCTCACGCCATCTGGGAGGGACGTTGTACTCAACTCCAGCGACCGCATTGTCAGGACCCTCCACCTGCCCGACCTCAGCGACCCCAAGTTCGACTTCGACACGCTGCAGCTCGAGGTCGAACACAAGTTCCAGGATCTCGTGCAAAGACTCTCCTGGAACCACGTCTCCTTCAGCCCGACCGGCGAGTACGTCACGGCCTCCACCTGGATGAACCACCACATCTACGTCTGGGAGCGCGGCCAGGGCAGCTTAGTCAAGATCCTCGAAGGCACCAAGGAAGAGCTCTCAGTCGTGGAATGGCACCCCTTCCGCCCCTTCGTCGCAGCCGTCGGCGTCGACTCCGGCCGCGTCTGGCTCTGGTCCATCCTCCAGCCGCAGCGCTGGTCTGCCCTCGCCCCTGATTTTATGGAGGTAGAAGAGAATGTCGAATATATCGAAAAGGAAGACGAGTTCGACATCCAGCCGCTCGAAGAAATACACAAGCGCCGGCTCGACCAAGAAGACGAAGAGGTGGACGTGCTAACCATCGAGCCTATCAAAACATCCACCCTCGAATTCGGACCTGCAGGCGAGCCGGAGTTTCAGATGCCGGTCTTGCTGGACATTGAAGCCAGCGACAGCGAAGACGAGGTTGTGGCCGTTGGAGCAGGTCAATTCCGGCGCAGAAGCCCAGGCGCGAATAAAGAATGGATGAACGACGATGCAGTAGCTGCAAGTGGCGACGAGACGCGCAAAGCAACTAATGGCAATGCAGTAAACGGTACAAAACGGCGTCGTTAAAAAAAAATCCAAAAATGAATCCATAATAGACACGCATCACCTTCTTTCTTACAGCAAACCACGTCCCTTGAATATTTCAAATATACTTCCCAAAAACCCAATACCCCTCCGTCCTCCACTTCCCCCCCAAAAACACAGCCTCTTCCTCCCTCCTAAACCCCACCTTCTCAAACCCAAGCTTCCCAACAACCCTCCAACTCCCCTGATTCTCCTCGTCCACTCCAGCCTCCACGTAAAACACCTTGTCCCCCTTTTCCTTCTCCTGCGCTACACTCGCAGCATACGCATCTAGTAACCCTTGCGCCGCTTCTGTCGCGTACCCCTTGCCCCACGCGGACTTGAAGAGCGCGTACCCTAAGATCCTTAGATCGAGCTCTTTTCCCTCGTCTTCCGCGTGGCGTTTTAGCGGCGGGATAGTGGGTCCTGAGTCTTGTTTTCGGAGGCCAATACTACCTATATGCGTGCCGGGAGTGTTTTCAGTAGAAGCGTTCTCGAAGACGCAGTATATTAGCGTGTCGCGCTCGAGTGCGTCGACGAGGCGGGCGTGCGATTGCGCGAGGGAGGTGGAGGCGCCGCGGACGGACCAGGATGTTGCATCCGGATCGGTCCAGTCTGCGTGGAACCATTTTAGGTGTTGGCTGGTGGGGGAGCGGTCGGTGAGGCGGATGAGGGTTAGGCGGGGGGTGGGGATTGTGGGGGGGATCATTGTTGGTGCGTGGATGTAAGTGATGTTTTTGGGTAGTAGAGGAGTTGGTGGCTGTGTGTAAAGTCTTTTCCGTTATGGCTTGCATGCGCTGTTTTATACTGGGCGCATTATCATCAAGTGGAGCGCAGACTATTGATCAAAGAGGCGAGGCGAGGTGAGTCAACAGCCTCGTATGCATTTTTTTTGACGTATGAATGGGTTTTCTGGGAAGGTGACAAACATAGTTTCTGAGTCACTGCTGAACGAAGATTGTAAATTCGTATCTCGCATCGATGTAGCTGACAGTTGCTCATGCAGCGTGGTGTCATGTGGGGACGCGTTGGATTCAGTTAGCGCGTTTCTTGTTGCTGCCATACTCATCACTGTCAACTTTTTTGGAAGCCTCAACTCTATCCTATCCTACCTCCGCCACACGTACTCTGCGAAACTTCTTCAAGTCCCCCAAGTCCGACTAAAAACACAAGCCCAAGCCAAAATTTCCACACACTGACTCACTCCCTCCCTCACACCACAATCTCAGCCATCAAATCCCCCGGCCACCACGCCCCATCCACCTCGTTCCCCCTCGTCCCAACATTAAATTTCAGCTCTACCACACCCCCCGGATACTGCACCACGGGCTTCACAATCCGGACCTCCTTGCCAATAGCGGCTGACTTCTGTACTTGCAGGAATTCCGGCTTGAACAAGACATCGGCACAGTTCGCTTTCAGTGACTGTAGGACGCGCGGGAGCGTGTAGCTCATGTTGTGGTAGTGCCGGAATACGGGCTTGTTGTGCAGGGCCCAGAGGTCGTGCCAGATGGGGGCGGGGTAGGTGCCGACGCTGGAGGTGAGCCAGTGGAGGTAGTAATTGAGTGCGATCTGGGGTTGTAAGTATGGGTACTCGAGATCGGTAGGTGAGAACTTACGTCGACTATATACGAGCCGCCGTGAGCGCCACGTCGGATTATAGCATTCAAAACGCCGATTATACCTGTCAAATGTCAACACAACAGCAATTCCTGTCTGTTCTTGAAGCATTGATTCGGACGTCCTTACCTGCCACCCCCGTACAATAATCACTATTCGGCACCACAGGCGTAACCGGCTCCTCCCTCCCCATCGCCCGCCCATACTCAAGCGACACACCACATACCGCATCAGCAATCTGTTCCCACCCACTCCTATCCTTCCACTCCCCGTTCCACCCATAACTATTCTCCCGTACAACAATCAACCCCCTTTCCCTCCCCCACGTCAACGCCAACATATCCTCGACGCCAAAGCCGTACTTGTCCAACACGCCGGGTCGATATCCAGTGACTACGACGTCAGCGTCTAGGATCAGCGCACGCATCTTTTCGCAGTCGTGTTCCTGGCGGAAATCTAGATGCGTGTTCCATTTTCCCCAGTTGAGATCGAGATGTAGACTCGACATATCCGGTACATGTCCCGCCGTAACCCTCATCACAGACGCACCTAAATCCGCAAGCCCCCGCGTCACCGCCGGCGCAGCAATAATACGCGTTAGGTCCACGACTTTCAATCCCGCGAGTGGTCGCCGCGCTGACGTCTGAGGGCTCGCGGGCCACCAGCACGCCGGCTGTTTCCCGTTGTGTAAGTTGTGGATTTCGTACAAGGATACGTGCGCGTTTGCCTTGAAGTGTGCGCTTTCTTTGTATTCCGCTGTGTTGAGGCATATTGTGCCAGCTTGTTTGTACTCTGATATACGGCGCTGCATTTCCTCGGAATCAATATTCCCAATCTTGTCTGCGTATACGCCCCAAGCTTCCTCTTCTGCTGACGCATTTTTCTCGTGCGGCAAGCCCAGCGCATCTAGCGTCGGATCCGGGTCCAACGAGCCGTGGATATGAAAATACCGCCCGTCTTTACAGCGGTATATATTCGTTGCTGCGAGGCGATACGGACTGCTCGATGCGTTGAATATATCGCAGTTTTTGAAGAGCTTGTTGTAGGATTCTTGGCCGCTGGGGGATGAGGTTAGGGTTATGTAGTTTAGGGCTGCGTCGTTGGGGTCCAGGGTGCTGAGGAGGGGGGATATGAGGAAGAGTTGGGCGTGGTCGCTGAGGGAATGTGTTAGTATTGATTGGCGCTAAGGGGGGGTTTGAGTATACGTGCGTGTTGATGACGGCTTCTTGTGGCTCGAGGTTATATTTTCGCTTCAGGAGGACGTTGGTCATAGCTGCTTCGAGGCCTTTCAGCGCGGATATACTTTCTGCGAAGCGCCAGTTGATGGGTAAGCTGGGCTGGTCGGTGCCTGTGAAGTGCACTGTGCTGGCACATTGTGTGATGTCTTCTGGGAGCATGTGTGCTATTAGGGGGTTGTTGAGGATGCCATTGCGGAAGACCTTGAGTGTTTCTTGGGGAATGGAGTAGGACGGAGTTTGGGTGGAGTTTGGGGGCTTCATTACGGCGTTGCTTGAGATTATGATACAGTATCATGAATAGCAGGAGGGAACTTGGACGAGGGCGTTGACTGGATGTACTTGACTTTATATCCTTTTGTCGTCAATTTCGAACATTCACCCAGCACGATGCAACCGCATGCGTACCGTCGTCAGTGGTTACATCCTAGGTAGTCTACACTACTTCTGGCCTCGTTAGATACCTGTAGTCTCGTACGACCCTCGGTCGAGTCCAAGATCGTCAGTGTTCTAGTGGCAGTGGCATGCAGCCAATAACAAAAGCTCCGCACATTTGAGCTAGGTACAACTTCACACTGCGCGATCCTGCCCACGAATATATTTAGCTCTACGGTATTACTGTTTTGATTGAGCTAATAGTACGCACGGTGGAGTCACCTATCTGCTGGCACGGTACTACACGGATCTATGCTCGGATTACCCGATACGGACTACTCTAACTTACGTGGCATAATAGACGAGCCAGCGCAGAACAAAAGTAGTTCGTATCGCAAATTGTTCTGAATAGGTACAAGGGTACGTCAACTTCCGGATTTCCCAAGGTCAGTCGGAATATAATTAGTCGCCGACGAGACACCACAGCTACGACGACACGGGGAGACGGAACTTCCGACAGATCCATGGCATTATTCGTACAACGCATTCTAACACCAAGATGCAGCTGATCCGTGCTATCACAAGCGCTACGAGGAGGCGTAGACTTCATCACAGGCGTACTACCTCGCCGAAGTTCAACATTGCAGAAAATGCTGGGAGTAAGAGAATCGATGGGTTTACGAAGGGGCTTGTAGATATTGGCTTGGGGGATGTTCCGGGGGTGTTTGTTTGAAGCAAAGGGGTGAATATGCAAGTTCAGAATTCTGATTTCCAATGCGAATAAGACTACCTACCACGGCTTATACATCCACATCCCATGATGAAACACCACATCAAAATCCACACCCCCAAACACCCCCACCGCAGGAAACAAATCCCTCTCCCCCCTCAATCCCACATTCCCCCCCTCACTCCTAACATCTAATTCCTCATTCCCATCCCACCCCCCAACCCTCACCCCCTCCCTCGTAAAAAAAACATCAATATCCAACATCCTACTCCCCGCCTCATACCCCGGCGGCTCCTTCGGTAAACCAAACGTAACCCCAACCCCAAGCGTCTCCCCCACCCCAAACGCATTCGTAAAATCAACCCCGCCCCACGGATCATTCACGTACCTGCGCCCATCGTCGCCATGTACACCCAAGCTAGCGCGCTCCCAGCCCGGCAGGCGGAACGTGGGATACGGCGGCGCGACGAACCCGATTGCGATGCCGGCGTCTGCTTCGCCGAGCGAGGATGCGCCGCGGCCCAGCCCCGTTACTTTGATTTCGAAGTAGAGTGTGCGTGGCTGCTGGGTTACGAGCGGGGAGTCGTGGAGGGCCGCGTAGATGGGGAGATTGGTCAGGAGGGTGGAGTCGCGGCATGAGGCGTGGGAGTGGCAGCGCCAGTGGCCTGCTGAGGGCTGCGGTGTCACGTCGCCGAGGAAAGAGGGTGGTTTGAGGAGCGCGAGTTGAGCGTTTTGGATGGCGGCGTGGGTTGGGGGGGTTAGGTGTTGGGGCGGCCAGAGGGGGTTCATGTCGGTCCAGGTTTTGGCTCGGTCGCCGTCTTCGGCGGAGGCGTTGGCGGTGGGGGATGTGTCGTAGCCTAGGGATGGGGGTGGGGGGAGGAGCGCGGTGTCGGGGATCACGGTCCAGTCGTGGTAGGGCGGTGGGTCCCAGCTGGGTGGTGGTTGTTGGGGTAAGTTGGAGGGTGCGTGTCCGGATTGTGATGGTGGTGGACCTGAGGGTGGTGCGTACCCAGACTGACTCGGCGGCGGTCCAGCGGGTGTCTTGTAATCATTTTTCTCCTGCCCATATCCTGGCGGCGGCCCATCAACACTCTGATATTTCTCCGTCGGCGCAGTGCCATATTGTTGTTGATTTGATGAACTACCGCCGCCACCGAAGTACCTGTTTCCCGATGGGTGGTGGATCTCTGGTGATGAGCTGGAGTTGGCTTGCTCGTCGCCCTTGAGCTTGTCTTTGAACTTTTTGAACATGTTTGGTGTCGTGGGTTGGCTTGTGGTTGAATGAAGTCGTGCTAATTCGACGTGTAGTTATAGCAGGTGCAAGTGTAAATGTAGGAGTTCAATGAGCAATCAACGAACTTCTCCGTGATGTATGTGTTGGAGGCAAACGTACAAGAAATGCGCTGCTTGCGCTGCTGTGGCTGTGCACTTCACACGTTACGTCATCAAGCCTTGGCATTTTCTTTCACCACCATATCCACGCAGAACTCTGTTGCACACGGACGTGGAAAAGAAAGGATGAGTAAAATGTGGCACATGTGGGTTTCCAATAATAGTCACAAGTAAGAACGGAGTCAAATTTCTATATACAACGACTCATCGACAGATACAAACAAACAAGCAAAGAAATCATCCAGATCGAGAAAAGGAAAAGTAGCGAAACATAGGTGGTATCTCGAGCGATCTCATCAACAACACAACACTCCCCTCTCCATCCCTTTAATTATCCCCCATGTCCCTCAAAGGCACATACCCCACCTCCTCCTTATTCCTCCTCCTCGCCTCCCACGCGCCCCTAACCCACTCCACCGCACTCCCCACAACACCCTTCTTCCTCATACCAACCTCCTCCTGCTCAATATCCCTCTTACTAACATCGGCACCAGGGTCCAAGAGACTGACTTTCATCCAGCTAGGTCGGTGCCAGAATTTCAAGTGCAGGGAGCTCATTACGACGGAGACAGACGAACATGCCATTGCGGCACCGGCGGCCATGGGGTGTAGTGATAGACCCCAGGGGAGAAAGAAGCCCATTGCGAAGGGCAGGCCGATGAAATTGTACATGCATGCCCATGTGAGGTTGAGCTTGATGCGGAAGAAGATTGCATTGCTGAGGTGGAGTGAGGCTGGGATAGCGAGTAGGTCAGTGTTGGACATGAGGACAATGGATGCGGCTTCCATGGCAACGTCTGTACCCGTAGATAGCGCGATGCCAACATCTGCGGACGCGAGCGCGGGTGAGTCGTTGATGCCGTCGCCGACCATGCCGACGACTTGGCCGCGAGACTGTAGGTCTGCGACGATGGCTTTCTTGTCGGATGGTGTCGCGGATGCGTGCACGTCGGCGGCGTCGATGCCGACCGAGGCTGCAACGACCAGAGCGGAAGCTGACGTGTCTCCGGTGACGATCGAAGATGTGATGCCCATGCGACGGAGAGCAATGATGGCAGCGCGTGCAGACGGCTTGATCGTGTCGGATAGACTCAGGGTACCGGTGTATGTCTTGCCGATGGCAGTGTGGATGGTCGTGATACCCGCAGATCGCGCTTGGCCTCGTGGATTGGCATTTGCGGCGGGTGTCAGAGGCTCGTCAACGAAGTCAGGGACGTTGACGCCTTGGGTTGTGAGGAAGGCGACATTTCCAATAAGCACCTTGTACCGCGTGCGCTCGCGAGAGAGCGCGGCCTCGACGTTCGCAGAGATACCTTTGCCAACAGTAGCTTCGAAGTCACCAACTGCGCCGTCGAGCACACCGTCCGGTCCGAGGCGAAGGTGCTCTTTAGCGGATCCAACAATAGCCTTCGCGATCGGATGTTCAGAACCCATCTCTGCGAGACCAATGAGCGTCCACCAGAGATTCTTCTTCGCGGGGGTAGCCCACTCGCCCTGAATGTCCGCTTTGCTCACGCTCATCTTACCGATGGTAAGAGTGCCAGTCTTATCGAAGACGATGTGATTCACCTTGGTGGCAGTCTCTAGCGCGGCACCACCCTTGACGAGAATACCTTGCTCGGCTCCGACACCAGTACCAACCATGACGGCGGTAGGTGTGGCAAGACCAAGTGCGCAGGGACAGGCGAAGACAATGACTGCGATGCAGAGCTTGAAGCAGACCATGAGCTTACCGCCACTGGCGTGATCGAGAAAGACCTTGGGTGGGTACGGGAGGACATGGCTGAGAACCATCCAGGCGACAAAGGTTGAAAGACCGAGAGTGATGATGACAGGCACGAAATAGCCAGCAACCGTATCGGCAAGCCGCTGGATAGGTGCGCGGCTGGTCTGAGCTTCCTGGACAAGACGAACAATCTGGCTGAGCTGAGTGTCACGACCAGCGCGCGTGACCACAAATTCCAGACGTCCTGCACCGTTGACAGTACCAGCATTGAGCAGAGCTCCCTTTTTCTTGAGAATTGGCATTGCTTCACCAGTGACCATGCTCTCGTCAAGGTACGACTCGCCGCGCGTTACGGTACCGTCGGCTGGAATCTTGTCACCAGGTCGAAGAATGACTACATCGCCAACCTCAATGAGTTCGGTAGCAATGACCCTCTCTTCAGCCGCGTTGCCGTCCACTGTGTCATTGCTCTTCTCGTCCAGGTCCCAACCTTCAGCCGCTTTCGCTGCAGCGATCGGGTCCGCATAGATGGTCGCCATCGATGGAGCCAGCGACATGAGCCTTGAAAGTGCCTTTGAAGTCTGTCCTTTTGCACTGTTCTCGAGATATCGTCCCAAGCTGATGAAGGTGAACAGCATGGTGCTGGTCTCGAACAGCGTGGTCGGCTTGGTATGTTGCGCACTAAGCAATGATACCAGCATAGATGCAACGCTGAAGAAGAACGCTGCGGACGTTCCGAGAACGACCAGAACATCCATGGTGGGCGAGCCGTGGCTCAGAGACTTGTACGCAGAAATATAGAATCGCTTGCCAATGCCAAACTGAACAGGGATGGTCAAAGCTAGACAGACAATGTCGCCTAGATAGAGACCGGGTATAACGCGGATGCCTCCATAGTTGAGGAAAGGTAGGAACATTGGAAATATCATGCTGGTGAGGAACACTGGTACGGCGAACCAGGCTGAGAAGATAAGAGCGTGTCTCCATTCTTGAATCTCTTTGGTTTTCGCGAGCGATTCGAGCTGTGCGTTGTTGTCGTCAAGGTCGGCTACGAGCGCATTGTAGCCCGTTGCTTCTATCAGCTCTACGGTCGCTCGGAGGCCGATGATCTGAGGATCGCGTTGGATGGTAGCTCGTGAGGTGCTGAAATTTATGGTCGCAGATATGATGCCTGGGTGCTTGCATAACAGTGCCCCGAGGTCCTCAGCAGCGTTTGCACTAGGCAGCCCGAAGACTTTGAGATGTAGAGGTCCAGCCTTCGCTGAAATCTGTTGCATGCTGCCGTCCACGGAGGATATCACTTGCGCATCGAAACCGCGGTCCTCTATAATCTCCACTATTTGGTCCTCGGTGAGTTTGGACGGATCGTGGACCAGCACCGCGCGATTGGCCAACAAGCTGATGTTGAACTGATAAACGCCATCAACGTCCTTGAACCCGCTTTCGATGGCTGATGTACAAGCGCCACAGGTCATGCCTTCTACAGACACCATGGTCGTCAGCGTCTTCCGTCTTTTACTGTCTTTACTCTTCTTGGGTGCCGGAGCAGCCGCAACAGTGTCCAGAACCTTGGCATCAAAGCCCACGTCTTCGATTTCCTCAGCCAGCTTCGCCGCTGATATTATCGTAATGTCATGCTCGATCACACAGCGCTCAGACAACAGCGATATGCTGAATGACTTTATGCCTGCCACGTTCTTGAATGCGCCTTCCACGGCAGATGTACATGCACCGCACGTCATGCCCCCAACGGAGAGTGTAGTTGTCGCAGTGTTCGTGTCTGGTACTTCTTCTTCGTCCTCGGAATCACTCAGAAAGTGGTCGTCTGTGGTTTGAGTGGAGGGAAGATCGGTGGAAAGCACTTCAGCGTCAAAGCCTCTATCTTCGATCGTCTCTTTGACCTGGTCCGCGGATATTATCTCTGGATTGTGTTGTATGACCGCTCGCTCCATCACCAGGCTTATCGACACATTCCCTATCCCTTCTACACCCTGAAACCCAGATTCGATGGCGGAGGTGCATGCGCCGCATGTCATACCCTCTACTTTGAGCGTCGTCGTCGCCATGTGCGCCGTTGCGCCGTTTGCGGAGGCTTGCGGGGGTGCCATGATGCCGAAGAACGCGTTACGACTGTATCACGAAAGCCCAGGAGGCGCACGGCGGTCGAACTTTCAGCACAACGTAGGCGCAGCTCGAATGTTGCGGTTCGAAGAGGGCGGCGAAAGGGGCGACGTGGTGGTTATGGCGACATGCACGAGATGGATGTCGCAAGCAGACGGAGAGTGCAGCGACGAAAAGAAGGGAAGTGCGGCTTGTGTGAGGGAAGACCAGCTCCCGGTAGTTGCCAGATGGCGAGGATTAATAACTGGACGCACACGAGGTTGCTGCAGCCGCTTTCTTTGAGTGAAGGCCGGAATGGCGGGCCCGGAGTGGGTCCAGATGGCTCCCGTAAGCTGCTGATAGGCCGTCTATTGTGAGCACAGGAACGCGCCACGCGAGCTGAAGTCCGAAGGCGTGGGTAACGACGAAGACCGGTAGAGGTGTCAGAAGTAGAAGTGTTCGCAAAGATTATTTTCCGGATATTTCAACATTGTGAGAAGTGCGAGTGGCAAACATTCAACTGGGTCCTCTTCACAGATAGTGTTTCTGCTTGGCAATTCTGAAACAGGAAGCTGCCAGGTGATTCTCAGGTGCAACGAGCAGAGCCTCAGGTCTGAGCACAGCTCCCGAACACCAAGACATTTGTTTCGCGAATTGATTTAGAGACAGATTGGCGAGGTGTGGCTGCTCATACCGAAGTCTCCACCACAATATGTCTTTCCAGTACCGTGACCACCATGATAATCTACCTGTGGACGCTCTGGTGGGAACTCGGATAGGTAGATATTGATTTCCACCTCTACAACACCGGCGGACCTGTCTGCTGGTGTACATTAATGAGGTTGTACTAATGATAACGCACAGAGACTCTCATATCAACACATGAAGAAGCCATGCGCTGAAGGATGATGCATCGTGTTCATATGGCTTGAGATTCAACGAGTGACAGCAAGTCAGCAGAGAACGAGGCTGCAGAAGCGTGTCCGAGCGAGGTGCCCGTGGCGCGGGGTGGTGGGGCAATCGCGACCGACAAGCGCGCCCCGTAGCTGCCTGCTCTCTCACCGTCAACAACAATACCCACGCAACAGCTGCAATCCACGGCATCCACAGCCTAGACCCCTCCACATCTCACCACAAGTAGCTTCAAGATCAACATGGAGCAGACAAAGGCGCTCAACGCGCTCGAACCCTTCCTCGCCCTCAGCAAGTCGGCAACATCCCCACGCGCAGCTTCGGACTTGATCACGCAAGCCACCAGCGCACCAAACACATATGTCTTCGCCGAGCTACTACAGACGCCCAACATCCAGAACCTACGGACTTCGCAAGAACACGCCTCTTACCTCACACTGCTCGAGATCTTCGCCTGGGGAACATGGGAGGACTACAAGGGTACGTACCTTCACACTCCAAGCCCGTGACGCAGATTGCTAACAATCTTCCCACAGCGAACCCAAACCTCCCCAAGCTCTCCGCCAACCAACACAAAAAACTCCTCCTCCTCTCCCTCCTCCCACTCTCCAGCTCCCACGCCACCCTAACATATCACCACCTCCAAACCGCCCTCGACCTGCCCACCGCCCGCGCCCTCGAAGAACTCATCACAACCGCTATTTACACCGGCCTCCTCACCGCCACACTCGACCCCGCCAACTCACGCATCTCCGTCACGTCCGTTGCCCCACTGCGCGACTTGCGCCCGGGCTCCCTACCCGCGCTGCGCTCAACACTGCAAGCATGGTCCCGGCGCTGCGATTCTGCGCTCGCGGATCTCGAGGCGCAGGTCGCAAAGGTCAAGAAGGAGGCTGTGGACCGCGAGAAGGTGCGTAGGAAGAAGGAGCGTGCGCTCGAGGTGGTGATTCAGGCGAACGAGGAGAAGAATGGGAAGCGGGGGAATCTGGGCTTCGGCGGTAGTGACGATGCGATGGATATCGATGATGAGGGTGGGAGTGCGAGGAATACGCGGGGAGCTAAGCGGGGTCCGGGGGGAGGTGGTGGCGGAGGGGGCTTCATGGGCATGAGTGGTTTTGGGGCGGGCAGGCGCTTAGGATAGGGTCCTGGGGTCGGTGTGCTAGCAGATGAGGACGATGAACATGATGTCGAGCACGATGCTGTCACTGTGAAGATCACGGAGAGCGTAGGGAGGCATGGCAATGGGGAGATAATGGAGCCTGAGAAGGACGAATACAGAGAGACGACGCTTGCTCGCCGCCCAGCGCCGAAGCGATCGAATTAAGGATGAGCATGGTGCAGAACATACATACATTACATGGCACAATGAAAACGCACCCGGGAGACACAATTGAATACCAGCATGGAACAGAATAAGCACGCAGGACATTTCCACATGGTACTCCCATGATACCACATGTTTTGTAGGATATCTGACTTGTGTAGCTTCAGAGCGAACGTGCAAGTAGAACAAGGAAAGATCATATATAAAATTTTGGAATGGACCGTCACATGTCAGACCTAAGGACAGAACATGGGCCTCATCCATTTCACGATGTTACCCTTATGTTATTCGGGAATGCACGAAGCGGGGCGCGCGGTCACTTTCTAGTCGGCTATCATCCGGGCCATTGATGATTGACAGGAACGCGGACGATCTTAGTGTACCGCATCTCACCTCGAATTCCTCGAAATCTAATGCCTCCAGCATGAGCATCACAACAAGGAAATACCTTGAAATGGTGTTCACATCTGACAGGGCCGCCCGGCTAGGGCGCGTGGTACAGTGGCTTGGCGTGCAGTTTGTTACATGGTCAGACTGGATGCCGTGCATGACCCGCGGCGGTGGACCTGTCGAGTCGAGGCTCGGCGTGCTGCAGTTAACAGCACATCGGGAGTCTCATGTCGTAGAACATTACGATGGTTGGGCAAGGCAGATGTGGTGATCGAGCAAAGGAATCGTTTTTAGAGGAACGAGTAGGAAGTATGTTGGTGGAAGAGTGGGTGAAGGAGGGAAGTGAAAGTGGTAAGCAAGCGGTCATGGTCTCGTCTCCGGTCCCTGGTGGGATTTCAGACATGAGCTAGACTTTGCGGTGTGCACATGCATACAGATCACCATGTGTGTCGGCGCCTTAAAGGTCCATAGGGGCGCCCTTTCCCTTTGCATGAGTCGCTGCTCCCCTTCTTCTTTGCCTCCAAACATAACATCTGTTGTACTCGCCGTGCCTCGAATCCTGTGCCACTTCCCGAATTTCCCAGCGACTAGGATTTGCCCTCTGATCTGCAGCTCTCCCGCACATCAGCTCGGCAAGAAAAGCAGCGTGTTTTCGGACTTCTCCTTTCAGCGTTCAGGCTCCAAACCACGCTTCCCTTTCACAGATTCGACGTTTGACGCCTGGTGTTGTGATTGTTCGAGAGTGTCATACCTCACGAGCGTCTGACCACCACCCAGTCATAGCGGGCGGAACAGGCGGCGAACCAGAAAAGCAAAGGCACCCACAGCGGTGAAGCACGCGCAAAACCAGCATTTCAGCACTGAATCCCAAACTCCCGATTGTTCAAACCTCAGCCAGCGAACAGCCGAACAAGGAACCCAGCAGCACTCCAAACCTCACCACAAACAAGAGAGCGCGCGCCTCCCATTACACAAAGCACGCAGCACACACAACAACCACCCACCCACGCACCCACCATGCACCGCAAAAACCCCATCTCAGTCCTCGTCTACAACACGCTCTTCCCCACGCCCTCGCCCACAGACCCGCCCTCCTTCTCCGCCCACCTCTCCAAGAACCTCGTCGGCGAAGTGCGCATCGAGACGGCAAACTTCTACGGCTCCCTCGACACAATCGAAGCGCGGTATCCAGGCCTCAACTACGCCTTTGCGCCGCACCGGAAGCGCCTGGGCCGCTTCCCCAACCACAAGCGCCTGTTCGACGCCTTCGACCGCCTGGGACTGACCGAAGCTGAGATCCAGGGCTTCTGCAGGTGGGAGGGCACGCTCTGGGCACGCGAGCGGTATGAGAGGGATGAGGGCGTCAAGGTGGTAGATACGACGGGCGTGGAGATAGGGCCGTGGGTAGACAGGCGGGCCTTTGGTGCGCCACGATCACGCATCACACGCAAGACAGACATCCAAGTCGAAATCAGCCCATCCTCACCCCCACCCCACGCCCAGTCCTCCACCCCCCATCCCAACACCGACACCCCAATGTCCGACGACCCCGCCTCCGAAGCCGACGCCGACGACGTCGATGACACAGACCTCACACACTCCATCGGCTTCTCGCTCAACGCACGCCTCCTGCACGCCGCGGCCCTGCGCGACCAAGGCGCAAACGTGCCCATGGACCCGGAGTGGGAACAATACCTGAAAGAAGCGCAGGAGCGCGGCGAGCTGAATATCGATGCGACGCGCGAGGCGCTGAGGGGCATGGCGGCGCAGATAAGTCGCAGCTCGACGGCCGCGCAAGAACAGCCACAGGCGTTTGAGCCCGCGGCTGCGGCGTAGATTGCTGGGGCTGGGGGTGATGAAGTGGCTGTTGAGGCGCTGCTTTATGCGGCCATGATGAGGGGGTGAGTAGGAAGTGGACGGACATGTTTTTTTTTGCGTGGCGTTGGGCATGGGTGGGTCAAGAGGATTAGGCGTTTCTCTTGATACCTAGGCTTTTGGGCTTCTGCTGTTGTTTGTTGTTCGTTTGGGTAATTACGGTGGTGGGTGGGACTTGGGCTTATCATTCTCATGTTGGTATTAGACTTATTTTGTGTTTTTGCTGGATTGCTGTGTTTGGTCTTGTTAGCGAGCATTTTGGGGTGGAGAGGAGAGGAGAGGGCATAGGTATGCGAATTGTTGGGGTAGCAACTAGCATGATTGGATTGGAGGGGTGTGGGAGTAGGCACAATTGAGATTTTGAAGACTTTATTTCGATTTTTGTACATGTATATGGCATGAGCGTGTGAGTAAAGTGAGCTTCTCAGCCTGAACCGAGTTCACTTCCACCCTGAAATATCAACGACGGATTCCAAGACGTAGTAGGCGAAACATCCCCCCTACTTCCCTCCATCTCCTCACTCTCCGCATAACTCGGCGGAGGAAGTTCCTCACTCTCTCCGCCATGCTTACTCTCCACCCACACCCTTCCCAATTCCTCCTCAATCTCTCCTTTCCTCTTCTTCCATTCCTCGACCTTGGCGAGCCGTTCCCTCAGCTCAGCAAGTTCCTTCTCGACGCTCGACTTCTCGCTCGCGGTGCCGATGCGCTGGAAGTCCCACTCGCCCAGACCGTCATTGCCGATGTTGAGTGTGAGCGTGTAGTCGTGGTAGCGCTTTAGGGAGGCGCGTGTTGAGATTGTTATGAGTGCTGCTGGTATATTAGCACAGCGCTCCCTGGCACGCAGGTCAAAGTGGGAATACGTACTGATGCCCTTCGCCTTACACCGCTCATACAACAGGCCCTCGACATCGCTACTCACCGCGCTCGTCCCCTCGTCGATAAACGCATACCGCGGCTCGTGATACAGCAGCCTCGCGATTCCCACGCGCTGCTTCTCGCCGCCGCTAAAGACGTCTTTCCACACCTTCTTGGTGTCCCAGCCGCCTTCGCGGTCGGGAATGTAGCCCAGCTTCGCTTCTTCCAGAATCTGGCTGAGTTCAAAGTCGCGTCGCCCCGCGTCTTTCATGTCGATGGCTGTGTGCGGGTATATGACTTGGTCGCGCAGAGTGCCGGTAGACAAGTATGGGCGCTGTGGAAGGAACATTATGCCGTCGACGCCGCTGGTGCGTGGGCGCGAGACGAGGCCTCGGTATGTGGGCCACAGGCCTGCGACGATGCGCGCGACAGCCGATTTGCCTACGCCGTTGGGGCCGGTGATGAGGAGGTGTTCGCCCGAGTGTACGATGAATGACAAGCTTTCTAGCAGTTCATCGCCGCCCATAGGATGCAGTGCTGGCGCGACGACGGGTACGTGCTCAAGCCGTATGCCGTCGAAGCCCTTGTGCACCGTACCCTGGACGTCTGAGACTGAGTACAATTCAGGCCGTGTACCTGGAGGCGGGTGGTATGCGTCTGCGTGGACGCGGTGGAGTGTGCTGATGAGTGTGTAGACGCGCGATGTGTAGCCCGCGAGTTCGGAGAGGTCTTTGATGCTGTACATCATGCGGCCGCCTGCGTCTGCGAGAGACAGCATGAGGCGCTTGTTCGTGATGAAGTCCTTCATGCGGTTGCGCTCGCGGCCGGTCTTTTCGCCGCCAGGGACTTCGGGGAGGCCGCCGAGCCCGCCCCAGGCTGGGAGGAAGACGGGCAGCGAGGTGATGAGGTAGCCAAAGGCTGACCAGGAGTACTTGAGGACAAAGTCTTCGAGCATGTTGTAGCGGATCTTGAGGCTATAGATGCCTTCCATCCAGTGCTTCAGCTCCTTGAAGCCGCGCTCGAGGAAGTGCTTCTCCATCTGGTCGCCGCCGTAGAAGGCGACCTCTTCGGCATTGGCGATCAAACGGGCATGTAAGGCGCGGAAATCTCCTTCCCTTCGTCCTTCGACGGCCTTGAGCTTGCCAAATGGTGGTGATAACCTTCGCAGGATTGTTGCTGTGAGGAAGTAGTTGCTCAACAGGCCTGTCAGAGCCAGTGGGCCTAAGGACTTGAAGAGCTGGTAGTTGAAGACGCATAGATCCACGAACGGCTTGCCGAGTGAAGAGTACAGCGAGGCGGCACTTGCACAGAAGAGTGTCAAGTCCTGTGTGATGTACTGGTCGGCACCCAGTCCTACACCGCCATCCAGGTTTTGCAGCTTGTAGTAGTTCAGATGGTCGTTGAGGTACAGGTCGTGTATGTAGCGTGTCAAGCGCGTCCGGAATGCAATCGAGACCTTGGACTGCAGGAACTTGATCATGGCGTTCGTGTATGACGAGAAGGTGCCAACGCCGAGCCACTTCAGTATGCCCAGCAAGAATGCCTTGCCATTTCCCGCGACCAAATCCCTCACAATCTCGCCGTCAAGGCGCGCAACGACTAGTGAGAGGTATGTCCGCAGCATGAGGAAGACGCCGTGACTGACCAGCAGCCCCGTCTCCTTGCTGTTCCATCGCGGTATCATGATGTTCAGCAGGCTAAGGAACTGGTGCAGAAACGCCAGGTTCAGGCCTGGCTTTGTCTGTGGTGGCGGTGCCTGCGGGTTGCCTGCGTCTGCCATGCGCGCAGCACGCGGCGGCTGGAGGAAGAGTCTGCGGTGCGCATCGAACGTCGTCGGCTTCGTAGGATTGATGACGACCTTGGACGTGGAGTCTCGATACGGCACGTATATTGTCCGCGAGCCATCTTTGTTCTTGAAGCCTGAATTGCGTCGCAGAAGCCGTCGCCCCGTCTCCTTTTCTCTCCGCCTGTCCTTGTACCACTTCCTGCCTCCATAGCCGGCGCCTATAATGGTGAAGAGGAGCGTGATTGTCGAGACCAGCTGGGTGAGCTTGGATGCGCCCCGGACGCGGGTCTTGAGGAGCGTGGCATAGCGGTCGTAGAGGGCGAGGAGCGGATCATGAGGCTGTCGGAGGGTGGATTGAACGGCCATTGTCGGCCATCAGGATTCTTCGCGGGAGAAGAAGCATGTCGTGGCGGGTGAAGGCGATGTGGTGGACGCGCAATGTGAAGCTGTTCGCATGTGAGTCGCAATGATGCTTGCCATGTTGGACCGAGGCTGCACGTGCGGTCCGGGGCGTAAATATCTGGGGAAGCTTTCAGCCTCAAAAACTTCACTGGATAGAACCGTAGCTCAAGTATATCATAAACAAGTCACATCCTGCCATGTTACCTTGGTGGTGCTAGCTGGGGTTCTGCTTATGTTGAGCGGCAAGCATGACTGTTGAACACTGCTACAGCAACATCTCCTTCTTTGACATCAGCAGAGTCCACCACTACCACATGCTCGATACTGTTGGTAGATTCATTTTCTCCTCATCTTCTCGTATACTGCTGTGTGATACTGTTGCTTACATAGGTAGCGTTGCCAGGAAGCGAGCTCCTGATCTACAGTACTTCGTATCCAGAGCAGCAATCAACCCAAGGTACCACAACATCAGCAGAGTCTCACGTCATGTCATATAATGAGCACGAAAGAAGAAGCCACTGCTCTCTGCCATCACATCCAGAGCATCAATGCCTGTCCACATAGTAATCGCGTTGTCGTTAAGAGGCAACATTGAGACTAGACAGGTACCCCACACTTGTAGGAGCACTCTCAGACTGACCTCATCGTCCCTCGGCCAGTTGGCTTGCATGGTCTTCTCCGCCCTGCCCTCGAATGTAATTCGGCTATAAAGCCTGATCCATCTCATCATCCTCCAAACATACTACAATCTCCCAACCTTCAACCCCCCACACCACTCCCAACATGTCCTACTCACCACCCCCCTCCGCCAAACCCTTCACACTCGCCATCCCCGACAAAGACCTCCAAGAATGGCGCCAACTCCTCCAACTCTCCAAGCTCGGCCCCACAACCTACGAAAACACCCAATCTGAGCAAAACTTCGGCGTCACCCAGAAATGGCTCTCCTCCACAAAAGACTACTGGCTCAACACATACAACTGGCGCGCCCAAGAATCCCACATCAACACCCTCCCAAACTACAGAATACCCATCGAAGACATCGACCTCCACTTCATCGGCGTATTCTCCAGCCGCAAAGACGCGATCCCGATTATTTTCATGCACGGCTGGCCAGGCAGTTTCATCGAGTTCCTACCACTACTCCGAGTAGTGCAGAAACAGTACCCAGACGCCAAAGACAGGCCGTATCACATCGTCGTGCCGAGCTTGCCAGGCTACACGCTGAGTTCGAGCGCCGGCGCCGACAAGAACTGGACCGTCGAAGACAGCGCGCGCGTCATGAATACGCTGATGGTGCAGCTCGGGTTCGATAAGTACATTGCGCAGGGGGGCGATGTAGGTAGTTTCGAGGCGCGGGTTATGGCGCGGGATTACAAGGAGTGCGTGGGGATGCATCGTGAGTTGGCAAAACGAACTACTGTGCGGTGAAATGAGATGCTGATTGAATTCGAAGTGAACATGCTATCCACACCCGCATCCGACAGACCCGACCCCTCCACCCTCTCCGCCTTAGAAAAACGCGCGATAGAAAACGCAGATGCGTGGTCCACGCGCGGCTCGGCGTATGCCATGGAACACGCCACAAGGCCGAGTACGATTGGGTTCGTACTGAGTTCAAACCCACTTGCGCTGCTGGCGTGGATTGGCGAGAAGTTTCTGGAGTGGTCGGACGAGGACCCGGGTATCGATGATATTCTGACGAATGTGTCGTTGTATTGGTTTACCGGCGGGTTTCCGCGAAGTATATATCCGTACCGTCAGTTATTTGGTAATCCTTTCCCTTCCATGCCCATCCCTATCTTCACTCCCTGGTACATCCATCCGCCTACTTACGATTTCACTAACACCCATTACAGGCCCCGGCCGCCCTAAAATGCCCAAAGAAGCCAAACCCACAGGTTTCTCTTTCTTCCCTAAAGAACTCTCACCAGGCATCAAGTCCGCGCTCGAGAAGCACTGCAATCTCGTTTCGTACGTGCAGCATGAGCGTGGCGGGCATTTCGCTGCGTTGGAGAGGCCTGAGGAACTTTGGGGTGATGTCAAGGAGTTTGCGGGGAAGGTGTGGAAGGTATGATGCCTTTTCTTGAAGGTGTGTTGTTGAGTGAGGTGGGTTGGAGTGTGAGTGTAGGACTAACTAGATGCAGGGTCCGGGTGCAAAACTCTGAGGGAACAGAGAAGTGTATAGTCATCGTCCTTGCGTATGTAGGTTTTGCCGACAGTTTTTAATGATGGGTGCATGGCTATGTGTGGCGGTATATCGAGATGTTCTGGCCTGCATTAAACGTCTATCATCGGAGTCGGAGCGCATGGCAAGGCTAAAAGTAGAATTGATATATCCCGATCCTGGCTCCGTTTGCTAGAAGTGCATGGTACTGGTAGATTGCTGTACAATGCGTGAGAGCCCTTTCGAGACATCAGCTTAGGAACCAACATGCTGAAGTGAGACGCATCTAACAAAAAGACGCCTTGAGAAATAAACACAATAAAACGAGTATTCAAGCCAGCACAATCGACGCAAAGAACGACTTACATGAGCTTTTTACTACAAACATATCAAAGGGTATGTACAACACCAGCAAGACACTCACTCCAAAGCATCCACCAAATCATCCCGCCCCCCATCTAGCACTGCCTCCACTGAAAGTACAAATTGCTCGTCAACCGTCCCCCCTCGCGCGTCGACGCAAGAACCCCATTCGCCGCCGTCGCAATCGGCGTCAAATACACCTCGGAATTAACGTTAAACAGCGCCTCGCCCTTGCCGCACGGCGACCACACCGCAAGCGGCACATTGTCCTGCTTGAAGTACTTGCCGTGGAAGGGGCCGTTGATAGTAAGATCGGACGTCGTCTTGAATCGCACATTAGCTGCCATACTCATTCTAACAGGGACTAGGAATTGCCGTACCTGATCCGTCTCGCCGGAGAAATAATACGTCGACTTCACGACGCCCGTTACACCGTAGTCTAGATCCGCCCAGCCCGCATAGTCGGCTTGATACACGGAGAACGAGAAGCCAGCGTCGTATTCGAGCTTGAGGTTGATTTGGCAGTTCTTGCGCGAGTCGACTATGTCTTTGCCGTTGCCGACCTTTGCGGTGAATTGCTTGTCGAAGTCTGGGTGACGATTGTTAGCTGGTGTGTGCATAGCGTTCGAGGGCAGAACGTACAGATGGGGAGGATCTTGTTCTCGGTCCACCTGACGTCGATGCTACCTTGTGGGCAGCCTGAGCCCCCGGAGACGACGTTGGTGATTTTGAAGGAGGATGGAGCTGCAGCTGCGGCTTCTGGGACGGGGCTGGCGAGCGAGGCTGCCGCGAGGGCGAGGGTGGCGAGAGCGTACTTCATCTTTGATCGTGGTAGCAGAGCTTACAATTTGGTACAAGTAATGTGAAGGATAGTAGTAATGATGATGGTGATGATCGTCAACGTGCTGTGCTGCCAAAGGATTAACGGTAGCGACCTCGCCCCGTCTTAAATATCGCGACGCATTCTTCCGGGTACGAGGGCTAGAAGCACAAGATAGCACACACGAGAAACCTCACGCACACCTCGTTGGCAACTTTCTCCAGACCTTTTTTGCATCCAGATGAGCGGTTGCCCCGGCCCGAGCACGGAATCACCCTCATTGGCAAGCATCTCGTGAACAGCGGCGAAAAATAGCCACTCGCTACCCTATCTCCAGGCCTGACCCTCGTGCAACAGAGTACACAGCATGGGAGAGCCTGGCGAACCTGGTATGGTTGCCATGCGAAGAGATATACGATCTGCCCGCCGATATTGCCTGCTCGACATGTACACGGGCCAGCCGAGCAATCGACGCGCAGCCGTCGAGCGACGGCGCGCAGATCAAAGCTGGCTCTAGAACGTTGTATTTTTCCTGGGGTAAACGAACGCGATAGAGAAATGATCGGCCCAAAAATAGGGACGTAGCCGTGATGTGCGTGCAGCGGGATCGTGGCAGGCACATGTTGTATATTATAGATGAAAGACCCGGGGCGAGGTGTGTCGAGGTCGCAAACCACAGAGCGTCCGGTTGATATGGCCTGGGCTTCTGGGGAAGATCTAGCGAGATGCAGGAGCATTAAGGTTCCAAGGTTGGCAGGACCTTGCAAGGGATTGCTTGGACTCGAATGGTTCTTCGTATCGTTCATCAACCGTCATATCGCTGATAACTATTGCTCGACTTTTCGTAACGTGCACATGCCTTTCGTTGGGCTGAGATTTGTGGGAAAAGTGTTCTGGTAGTCAAGAACAAAATTGTTAACAAGGAAGGTGTGAAATTGACACAGTAATGGCTGTTATTGTTAGGGTTTAATATATTTGGCGAATGTCGTGGTCGTACAGTAATCAGGCAAATACCGCGCGCCGGGCTACATTCGCACACTTGAGGCAACTTACCATGGGTTATCGAGTTTGAGACAACTGTCATCTAGACAGCGGTCTACGGGCGTATGAGCGACACTACATGAGCTCAGGCTGGCTCATATTGTTGCGTTCGGAATAGTGTGGAGGCGCCTGTTCGCTGTCAAGGTGTCGCAGTATATGTTAGCGGGCCAGAACTTTGGAGACATTATGTGGGCGCTGGCGTCAGCAGTATAGAAGACGTAAACATGTGGTGAGCGTGGCAGAGTCGAAGAGTGTTGCACGATCAGCTCAGCTCAGCAGGTGAGGCTGTCGAAAGTTCTCCTCGGCAGGCGCAGCCAATGAATGCTCGCGTAAGAAGCTTAGCATTCGTGCTTCCATGCTTATTACGCCTTCGAAGCACCGCAACGTAATTTGCTATATCGAGAAACAGAAAAATTCAATCATCCTTATTATTTGAGTTCCTCGAAGACTTCAATCCACATTGCTCAGCACGTGTCAGCCGACGCAAGACGAGTTGACGGTGAGCAGAAACGGGCCGGCGAGAGTCGGCGAAGTGGGTCGACACGAACCACGAGAGGGTGCTTCTTTCTCTAAAGTACGAAGCTGTAGGTTGTAAGAAAGCATCAAGATGGTGGTATTGTTGCTGTCCCGGACGAATTGTCCCGGACCCTTTCTCGGTACTATGTCTCATGATCTCTCCAGAGGTTCGCAACCGGACTGTAGGTATTTCTCATCGGAAGGTCGACTGTAGAACACTGAGCTGACTGAATCAGGCGGCAGTTTCTGCGGCATGCTAGTAGACTCTGCCACGTTCGATGCCTTGAAGTATACCGAATTGGTACCCGCAGCACTGTAGAACTGGAGCGTAGCGCATGGAGCCGACATGTCGGTGTCTGCTGTCGTCAGATCTACCCTAAATTCGGATGGCTTCGTACTGGCCGAGCCTATGACAGGCGGCTGTTATCTCCAAAGGGCATGGTCCATCATGACGCGGTTACTCGAGCCCCGCGACTCTAAAACTTGAAGTGGGGTAGTTGACCACAACCGTAGCAGCCAAGCAGGGCCAGGTCGCATGAAGAAGCTGCAGGTATTCTTGCCGAGGATAAACGCGTGGTAATCACATTTACCGTGGCGACAACAAAGACATAAGAGGGGACGGCTTCTCCACAAAGAGATCAATTCCAATATAACCAAAATATCCATCTCAAGACCCCTCAATCATGTCTCCAGGAAAAGTCTCTACACTCGATTTTGAGAAGTTTTACAACATCATCGATGGCAAGCAGCGCGGCTCCGACAAGACCCATCGTGGAATCAACCCCGCTACGGGCCAGGAGCTTTGGGAGGTTCCAATTGCCAGCGACAAGGACCTGAATGACGCTGTAGCGGCCGGCAAGAAGGCCTTCCCAGCATGGAGAGACCTTGGCCTCGAGAAGAGGAAGGAATATCTGGGAAAGCTCGTCGAGAGCTTCGGACAGCACATTGACGAATTCACAACTCTGCTTTGCAAGGAATCTGGCAAGCCGGTATGCGTTGCTTTCCACTCGTGTTCCACAACAGCCTAACAATGTGTTAGAGAAAATTTGCTGCGATCGAGGTTGGAGGTGTTACTGGCTTCGTTGGCTTCCACCTCAGTCTCGATGTGCCTTCAGAGAAAATTGAGGATGACGAGAAGACAATCTACACATCCTACACCCCTCTCGGTGTCTGTGGAGGTAATAACAGTCGTCATCTTCATACATACTCATTTGCTGACAATAGAAAGCTATCTGCCCGTGGAACTTCCCCTTGATTCTCAGCTGCGGAAAGATCGCACCAGCGCTCATGACCGGCAACTGTGTTATCGTCAAGCCGTCGCCATTTACTCCATACACTGCGCTCAAGTTCGCCGAGCTTGCGCAAGAGATCCTTCCTCCTGGTGTTCTTCAGGTTGTTGGTGGCAACAACGAGCTCGGAGCTGCTATGTGCCACCACCCAGATATTGCCAAGATCTCGTTCACGGGCTCAATCGCCACGGGCAAGAAGGTCATGGAGACGTCTGCGAAGACCCTCAAGCGTGTCACCCTAGAGCTCGGTGGTAACGATGCCTCGATCATCCTTCCAGATGTCGACATCAAGAAGACCGCGCCCGAGGTTGTCATGGGAGCCTTCCAGAACTCTGGACAGGTTTGCGTCGCCACGAAGCGCATCTGTATGAGAATTCTATGTTTGAGCTGCATGTGAGATATACGCTAATATTTGCCTCTAGACATCCACGAGTCTATCTACAAAGAGTTCTTGCAGGAGATGGTCGACTTTACCAAATCCGTGAAGTTTGTACTCCCGCTTTTATCATGAATCGGCTTTTTTAACCTTTTTGTAGGGTCGGCAACCCAGACGATGGCGATAACATGCTCGGACCCGTTCAGAACGAGATGCAGTACGAGCGCGTCAAGGGCTTCTTCGCCGACAGCAAGGCCAAGGGCTACAAGTTCGCAGCCGGCGAGCCCGACGTTGCAACCTCAAAGGGCTACTTCGTCCAACCGACCATCATCGACAACCCGCCCAACGACTCGCGCATCATCCAAGAAGAGCCTTTCGGTCCTATCGTACCCACTCAGCCATGGTCTGATCTCGAGGAGGTCATTGCCCGCGCAAACAACACAAACACTGGTCTCGGTGCTTGTGTGTGGGGCAAGGATGTTGAGAAGGCCATGAGCGTTGCGCGACGACTCGAAGCTGGATCTGTCTTCGTCAACTCGTTTGAGAAGCCGACACCCCAGGCGATCTTCGGGGGTCACAAGGAGTCTGGCATTGGAGGCGAGTGGGGTAAGACCGGTCTGCTAGCATACTGCAACGCGCACGCCATGCACGTGTACAAGTCGTGAGCGGTTCGGGAAACGTATGACCTGGCTAACTACATTCAATCAAATGAGAGTGTTACTGCTTGAAGACGCCGAGACTATTAGTGATGACTGTATTATGTGAAGTAGTATCACTAGGTTACGCAAGAATTTGTGATCGGTTACCACCACCCGTGCCACCAAACACTAAGAGTAGGTTAAAAGTAGAGCTTGGCTGTCCTCAATACATTGTGAATAGCTCTCTTACTCTACTGAAGTATGATTAAAGATAGACAGGTTACTAGTTGAGGCCACAGACTTTGTCCTTTGTTGGTGAATTTTGCTGGTCTTGTCAATCACGAATCTTTGCGGCACCTGGTGGTATCTTGCCTTCTTCGGTAGATGATAGATAATCGAATGATTGATATTGACACAACCAATAAAGTAAGCAGTATATACAAAGAACGTAACTTGTCCACAGGACAACTTTTCCACAGTAAGCCACCCATCCCCACCATCTCATTTCCTCTAAGCCAGCGCACTGCAGATAGCATTGTACGCGCTCTTAGCCTTGAAGCTGCCATCAAATAACAACGGCTTGTCGTTCGCCAACCACGAGTCGGGATCGCTGACACCCCAAACCGTAACACCGACGCAGTTCTTCTGGTTCAAGCACGCGTTCACAGCAGTGACGTAGTCGCTGTCCCTAGCGCCCTTGATGTCGAGCTCGGTGATGGCGCACTCAGAAGCACTGCTGCACAGTAGGGACATGGCGCCGGCAACATCGCTGATGGGCCAGTTACCGGACAAATGCGACTGCGAGCCGACACCGTCGATAGGGATGCCAGCGGCGATCCAGCCCTTGACCTTGGAGGCGAAGCCCTTGGTCTTTGAGTAGGTTGCGGAGTCGAGGTTGTAGTCGTTGATGTAGAGCTTTGCGTTAGGGTCGGCGGCACGGGCGGTCTCGAATGCGATGCTGGAGGATGTCAGTTACTTATGTAGAAGGTAGTTGCTGTGATGAGACTTACCGGACAAAGTCCTCGCCGAGCACGTTGTAGAAGACGGAGGAACGGAAGCCACCGTCCTCAGCGAACATCTCGTTGATGACATCCCATTGCAGAACCTTGCCCTTGTACGCGCCCATCAACTTGTTGATGTGGTTCTTCATGACATTGGTAAGAGTAGTCTTGTCCCTGATGGACGAGACCCAGTTGGGCAGCTGAGAGTGCCACACGGTGGTGTGTCCACGGACGTACTTGTTGTTCTTGGTGGCCCAGTCGACGAGGTAGTTGGCAGTGTTGAGGGTGAACTGGTTCTGCGTGCCCTCAGTGGCATCCCACTTCATGGAGTTCTCGGGCGAGACCTGGCCGAAGTTGTCGATAATGATCTGGGCGTTCTGACCCTTCTGGAGAAGACCCTGGTCTGTGGCGACACCAAAGTACTTCTTGCCCTTGGCCTTGAAGCGCTGGTCCAGGAGGCAGTTGTTGCCGTTTGCGCCGGGCTTGCTGGTCGACTGGGGTGGAGAGCCAGTGGCAGCCTTGCTAGTCTGCGCTGGAATGACGACAGTGGCCATGGTGGTGGGTTTGACAGCGGCAGACGAAGCTGGCGCAGGATTGCTACCTCCATTTCCACTTCCCTGGATACACTGGCTGTACCAGTCGTTGATCTTGGAGCAGTACCAGCCGCTAGTGCAGGTGCTGTCTCCATACCAGTTCATGCCACCGCACTGGCCCCATGGCTGGGTAGCCGCAAGAGCAGCGGAGCTGCCGGAGAGAATGGTAGCTGCAAGGTAGATGTTATGCATCTTGAAGGGAGTTCCTCGAGTGAATGAATGTATGAGTAGGGCAGAGGTGGAGAAGCAAGCTTCTATAAAAGTACTTCAACCTCCACGGACAAGTGGTCAAAAATGAACGTCTAGAAGCTAGCTTCCAAAAATGAATGTAAGACACGGATAAAGAGAGTGTGAGTACGAAGGACAGGTGATCTTTCGCAGGGCTAGTATATGAGCAGGAAAGAAGTGTCTAATATACAAGCCTTGTCCCGAGGCTGCTTGTCTTTGAGGTGGGTCGTGATCCTGCGAGCTAGTTTTCGACATCATGAAACGCGCCACTGCGTGGAGATCATTTGCGCACTGCCCACGAGGAAATTATTCGCAATGCCGAGTGCGCCGGAAGAACGCAAACAATCCGATAAGGCAGACTGAGTGCAGAAATTACGACATGAGGAGAAATCTGTAAGTGCAGTGCTCACGCCGCTATCAAGCGTGTATATTGCATAGCGTTAGGCGATGGTGTTCAAGACGTTTGGACCGTTCGCCAGGTTGGGAAATAGATGCAATGGCCCAAGCGCGAGTCCTAACCCGGGTGTTTCGCCCACGCGATCTGGGTAAGGGAGGCCAAATAGATGAACAAACTATACCTTTCCTGGTCAGTATTCTAGATTAAGAGTCCAAGCCCACCGGTTGTAGTCATGCGGCGTCAGTTAACAGCCGGGGGCGTCGAAGCAACCACAAGCCTGTGTTCACATGATGAAACTTGTGGCGTGGTCCATTTGTTCATTTCCCCAGATTAAGAAACATTCCTTCAGGAAGTCTACCGCTGCCTAGAAGCAAATCATCGGTTAAGCTACACCCAAGCGAAGGCTAACGGCGCGGCGATGAGCTTCAAGCTCTTCGACACGTGCGAGCTCCATTACCGCTGGACCGACATTCTGAAGACCTTCCTTGGTTAGATGAGCACTGGTGATGTGCTTGACATAAGATGCCAAGTTGACGCCAGAGTATTGTTTCGCGTATCCATAGGTGGCTGTGACGTTGTCAGCTTTCCCATGTTCTTCTGATTTAGACTGAGTGGACAACTTACGAAGAGAGTGGTTCACACCAGCGGAATAGTCACCAACACTCTCAGGCGTCCACTCTCCGATGAAAACACTACCAGCGTTCTCGACCATATCGACCACTTTCTCGGCTTTGGCGACTTGGAGAATCAGATGCTCTGGCGCGTACTGGTTGCTCAAGACCATTGCTTCTTCGATTGACCCAACAGCAAGAGTGAGCGAATGCTCAATTGCCCCTCGTACAATGTCTACGCGAGGCAGTGCATTCGCTTGCTTGTGCAGCTCATCTTCAATTGCAGCCAATTGCGTCTCGTTCAGTCCGACCGCGATACATATCACCTGCGAGTCGACGCCGTGCTCGGCTTGACTCAGCAGATCTGAGGCGACAAATGCTGGGTTGGCAGATGCGTCTGCAATGACCAACACCTCGCTGGGACCAGCAGGCATATCGATACTTACACCAGCATTGGTGTCATTGGAGACGTGCATCTTTGCGGCGGTCACGAACTGGTTGCCTGGTCCTAGAATCTTATCGACCTTCGAGACACTTTCGGTACCGTACGCCATCGCGGCAACGGCTTGCGCACCACCGGCTAAGACAATCATCTCAGCACCGACCTTGTGTGCGGCGTAGACTACCTCGGGTGTCACTCTGCCGTTCGATCGTGGTGGCGTTGCAAGAACGATCTTCTTACAGCCGGCGACCATGGCGGGTACACCAAGCATGAGCGCGGTGGATGGAAGAACAGCAGTACCACCGGGTACATATAGGCCGACTCGTTCGATCGGACGAGCAAATCTTGAACAGACCACACCAGGCATTGTTTCTACTACGAGCGGCTTCTCCTCTCTCTGCGCAGCGTGGAACTTGCGGATGTTCTCGAACGAGATGTCGATCGCTTTCGCTGTCTCGGGTGCCAACTGCATGAGTTCTGGAGGAAACGGTGCTCGTAAAACAGGAGATGTTAATGATGTTGCCTTTTCAAACTTGTGTGTGTACTCGAGGAGGGCTGCATCGCCACGCGTCCTCACGGCGTCGATAATGGGCTTGCAAATCCCAATGATCTTCTCGGTTGACTTCTGTGACGGCCGCTGTAGTGCGGCTGCGATTGTTTCTGGAGTCTCTTGCGAGGTGACATACCGCCTCATTGCGATACGTCCATTCTTCGTGCCAGCCGGATCCTCCTTGTTCTTTGGTATCGATGCAGCCTCTTTGAGACTCTCTTGTGACACACCATTAGTGGTGCCATTTGTTGCTCCAGAGCGGGCCGCGGCTTGTGCTGCGAATGCAGGTTTCGCATCGCCCTGTCGTCGCTTGACTTTGATACTTTTTGCGTCGAGATTCCTCTCCACATCCTCCAGCGTCACACCCGCAGCCACACACTTTGTTAAGGCAAAGTAAAACAGGTCCGCAGCCTCGAATGCAATGTGCTCCTTCGATGTCGCGTCGCAAAGCTCAGTAGCTTCCTCAAGTATTTTCGCCCGCAGTAGTTGTTCGTCGCTGAACAGTCGTGCAGTGTATGAGCCTTGTGGAGCTGACTCTTTCCGACCCTGAAGCGTCTTTTGTAGCTTCGACAGACCGCGATACTGCCCGAAGCATGTTGGTGTAGCCAAATGACAGAAGCCTCTGCCCTTCTGCCTCACGACGAACTGCAAACAGTCGCTATCGCAGTCCAATGACATCGATACCAGCTCCTGTATATCGCCGCTGCTCTCGCCTTTATACCACAATCCTCGCTTGCGGCTCTGATAGACGCCTCTGCCAGTCTTCAGACTTTCTGCTACGCTTTCCTCGCTGCTGTAGACTAATCCCAGCGCGATGCCTCGTTCGTCGGTCACGAGCGTTGTGAAGAGTCCGTCGGGTCGATCGCTTGTCGCGTTGGCCATGACGAGCTTTGCGACGCTTATCGCGCTCAGCTCCTTCTGTGCATCGACAGTGAGGCCCGTGGCAGGTATGATTGGTATTGCTGACAGCTTCGATAGCTTGACTACATCCTCCAACTTTGGTGTCGCGTACGAAATGAAGACGTTGGGCCGATCTGTGCCATATTCCTTCAGCCATGCCTCGATCAAATCAACATCGCCCACTTGGTGCGCGTAAATGTCGACGGAGGTGCCCGAAATGGAGTCTATAATCTCCTCCCGGGTGTTTCCTGGCAGACATAGTACGATTCTGTCCTGGTCGATGTCCAGTGCCTTTAGAGTATCAAGTTGCTGAAGAGTCACAAAGACCTTGGCAGCACCGGCGTCGAGGAGAGAGAGGATGTCGTCGGGCGAAGTAAGCGATGCGACGCCTAGATAGTTCGTGTAGCGGCCTACAGACTGTTGGAGGTGTGCGAGGGCTTGATCGACCTTGTCGTCGGTGACTCGAACGAAGACATTGCTGATAAACGACAGCGTCTGTTGGTCAAGACCCTGCGAAGAAGTGGTGTATTCGTCTAGATCAATTGCTGCAACTATATTTGGTGCCATGATTATAATATTTTTGAGGCACTGCAGTTCCTGGAGATTCGTAGAATGAGTCGTCAAAAAAGTTCAAGACATCCCGCTGTCGCGCAATCGCGGGGCCTGACTAGTGCCGCAATCGGTTGATGACGCAGATCATCGGACTTAGCACCGCCAAAGAAGAGTAAAACGCACAATTTTGTTTAGCTTGGAAATTTTCCTCTGGTTCGAAGACTATATTATCGAAGTTGTTAGAAAAGCAGATTGTTAAAGATATGCACTGCTGGAAATGCGCCGAAGCATGTATTCCAAGGTTCTCGGGCTTGTACTTGTTGCAAAGAAGCTTGAAGCTTGATCATTACTCAATTATCATTACTACTTGATCTCATAAAATCAAGGTCTACCGTAAACATTCTTCTGGAGACGAGTGTTACGGACGTTGTTGCAAGAAACAAACACAGAACACCGCTTATGCATCGCTAATTGCAGCAAAACCTTCAACTTCCAAGTCGCAAGTCACACTGCATGCGCACCCTCGACTTCCCTTACTGTCTTGTACATTTCACTCTTCAGCCACGTACCAAGCATGTCATAGAGGAACTTGCACTGCTCCGAAGAGCCGTCACCTCTCCAGTTTGCAAGTGCATCGACCAGCTGTCCGCAATTCTTTAGCTCTTGAAGCACAACTTGCTTCCTGCGCCTTTGCTGTTCGACGGCTTCGTAATGGTACGCATCGAAGTGTAGCGGTTGAAAGCTCATGCTGTAGGTACCCTGGCTCTGGGAAGTTCGCGGAGACGGGAAGGCAGACGAAGCAGCGGAAACTGGCGTGGTGATGAATGACGAAGGTCCATTTGGAGACGTGGCGGTATTAGCGCCAGCGGCGATTCGGTACCACGTGAGAATTTTCGATGCGATACTAGAGTACAGCATGGCGAGGTGTGGGTCCGATGAGCAAGAGCACTTGAGCAGCTGCTGAACGGACTGTATTGCAAGCCTCGCTATTGACAAGACGTTGTCCAGATCTTTGCACTCCATGCTTGAGTAGGTCGTCGTAGCATCAGAACCGAGGACGCTGAGGCTACCAAGAGTAGAGTATGCGAGCGTATAGCAGGAGTGGGAGGGAGGTATGACGACATTGACCCCGATAGGGTCATAGCTGTCGATGCGATTGTCCTTTGAGAAACTCTGGGTTGATTGCTCGGAGCCAGGATGGTAAGGAATTGAGCTCTGCTCCTGATCTACATAGTGCAGATGGCCGACCGAGTCATCTCTAGCGAAGTCTGTCGGGAGTGGTGTGCTCGGAAAGTCGAATTGGCCCGATTGTGCCTTTGCAAATGGGTCTCGGAACGAAAGCTCTGACCCAGCAGCTTGCATTTGCTCTGCATCGAATTGCGAGGCTGGCAAGAGCATGTCGTCCATGAACCCGAGGTCTGGCGTCGATTCCATATAGAATGGCTCAGGCGTCATCTCAAAGTCGAAGTCAGGTGTGCCAGGCAAGCTTGGTGTAGGTGACCAGTTGGACGACCAATTCGACGTGGTCTCATATTCTAACAAAGGCTGGAGTGTTGGTTCGGTGCGAAGCCTGAATTTGCCAAACTCTCTGCCGTCTGGTGACGGGCGCTGCTTGGAGGCCTTGATGAAAGGTGTGCCGTCTGGATTTCTCTTTCTCGTTCGACCAGGCTTGCCATGCTTCCTTGAGACACCGTACACGCATTGCATGCCATTGGCAGAGCATCTCGTGCAGATAGGGCGATTCTTGCTACACTTGACCTTTGAAGCCGCACAAGCGTCGCAAGAAGCCCGGAGTTTGAGCTTGCGGTCTTTGCTAGATGTGGGCTTGGGCGCCGAAGTTGGTGTTGCGAGCGTTGGCGTCGATTTGCTTCGAATAGGTGTCGAGCTGTGGAGGGTCATCGGAGATTGCCATTGCGTGGGCTGTGCCGTATAAGACATGATGAAGGTAGTGCATTCAGCGAAATGTCTGTTCGTTACTTTCCTAAAAGATATGTTCTTCGTCGACAATGCGTGAACGTCGGGACATGAGGTCTTCTGCCGTTATATATGGTGTCGCAAATACACCTTTTTCCTTACAGTCCACAGTCTAGGGTGAGACTGTGTGCAGTCAGCGCCGACTGCATCACTACCACGTTTAGCGGGTAACCCGCATGTCTCAGCCCTCGCGCCGTCAAGCCATTGCATGCTTCCGCGAACGTTTTCGATCCCCGAAGAAGACATTTCGTCAATACAGCGAATGAAAGGGAGTCCGTAGGGCTAGCATGCTTGTGTTCACCTGCAGCCATGCCTTGTGGTGGCGCACCACTAGCGTGGAAGCTCTCTCGATGCTGAATCCCCGTGGGCATACTTTTGAGCGCGGGACGATGTCTGTGCGCTGCATTTGTGAGTAAGAGAGGTACACTAAATTCTAGTTGGTCAAAGAGGAGCCTGTACTGGGTGCATGAGGGTGCGTGAAGCCAATGGGAAAGGCAGTGTAGAAGGGGGCGGTGCCAGCCTCTCAATGAGCTGACTGAGCCCACAACACACTATCTAGGCTAGTCCTTTTCGCACACGTATACACATCGGAGACAAGAAAGCTTCGTGCAGATGTAAAGATTCACGAGTGGGTCGCAAAAGTATTTCGCGGTGATGAAATTGTGTGATGAGAGGTGGAAGGAAAGGTCGCGGTTCGTGCTTTCTCGCGAAGCTTTCCCCACCACCGCTCGCTCCCTCCAACTACCCTTCCCAAGCACAACTGAACTCCTACGATCCCCATCACGTCGAACGTCACTGTGGCCGCTCTACCCAGTGACGAACTTACACTAGCTAACGTCAAGTAGCAAGCATCCTACACTTGCCTGCGCCATGTTTCCAAACTTAGCCCCCGCTTAAGTTCGTGACAGCCTTCTATGCAGCCACACTACACCGGCTGCTCGTTTACACGTCAGGCGTACCGTTGTCCTGCAGACAAAAGGATGTAGCGAAGAACCCGAGCCGGTCACCCACGTGCGAGAACAGTATTGTCCACACACTTCGCGATCCATACACTCGGGTCGGTCGGCCCCAAAATAACCCTACCCTAGTTTACATGTTGTAGGTACATGTTACCGACATGTCGCTGATGCATTCAACCAATAGTCAAAATTTGTCTACTCACTTGCGAGCCTGTCCCAGTGCGCCGGAAGGGTGAAGAGCGGAGCAGCATGCGGCTCTTCAGTCTCCTTCCACACATGCGTGTCTTCCGGACCAAGCCTGGCGATCACTGTCAATCTCTAGGAAGATCTATGTGAGGAGGTCATTCCGGTCCCTAAGGACTTGCCAATGTCCGCCTGCCATCACTAGTTAACCATGATCTGGACAAAACAATGCACTTCACGGCTTTGCTCGCAGCCTGAGGTATGGGTTTGGGCCTCCGCGAGATGGCAACACTCTTTCACTCAGGTAGTCGGCTGCAGCTGCTTTGAGTATCACCACCGAGTCTCACGGAATGAGAAGGATAGCTACTGTATAGCCCCCATCTTCCCGATGGCCTCTCGTCCTCTTTGTCTGGCGTTTCTTCTTCATAATGAGAAAGATTCGAACGATATGGTCAGATTGAGGTCTCTCTATTCGGTCACGTCTCATCAAAACGGGATAGTTATCCGCTCCACACTTGACACTATCGAACGGACTACGTCTTGGCCCTCCGCGAACTTTCTTGTCGGATCATCTCTGCATAAGGCCTTTTGGTTCATGCCGTTTTTCCAGATCGGTATAACAGTCGGTCTCTTCTTGTCATAGTGTGGAGGCTACGTCGTTGTTCGTTGTATTATGTAAGTTCCAGAAGGATGACTTCGCCCCAATAGAAGCGGGAACGTTGACTGTGTAAGCTGACTCTCTCTTTTCATTCGCTTTTATCCCAGTCGATCGGCTGCAAGTACCGGCAGGTCTTTCCTCCCATCTTTTCGCACCTTTCCACTATCACATTGCTTTTTCCCACGACTCATCCTGAAGTGGAGGCTTTCCCATTCAAACCTTGGTCAATCCAGTCAGGGCTTCCCCATCTGTGATGGAATGTGCATGGCAACTGCATTGCGCTGCACTTCGTAAGCGAGGCCCCAACAACCATTCGCTCGTTTGTCCAGCCTAGCGAGCTGCTGCAGCCACCATGGGGAGAGTCTTTGAAACACAGCCTCCAATTGCCATGTTCGACGCCGAAAACGTGGTTTCCACGTGGTGTAAGCCATGTTGCTATTTGAAAAGCAACAACATCGTTTCCTACAGGAAGACAGTCGTGTACAGCTACCCGGTTGCTGGGTAAGATTACAACGCGGTATGGCGGCATCGCGGAAGACGCAGATCTGGTAGAGCATGGTAAGTCCTGGGGCAGTGCTGCAGGTACGCGATGCAGGTCCCAGTAATAGCATACGGAGCTATCGAAACCAACTGATACAACTATGTAGCGATGCTATTGAACCCGAGTTGGCGTCATTTGCTGTGGATGGTGGGGCGGGATCACTGTGTGGTATCATCGTTCGATCCGATAAGAGTGCGGCGCCGTGAACCTGGCATCGATTGTCGAGACGATCTCGAGGGAAGACGGATCGGACCCAAATCAAACGTACGATGAATCGAACGATCGTTGCACGCAAAACCTCAAACATGGGTTGAGAAACAGCTCCAAATTCGAAGGATAGAACGCCGATGACGATTTATAGCAATGTAATGGTCAGAGACGGATGTCGGGGTCCTAACTGTACACGATGGTGGACGCCTGCTGCGCAATCGTTACTTTAGTAAGTCGAAACGAGTGGATGACCAAGATCTCGTAGAGGGCCTGGTGCGTAGTGGAAGGGCAACAACGACAGGAGGTCTTCTACTGCAGGCCACAACGGTCGACATGTGGCTGCAAATTAGCTCAAAGAATATCTTCGTAACAGCATAAGGCAGAAAGGGATTGTCAGAGAAGCAAGGACGCCTTCATGATGACCTGGAGCAAACGTGTGGTAAAAGTATGGGCCTCCTGTATACAGCCAGTCAGGGCAATGCGATCATTGCGAGAAGTCTGGAAGCCCTCATCGTAGACGATGAAGAGTACTCAGACACTCATTAGATCGGGCTGATCCTACTACATGTTGAACTCGCCGCCCTGCGAGGTCCCATACCGCGGGAGTAACCACCCACCACTTCAAGCTCCTCTCAGGAGCGGCACTTCGAGTACCTGGTAAGACCCAAACTTCCATTACAACCGAGCGATCGACACTCACCTCCTGCAGCTTTAGCCGATAGACAAGGGAATCACTTCAGACAACAGACTAGCCACACAGCCAGGTCTGACGGACACCGACCCTAGAATGACCCCGTCTGGATCAACGGGCATGATATCACTACGATGAAACGAGTCCAGACTGTCTTCTGCGGGACGAACCGTCTGTACCCGGGCGAAAGTATGCAGGACCGACCGCATGAACAACCATCTATCTCTCGACGGGTCATACGTCTACTCTCCATCCGTTATCACTCACCTAATCAGGACATACAAGCGTCACTCGGTCTATTCCTTACATCTCTTCATGATTCGACCTTCTTCAGTGGGCGCACACCACACTTCCCGGCATATACTCTGAAACTACAAGCCCGTCTCGATGGCGTCGTGAGGACTCAAGCTTTCGATGATACCGAGCGATCAACACTTACAGTCTTCATATTGTTAGTGTAGCTAATAGATAGCTTGCTACTCGAGCGAAGAAGATGCACGTATGGATGCGAGTACCATCACCGGTCCCGCCAATTTCGTAGCGACCATTCTTAAAGCAAGGGCACACCGGAAGCGAAAAAACGAAAGACCATTGTTGCGACTATGAACCATCCTCATCATGCTCTCCACTCACTAGGAAATTCGCTCCGCTAGATGCGCATCATTGCGAAGCCAATTGGCATGCACATAGTTGGAGAGACAATCTTGCACTGTGTGCAAAAACGTCACTATCAATCCACCCTTCGGGGCATGCCAGTGTATCTCAGTGCGAGAACAACCACGTGTCCAAATCGTGAAGTAGAGAAATATGTGCAACCACACAAGGTCCGCCCCAACACATATCAGTGGCGTAGCGTAGCATCACTTTCCAATGCTCATGCATCAAGCAAGGGCTCCGAGTATCCGTTGTCCACGTAGAAAAATACAATTAACCAACCTATAAAATCTTCACGCCAATCCGTCTCTCAAGCAAAATAACCAAACAAACAAAGAATCCACCTCTCCCTCCTAAAACCCCGTCATGTACGTAATTCGAACCACCAACCCCAAGTCTTACCCCGATCATCACATCGAAGAATCAAAAAAAAACATGACTTGAGAGCCTCATACGCTCATTCCTCTCTAGCCCGAAAACACAGTTTAAATCCGGTGTTTTCTCGACCACGCTATTGAGGCGTGTTCGACAGTAACAAGTTGAGGCTTACTGATTTGGTGA
>Ga0265780_10000900_pt1 | contig 43885 bp, 33 predicted proteins | sample P1T30metagenome_FD_192432 | JGI IMG/M metagenome (GOLD analysis project Ga0265780, IMG submission 192432) | Plant litter microbial communities from East Loma Ridge, Irvine, California - P1 T30 | ecosystem: Environmental > Terrestrial > Plant litter > Unclassified | place: USA: California...
AATTCATTCTGCGTGCAGAGACACCGCTATATAGGAGTTATGGCATGTTTGAGTTTGCGGTTGCAGACTGGACAAAGAATGGAAAGCCAGATCTGATTGCTATGGCGAAGAAGGACACTGAGAGTAATTCTACGGAAGTGCATGTCATGACGCAGCAAGGTTGATGATGTTGATCCTAGAGTTCTGCGACATTTCGAGTTTATGTAAATACTCGATCTAGAGAAATAGTCACATTTGCAATAATGCCAATCAGAGCACGCGCCTTTCGAAGCATAGCGTGCGATTGCTCTTACACGCGTTCGTGCAATGTGAATCTGGACAAACACGTCAGTTACTTCTCGCGCCTTCCGGCAGTTCAGCCGCGCCATTGCCACACCGAAATACACCGGCGCATGCACCGTTTGTGGTGAATTCAGACTATCACAGCTACACGTCATCTCGATCAGCTAGGCCTCGCAGCGCGGCATTCTTCGTGACCGGACAAATCGGGATCTTGCATGATGTGTCAACTAGGCTGTACTTATTCGATCCACGTCTAGACTCTGCACATGTTGAGGTTCTCTCGCTTTGTTCGCATTCCACAAGACTGACGACAATGAAAGTCAGCACATGCGTATGCGAACGTGGCAGGTGTCACGTTAGGAATATTGCGAAAAATGCCTTAACTCTCATACGACAACAGTCGAATTCACGAGCACGATAAACTAGCGAAAGTCTATAAATGGATACACAATGACGTTGCTTCCGTTGCTGTTGGATATTAGCTTCCCCACATAGGGCTAAGCCGGGGTTGTTCCGCTTCGAAGCTTAACGTTTCTTGTTTGCACGGATTCCCAGCCTATCCCATTGCATCACTTTTGCGCGTATATCAAAGCGACTGGAAGTAATGTTGCATGTATAGAGTTTGCGAGTAGTGATAGGCGTGATGAGGCTCTGCACAACTGTCCGAGCGGCGGTCTCGATGTCAGCAAACAACGGATGAGGACAGGTTCCCCTTTCTACGTGATCCCTGCAGAACGTGCCTTCCCCAACATTCGACCAATTCGCTGCTTCTCTTGCGGCTAATGCACGCACTTATTTATCGTTCAGCTGACAGACGTCATGTAGGGAACCTTTCTTTCTTAATAACCACATTCCTCTCTCACCTCTTCGGCTGCCACCCTTGACCCTTCGCAGCTTATTGCCTTATAATTCTTCTCTCGCCTACCTTTCCTTATTCCTCTTCCTACGCGTCTGCACGATGCGCTTCTCAACTACTGTGTTTGCCGCGGCTGGGCTTCTTTCGACCGCAAATGCGGCCATCAAAGGCTTCAACTATGGGTAAGCTGGAGCTCAATGAAGCTTCGGAGTCGGTCACTGACGTCTCAAAGCGCAAACTTTAATGATGGCCGGGCAAAGACTCTAGTCGACTTTGAGTACGAATTCAACGCCGCGAAGAGCCTACCCGGCACCAACGGATGGACTTCAGCGCGTCTCTATACCATGGTACAGCATGGGACGACAACCACACCCATTGAGGCCATACAGGCTGCCATAAACACCAAGACCACTCTGCTGCTTGGATTGTGGGCTTCTGCCGGCCAAGCCAGCTTCGACAACGAGATTGCTGCTCTGAAAGTCGCCATCGCGAAGTATGGCACTTCATTCAGTGACCTCGTCGAGGGTATATCAGTCGGAAGTGAGGACCTGTACCGCATCACACCTACCGGAATCGAAAACAAGTCGGATCCGGGCGCTCAGCCCCAGGAGTTGATCAAGTACGTCCAGCAGCTTCGCAACGCCATCCGTGGCACCCCGCTCCAGGGCAAGTCTGTTGGACACGTCGACACCTGGACAGTGTATGTCAATGCTACTAACAAGGACTTCATCTCGTCCCTTGACTTCATTGGAATGGATGCGTACCCTTACTTCCAGTCCACCATGAACAACAACGTCGGTAGCGGCAGCCAGCTCTTCTTCGATGCCTACCACCAGACTGTGAATGCTGCTCAAGGCAAGCCTGTCTGGATTACCGAGACCGGATGGCCCGTCAGCGGCAAAACCCTTAACCAGGCTGTTCCGAGTGCGGCCAATGCTCGTATTTACTGGGAGGATGTGGCATGCCAGCTTATAAAAGACAACGTAAATCTCTACTACTTCACCCTCCAAGACGTCCAATATGGAAACCCGAACCCAAGTTTTGGTATCAAGCCTGCTGGCGATCTTATGGCTGTTAGCCCTCTGTTCGACCTGTCATGCCCAGCAGGCTCGAAGCCTGTAAGCCACCTATTTCCTTTCATCCTCTCTTCCATTTTGTCGCCACTCCTTTTGATCTCTCTGTACAACCTCTCCATCGCCTGGTCTTTGCTGCAATACGTTCTGCCTGCAACACATTGGCGTTGCGATTGCCCTTGCATGAATCTCCCCCATTCGGCCGTACGTACACCAGCCTGGGTTGTGAACCCTATAGGTTGGATTGCACGGATTAATGTTCATGCAAAGTCATCGTCTTCGCGGCTGTCATCTTCGACAGCGTCTAGCAGCAGTAGCAGTACCAAGCTATCGACTAGTACAGGAGTGGTTTCGAGTGAGAGAGATGGTGGGCTCTTTCAGTTATAACTCTGTATGCTAACATGTGATAGCGCGCCTAAGCGCGACGTCCACGACATCCCAACCCATAACAACATCCGTTCCTGTGATCAGCAAATTTCCACCTTCGTCGAGCGTGCCCACCTCAATACCGAAATCGTCGAGTATTCGTCTAACTGATCTCCCAACACCAACCAGCGTCCCGACCGGTCTTCACGGTCCTTTCGAAGCACCACATCTGATCGTCCCGATTGACAAGGCCGACCCGTCGAAAGTCGTAGGCAATGGCTACACTGCGCTGCTATCGCCTACCGTCTCCACGGTATTTGTCTACGACGTTCGTCCTGAGTTCCAAGGCAGGGTTTGCAATCTGGTCTTCTTCATGCCGCCCGCATTGCCGTTCGGCGAATTTTCTCCAGCCAAAAATCGGGCGCCTGGTGGTATCCTTGTGTCTCGCCTCCGCAGTAGGGTCGCGTCGCCGCACATAAGTGCCGATAGTGTCGGTGGTTCCACGCCAGTTGGGACAGTGCCTTCAATTCAGCCAGACAACCAGTACGTCGTCAGTAGCATGCCTTGCGAAGGTGGACAAAGGGTAGCGTATCAGATTGATTCGACAGGAGGCTTGGCTATGGATTTCTTCCAGATGACCTTGCCGCCGCTGGGCCTTTTCATGATCCCTGTGTAGATTAGCGCTGAATTGAGAGAAAGGGAAGTTCGTTGTGCTAGGGTTGTCGTTGTATTAATAAATCACTAAAATGACCTCTTTGCAGTCAACATGATGTCAAATAAAAGCTATACCCGCAGGGGTTCAGATACATTTCGCAACATTTTTATTAGGTCTATGATTTTTCGTGTGGTAATGCAACTACTTAACAGGAACGTGTCTTGCTTCATGAGACACATGAGGCTAGCCAGGATGTGCTATCAATCATTTGATGCACAGAATTTTTGCCAGGGCATCCGCCCGCTTCTCCCCCTTAGTGATGAAGACACTGATGCCTTCGTCCACGTAGATGCAGACTACCCGACCAGACTCAGGACGCTTGCCCACGAGACCCAACGAAGTGTCGATGTTGAGGAATGCTTGGATGTACTCGGCATCCCAATCGATGCGGGTCAGGTCGACTCCCTCAAAGAAATGAGCCTGTTCCTCGCCAACATCCATCTCGTCTCTAACGCTGAAGTCCACCTCATCTTCCTCTTCCTCTTCGTCTTCATCGCCGAAGTCCACACACAACCCTCCATCGCCGCAAGCGACATCTTCTGCAGCTCGCTGCTCCTCACGCTTCTGAAGCCTGTCCAATCGCTCCTGCTCTTTGCTGGACTCTTTTCGCGCAGCATTTGCCCTAGCATTGGCCGCCTTCCTCCTGGCATCCTCCTCGGTAGCAATGATGTAGTGTATGGCCATCGCAGCTCCCACGCGTTCGAATTCGTCCACCGGAACGGTGCCATCCTTGCACTTTTGAAGGAAGTCGATTGGATTGCCTTCAACCGGAGGCTTTCCAGCGCTCAGCTTGTCGAAGACAGTGGTGACGTCACGCACATGTCGTTTTGCGAACCACACCAGATCATATGGGGATTGGCGCCAGGTTTTGAGGAATATATCGCGCGCCCTGAAGTCATCTGCGCCACTGGGGCAAATTGATTCCATCGATGCTTGGGCGAACAGGTACCCGAAGCTGTCCTGAGGCTCCGTCGCACCGGTGACGAGCCGAGAAGCCCAGGTGAAGATGGCGAGGATGACGTTGATGCGGGGTTGCTTAAGGCCTTTGAAGAAGGAGTGTTGTTGATCGAGGGCATAATAAAAAATGAGGCGATTCAGCTCAAAGTCGAGATGCGGGTGCACCAAAAAGCCGGCGCGTGCAATGGCGTTCCAGCGCTTGTAGAGAACGTCGAAGTCGAGATGGCCGGGCGCGCACGAGGCGTGAGCGTTGTTGAGGTAGATGTCGCGAAGTGACAGCCTGTCCTTCTCTTCTCCAAGAAGATGCTGCGGATCTTGTTGCTCACAAACGCGTGAACGACAAGCATGACAGCATGAAGTCGGAGCGCCTCAGCAGGAGTGCACGTGACGCGGCGCACATCTAAAAGGAATAAGAGGTTGTCGTTTTGCTATTACTGTGATATATAAACATCAGTATATGATAATAAAGCAATGTGGTGAACCGCATGTTTACGCGAGTGGTTGAGCCCTCTGTGGGGCATAACATGTGCAAAGTGAATGTACGCAAACTACAGATTAACTGAGTGACTGAAATATTATTTCTACGAGCCATGTAGACGTTAGGGCGAAGTAAGTTCGGACTTCTCATAATCTAGCAGCTTGCCGCGTATTATGTGCTATCTTAATACCACACAACTACATATTACATTACTTTCACGAACTCCATATACACACCAGGAGTATTATAGCATACTATCAGCCTTCGTGGAACAATAGTGAGAGCCTTAGACATATCAGGCTGATATATACGATGTAGAATTTGACACGGTTCCAGCAGAAACGATGGGTCCTTCCGTCTCAACTCAACACAGCCAATATTCCAGGCTCAAGTGGTAGAATTTCGTTGCTATATTTTCTACATCTTTCGAGTTTTGTAAGATTTTATCTTCGACATCTCTTTGCTGCTCCAAAGAAGTTGTACCAGCGACATTAGCCTTACAGAATCTGTTTCCTGACAGGAAGGATCGATTGTGCTTTGAATCCATGGTGCAACATCTCGTATTGCATTTTCCTTGCTAGAGAATATGAGGCGGGTAATACGCTGTCTGATCAAGGCAGCAGTGTGAGTGTGGTTTTGAGTTGTAACAGCTGTTGCTACAACTTGGGTGGAGTTCGGAGCTAAAGTGTCGAGTACAGGCAAAAGGCTCTCTTCTCCGAAGTGCCAAATGTGTGGTTTTATTTCATTCGACTTTCTTTCCTCGATCAATCTTCTGGGCTTTGCTAAAGAGAGCAGATCAAAAAGGGCCAGGCCAAGAAGTCCTTCCGTGTTCCAGAAGTCACTCAGAGGCTCTCCTGTGTGTTGGTAGCTCAGTAGCCAATGAGACCAACGCAACTGGGAAATATACTCTTTCAGTTGAAGGCATTCCCCCCAATGGTCGCAGACATAGCGGAGCGTGTCAAAATACTGCTTCGTCCAATTAGGGATGTCCATCGATAGAGGAACCTCAAGCAGCACTTGCAGGCTCGGCGCGTCATCGAGATCATCCAGAATTCGGGCCATATTGAAAAGTCGTGATTCCCTTGTAGAGGAGGTAGTGCCTGCGGCCATCAAATCTTCTAGCATTGTTGCGTAACGCTCGCTGCGGTGAAGTTTGCTCGTTGACCAGTCCCAAATCAAAACAAACTCCCTGGGAAATTTAGGGAAGAAACTCGAAAACTCTTCCCATCCATATGATGCCGTATTTGAGACCTTTGATCCAGACCTTTTTTCGGTGAACGTAATGGGCGTGTTGAGAGCAATTTTGACTAAGATGAAGTGATCGTCGTGTCCTCGTATTATGCTGGGGTATCGTGCACCGTCCATGATGCAGATGATGTCTCCACTTTGGATATTGTCATCGTAGCCTGAATGAGGGCTGTCTGAGTGCCAACGTGTTGTGGATGACCTAATTCCAGTGAATGAGAGCGATTGGAAGGTTAACCCACCATTCTGTCTGACGATCAGGCTCCCTAATGGGCATCCAAGTCCAATGATAACTGCCTTTTCTTCCTCATCCCAGGCGGTAATAGAGACTGCAGTACCCAAGAAATGTGCGACAACATCATACAAAAGCTCACCCCATGATTTGCTGTAGTCTGCTCGCAACGTGGAGTCTTGATCTATATCGTTGCTCAGTCCCAACAATGCATAGACCTTGTCACGACGATCAGTCGTATGATGCATATGGAACCTTTCTAATAGCTCCGTAAATGGCCCCATCATAGGTGACGATGATGCTCCCATTGCATGCGACGAATTCATGGCGAACAGTTCGGTTGATGACGTCGTCTTGGCATCTTTGTCCATGAGCTTCAGGACAGAGGACAGTTGCCTTCAACGGTATGAATCTTGAAAAGGCATGGCTTTGAAGAGCTCTCTCACACCATGCACGAAGATTGGTCCGGGGAGGACGATTTTGCCGTATGAGACAGAAACAGCTCGCGCGGCGGCAACTTCTTGAAGCACCTTTCATCACGTCAACATGCACTGTTTGTGCTCATACGTAGTCAACAGTTGTTGCTTACCCATATTCTTCCAAACCACGGACGACGCAGCAAAGCCTTAACAGAAGGCTCTTCTTTCCTGATGCGATCGAACCACTCCAAGCCTTGCCTGTATGGAGACAGCTTCGCTGCGGCACATATCAGATCCAAAGTATCAGAGCTATGGTCTGCTTCTTCTCCAAGCCACACTGTTACGTATGCTGCATGAGCGTAGATTTTGGACATGATCTGGACTTGCGATGCACGCTCGCGGAGATCATTCTGATTGATACCTGAGGCCAGAAGCAATTATTAGTCAATAAAATTATCGCGCGGTGTGATATCGCTCAACGTACAAACAGCATCGATCCAAAGTATTCGGGGAAGGCCTGGATCCCGTAGTTGTTGTAAAGCGGCGTAAAGATTCGACGTAACGTCCAAGTGACGAAACTGCGAACTCTGCGCATCATTTACCAAGATTTTTTGGCGCATGATAGACTCGCCCCAGACATAGCTGAGAGCTTCGTAAAGTCCATAACCCCGCTTGGGATTTAATGCGTAATGTATGATCTCGCACTGGAGGGCGTCTTCGGGAAGTCCTGGAAGGAGACGTAGCAACCTGAACCTGTTGGAGCCTTGCCCGAGGCTTTGATAAGTGTAACGTTCCATGAAAAGTACAAGTCCGTTGTCCAATGGCAGATAACTGCGAGTATCAGCATGTGAGATACAGTGTGCTAAATAATTGTCTCGCTTTACGTGTGGCTTTATGGGTGAAAGCTCAAAGTGGGGTCGCTTTTCCTGCTGGGTGATCGAAAACTATTAATCAGGGTTGATCTAGCGACAAACCATTCGGTGAACGTGTTGCGCGCAACTCCATGGGTTTTTCAGGAGGAAGTGTTTTGGCTATGCTGTGTGCTACGTCAAATCAGGCGCTGCAGGCTCCGCCACTGCCTTGACCGGTGAACCACCCATGCTCCAGCGCCGACACATCTTCCAACAGACAACAATCACTCCTCATGCATGGTCTCAGGGGACCCATGGAGTCTCGCAAAAGGCACCGCATCTTCTGCAGTAACGTAGTGCTATTTTACGAGGGCGGTGCGAGCCCAAGAAGTCTAATAAGTCTTGACATATAGACGAGGGAGAAAATAAGCCTCCACGTCGCGAACCACATATCTTTGTCGTCCGCGATGGTCCCTAGCCTTCATGCATTAGATGGGCTGAGCGAAAGAGGCGACTGAGAGAATCAGAAACACAAGGAAATCGTTGAAGTAAAGAAGGGCGCTTTCCCCTTGCAGCATCCACAAAACACTGTCATAAAGATTGACAAATCAACAAATATACAAGATTACCAGAAGAACCACTATCCATATGCGCGAAAAAGATATATTCGCGAAAAAGATATATTCGCGAAAAAGATATATTCGCGAAAAAGATGAACATGGAAAAAAGCCTGCATCAGCGGAGTACCCCACAGTTATCACAAACCCACTATTTCTTATCCTCCACCACCAAAGATGACCTTGCCGCCGCTAGGCCTTTTCATAATTCCTATGTAGCGGAGCGACAGATCTAGAGGAACGGACGATCGTTCTTCAAAGGGTGTCGTTGCATTAACATGATCAGAGTCATGGTTCTTCTCATCTTCTCGTTTGATCTTTTTGCGTCCAATAGCTTTGTTTCGACGCTCGCTTACCATTTCAGCATGACGCCAAACACGGGTGCGACGGCAAGAGAACTCGAGCTACATAATAGATGGATGGGCCGAGGACAAGTAGAAAATAGATGGCTGGTGACGGCACATACATGTATGCGCATCATGAACGTCGCATGTGATAGCAGTGTACGCCGCGCTGCCACACTCTTTGGAGTGACATAAAAATAAATATTACACTCTCAGCACTGCTCCGCTTTTGCTCCGCGTACACCTGGTATTGCAACAGTTCGTGCGTTCTTTGATCCGCCCCAATCTATTATTACATGGCAGCCATTATCTTATATATACGAGTCTAAAAAGACTGAATCAGTCGCAAGAATGCAACGAAGTTCTCAAATAGCTTTGAAGTTGACAGCTTGAATCAATTGTGCTTAGACACCACGTGCTCGGAGTTTCCAGGCAGCGCTGACCGATGGTTGCAGCACCTGGCGCGCATGCTTCGCTGTACTTCTTTATTTACCTGTTTACGGCGATATTTTGTGGACGGTACAAAGGGATCAGACGAGGGGGTGGAACGTACATCGTCGGATTCGATCTAGTGGGGTACACTGTATCTTTGTTCTTCAGGGTGGGTAGATCAAAGGCGCAAAACAAGGAAGAATACTTTCTATACAGGGCAAAACATATAAAGGTCTGTGTGCACCCCATCGTAGATTAGAACGGCAGCTTCTACACAAAGTCAAAATATATCTAGCCGCAAAAAAAATACGTCCATTTTTCAGTCATTCGGTTATCAATTCACGCAGCAGGATAATCTTTTTGTTGAAGATCTTAACATCACTTCAAAATGGCTTATGAACTAGACTTCTCGCCTGAAAGCCTTATCCCAGATATATTGTATAAGCTGGGTGGTTCGGTAGTAACTGATGAAGAGAAAGAAAAACTTGGAGGTCTAACCATAGAATGTACGTTATCTATATGTATGAACTGCATGCGAGTCACCCACTGACTTTGTACACCGACACACAGGGCGCAAAGGAGAAAAGACGCTGTGCCGATCATGTGGTTGGACTTCCCGGAATGAAATGTGCAGTTCGTACCTATCGCGACTTCATGTCGAAATTACCACCCACAATAAGGCTATGTGGTCCATGGGAAACGACTGGATAATTTGGGATCGCCCCGGCGCGGAGTGTCGAAACGACTTCATGACGCAACAATTCCTCCAGAAACAAGGTTTCAAAGATATACCACTTGTGAAGAAGATGGTTGAATTCAAGGATGAAGACGGTGGGTATAACTTCGTGATCATGTCTCGAGTCAGGGGAGTTCGACTAGACAGCGTATGGAAACAACTTACACCCGAAGAAAAGAAGGGCTATTCCAAACAGATGGCCGCCGCGCTTCGAGAATTGCGCCAATTTACTGCAGAGTTCCCGCAGCGGGTCGACGGAAGCCCCCAGTTCGATCATATCCTCGGGCACTGCGAATCAAGGAAAGGGTGCAGCGACATCGGAAAGACAACAGATGAATGGTTCAACAATATTGACGAGGAGCTTCGAGAAGGCATATCACGCAAGTTTCATACGGGCGATGAGACTGTTATTGAAGCTAAGCTACAGGAGCTGAAGGTATGTTCTACAAGTCCAGACTCAAGTCGAAACAAGACCCTGACCTGATTATAGAAAAATTTTCCAGACGGAGCACCGTATGTCCTGACCCACGGTGATCTGAATATGGACAACATCCTTGTTCACGAAGGCAAAATCGTGGCCATTATCGATTGGGAATTCGGTGGATACTACCCATGGTGGGTCGAAATATTCATGTCGTACCATCGTGCAGTGAGTACCAACGCAGCCGAATTGTTCGATTCCGTTTGGGAAGAACTCGGCATGGACATATTTGCAATCCATGATCGAGTGGATGCGGTCATCAACGTCTGGTGGCACTCTCCGGTGTGTCACACAGGTAGCAGAGATTACTGGCAGCGTCCGGTGTTCTGCAAATGCCATCCCTATGGCGGAATAATCTATAGGTCGTCCATCGATTCTGAGGAGAGACATTTTGTCAATTACAATGAACCCAACCGGTATGGAGAGACCCCGTTGCGGTCAGAGAAGAGGGTGGATTATGCTGGAAAGGTCCAAAGCTTGGAGCCTAAGTAGGATTAGTGTCAATTGATTATTATGTAGTTGTGAAATATCTTACCGGCTGTTCTGTCGGTGTGCGAATTTAATATTTGATGGCCAATCGGCAGGAATTGTGCCATAGTAGTAATCGGTCGTACCGGTTGCATTGCCGATTGTTCACAGGAGCGTATCGTGCCATCCAAGTCCCTGATGTAAATGGCGAAATGAGTATTGCTTCCAACGCGGATTGCAAGTCGCTCGTTGGTTGCAGCATTAAGTATATCAGCCATATCGTCGAGCAAGCTTTCATGGAGCCTCGTGCTGGAAGGGAACCAATCAGAGTTGCAGCCGAATGTATAGATGGTATAGGATATTTTGACTTTGCCATTATTCGTCGGTGTCAATTCTGCTTGACATTCGCAGGTCATGTTCGCTGAGAAGTTGTCTTGTTGGCAAAACCAGCACTTGTTTTGGTCGTTGGTGGGGTTGGATTGTCTTATCATTTTGTCGGCTTATATCTGGAGTCTTCCAAGGTTGTTAGGAGCTGATTCTGGTGCTCCCATCGCGTTCTTTTTATGTTCTCAAGTATCTCCACCTCTGCGGCTCGTTGTCTCACATGTAGCCTTTTGTCTTAGACATCTCAGCATGTCTTGAACATATCTCAATCACGCCTCCTCGGCGACGATCCAGCGCTGTTTCAACACAAGACCACATGGACCCTACCTAGGTATCTATCTGTATCGGGTAAATGCCGAGGCACGAGCATTCACGAGAAGTCAGAGGTCAGATGTAGACGGACGTTAGCGGATAAACATCGCAGCGATCAGATGGCGCATCAAAGTTTACAAAAGTACAATCATCAAACTGCTGATTCTGATATGGTAATCTATACCTTCTTGTTGATCTACAGCAATGTATCACGTTCCATTCACAGGTTCCATATACATAGCAGGAGTATTCTAGCATACTATCAGCCTTTGCAGAAACCTGCTAAGAGTCGTAGAGACAAGTAGCTCACACATGTATTGTAGGATTCGATGCATCTCCATAGCAGAACGAACCATGAACCGCATCTCAGACCAAGACCACTACCGGCCACAAACAAGACGTGGCAAAGCTTGCTCAACGCATCTTTGTCGCTGGATGTCTTGGCCGCGGATAGTTACTGCCCCCGACAAGAGCGCCATCTGAATGACACCACAAGATAGCTGCGGGAGACCTCCTCAACTGAAACAAGCAAGTAAGTTAGATATAGACTCTAGCTTTTCAAGGAGCCAGAAAGGAGTTGAAGGCATTACCGCATTGTGTAAACAAGGGTTCCCGCCCCGTGCGACAATGGCAGTAACAAGTCGATAAAAACACGGGACGTCCAAGAAGAGCCACAATTCATGTCAATTAAAAAAGATGAACTTCACAATGCCTGCTCCCCAATGCTCAAAGAACCATACAAATTCACTACTTCTTATCCTCCGCCACCAGAAACGCATCCAAGTCACCAAGACCCATCCTACTCCCCCTTCTAAAATAATTATCACCATTCCTCGCCGTCCAATTTTCCCAACTCGTGCTGACAATCCTACTATCAGGCCGCGCTCTTGCCGTCAACAGCAAGCCTGTGCCAATATCGCCGCGCTTGACCTTCATGTCGATTTTGCCGCCGCAGACGTTCTTCAAGACGTGTACGATGGGGCTCTTCTCGTCAGACCAGACGCTGCCATAGGAGTTTTCGCCAGGGTAGAGTATACGGGCAGTGAGCTTGACGCATTGGGAGGGTGTCTGTGGGAAGAGGGCGCGGACGAGGTGTGAAAGGGCGGCGGGGGCGATTGAGCTCGTTTCGTCGGAAAAGGTGGGGAATGCGATTTCGGTCTTGGAGAGGCGGCGCTCTTGTTGCTGAAGAGGGGGATCGAGGCGGAGACGGGGACGCGTGGGGTTGGCGTTAGAGCTGCTGCGTCGGGCGGAGCGGAAATTGGAGCGTTGGCCGAATGAGCGGCCTGATGGCATGGCGCCAAAGGACTCGGCGACGGCGAAGCTGCTTGATGGAGTCAGACGCTCCTGGTCGCTTCCGTCGGCGGATGTTGGGGAGCTGGGCTCGGATTTGCTGGGACTGCTGTAGTGTCCGGAAATGTAGACTCGTCTTGCTTGCTTCAATAGATATGGATACATGCTCTTCAGCACCAAGACGCCATATGGGTATGTGACATATAATGACAGCCCCTCGTTGTCGTCCTTCAAGGTGGGCTCGGCCTCCTCTGCGGCTGGGTTTACAGACCGCGCCCGCGCAGTCTTGGTTTGTTTCCTCCCGCGCATGTAGTCGGTAAGCTCGTCATTGACCAGGCGGCAAGTCAGCAACAGCGCCAATGGAGCGGGCATGCCTATGGCGCTATCTTTACGCGCCACGTCGTCCATCCACGCGTTATCGATGGCGATCTCGGGTGGCTTCGCGACGCCCAAGAGAGACGCGTCTCTAGTTTGCCGTACGAGTGGCGCAAGGTCAAGCGGCAGACCCGGAATGTCATGCTTTCGCGCGCGGTCCTTGATGCGGTTGCCGAAGACGGTAATGTAGCCGGCGCTGATGGTAATAGACTGTGAGTCGACGAGCAGGTAGTCGTATATTTCGCATCTGATCTCTGTTGGGAGCGATAGGAAGGCGCTGTAGAGAGTGCTTGAATCATATCTTGAAGTCATCATGTCCTGTAGTGCGTGTCCAAATAAGCCAAAACCGTGGCAGGCCCAAGAATTTATTGCAAATGGAGTGGCAGCATGAGTCGTTGGTGTGTTGTTGTGGTGGGAGACGGTCGCATGGGAAAGATCAAGCGTCGTCGAATCATGCCCCGCTTGCCGATCGTGAAACCAACGACATAGCGTATGATAGCGCGCCAACGAGTCGCGCCATGCACATCGCTGCGGCCCGCTACCGCTTCGAGACGAGGAGTCATCGTTTCCATGGTAGGCTTGATCGATCCCAATCAGATCGTTGCCATGCTCTGTTTGTTTACACTAATTCACGCTGCTGTCCTTCATGCATTGCTATACCGGGTATCTTGGCTTCCAATATTCTCTGTCTTCCGACCGCTCTGGGGCTCGGCTCGACATCTAATCTGTCTCGCTGTCCTCGGCGCGCTGCTGTTCTGCCAATCTCTGAGCCTCCTCCCACTGTTGGGCAAACTCTCTCATGCCTCCTCCCCCGTCTTTACTTGCATCCACTACATCCTTGGGCAGCTTGTGTGCGCTGTACTGAGGCGTGGCGAAGCCATATGCTTCAGGGTCATCTCGACGTACCAGTCGAAACTCGGGCTGCCAAATCTCCTCCATGTCATCGTCGTCTGTATCATCAGAACCCGACGATTCGTCGGCAGCAATCCCTTCCGAGCTGCCAGGCTGTCTCAACTGAAGCCGCACAGTAGTCTCCTCTTTTTCTACATCAGGCACTTCCATGGTGAGCAGCTCCATCCATGAAAATAACAACGGGTCAGTTCGCTGGGCCCAAGGATTGACATCTACGAGCCAGACTTTGTCGTGTGGTGGAGGTACGTATACATCGAAGGTGAAGTTTGCGTCTGGGAAGCTATTTCTCAGCCTGAGGTCAAAGAAGCCCTGTACAGCGTCGCGCAGCTTGTCCTGCATGTTGAACAGAAAGTCGAAGTGGTTGAGATCTCGCTGACACAGCGCAATCAGACGTCGGTCACGCACGAAGCACCTGAACTCGACGCTTGGATTGAGTGTAATCCACTTCCGCAAAGCGAGATGATACGGTATCTCTTGGCCACCTTCGGAGCCCTGGTCAACCGTGTCGTCAAAGGCATGCGCTAGATCGTGCGTGACGAAGTCACTGCTCTTCAGCAACAAGTAGATGTCGTTGGGCGTCCGACATTCCATGCTATTCGTTGCATTCATCCATGTTGCGTCTTTTGGTGCGCTCCAATTTAGTTTCGGCGCCACTTTGCCGCCCAGCTCCTCGATTGTGCGCTCGATGGCTTCGTGGGTATCCCGCCAATTGGCGCTGGGGTCCGCTGCTGCTTCGTCGTCTTCATCGTTGTTATCGGCGCCCGAGAAGATGCCACTATCATTGTCCGACCACGTAGGGTTATCCCCGTCTTCTGGTGGGAGGATGATGCCGTCGGAGCGCAGATAATCGAGAAATGCAGCTGGCAGGGGAATGAGGCGTGCTTTAGGTGTGACGGCGCGGTATCTTGGATGAGTCAGTATTCTTCAGTCTGCTCGCTTCTTTATGCTCGCCATACCTGGGGTGCCAGCTGTGGTATGAGCAGTTCAGAATATGCTTCTTAGTCACCGGCGGGAACGGCAGCTCTGTCAGGCCTTCAGTCAATGAGGAGAAGACAGGATCAGGTCCTGATTCCGGTGACGTCATGGCGGTCTCTGAGGTATCTTGGAGCAAGAGCGAAAGTCGGGCGACAGGTTTGTAAAAGGTGCACGTGGTGACTCCATTGCTGTGTGAGTCTTGGTCATTTCCGCTGCCAAAGTTTTGCGGGGCAAGTCCCATCCATGCACCGCGTGAAGCTCGGGCCCTCCTCCGAAACTCCGCGCGACCACTTTCATCATTGCCCTTTACGTTTCTTCGCGCTTCTTCACGTTTCTTCACGCTTCTTCACGATACATCTTGCCGACCAACAAATACCGACATCATGGCAGACAACGTCGGACTCACTACGCCAAGAGGTAGCGGCACATCTGGATACGTTCAAAAGAACCGCTCGCTCCTCCGACCACGCGACAAGACTGCGCCATATCCCAAGGACTGGGAGCACGCAAAGCACCGCCCACGGCAGCCGGACGCAGCAATCCTCGAACATGAAGCGAAGCGTGAGATGGAAGTCAAGGTTCTTGAACTGAGGGATAAGCTCGAGGAAGAAGGGTACGTCATCATGTGTGGAACATAGTCAAACAACGGACTAACCACGCGCAGTGTCGACGAAGACGAAATTGACGACCAATGCGAGGGACTGCGCCGGAAGCTTGACCAAGAGAGGAAGGACGGCAAAGACCTGGGTCCAAATGCGAAACGACTAAAGTCCCATCAAGTCCATGACCTCGCCAAAGCTAAGATGGAGGAGAGTGAGCGGTTAAGGAAGGCGCTGGGCATCAGCGCAGACTATGAGGAAGGCAGTCACTGGCGGAAACAAGAAGAGCGCATGCGCGACGGTCTTGCGAAGAGAGAGACCGAGGATGAGATCAAGACCGAGAAGGCCAGGGAGGCCAGGAGATACAAAGAGGATGACTCGGAGTGAGCTTTCGCCAGTCGGTTGAAACTTTGCACACTCTATGGCAATGCTCCGAGCACTTTTGCTGCAGTGGGAATGCGTCTTTGCGCCCGGGTGCATCAATACTGCACTAACCATGGGCCTTGACAAGCACGCATCCATTCAGCACCCCACCCATCATGCTCGACTGAATATGTCGATGCGATATCTGGTCAATCCAAGACTACGCACACGAATGAAACGACTAGCATTGCTTGCACTATACCATCCGCTTGGGTATACTGCTTACTGCTTACTGCTTGCGATCAGTAGATGGCATTTGTCAACCCCACAAGCTGCAGCTTGATGATACCAGGACGGGAACCTCTGAGGAGATTGTGAGACAGAAAACAAATGAAACGAAAATTCTGATCGAGTACCGCGTACCATCTTTTTTCAAAAAGTATTCCCCCCGATCTAATGCAGGAACATCAGCAAGGCACATTCATCGGCCGCGCTGCTTCCCACTAAGGGCGACTTAGTCCCTAACACGGGATGATTTGCACCAGGGTGCAGAATCACTGAAAACCTGGGGTACGAATGTGAAATAAACAGGACGGCCTATTCGGACCTAGGTAATGGCCTGAAGACCGTCGAACAGGTTCAAATCAATATCCTCTTCGACGACTGTTGGCCATCAGAACATCATGATAACAGCTGCACAGTCAGTCGGAAAACTTCATGCACGCGAGAAAGAGACAGGGTAATGCCACGCAATGCACGCTCATCATGGCTGTGGTAAGCCAAATGCAAACGCAAAGCACGAACCAAGACGATTATTGCGCATTGGCAACACGTTCAAACCCTGGGCAGGCCAGACGTTGACAGAGTCAGACAGACCCACGTCAGGCCGCGTGGGGACGTCTGAGATTTTGACTGGTCAGCACACGGACCCGCCAGCCCGAGTTTGGACTGGGTTCAAAATGGCACACCTCGGCGGCGGACCCCAGTGCGCCGCCACTCTTTGATGACACGAACGACAGGGCCCTTTCCAATGCCTCCTCGTCACATATGTGGGTGTCACGGCCTCTGGAGCTCTTAGGAGAGTCGTAGCGTGCACCTAAAAACACATGCGGTAGCCGAATCCTATCATTGGTCACCTTGGATACCTTCAGGCCCGGTATCTTGGACTATATTACCACACTCTCCGCAATCCGACGGCTTCGTTGCCGATTCCTGTGCACCACCATAGCACATTGTGCGCTCGCGAGTGCTACCATGTTTCGACCGTTAGCCGTTGTCCGCGAGACATGGAGTCTCTACACGCCCGTCGAGCGGCGGAACATCTTCATCTACATCGCCGGGATTATGATGTATAAGTTCGGTCTGGAGGCCTTCAACGGATCTGTCATCGCCTTGGCAACCAATCGTTACGACGCTCTCGAGCAAAAGACGCACATCTCCATCACTTTCCAGCGCGTCGGTGTCTTGACGGGTCTGAATCAGGCATTCCAGTGCGTAGGCTCAATTCTCATCGCGCCTTTGATCAAGCGGTATCCGACCAAGAATGTATTGGCTTGCGCAGTGCTCATCTTCGGCTTCATGAGCAGCATATTGCTCATCCTGGATGCTGCGACTGGCGGAACCTTCAGGCCTCGCCATCACCCGCAGGACAATTTCAGCTACTATGGCGATTACAACACTGATGGAATGATACCCATTTGTAAGTGCATTTCTGTTTCCCGAGGGTTGCGACACTCAGTCCCCAGTGCCACATGCCGCGGAAGCACCACATAAGCTTTGCTGGAGAAAAGCTCGGAGGATACAACTATTGGGACTGCCTAACGAGCTTCGCTGACCGCTAGTAGTCTGTGTCTGTGGTGTGGTGTATGGCATGGTCGAGCTCATTCGCCGGGTCATCCCCCGTGACCTTGTAGGCGGGAATATCCAGAAGCTCCGTCGAATGGATTCTCTCGTTCACATCTTCTACGAAATCTCGGGCACGGCGGGCGCATTCACTACAGCACTCGCTCTCATCCCCCACTTCGGCAACAACTTCTCCTTCATCATCACGCCCATCTTCTTTGCTGCAGCCTCGATCCTGTGGTGGTTCATTCAAGATGGGATAGAAAGAGACACCCGGGCCCTCGTACTAGAAAGCCAGCCATCTTACGTCAGAGCAGTCGCCGGTGGATTCTACCTCTTCTTCGAGTCCTGCTGGACAGGCGGAAAGATCATCTTTACACACAGAAAGTTCATCTGGCTGCTGCCCGGATACGCCGTCGCTCTCTACGGACACCGATACCTCGAGAATGCAATCGCCCCCGCAGTCGCTCGACGCTATCTCGGCAACTCGGCTTGGGCACAGATCATGGTGGGAGGATCGAATTTTGGCGAACTCCTCGGAGCTCTGTTCGTGTTCATGTTCACGAATCTCGTTCACACACCCATGCCCTGGCTGCGAATCGATGCACTCGCCCTTCTCATCGTCTGGTACCTGCCTTACTGGCACCCACCCAAGAACGACGTCGGCCAAGCTTGGATCGTTGCCGCGACCTTTATGCCCATAAGCTTCGGCTGGGCTGCGGGTGACGTCTCACTTGCAGCCTACATCCAAGCCTCGCTCGCTCGTATCGAATCTCAGACTCAGAACGTCTCAGCCCTTGGTGCTGTAATGGCTTTCCTGTACAGCACGTACATTGTGACCTACGCCATCGCTTCCGTCTGCCTCGGCACCTACATCGACCGCGTATCGGATAGAAACAACGATGAGGTGCAGTCTGCCATCTTCAGCGTAGCGGGCGTTCAATTCACAGTCATTGTCGTTCTGGTCATGACGGCGACATTCGTACCGAAGGGCGCCTTTTCCTTGAACCCCAAGATTCTCAGCGAGGAGGACTTGGATACGGATTTGGAGGACGAGGATTTGGAGTATGTACCTGGAGTCCAGGTTAGGAGCAAGCAGAGCCACGAAAGCCACGAGATGAGTAGCAGAGCAAACAGCTCATGAAGGGGCTGGGAAATTTGTTTTATTGATGTAGCGATTTAGCGATGCCGTTTTCACAGTCTTACTATGTGAAAATTTACGATTTATTAGAATAACCTAGTCTGCGAGGTTGTCAACAGGGTATCCGATGGCCCGAAGCTATACACAGTCCAGTATCACCACGCTTCGATTATAGCAGCAAGTCCTTATTGAGTCTTTTCAATCTTAACGACGACTGAACCACGATGGTATGTACAGGCTCTATATCTTGAAACAGAAGGTGACGTCCGCCGCAGTCCGGCAGCAATACAGTTTGGATGTGGAGATCCGGAGCCTCCGCCCTCTGCCAATCCGACGGCCTTAAGTGTCCTTGGCATGCGCTGTTGTCGATGCTGAGGATGGGGCTGTGCCGCTGTGGCAAATAAGGAGGGCACCGCCGGGGGCTCGACAGGGGTAAGCCGCATGCGCAGGACAGCGCCAAGCACACGTGGACCACATGGGCTGCGCGACTGGACAGGTGCTGACCTCCTCCCTAGGCACCCTATCATCATTCCTTATGGAGGCCAAGCGAAAGCTTCGTACCTCTCCACTCTCAGGCCATTTTACTTTTAAGCATGTTGTTCTGGATCGTGCGCCTTCGCCTCTTGTGCCATCAGCAGCCCGAACACGGCTGACAACTGACTACCGCTCCCGCTGCCACAACAGCACATGCGCACGCGGCCCAGCTAATCAACCTTGATGCCCCAGAGCCCTGGGCGCATCTTCTGACTGCAGCTTTTGGCATTCGCACCTCGACACAGCTTCGTTCTGGTTCCCGGTCCAACCGTTGTTTTTCTCTGCAGGCCTGGCTGGCCAACCTGCCCATAATCCTTGGGGCTGTATGGACCACGTCGACACCACTTAGTCACACATGAAACATGCATCCATATTCGCAACCACAGCAGCCGTCCGATAATGACAGGAGTGAAAGTAGTCACCGGGGACCGCTGAGCAGAACCTGGCCGCAAATATTCAAAAAGAGAAGGAGATATAGTCCTGTTCGAGAGAGCGCACAGCAGCAAGCGCAGCAAGCACAGCAACAACAGGCCCAACAAATCCCACTGCAGCCTCAATATGCACCCACGCAACAAGTACAATTGCCTATACATCCCTCGCAGCCATTGAGATCGCCAACCATCGCGCCACAGTCGGTCACATCTCCCGTGTCATCGATGCGGTCGCCATCAATAGCAGCAGACACTGCCAGTACCATATCGACTGTCTCCCATGCATCATCAGCACCACCAAAGAAAGTTCCCATCTCCCGGAGGAGTAGTAGCATTGCGCCTGCTGGCAGTAATGGTAAGTTCCGTCAAAACAAACTTCTGCCTTCTGTCAATAGATCCCGTGACTTGGACCATCGGAGGCCTGATGCTGACACCATACAGGAGCTGGGGGCGTGACAACACCCCAAGCCGATCTACTAGCGTCAAAATCCAACTATGAGCTGATTTCTTCTGGGGAGCATTTGGAGATGGGTCTGCACTTCAGCACCGCCATGGCTACTGGCGTCATGATGAAGCGCGCCACACACCGCGCCGCCGAACAAGCGCGGCGAGATCGCATGAAGACAGCCATGGTCGATCTCGCAGAGTTCCTGCTCGACGGCGAAGTCACGTTTGGCAGTGGAACCACGTGCTTCGTCGTCATGCGTGGAACCGAAGGCAAAGAAACCGACGTGGGCGAAAAGGGCGAGAAAAAAGCCGTCGCCGGCGAGAAGAGGACCGTAAACAAAGCGCGCTTAATCGAGATGGCGCTCGAGAAGATGAAGGCGCAAGAGAAGGAGATTGAAATGCTCAGAAAGGAGATTGAACATCTCCGCGCGACACCCGATCAGATGGACGTGACGGAGTAGAGATTCGGACTTGTTGCAATGGGAGACGACGAGCGCGGCATTTATGATATCCATACACAACCGGCGTGGTTATTAATTTTTTCTTTGAGATTCTGGAAGACGGAATATAGGGTAGCGTCATGGGGAGACGATACAGTAGGCATATTGGCCCGACTGCAATATAACTCGAGAGATGTACACGCAACTCTCCTCAGCTTTCACGCGCTTGTGCGATATACAGGTAGTGAAAGTCGTGTGTACAAAGTATAAGCAGCCCTACAGCCATTAGGACCCACTTCACGCACGTGGCAAGCCAGCCATACAGTATCCACCCATGTTTCCCCTTGAGCTTACGGTTAGGCGGCATCTATTTCCGGTGCAGTGGATAGCTGGAAGATGAGCCATGTGTGGCGTCGACGGTCTGAATGTTCCCTGCATGTGGCTGGACGATCAACAGCGCCGTCATGGTCAATGCGTGACTATTCGTCAGTGACAAAGGTTCCGCGGAGCGGGCTGAATTTGTTGGTTTCCAATTCACTCACATACTCAAGAGAATTAGCACTGCAAGTTCCCAGCTACGACGGGAAGCGACCAGGGTGCGTGGAGGTACACACGGGGCCTTGCTGTCATGTTAGAAGTGAGGTGATACTGAGACTATCAGATGATCTTGTTACTTTCCGTCGTAGTTGGCAATCTGCAGTGTTGATGTTTGGTAGAGCCTCGACGTCTTGGGAAGCATATAGTAGCCTCTGAGACCTTGAAGGCATCCCCGGTATTGTTTCAGATTTCCCTGTTAGCCTGATACCCTGACAACTGACTATCTCTAATATACAACGCTGGGCTTGATGTCACGAATTCTTATGGGACTGGGGAGAGACACGTTTTAGTTGACGGGGTTGAGAGTTTGTATATTTTGCTAAAAGGGAGGAGGAGACACCCTATGGGTATCGGCGGCCCCCCAAACCGAGGCGGATTGAGCAAGCCGCCATGACTAGGCGTAGCTCTTCGATAGAGTCACGTTCATCACCATGATCGGAGCCGCGGTCAGAGTCAGAGTCAGAACCAGAGTCAAAGTCAGAGTCAGAGTCACAGTGCAGCTCATCATCATCAGCACAGTGCGGCCGCTTGATCTCAGTACCCGAGACAGAAAAGTGCCTACCAGCCATGACTTCCTCCAATCTAGCAAACAACCCAGCGTCCCCGCTAGGGCGGCACAGATGGACGCTAGAATCAAGGATCTCGAGGCTCTGAAGCGACGGGATCTTACCTGGCAGCCCCTCGCAGTCGATGTCTCGCACGTCGCAGTCCACGATACGCAAATGAGTAATCTTGTGCGTGTTCGTGCCAAAGTCACGTCTTAAGATGTCTGACATTGTGCCGCCGTCGAGGTCCCTCACGCCTCTAAAGGTGACGTGCGTGAGTTGCGATGTCTTGGCAGCGTGAATGAGGCTACCATACGGTTGATTGAGGTAGCCCTGTGTGTGGTCGAAAGTCAAGCGGCGCAAGTACTTGAGGATGACGCCGTGGGCGCAGAACTCCTCTGTCCCGAACATAGAGCGTCGGATGAGTTGTTCTCTCTTGGTAAATTCGGAAGCTTCGATCGTGGGCGAGAGGGAATATGGTAAACCGCAATCCAATCCTCTATTGTTGGCTGGGTCGATGGTAAGGCGCAGTTCGATGTCCTTGTGTATGAGGAACGGTAGAATGCTGAGCGCAGACTCGTAGGCGTGAAGACGCGGGGCAATCTCACTGATAGGGTCGATCTCGTAGGGCCAGGGGACGCTCTGGACAGGGTCGTTCTTGAAACGCTTGTTGGTGATTGTGACCACTTCGAGGTCAGGCAGCCTGTCGAGTGCCATAATCAAGCTTTTTGGAAGTACACTGTAGGCACGCTCAATTGGGCCCACTTGGTCTCCGACTGCAGATTTACGCCCTTGCTCGAGATGACGTGCAAGCGCGCAAAGACTGCCAACGGTTGGTGTGTGGATGATGACTTTCGTCACGCGGCTCAAGCATTGCGCGTTCTCATCAGTATGGTTCAGGATGGCATGGATACGGCGAAGACTCTCGTCCGAATACGTAAACGTAAGTGTATCCATCGCGCTGTTGAAAGCGTCAAGAGATGTAGCCATGGTCTGGCGGCTTGTGTGTCGAACCGAGAGGATGTCTGTCTTGTCGAGCTGAGCGCAGACAAGGCTCATAAGCTCGGTAGGTAGGTCAGCAAAAGACATGCTGAGCTGTGCGATTGTTAGGATTGTGTTTTCTTACAAGAAGAAGGGAATTATGTGGCCTTAAATGCAAGTCGTCAAGACAGTGTGAACATTGTGCAACATCGATCCTTTATGCATGTTGTATCAGCGTTGTGTGCTGGGACTAGATCGTATTAGCCACCGTGCCAGGATTGTGGCCTAACAATGTTAGCGACGGAGTCTCCAATTAAACGACATGGGGGTATGTGGCGTCCAAAACTAGCATGAGTCCGATGTCTAGTCAGACCAAATATATCATTCGAGATCTATTCGCATGGGCAGATTGTCCCCAGGGACTACCAAAAGCCGCAAGACGTGTTCTATGCCGTTCCAGGCATCGAAGATTATGTACTCAATGCAAACGCTTCTCATCGTCTCGTTCGTCTGGAGCTCTGAAGCTGCTCCGTGGTCTTCCTGGCTCTTGGGGTTGGCTGAACTTTAGAGACAAATGTTCCGGACTTTGTTGCATCCCTCGTTCAGCTTCGTCGCTCTCCTGTATCACTTGCTCGTCCACTGATGGCTCCACCACCTGGCCGTGGTTTCCACCCACAGACTCCATTGTGAAAGGGGATGCGGTCGGTGCGTCAAGTACACCGAGCTCTTTCTGCGTCAGGAAGCGAGGCATAAGGAACGTTCGCATAGGGATGTAGAGAAAAATGAAAACCGGAAAGCCAATCGCAGCAATGGTCTGTGTGATTGCGAACGTCGCTCCGAAGCCGATCAACTCAAGACCAACGAAAGCCCAAATCACCCAACGGCGCTCGATTTGATTCAATGGGTCGAAACGAGAAGTGAGGTGCCTATCCTTGGCAAGGAAAACAAGTTTGGCAGTGATGCCATTTGCCTCCAAGGCCTGGATTCCCATGACGAAAAATAAGCCAGCAAGCACTGCCTGTGGAATAAGATGTAGCACAATGAGAAGCGGACCTGACATTGTGCCCAAGGTCAGAAGACCTTGCGCAAGATTGGAAACTCTTTGTTCGACGACATGGTCGACGACTCTACGAGTATGGCCCTTGTTGGCTTCATCATCCGAGTCGGATACGGTACGCGTGACGCAGAGCGAGGTTGTATGGAACGGCGCTTGTGGGATAAGACCATTCGGAAACGGGATGCCGAGCAATCCTGCGACGCCTGTCGTGGTACCAAGCAAGAAGATATCCCAATGAAAGCCAGCCGGTTTTCGCAACGGAAACTCCGTGCCTTGAGCAATGAGACTGGAAACGTTGTGGTCGAACCAGAACAGAATGGTTAGAAGGACAGCAAATGGAATAGCGAGAAATATGTCGCCTACGCTTATGTCCCAGAAATGGATGAACCAGCCGCGGTCGGATGTGGGGAAGAATGCCTTCGACGTTGGAAGCTTTTGCAATTCAATGCCAGCCATCTTGCCGATGTGTACAAACCCGGTAAAGAAAATGACGGTCAGAGGCGTACCATAATCCTCGATGAATTTCCGGACGTGGCGCTGGAGGAGGGAAGATTGCCCGACAATGCCGCAAATATATGCTACAGCGGTGACAAGCAGCGCGATCGTAATGGAAAGATATGCAGACGCGTCGTCAATCGCCCATTGCCGCGTAAGAACCTGAATGCCCTTCTGCAGGTATATGAAGGCAACATAGAACCCGAAGATATCGCATGAAAACCGTGTAACATATCGAAGGCCATTACACGAGTTCGTGATGGCAAGAATCCAGTGGAAAACCAGCGACCACAATCCAATCCAGCACATGAAAGCAAAATAATTTGTTCCACGCGGAGTGATTATATCGTACACCGTGTAGTTGAACACAGTGATCGGGCCTGTCACGCCAACGATGACGAGAGGTTGTGCCGCGGCGATCGAGAAGACAACGGAAGCCAATACCGATGCTAGAAGGACTTCGTTGACGCCGAAACTCTGGTTTGTCTTCTCGAACATGTCGAGCGAGAAGGCCAGGGCGGGTAGGATGTTTGCAAAGTACATGTATACTGTTGCTGGGACCACTCTATAATCCCATGCATCTTTCCAATCGCTCCAGTAGAATGGCGCTCTTCGCCGTATGTCGTTTATCATGCCACTAAAGAGGCGTGTTTTCCACCATGCATTTCCCCCTGACTTCATCGCTCTTTGCGACTGTGGCGTGTGCTCGCGGCTTGTCGCGTCGTTGTTCGAGGTTGCATGTCGCTTCGAGGCTGGCAGGATGCGCGACCTCCACGAGTCGCTGGAGGGATCTTGTGAGGTCATATCCCGCAGGCCAAGGCAACGGGATGCGGTCGGATCGGTTCGTATATCTAGAGGAGACGAAGTCGCTGTGACGGTGTCGTCATGGCCCGTGCTGGGGGTATACAAAGAGCTGAGCGGCACTCGAGTGGAGGCGCGGGGATGGAGGGTTTTGTAAGACACCAGAACCCATGCTTGAGCGGTTGGCGGGCTTTTTCGAAGTATGATCCGCGGATCGAAGAAGTCGATGACCCCGGCAATAAGCTCAGCTGCATCAAGGCGGTGGGTGACTAGTCATGCAAGCGAGTACAGATCTTCGATGCCACTAACTTCATCATTTCGCAACACCAAAATTCTCTCGTTCAAGACAATAATTTAGATACAATCTCTATAGTATCAGAATCGCCGGGTGCGTGTCAGCGTGTGCACATCGCGATAATCAATGAGATCGGGTTGTGGGGAAAAGGTAACCCTTGCCAAATCACATCATACTTGCATTAGCGTCTTGCCTTCCCACATGGTCAAGATATGACCGTCGGTGACGAATATTGGCCGCTCATATACTGTACTACATGTTCTCACTAGATTCTCACTAGAGTAAAATTGAACCCGAGCATGTCATAGTCTGAAGCTATAGGCCGACTAGCTAGGCTTTTATTGCAATCACACGGCGCTTCGTATAGCTTCAGGCTTTAGGATCAGCTGTCTGCCGTTGCATTCTACTTAGTAGTCACGTTCCATCGCAAGTTTGGAGCTTGTAGTACCTCTCGTTTAGTGATGGCGAACAGGACTTTTGCCTGGGGCTGGAGGTAGTGCCAAAAGGCCTTCTAATCAGCTCGATCTCGATGACGTTGAGCTTGACCCGCTAGAAAAGGGATGGCCAGCAATGTCGGCCTTGTCTTTCTCGCCCAGTACGATGCGCTCGCACCACGAGCACCAACTCCTCAGCTTGCCGGTGACTTCGCGCTCGAGATATTGCACTGCTTTCTCTCGCTCGTCCTCGTAGAGCTTCACACATTCACCCACACGTACCTGCTTCTTGTGCTTGACCTTCAATACGCCGCCAATACCCTCAATCTCTTGCGCAAGGTAGCTCGTGCCTCTCCAGCGCTCGCCTGCCTCTGGCGATGCGTCTGCAGCGGCGAGTGCGTCTAGTATATCTTGCTCGCACGTCTCATGCTCGACTATGCGGGCGCCCAGACAAGCTGAGCCTCTCCCGCATTCTACACCTTCATTGCCCTCGCCGGCCCCAGTGCCCACGCCACCAAGATAGTAGCTGTATGTCGTTCTCCAACTCCAGGCACGGACATACATGGTATCGGCGTTTCGCAGGTCTTTGCCACACGGCGCGCATAGCCATACTACATTGTCGCAATTACATGGTGTCCTCTCGAATGCAGGTGCGGTGAAGGATCGAGACTGGTCAAGCTCAACGGCCCGCGACTGGGGGGACCCAGGTGGCGAAGGCGAGCTCGATGGAGAGCGTTGCTTGTACGCAGCCAGCAGAAGTGGGAGCGGCGCCTTGTTGCATGTTCTACACAGACGACGATATCGCGCTCGAATGATGGGCGTAGCTGGAGGCTTCATGGTGCAGTTCTACACCGGTCAGCACTTCTTGCACAACAAGCTGCTCAGTCTCAAAGACGTACCCGACACACGACAACACCACACCTCTGGCATTCTCCAACCATATCACGTGCGCATTTGCACACACGGCCACTTGTCAATGTCCGCGACGGTGATAAGCTAAAATGAGGTTCCGACCGCGAAGCCAGCTTCGTGGCGGCATCATCCTGCTCATTGCAGCAATGCAGTGTATGCTTGACCAGCTGATCGCGATACTCGAGCAGATTGGCACGAAACTGCCTGCACGTGCGCGACAGATCATGCAACGTATTGAGGTCGAGTTGGCTGGCAAGCTGTCTAACTATACTGAAGATTAATGCGGTGGTTAGCGTTCATCAAAGCGTGGAGTCAAGTCCTTGCTGTAGGTTCAGGCTCACGGATAACAGCTCAATGCGGCGCTGAATCCATTGACGTTGGGATTGGGCCTCTCGTTTGGCCCCGGCGCGCTGTCATCCGTCTCTGCTGCTGTTGGCGCAAGAGAATGGTGGAGCGGCTTCATGTCACGAATGAAGCCCGGCGCGCGCGGGGCACGCGGAGAAGGCGGTTCGTCGTCGAGATCAACTAAGACCACCATTGTGGAGGGCTGTAACAACAGTCCGCAGCATCGAAGCCTAGTGAAGCTTGATATAAGAGATGTTCAGGGCTCAGGAGTCTGCGATGCCGGAGTCATGATGAGCTGACGTGCCGGTCACGAGATTAGTGGGCCCTTGGCGACATCGGCTTCAATTCCGCACCACGACTCCACTCATTCACGTCTCTTCATGTCCACATGAACAGAATGTTTCCACGCTACACGTTTAGCTCAAATGCATTGTACACCCGGAAGGAAGTGGTTAGGCAGAGCAACTTTCAGCATGGAATTCTTAAGCCTTTCACGACCTCTTTAATCCTTGTTCTAATACCGAAGCCTAAGTTAACGGCTTCACAGAGATTACGAACATCACTTGAACATACAGGTTTCCGCGAAATAGAAAGATTACTATTCTGAAGGTACCTGCGTTAACTTACAAACCTACTATCATGTCCAACCCATCACGCACCCCCTCCTTACCTCCCCTTGAAAGTCTCTCAATTCGATCCGATCGCTTCCATGCGCTCTCGCCCATGATCCTCCTCGTCCTTAATGTTGGCCATTTGCTCTAGGACCCCGACCAAGAAGCATTCTACCACTTGGACCTGGATCACCACAGGGGGCCCGGCGCTCTCGAGGTGTGCCATGATATGGGAATCTTCCAGGTATAGGTCTACCACTCGGAGCCCTACCACTTGTGCCTGTGCTACCATTGTTGATCTGGCTCTCTCCCCACGTAAGCCCAAGTCTGGTCGCTCGTCCCTGCACGCCTGAGCCTTGCGCCGACGCACTTGCGCCCGGACGATACCCACCCTCAGGCCCAATAATTACAAGATCCGGAGAATCCGGCGGAGGCAATATAAAGCAGCGCTTAGGATTCCTCGGGCCATACCAAACAGCATGGAAAGGAATGCCGTTGATGACACGCACGTGTGGCTGTGTTTTTGCCCACTCCGTGTGGCGCTTTTTCTTATCCAGTTGTTTGACAGTCTCGGGGTGAAGGACGAGTGCCTTGACAGAGTTTAATTCTTCTCGTGTGCCGCTGTCTTTGCGCAGAATATCGAGTCCCCGATGGAGCGCTTCATCTGTGCTTATTCGGTTGCCCTGCTGGTCCAGGCGCACAATGCCGTCGTATTGCGCACCCGTCTCAGGGGAGCTAAAGGCATCTCCATGCCTGGCGGGATTCGCGCATCGGCATATGACGCCGTTTTCAACTGCAGGATCATACCCGGTGTAGTGCGGCACGTGTCTTTCAGTTTCGGGTGGAGTCTGCTGCGCAACTCTGGTAGGAAGTGCTTGGTTGTTGTACATTGTGTTCCGTTCAGGGACAGCAACTCTTGTAGGTACGTGTCCAGCGAGGCCAGCAACTCTTGTAAGTGCATGCCCAACACCACCAGCACCTCGAGTTTGAAACTGCTCTCTGCGCGTGTTTGCATTCGTTGCTCTTGATTCGTTATCGAAGTGCTTCATCGTAGTGTTTTTTCAGAGTAGCCAGTGCCTGTAGTAGACGACGTGGGTGTAGCTTAGCAAGACTGAGCGAAATCCATCAAACACTTTTGTGCTCCGCTTCATTCAACCGCGAGAATCTCACAGCTGGAAGTCGGAAGGAACGCCACGTTTCATCGATTCGATTCATCATGCTGGACAAGTTGTCACCTCTGGAAGTCCGGGTTCGCCCGAGTCAATGCCACGTGCCCTTCTTCAATGCAAGTCATGGAACATGGAAACATCGCGATAGTTCACTCTTGGCGTATTAATGTCTTGTATTGATCATAGTGCAAGCCTAAGCCATACCGAGAACCCCCAGATTTCCACCCGATCGTCAACGCACCAATCCGAAGCATCTCATATCAGAACCGCGAATACTCCACACAAACTTCCCAAACGGAATAGCATCTTTTTACATTGCGCCACTAAACAAGTTGAACAACATTGACTCGCTGAAATGCAAATGCCGAGGTCTAGCATCCAACCTGAATGCATGTCGGGAAGTCGTAACGGATACAAGAGCGAAGTGACGGGCTTAGGCCATGCCAAGGTCAGAGACTGCTCTTTCGTAGCTGTCGTAGTCGGTCAAGGCACCCAATGCGCGGCGCTGATGAGCGCTGAGAAGCGTGAGGCCATAGATGTAGCTTGCGTTGACCCAACCGAATCTGTAAAACGTTAGTCACAAAAGGTCGGAGATATAAGGTAGTGGACTCACCCTTCGCGTGGCACACCCTTGAAGTCGCTGCCTTGGTTACCATACTCGGCCTCAACCTTGTGAGGATCGATCTTCCTGGTGACGTCGTACTTTTCCACGACGACACCGTTGAAGTCAACAAAAGCCTTGGTAACCATGAAAAGCCATCGATAAGCCAGTCGCTGTGCCTCAGCATCGTATCCGTATCGTTGCATTCCGACCCATGCAAGGATCTGTTGTGGTGCCCAGCCAAAAGGATAATCCCATTGTCGGTTGGGACGCTCGAGAGTGACTTGGCCACGGGACTTTTCAGTACCAGAGACGAGACCACCAAAAACTTCGAGCTTCGGCAATGCCTTCTCGACAAGTATGCTAGCCTGTCGGGGAGTGGCGAGACCGGACCACATGGGCCAGAAAGTTGTTGCACTTTCGTAGCCGGTCCGTTCCTGCTTGACAGTGTTATAGTCAAAGTACATGCCAGCCTCGTCGTCCCAGAGATACTTGTCAACTTGGGTACGCCGTTTCCTAGCGCGGCGTTCCCAGGTGGCAGATGTCTCAATCTGGCCAGGTTTCATGTTCCCAGCACAGAACTCTGCGGGGATCTCGAGACGATCTCCGAAGTGATTGCGAATACAGCGACCGATGTCGACCTCGTACTTGTACAGAAGTGCATTGACATCCACGACGGCGAGGTCTGCAGCAACATTCTCAAGTCGATAAGAAGTGTCATGGCCTGATTCGCGTACTGCACGATCATGGAGGAAGTAGGCATCTAGTTCCGGCTCCTTGACACGCTGGTTGTTGTACGCGTCAACGAATTCTTCAAAAGTCATACCATGCTTAGTGTAGTATGGTCGTAGCACGTGCTCGAAATGGCTGGCTTCTGTTTCGGGCGGTACACCGAGGCCGCCTGGACGGTAGCGCGTCAGACCAGTAACAGGATCTAGGCGCGGTGCAGCCATCCATACAGAGTTGTATTCTTTGATAGCGGCAAGTATGGACTCGCGCAAGAATTCCAACGACCCAGGCTCGTGCTTGATGCGTTCGTAGACGCGCAGTGCCATGTCGGTGAGGAAGGGTGGCTGCGAACGACAAAGGTAGTAGGTGCGGTTGGCGTTCAGGATCTTGTTGTAGTGCTTGATGCAAAAACAGAAGTGTTGGACCATTGGCTTCACCAGGTCCACGCGGTCGTTGATGAGAAGGCCAAGCGACTCCATGTAGCTGTCCCAGCCGTACAGCTCGTTGAAGCGGCCGCCAGGAACCACGAATGGAAGTCCACGTAGGTCCTTCTTCTTGGTGACGGGATCAATCCACTCCTCCATGGCAATGGCGAGCAGTCCAGGCGCCTTGTTCAGGTCGCGCACGTATTCAGGGCTGTCGCAGTCCTTGGCCAGCCATTGCACATCGAGGCGCATGTCAGGATGGTCTCGAGCGATGCGGGTGTAGTACTCGTACTGTTCGGGTGCACCCTGTGGAATGTATATGCGGGGACGCGGATCCTTAGTCCAGTCCTTGGGGTCCCGTCCGACCTTTGCAATATTCGAGCCATCAATGCGGCGGGTGAGGCCGTCCCAGAAAGAGTATTGTATGAGTCGCTGGAGGCGATTCACGGGGTTCTCGTTGAGGCGGGCTTCGTCGAGCACAATGGTCTTGCGGCCATAGTCTTTTGCGAGGGTGAGCTCCTGAAGCAGGTTGGAGAGCATATAGGTGCCGCGGACGTCGAATTTGTTGTGTGCATTCGATGCGAGGGTTCCGAGTGAAAGCACCTGTGCATGTCAGCATGTTATGTTTCAAGAAGTTGGGTGAAGTACCTTTGGCCCTTTGTCATCTATGGTGATTTGGTAGTTTTCGTCCAGATCCTCACGGGAGAGGAGCGTCTGTAGTGTGTCGTCGACCTGGATCAGGAAGCGGCGCGGCTGCATGGACACCTCATCTGCTGCAGTCAGTTTCCAAGCTCTTGCAAGTACTCTGTGACGCTTGGTACGTACCGTGACTGATACGACGGCCAGCAGACACGCCCTCTGAAAGAGGTGCATTGCGGCCAGAGCGGTCTACATTCTACAGCGTGTCAGCGGAGAAAACATTGGGCGCGGCGGGCAAAAACTTACGGCAGAGTAGGTCCTTGCACGGTTGTGCTTGCGCGAGTGGCTTTCGCCGTAGTACACATGGGGGTGCGCAAGGGGATCCTGAACTGACGAGGTTCGACGGGTCTTCAAAGGTTGCGAGCTCATGCTACGGGGGCGGCAGGACTTGGGCAGCAGTGGAGCAGTGCTGGCCGTGAAAAGTGGTGGTGGGAGGTGGTGGGTGCTGAAGATATGGCCTAGGTACTGGTACTGGTACTGTGACCCAGTTAGCTGGCTCAGACCCGCCGAGGTGGGGGTCGCAGTGGGACCCACGTCGCAGTGTTTGAGGATGCTTTGATGCTAGAATTCAATGTTGGGACAGGTGGCGCAGCGACAGACTATATTGGGAGAAGGAGTAGGTGGTGTAGGCAATAGGTAGAGGTAGTTGACGCTATAGCCAAGGGATTATGGGGGCCCGCAGAAGTTTGAAGAAGTGCTCTTTTCTTGTAGACGAAGCCGGCAGGTCCACCGACAGAATGGAAAGGAAGTCGGGGCGACGCATTGCAGGCAGCGGCAACAGGCGGTGAGTTTTCTACACATGCAGCTGCAAAATAGTGCAGGCGGCGATGCTGGTCCTGTACCTCGAAGCTGTCTCGTGTGTCTGTGTCGCGCCTGCCTTGACATGGCGACTGCTGAAAGCTGCGGGCCCACTTCATACGTCACCGCCCGCATCTTTTCCTTCGATGCATCCTCCACCCTTCGCATCAATCGCATGTCTAGAACCTCAAGTGTCTTCGCAGCACATGTTGTCGCGCTTCAATTGCTCTGACCCCACATCATGCGCATCTTCGCGATGCACCTGCGCACAATTGACGCGCTCTGACTGGCTGGCCACACGTCACATGCTGCAGCTTGTCAGCAACCCCCACACCACGCAGAGAGCCGCTCGCTGTCTCAAACCTCCTCGCGAACCACATGGTGACCGAAGCGAGAAGACTCACCGATGACAGGCACAACATGCGTCCGAGGATCAGCGACACTCGTAGCGACTATGCACGCCAGTCCGATATTCGGCGTCGGAGGTGCTGTGCTTACATAGACTTGCTAGTCGAAGCAAGGTGCACCTGTCTTACTTTTCATTGTTCACGGCGACATTTGGAGGACATGTGTTTGATCAGGTGATAGCTAGTATTTGACTTTATGAGTTGACGCTAATCAGAGAGCTGTTCGGCCGTGATAGCTGCTAGTATACATTATGCGAAGATGCTTTAGGCCGTGTCGTCGTGGACTTCGTGACAAAAGAGATGACAAAGGAGATGGTGTTCGCGATGCTGTTCAACAGGTTTCAGACCCAAACGCCTACGCTAAATAATACCCAATTTCGAATCACACTTCTTCTCGATACTCGGGCAAGGCTCAGTTCTTGGACAGGCGGGCGATGCTTCGAATCTTCTTCAGTCCTTTCCAGCTCTTCTTTGATTTTCCGCTCAAGTCACCGAGGTCACCGAGGTCCTCGCGGCTCAGCGCCTGTGAGTCTGGCCGCGGGCTGCCAGTGCTGGTTGAACATGTGCCTGAGAAGGTGGTGGCAGTTGGTGATGATGCCCATGGAGGGGTCTCCTGCATAGCGAGGAAGCCAGAGACAAAGCAGCCGCCGTATGCTTGGAGCGCCTCCAAAGAGACTGCTTGTCGGAGTGCCAGATCGTGCATTGCAATGAGGTCGCCATCTTCCGACTCCTCGTAGTCCATGTTGAAGTGGTAGTGGAACTCCTTCTCTGCGAGCTGGTGGTTCTGCAACATGATTTGCGATGGCATCTATGAGAATGTTAGACTGGGAAGCAGAATTGGCTGGTTTTCTCGCATACCTTCTTGTTCACCGCGCTGTGCAGACGCAGGTTCTCCTCTGTGAGACGAAGTTCTGAAACCAGACCGGCTGATTGCGGCTTGAGTTCGAGGTTTTGGCACATGGCTGATTGCTTTGAATGGGGGAAGTATCGAGTTGACTTGATGAGGTTTGATTCGAGGCTGTACTTGTGTATGGCGTTTGATTCTCGGATTGCGGGGTAGGTGATGACGGGGAGAGTGCTAGTGAGTGCTGATAGTACAGGAGCACTTCAGCCAGACTTATATAAAGTGGTGGAAACGCATCGCGTCCCGGCAACCGGTCACTTAGATCGGGATGAACGACATGGCGCCGCCAGCGACTAGGGTCATGTTCGCAATAGAAACCGAAAGCGTGGTACAAACCCTGCTATTTCGCATCACTGACCCGCATCCTAAGCCGGATCTTCAGGTCCCAGAGTGCGTCCGAGCGATGAGGCTTGTGGCTGGCTGCCCACCCCGCCCACCCCTCTACAGAAGCTGGTTTGGGCCGTAGAGCCAATCATTGAAGCTCTTCAGGGGCAGACGAGTACGCTTAACTAGCACACACCGCGTCGCGAAACGTGGCCGCGCATGCCGAACATACGCATTTGTTTCTTTGACCGACGCCCCAGCCGCATGCGGTGGTGTCAACTATCTTCACCGTCTTCTCCCCCGAGCTCTACCGTTGCGCAGGACTGCAGGTGTCTGAGACAATGGCAGATGAAAGTGGATCTTTTGTGTGACGTATCACAAGATCATTTCACGATATGATCTCCAAAAAGCAAGCCCAGATTGCCTCTCGGGCTTTGCGATCGATGATCAGCGTGCCAACACGATCTCGATGCCAGCACAGTGGTCGCCTGCGGTAATGGGCGTTCCTACTGTTGGCACGGCCAAATACTTGCAGTCCGTACGGTAGGTCACAGTTGACAGCGGGAAGATCAATGCTGTCGCCTTGGCACGCAAGCAGAAGCCGATGCTGGCTTCGCGTTCCTGAGTGTGCAGGGGTACATGCAGACTAAAGGATCACAAGTAACCATCTTGCTGCCCGTGCGCGAATTCCTCCAGCGCGCTGTAACGCAAGGCTGGCAGGTAACTCTCCTGTTTGCAGCTGCAGCAAGCGGTGCTTTCATTCTTGCTAGCCTTGCTTGAAAGACGTCTGCACAATGCCCCTCGAAGATCCACTCAACACCAGCTATCGAGCCTGTAAACTCAATTCCCCACCTCTTGTACACGTCAATACCTTATCAACGCTACGTATTCTTGGAAGCGCCACATTTTACGGCGTGCACGATTTCAGCTCGCCTCCAAGATCGCAGCCCCTGCAGGCAATTGCTTTTTGGAGCGCAATAGCGACCGGGATCAGCTAGCGCATCGAAAAGCTTAGCATTTGCTACTCCAGGTACCGCCGCAGTGGACCAGTCGAGACCCAAGGCAGCAAAGTCCTCTCTGCCAGCCCGTCTCAGGCGCCGCATGCGTCCAACTGACCTGATTCCACCACCAATCATGCGGGACCAGCGTATCTAAGTTTCGCATCAGCCGTTGGGAACCAATGGCACCGCCTGCATTTTGCGCTCTAAGAGACAGTGTCGGCAGCCAAAGCTGCTTTCAATCGAACAAAGAAGATGCAAAACACCTACACCAAAGTAACTTGTTAACAAGAAATAATCCCCACACCGCCAATGATACTATGCAAAGCTAACATGCCAACAATTGCCAGCTATTCACCCGGTCCTTTGACATCTACATTGGTACCTTTTTTGACCGCGCCGTGCATGCCTATTAGGGACTGTTCGTAATTTCAGAACGTGTCCTCGAGCCCCGCACAGCAACCTTGCCATCATGGCATCGTTCCCAGATTGCAGGTAAACATAGCTGCAGCTGCAGCTCCTCCTTACATGGGTGTCTGCATGATCTCGCCAGGCATGTTTCCAAATATCACAGTACCTCCCCGCAAACGTCGCCGTCCAAGCAGCGTGCGTGCGCTCGTATCGCCCTCGCCAACCCACCCACCCTCCAATGCATCGTTGGAATTACCTTGAACTGCACCGTCGCAAGGGCGCACCTCACGCCTGCAACTCCACCACGATTGAAAATCCCCGAGACAATCCAAGCATCGTCATACCTTACAATGTCTCTCTCTTATTTTTGCTTGTTCCCTGAATCGTGGACTCGGTCAAGATTCCCCAGCAGCCCTGCGTCGATCCAGCGAACCACACAGCCTACTTTTACCCGCCGGCTTGGTTCGCTCGGTCAGATCACCCGTGCCTCGAGATCGTGTCCACTGTCTGTGTAACACGGTCCGAAGGATGATGGCACAGTGGAGATTTGCAACCAATGCGCCGCAATTGACTTGCCTGTGCGGCGTGTTGTGTTGTGTCGCCGACCGCTCGGGTTGGATGGGCTGCGAGCAATGACCGCATAGCGTACTGTTTCGCGAGGCTGTGATGCAATCGATCGTGGGAATTTCCATATGGAGATTTCGACGGCGACTGAGGGTGCGGAATCTGGATTCCCGGAGGGCGGGTCTTCGTCGGGCTGTTCAGGCGAGCAGCCTTGTGAGATGAATTTGGAAGTGAACAGTGCGGTGGTTGGATTGGAAGAGGAGGTAGCTTGTTGTTGTACATAACAGGTACTGTGTTCGCTGTGTTCGCATCTCAAACTGCGGAAAGGCACGAATTACCACATGTCTCTGTTTCGTGAACTTGCAGCTTGCTCACACAGCAACGGCTATTGTACTCTTGCTCCTCTGTGGGGTTTTGGCTTGAACACCACCTGCATCGATCAAAACCTGTTCTTGTTTGCATTTATGAATCATGTAGCATGCAGGAAACGCTAGTCCCCGACGATCATGTGACTCTTATGACAATCAAATGTCTGGTGTTGACCGGTGAGCTGACTAAAAACTCAGCCCAATCAACGCCCGTCCGTCCCTGCGTCGAGGCGTCGCAGCCGCACCACAAACCTCATCCACTCCGCACACGTCGTGTCTTCATGCTTTCAGCAAAAATTCCGTCAAAACTCGCTGCAAAAAATCCACGGCACCATGAGACTCTGTGCACTTGTCAAAAACTCGATCAACCAGCAAAAGGTGACGCAGACGACAAGTCAGCCGAGCAAGCATCATCAGTACGCGACAGAAGAACAAGAACAATGGGAATGCGATTTCTCAATTGCGTAAGTAAAGCACTAACAGGAATTAGAAAGAGAAAGTACCAAACCGAAATCGAAGACAGAATCATAGCTTCAGTACACCACCAAAGAAAAAGTGCTAAACTATACAGTGAGTCCGGATGTCAGTCTGGCAAGAAAACAACACGTTGCTGTCAACGATCCGAGACCTGCTCATGCCTCCTGCCAGGCCTTGTACATCGAAGGCAGATCCGATAAAGTGATGAAGAGTTAGGATATAGTGCAGAACTTCGCAAAAAGTTTAACCACCCGCTCAAAAGCAAGACAACGTATAGTCCGATCATGGTCGGCGTATCCGTTGGTTGATGGGAATAGGTGCGTTGACGAAGACGCTCGACTCGTTGGATATTCGGGATTGTTTCTCTTCGTATTCGCGGGACGATTCCTTCAAGTCATCGATTTGCGCCTATCAGAGTGAGCACAAGAGAATGCAAATGGCGACAACGCAGAGGTATACCTTTGTCAATGGAGGGCCAATGGTGGAGATGAGAAAGCCATCACGACCCTAAGGACCTTGTCAGCTCTGACACGACACACATGCAGGATTCTATCGCGCTGACGTACTTGAAAGGTGTACGGTCTAACGATGGCGTCAGGGCCACAGTGGTAGCGAATCTCGTTTTGAATTACAGTCCTTGAGATGCCAAATCCTGGGACGAAGTACGAGTTTGCGGAAGCCATTTCAGACGGTGTATTCTTAACACAGTCTCAGGTATTGCGATTGAAGGACTATGGTGAGCTTGGTTGGTTTCTAGGTTCACGCCGTCTTCTGATGGGTTGAGCATGAGCTTGGGCGCACCGGCCCTTATATGTTCCCGACAGCCTCCTCTCTTTCACAAGACACATTGAAACTGCAATAACTAAGCCGGCAACCAACGAGAGCAAAAGCATGAGCGCTGAATACTCCGCCGTGGAGGCCCCGCTTGGGCGTGCATGCACTGGTGCCGTCTCGCCTCATTTCCGCCCTATCCTGTCGGCCCAACCACGATCGTCGGGCGCATGTGCAGCCAGTACGACCGCCACGAAGCAAAGGCGCATCTCCACAACAGCGCGCCTACCCAACGCCATGCATTGTCCTGTATATTCTAATCAGGCGATGTATTCCTCTGCGTTCATCGATGCTCTGTTGTAGGGCGAGCGTGCCTTGATGGGAACAGCGCATCAGCCACGTCTGCGTTCTCCTGCTGCGACATATAAGTGTTACGGGAGCTGGAAGACGATCTCTTTGCCACCGCTACTCTCCTCAGCAGCAGGGTGCGGCAGTCTCATCTCTTCCATGCAAACCGTTGCGATGGTCGTCAGCTCACCTGGTCGCTCGCCCAAATGCAAGCACTTTCCTTGGCGATTCACAACCATGTCGATCTTCACCCTAAGCACCACTTACACCTTTGTCGCAATTCCTGGGTACATTCTGGAATCAGAGGTTTTGGTGTACCGGTACTCCCAGACAACACCAGATCGGGTTCACCGCTCTTTAGCGTCCCTAGTCCTATTCCTACGAAGAATCTCGAGTCTTGCAGGGACATCCTTTCCAACAGCCTACAAACATAAGGCACTTGTGCCTGACGGCGTCCTACGTTTCACGGACGTACACTATCTTCTTACCGCTTGCCGGCTTCACATCGGGTTCATGACCCTTGCATCATACTCCGGTAAAAAGGACTGTAAGGGTCTCCTAGTTATTCGCTTCCATGTTATTACGAGGGCGATGCGGAGGACGAATGAGAGTCCTATCCAACCTTTGCTATCTTCACGAATCGACGTGGCATTCTGGAAAGCGGCACTGATAGCTGACGGTGGTCGGCAAGAAGCAGGCGACTCTGTCCAGGTGAGATCTCCACCCCCGTGCCGTATCGTTTCGAAGATGGTGTGGTCGCTCTGATGCAATGAGGCTTCCGAAGCATGTCCTTTCGCCTGGGCGGTAGAATTCGCTACACATGCAGCCGGACACGCACCAGCTGCACCACTCCAGCCCAAAATACCAGTCTAGTCGTGGCTCAAATCGGCCAGAACGAGTTCACGCTGACGTCGTTCCCAAGGGGTGTTGATCGTCATCGTTCTCTCCGTCTCCCTATCGGACGCGGGCATCTGCTCAGTGCCCAAAAGCCGCGCCACACAACCAGATTATGGGCCGACTTACATATGCAGCAGTCCATGTTCGAGGTGCTTGCATGCCGGACTACCCCGCACGTATTGAGGGACTCCCGGCGACCGTGGTCTTCAACACGTCAAGCATGGGTCGCAGTGCATGGAGTTGATGGGCGGTATTGAGTTGTCAGGCCATCGTCACGAACAAAGCAATGCGAGGGATCATGTGAGCTGATTACTCCGGTGTTGCGTCACTTCGGCGCAAAAGAGCCGCGTTTCGGCAGTACTTCGCGTTCCAGAGGACCAAATTTGTTCTAACATACCCGCACCTGGCAACTTTGCCCTGCGTAGAAATGAGGCACGACATCGCAAAGACCGGACACGATACCCTTCACAGCGCCAATCAGTACAGAGCTTCTTGATTGCAACACCTTTTCGGTCATTGCGAACCTAGATTCGGGGCCTGGACGCGCCTCGCGTTGTTTCTAGCTAATTGGGCATATGATTGCGAATTCGACAGTTAGAATCAAACTTTCCAAGGGCTCTAACATCGCCATGCAATGCCGGGTGACCGCACGAATTTCCAGGGCGTGTCTGGTGACTGCAGGGACTTGCACCCAACAAGACGTACAGCTGGCAATCACCGTTGCCTCAAGGCCAGCATGCCGACTGCAGGTTCGGTCTTCACCGGATGCTCACTATGATGTTGTATGCATGATGGATGGATCTTTTGTACAACACGGAGCAGTCGCGCATCACGCGCATCGAGTGCGATTACATGGAACCAGTCGGAGTATCCCACAAGGCAACCTGCCTGGAGCACATGCAGCAACTCGAAAGTAGTTCTGCGACCTCGGTCTTGCTCGGTATCGGATTAAACTCTATTCAAAACAGCTGCCACGATGAGTAGAGGCAGTGTCGATTCACGAACATATTCCATCTGCCATGAGTTCACCTGGAATGGGTTGGCTGGTGTCAATCGAGACTGGCACAGCATGAACGTTACCTGCAGAACAGAATGAGGCCGGACTAAAGAGTGTCCATTGGTTAGCCATTTTATTCCACCCAGGACGTTCGACGTATCCCAGCAGCATACTCATCTCTCGGGGCATTAATGGGTTGCACAAGAAAAGCAACACAGTTAGATCTCATACCCATGCTAGGATCCCTCGCAATCGCTACCAGCAATATCCTATCGTTTCTCGCACTCCCGGTTCTCCCTCCATTCAAATGACGTTCTGTCTGTATTGCCTGGATCGCATCCTGCCACGTCCTTCAGCTCCAGCTTCACCGACGCATTAGGCAAGTCTCACCCGCCTCACGATATCAACGAAGCTCCTCATTTCCATCTGCGGACGCTCGGGCACAAGAGACCTTACGACATTTCTTTGCTGCGATTCGACAGAGTCCAAAATGTAAAGGCGACAGGACACCAGGGCGGAAATATCCTAACATCACCAGCAATCAGGGCGAGCGGTCTTGAAAAGACCCCGATGTTCCGGAAGAACCGGACAGTTATCTAAAGATAACATGCTGACGTTCTCACTCACATTATCACGCTCATAAATCAGGGCACTGACCACACCAATGCGCGCACAACAAGCACACACCAGTACACTCCCTTTATCCACGCGCACAAGTAGACAGTAAATACCCCTCAAGCCACGTCGACACAATCCATACGTAATCCCGCAAAAATATGAGGCTGACGAACTTCCATTTCGAGTATCGAGATGCCGATCACGCGAACAACGCCGAAACGCAACCACTTTTTCTCGGACTTTCTGAGGCGGAGTCTAATCTCATCACCCGAGTTCTAGAGCTGAGGGGAAAACAGTGGTGGGGTAGATGAGTTGTTCGCGCGCGCGGTGATCGGCGAAAGGTAGGGCGGCGAATGGAGATGCAGTTTGCAGGGGCAGTGAACTGCGATCGCTGAGGTGGTGGAGATTGTCTGATTGAGAGTTGTTGGGTAAGGCGTGCTGTGCTGTTTTGGGCTCCGAACGTGCTTTTTCGTTGTGCTTGAGTGTGGTCTTGCGCGTTCCTGTGCATTTGCAAAGATTCGACTCACACACACTTCTATGGCGAGCGATAAGACACTATTTTCGACAGCAAGACTGGTATATCGGTTGCCCTGATAATACTGGTATGCTACCATTACATTCATCAGCAAATACTGCTGTACGAGCAGCCATCATGCCCACACCTGGTGGGAATCGACCTGATTCAACAGATGATCCACTGTTAGCATCTTCATAACACACTGCCAGTCTTTACCTACCGCCGGAAGTTTGTATTGCCCTCATCACCAAAAGGAATATGGCACACACGTATCAGCATAGATACCTTTTTAAGAAGAGAAGCATGGGAGTTTGAGTACCAGGTCAAGTAAACTACTCTTGTACCCTTTTTGTGTAAGCCTATTCATTCACTTTCTCAAATAAGTCTTTTCGTTGTCAACATTCACAGCAATTCTTGAAACGGGGCCTCGTGGCGGGAAGCAAAATGGGGCAGGCTCAGCTCACTGCCATTTGGCAGCGGCAAAATTCGCGTCCGCTTCACACATGCGCGGAGTGATCTAGTAGTTCTTAAGAGCATACTGATAAGTTTAAAAGACAGTCTGAAGGTATTCAATCGTCTAAAATTTCTTATCTAGTCCTGCAAAAGACTTTAAGAAGATCTAGGCGTCCTTGATATCATCATTATTGGGTGAGGCGGTCGGGAATTGTGCCTGCGCCTGGTGCTGCTACTTTACACAGTGGACATCATGGCAACGCCAGTATTGACTCGAAGGCTACTAAACGAGAAACAGCGACGGCTCTAGGTGAGCATGTCTTGTCAAAGCTCTAGCAGTTCAGCCCGCGAGTGTTTGCTAACGCGATGAATCCAGGGTCTCGTTCTCTCACCTGCGGCTGTCCGCGTCCTATTCCTTGAGCAAACAAAATCCTTCTCCACAACTCCCCACCTAACCGCAGCCCTCAACTATGACGGCAGCCAAAGAGACCGCGCGCATGGCCTCCGACCTCACGATGGGCGACGGTCCCCAACTCCAAAGCCTACTGGATCGCAAGCTCAGGCACATACCCAACCACATCCTTCCCCGGCTCACGATGGACGACATCTTTCGAAAAACAGTGAGAGCAGTCCACATACCCAACATACCCCCCGATCTTCAACTCTCCTTCTTGCTGCGCCAACGGAGCTACATCAACCGCCACAAAGGCTATCCCATCAAAGATGACGACGAACAAAGCCTCGATATCACGCGCGCCATCTTTTTCTACCACCTCCACGACTCCCGCCCTCTCCAACGCTACCACGATATAGGCCGCTTTAATCTCGCGATATTCACTGCCCTCCTCGCAATCCCGCAGGACAAACTAATGACATACACCCCTCCCCACTACACACGCGCAGTCCCAACCGTCACTCCCTCAGGTCGAGCCTTCATGCAATCCTACCTCGCCGCCGTAATGGAGTACCACAACACGCCCCAGCGCTTCGACGCGCGCGAACAATTCATCAAGAAGTGGAAAGGCTGCCGCTGGGACCTGTTCGGAGCCTTCCGCTCTTCGCAGACCAAGCTGCTCAAGAAAGAACTGCAGATCCTGACGCGCAAGTGGGAAGCCCAACTCGATGCTGCGCTCCAGCACATGGGCCGGCACGAGTACGACTTGCGTGTCGCGCCGTTTGTCGGGAGCATTGTGCCGGGCCGCAAGGACCAGGGGCTTGGGAGCCCGGCGCGTGGAATGCCCGTGGAGTCGCAGGCGATGCACGAGGACGGGAATGACTTGCTCGACGCGCTGCGCGTTCCGTTGCTCGAGCCCGCGACACCGGACTTTGAGTTCAGAGAGCACTCGGAGACGCCGGCGGAGATCAAGTTTGCTATTCACTGCGTGCAGACGATGGAGCCGCACGTGATGCTGCAGGTGCTCATGCGGCTGTTTCCGGGGGAGGAGGCGGTGCGTAGTGGGAGTCATGCTGTGGAGCTGCAGCGGACGCTGAGCGAGTTGAAGGCGGAGAAATATAAGAGGAGCTTCCGGGAGCCCTGTGTGGAGGCGGAGGAGGATAAGAGGAGCTCTCGAGAACCCGGTGTGGAGGGCGGTCCCATCCCGTTGCAGGACATATTGGAACACCTTTCGAATGGGACATCAGAACGACAACTTCGACATTGATGTCTGAACGCGCAACATGACGCTGGAAAAGGATGTAGTCAAACTATCAAAGATCTAATGTTCAAGGCAAAAGTACAAGAACACAATCTTGGCTGGTTATGGTCATCTCTTCATTGGATCTATGAAACGCTAAACATTACGCTAAAATCTATCGCATCATTTGCAGCAATTCTCTACTGCGGCTTGAGGACACCGCGGTACCTCATCTTTCCGTCCCTCAACGTCGCCATCGCATCCTCGATACCAGATTCGTTCAGCGGGAACTCCATAAGGATAGGCTTGATACCGTGCTGCGCCGCGAACGCAAGCATATGGCGATGTACGGAGCGAGCCGCAACAATGGAGCCCTGGACCCTAATCCCCGACTGCAGCAGCGGCATATGCGGGATTTCAAAGTTGCCCTCGGAAACCGTGAGCGGGAAGATAACCGAATCAGGTGCCATGACAGGCAGCATGATATTCCAGTCCGGACTGACGCTGGTAGTAACAAGCAGCGCATCAAGCTTGCGGCCAATGTCCAGCTCCGTCTTGCCCTTCATTGCGACGAACTCCTTGGCTCCCAGCTTCATCGCCTCGTCCTTCTTGCTGTCGCTGCCGGAGAAGACGATCACGTCGCACCCCATCTTCGCGGCGAATTGGATGGCCAGGTGGCCGAGGCCGCCGACGCCCATGACGCCCACGCGGTCGGTGGGCTTGATGCCGTACGTGAAGAGGGCGTTGAAGACAGTTGCGCCGCCGCACATGAGCGGCGCGGCTTCAGCGTCGGTCATGTTGTCGGGCAGCTTGAAGAGGAAAGCCTCTCTCCAGACGGCGTGCGATGCAAAGCTTCCCTGGTCGAGGTTCGCCAGGCCGTACATCTCGCGCTCCGGGCAGTAGGTTTCGCGGCCAGTTAGGCAGTATTCACAGGAGCCGCAGCTGTTGTGTTCGTAGCCCCAGCCGACGCGGTCGCCTTCCTTCAGGTGCTGGACGTTGGGTCCGGTGGATTCGACGACGCCGGCGCCTTCGTGGCCGAGCGCCATGTCGGCTTCTTTGTAGTGCTCATCTGTGCCGCAGAGTCCGGAGGCGGTTACTTTGACGAG
>Ga0265780_10000901_pt1 | contig 43852 bp, 65 predicted proteins | sample P1T30metagenome_FD_192432 | JGI IMG/M metagenome (GOLD analysis project Ga0265780, IMG submission 192432) | Plant litter microbial communities from East Loma Ridge, Irvine, California - P1 T30 | ecosystem: Environmental > Terrestrial > Plant litter > Unclassified | place: USA: California...
TGGCTGCAGGAGTCAACATTATGTCGCAATACGGTACCACCGGTGAGTCGTGACCATAGCCGCCGACAGATCACGCTAACGACAACAGAGACTGGTGCACTTTTGACTTCACGACGAGATTTCGACACCGATAAAGGATGGAATTGGCTTCGAGTCGAGGGTCCCATCAAGCAATACATGGAGCTTATCCCTCATGGATCAGATACGTTTGAGGTAGTCGTCCTAGATGGATGGCCTGCCAAGATCTTGTCAAACAGAGAGGATGGAGCGTATTGTACGAAAGACTTGGTCCTTCGACATCCGGAACAGAAGAGCTGGTACAAGTACATTGGTCGACTGGATGATACTTTGACTCAGACTTTGGGTGAGAAGACCAATCCTGTGCCTATCGAGCTGGCTATCGTGAGTACCAGTCAGCGCTCAAAAGAAACAGAGCTAATGAATTTAGCGTGGAAACTCTCCTTTGGTCCAGGAATGTATCGTTTTCGGAGACGGCAAACCACAGACTGGCGCTCTCATCCTTCCTTCCGACGCCGGTGCTGAATTGAGCAAAGACAAGAAGGCCTATATCCAAGCTATCTGGCCAGTCATCGCCGAAGCCAACGCCGCCGCACCCACCCATTCTCGGATCTTACCCGAGATGGTCGAGATTCTGCCATATGGCACCGACATTCCCGTTGCCACCAAGCTCTCCATCTTGCGACCAGCATGTTACAAAAAGTTCGCGGGTCTCATTGATGCGATCTACGAGCGATTTGAGAGAGGCACAGGTGCGCCCAAACGAGTCATCACCAATAAGGTAGAGATGGAGGATTTCTTGCGACAGGCGATTCTTGGTGCTCTAGGAGACAAAGCAGTATCGGGTCTGGGTAGCGATACCGACCTTTTCGCCTTTGGTGTCGATTCACTACAAGCCACTCGGGTTCGGAACGTCATTTCCAAGTCGCTTGAGTTGGGTAACGCCTCGCTGGGTCAGAACATCGTCTATGAACAAGCGTCAATCTCACAGCTCGCCCAATACCTACTCGATCTCAAGTCTGGCTCGTCCTCGGCGGAGGATTCTGGCTCTCCGGAAGCAGCTCACAAGCTCATGTTATCTCTTGTCGACAAGTGGGCCTCGAAGTTGGTCAAGGAGGATCTGAATGGCTTCATCCCACCCGCTAGTCCTACTGGCGAAGTTATCATTCTCACTGGAGCGACTGGATCTCTAGGAGCTCATATTCTCGATCAACTCACTCGGCGTAGTGATGTCGCCATGGTCATCTGTCTCTCGCGAGCCAAATCTCATGAGGAATCTCTCCGCCGTGTCCAAGAATCGCTACTACAACGTCGTCGACAGCTCCATCCGGAAGCGATGAAGAAAGTAGTCTCGTTCGCGGCCGATGTCAACAAGCCCGATCTCGGTCTCGATGGAGATAAATACGAGTTACTTCGTCAACAATCAACCTCGATTATCCATAACGCCTGGCCAGTCAACTTTGTCCTATCCCTAGCGTCATTTGACGAACATATCGGTGGAGCTGTCAATTTGCTTAATCTCGCTTTGAATTCGCCTAGAAAAATCAAGCCATCATTCTTCTTTTCGTCAAGTGTGGGCACCGTTCAAGGTCGATCAGATCCGGTTGTTCACGAGACATTCTCAGATAGCCCCGTGACGGCCGGCGGAATGGGTTATGGGAGAAGCAAGTGGGTCGTCGAGAAGATCTTGGAACGGGCAGGAGCAGAGACCAAAGCTCGAGTGGGTGTACTTAGGATCGGTCAACTGGCTGGTGATACCGAGACGTGAGCTTTCCCTCCACCATCCACGACAAGGCTGACTGAGAAGCGGAGTTTGGAATGAAACAGAGGCTTGGCCTTTGATGTTCCGCTCAGCAAACACTACCGGCCATCTACCCATTCTTGAGGAACGCCCAAATTGGCTTCCGGTCGACTTGGCCGGTAAAGCCATCTCTGAAATCGTCACTTCGTACTCGCAGCTATCTAGAGCGGAACCAAGCGCGACTGTATATCATGTCCTGAATGCTGCACCAGCTCCCTGGTCCGCAGTGCTCGAAGGTCTAAAGCAGGGCGGTATCGATTTCAAGGCGGTCGAGCGAAGGGAATGGCTTCAGAAACTTGCGGCAAGTGACAATGATGTTCAGGGTAATCCCACCTATAAGCTCTTGGTAAGTCTAGCCGTCACATCAGAAAGGATACAGCTGATGATTCAAGGGTTTCTATCAGGGACGTATCGGAAAGGAGAGCGAGCGAGGACATATGGACTTTGAGATTGAGCAGACGGCAAAGGTTTCGCCTACGATTGGGGGCTGTAAACCGATCGATGCCGAGCTTGTGGCTCTATGGGCTCAGAATTGGAAACAGACTGGGTTCCTGCAGTGATGATTGTCGAGATCGGGTTTTGAGAAAAGTTGTACCATGAAAATTGTTTGTTATGCAACCGTTACGACATACGCGCATGTTTGGTGTCGTCGGACGCGTAGGGATTCACGCAAAAGACAAGTTGTATCTCGCGGAGCCTGATACTTTGCAAGCGAGTCCCCGAATACCACAGCCACACCCGCAGCCACCCCCTTGAGATGCTTCTTTGCGACCAGATCCGAAAAGCCCATCGAACAAGGGATACACACATTCGACATGATTGGATATCGGGGCGGACCGAGCCGATTGATTATATCGTCCTGCCAAGTCGATAGATGGACCATCAATCACCAATGAATTTCGACGAATTGCCAATAACGCCCCTTCCCAACCCAAAATTCCCAACTTCGAGAGCCAAAAGGTACAGACAAAGGTCATGCGGTCTCATCGTTGCGGGAGTAGCCAAGCCACGGGCGGTCGACATCTGTATTCTCTCTTCCAGAAATGCCCAATCAAGAGAAAACGCGAGCGGTTGCCGTTCTATTTATGTTCCAATTAGCGCCAACTTTCAGATCCATGATCTGAGGGGCTTGCTTGGCAAGTAATGAAGGCAACGATGACGGGATTGGAGGCTTTGAGGGGATCGTGTTGCGCAATGAGGGAAGGGTGTGGGATTCCGAAAAGCCCCTCCCGTAGGCTTGGGGGTGGCTGTCCTGGGGTCATGGAAACAGGCTATATAAACAGGTGTTTACCGATAGAAGGACACACTCCTCCAATATTCAAACACATTCAACCAACATGGCCGAGGTCAAAGATACATTCAGAGATGATCGACACGAAAAGGGGATCGCCCACCCCGAGGCTCAGAGGACCGACAGTGGCGATATGATCAGCGCTTCTGCCAAGATCCAGAACGTCCTACACGGACAGCCCAAGGAGCAAGTCATTGCAGAGGCAGATGCTTTCTGCGATAAATACGGTCTTCAGGCCGATTCAGAAATCTTCAGAAAGGGAGCTCTGCTAGCGCAGAAACCTCACGATTATCAGTTCATTGATGAATTGAGCCAGGATGACAAGGAGGCCGTAGCGTAAGTTACTACCAGCTACTATTTGGGCGCGGCGCTGATCATTAGGTACGAACACTCTCATAAATGGGCTTATCCCAAGATGCTGTACTTCTCCGTCCTCATGTGCGCCATCGGTGCTGCTACTCAAGGATGGGATCAGACCGGATCCAACGGTGCCAGTGAGTCTAAAGTTTTGTTGCCCCTTAACGTTGATTGATGATCAGACTTGTCTTTCCCTACCGAGTTCGGTATTGCGACTGCTGTCGGAGAGCCCGGAGGAGAGGCCGACGAGGTGAGTCACTTGTTCTCGTCCAGAAACGTGAGGCTGACGATCTAGTGGAAAGTCGGAGCTATCAACGGTGCTCCCTACATCGGTGCCGCCCTCATCGGTAAGTCACGAACTTCCACCCTCTTCAATCGAGCTGCACTGACAAGACCAGGGTGTTGGGTATCTGACCCCTTGAACAACTGGTTCGGTCGACGAGGAGAGATCTTCATCACCTCCATCATCCTCATCTTGACTCCAATCGGATCCGCATTCTCCCAAAACTGGTATCAGCTCTTTGCCATTCGACTTGTCCTCGGTATCGGAATGGGAGCCAAGGCTGCCACTGTCCCCATGTACGCTGCCGAGCTTTCTCCTGCTGTAGTACGTGGAGCTTTGGTTATGGGTTGGCAATTATGGACCGCATTCGGTATCTTTATCGGTACCTGCGCCAACGCTGTTGTGAAGGATGTAAGTCAATCAAGTTCTGTTACAGGATTCAGCTCATTACAGGTACCAGTAATTGCATGGCGACTTCAGCTTGGATCCGCTTTCATCCCCGCCCTTCCCCTCGCTATTGGTATCTACTTCTGCCCCGAGTCCCCTCGATGGTATATGAAGAAAGATCGACTTGCCGAGGCCTGGACATCGATGAAGAAACTGCGATCTACCGAATTACAGGCTGCTCGAGATCTCTACTACGCCCATGTCCAGTTTGCTGAAGAGTTGAAGATCGTTCAAGGTGTCAACTACTTTACGCGATTCTCTGAGTTGTTTACCATTCCTCGATGTCGACGAGCCACGCTTGCTGCTGGTGTTGTCATGATTGCCCAACAAATGTGTGGTATCAACAGTAGGTCCCCTCTGACCTCCTCTTGATCTTAAGCTTATCTCCAGTCATGGCTTTCTACTCTTCCACCATTTTCGTCGAGTCTGGCTTCAACACTGATCAAGCTCTATATGCATCTATCGGTTTCGGTGCCCTCAACTTTTTATTCGCCATTCCAGCAATCTTTACTATCGATACGTTCGGTCGACGATCATTGTTACTCGCCACTTTCCCAAACATGGCTTGGACCTTGTTTGTCGCAGGTGGTTGTCTATACATCACTTCTGAGACCACCCGACTCGCTCTCGTCGCATTGTTCGTCTACCTATTCACAATCGCATACTCGATCGGTGAAGGACCCGTACCATTCATGTATTCCGCCGAGGTCTTCCCGCTCGTTCAGCGAGAACAGGGAATGAGTTTCGCCACTTCATGGTGTTTCCTCTGGGCTTCCGTCCTCGGTCTCACCTTCCCCAGGATGCTCCGAGCCTTCACTCCAGCCGGATCCTTCTTCTTCTACGGAGGTAAGTCGATCTGGGAAAAAGATGAATGCAACGACGAGTGTGGCACTATTTTGAGTGGCAACTTGGAGGTGTATTTGTCTTCCACCCTCTCCCGTTCCATTTCGATGTATAGACGCTGACTCCTACAGGCCTCAACTGCCTAGCCTTCGTGATGATTGCGTTGTGGGTGCCCGAGACGAAGCGCCTTACGCTCGAGGAATTAGATCAGGTCTTCTCGATCCCCACTGGTGTTTATGCCGGTCATCAGGTTAAGAAGTCGCTTCCATGGTTTATCAAGCGATACGTCTTTTTCCAAAAATCGGCCAAGCTCGAGCCATTGCTCGTTGAGGATAGGGATGTCACTTTCTAGGTCAATCGTTGGGTATCAGCTTATAGTCTATATTTGTCACGTAGTGGGAGATGCATTGTTTCGTCGGACATCGGACATACATACTGCACTGCCTCCACACTTATTCCGCCTCATCCACAGTCCTTCGTCCACCTCGAAGCTGCATTGCCCAATGCCTTCCTCTCATCGTCTTCCGCTAATCAAGATGTGCACCTCGAAAGCAGACTAAGTGCAAGCATACATTGAATACAAATACTACCAACTCCAAAACCCCTAAACAGTCTTGTAAACAACTCCATCTGCAAACATGATTTGATTGTCATCATGCATTTTCCCTACCGCCGTCCTGGCTTCCGCCGACCCAAACAGATCGTCAGTCGCAAGTCCCTCATTGACGAGTGGTAGCATTTCCTCGAAATCGACATAACCGTCATTTGCTGCCCCGCTTGTCTCGAGAACCGTGGATAGTCGCGTTCGGAACAGATCCATTCGTTCGGCTGATAATGCTACTCCTGCCGTTTCGGGCTCGGGTTCAGGTTCAGGTTCCTCGGCAAGTAAAGCATCGGCACCTTCCATGTCGTCATCGTCGTCATCCCTGGCTGCTGCAGCTTGAGTTGAAGGTCCCGGACCAGGAGTCGTTGTGGGAGGTCTTTCCAGTCGAGCAGCCTTTTCTTTGGCTCGTTGACGCTGGGAAGCAGTGACGGCAGTAGTGACTTCATTGACATTTCCACCTTCCTCTTCCTCTGCATCATCCTCTTCTCCCTCTTCATCGGTATCATCCTCCATGTGTTGACCGGTATTGAGCTTTCTCCTTTTTCTCTTTTCGGGTTTCAAGACTTCCTTGAATAGTGCGAATCGGAGTAGAGCCTCGGCAGCTCGTGCATCACGCACGTCGACGTTGGCTGAAAGTCGAGTCTTGGCATGGGCGGTTGATAATCGAATGAGGGTCTCGAGGGTACGTGCCGTCAATGGCGATGTCTGTCGATCAGCTTGAGCTACATCATCCGACTTACTCTCTTTTGATTACTGGCAAGATCGTCATTACGTAGACCAGAGTAGACATTGACGATATGATCCGCTGCTCCCTTGGTCAAGACTGGATGACACCTTGATTTCGTGTATTGAATGTATTTCTTGACGAAAGCGATACTGAGTACCTCGCGACGTTTGTTGGCCCCTTTGCCGACCATTGTCGTGACACCACCATGGAGGAGAGGGTTGAACTTTTCGAAAACAGGCGTCTCGGTAATTCGAGATTCCGCTTCATCGCCACCGACATCCAAGTTCTGCTCGAGGTTCTCTACTGCTGGACGACCCTCCTCAACACCCGGCTGAAGGTATCGGTGCATTCTCAAGACATGCTCCGAGATTTGTCGGTCTCGCTGCTCGTCCGTGTCGTCAGTGACGACAAAGAGCAGATCGAAACGAGACAACAGAGAGTCGGGCAAGGCGATGTTTCGGTGGGGATCCTTGTGGACATCGTACTGACGATCAGCTCAAACCAGACACTCGAGCGCATTCGACATACTTGACCGTAGATAGGGTTTGCCGCAGCGACAACACTACACCGAGCATTGAGCGAGGTATGAATACCAGCCTTGGCAATAGTGACAGTCTGTTGCTCCATGACTTCGTGGATAGCAACTCGATCCACTTCCGACATTTTGTCGAATTCATCAATACACACGACACCACGGTCGGCGAGAACCATTGCACCTGCTTCAAGCCGTCTCTCGCCTGTATGTCAGCTCGGCTCCGTATTATATACAGGATCGAAAAGCTTACCAGTGTCTTTGTCCGTGGTGACAGCGGCCGTTAGACCGACACCGGAACTTCCTCGACCCGTAGTCGCAATAGCCAGTGGAGCAGTGTTCAAGACAAATCGCAGCATTTGAGATTTGGCCGTACTAGGATCACCGACCATGAGAATATTGATATCTCCTCTGATATGGGCACCATTTTTCAAGTTTTTCTCCTCGCCTCCCAGCATGAGTAGTAAGATGGCCTGCTTGATATAGTCTGATCCGTAGATTGATGGGGCGAGAGATTGTGACAAGAGGTCGAAAATGTTGCGGCGCTTGGCTAATTTATTGATATTTCGAATATCGGTGTCTGTCAATGGAGTCTGTGCGATTCCTCCACCTTGCTTTGACGAGAGTAGAATGACATTGTTGGCGATTATTGACGTTCTGTCGATCAGCTTGAGTGGAAGAAAGGACCAGAAAGCTCACTGGAATCCCCTTGATCCCTGACCACCTCCTGAACTCTTGTAAACACCAACGAGCTGAATCCTATCTCCAGGCTTGCAACAGTCCACCAAGTCATCCGCCAAAACGACCTCGACACCTCGCGGCAGCTGACCAGCAGGTGCACGTTCCGGCATCTCCTGGATGCTGACGGTCTGATTATCCCTAAATGTCGATAGACCGTATTCCATCAAGAGGGGATGTCCAGCTCCATCATCTTGGGGAATCACCGTGGTAGATCCAGTCATGGTGGACGAAGGTGCGATAATGGTGGCGTCGTGGTAGGCTCTTGAGTGGAATTTTTGGGTAGCATCGCAGTAGTGGATTGATTTGAGCATTTTAGGTCGGACCAAAGAGCCTATACCTTGAGCTGGTCTCGCTTACACAAGGGCGGGGAAAGCTTACACCTGGTCACAATACCCTCCAAGCTGACCATCTTTCCGATCTGGTGACTTCTCAATGTGCGTGGGTTGCAATGCTGCTGACCGAATGAACCTCTTAATCCGACGTAGTCTAGCTGTCAGCTGCTCGCTGAAGCATTTGACGGTGCACTTACACTCGTTACCACCGATTTTGTGTTTCGTGGGATCATGCAGAGTCTTGACGAGGTCGGAGAGCGCGGCATCGAAAGCGGGAAGATACGACATGGGCTGAAGAAGTAGTCTGGTCCGTCAGCTCTGTGCGTGTAGCCTCATCCAAACTTACCCATCGGCGTACGACCGATCATAATCTCTCAAATGATCCAGATTGACAATGAGCCTGACCTGCTCGATGTCCAGCATCCGCTTGATCGATTCTCGGTAATTGTAGTCGGGCTTGGTCTATCACTTAGCTTGGACCTAGAAACGGTCATGATAAGCTCACCTGATCATCTAGAAATTCGGTGAATTGCCTAGATCTATCTCTCATGAGATCATCGGCGAGGATTGGGCCACTCTGGGAAGCGGCAAAGTCTGCCATGGTGGTTGGAGGAGTGGGATGAGTAGATAGTAGTCGATTAATGAGGTACCGACATGAGCGCGTCGGAAAAGGGAAATGAATTCACGCGACGCGATTCCTGAACCCCATTGATGAATGCCACGTCACTTGTGATATTCAAGTGGAGACCCCAATCCCGGTTCTAGAATCCTCGACGTATTAATCTCATCTCGAACTGACAACTTTCATTACCTCCTCTATAATTACAATCAGATATGGCAGACGTGAGTCCAGTACAGCGAAGCAAGATAGAGACTAACCAGTAGGCAAACGCTCTCAAGGCTCAGGCCAATGCTCAGTTCTCTGCAAAGAATTACCCAGAAGCTACCAAGCTATACGGCGAGGCAATCGCTCTAGACCCCACGAACCATGTTCTCTACTCTAATCGATCAGCATCAAGATCCGGTGCAAGGGACTATGAAGGTGCACTAGAAGATGCCGAGAAGGTAAGCTACTGTCCTCAGGATGGGGCTGATGTGCAGTGTATCGAGATCCTCCCGACTTTCGGCAAGGGATTCGCCCGAAAGGGAGCAGCTTTGCACGGACTGCGACAATATCCCGACGCCGTCATGGCCTTCGAGGCTGGTCTTCAAGCCGAACCCAACTCGGAGCCATGCAAGAAAGGTTTGGCCGAGGTCAAGAAAGCTATGGACAGTGACTCGTCCTCGCCGTTCGGTCCTGGTGGAGGTGGAGATATGGGATTAGGCAAGATCTTTAATGATCCTGGAATGATGGCGAAATTGGAGGGCAACCCCAAGACCAAGGGATTCATGGCCGACCCACAATTCCGAGCAAAGGTCCAGCAGCTCCAGGCATCAGGTGGAACCGCAGGGTTGCAAGAGATGATGGGTGATCCAAGGATGTTGACTGTTCTCGGTGTCATGATGGGTATTGATATCGTGAGCATTTTTACTGCTCGTGACCCCACGAGCTGACATGTAGGACGCAATGGAACGACCAGAAGGGTCCGACGAGATGCCCCCAGGAATGCAGCGTATGCCAGGATCAGAAGCTGCTGGCTCGAGCAGTAAACCCAAAGCCGAGTCGTCGAAACCTGCTCCCGCACCCAAGAAGCCCGAACCCAAAGTGGAACCCAAGGAGGAACCAATGGAAGTCGACGATGCCGACGCACAGGCAAAGAAGGAGGCCGAGGCATTGAAGGCTCAAGGAAACACTGCTTACAAAGCAAGGAAATTCGACGAGGCGATTGAGCATTACTCGAAGGCTTGGGAGCTGTACCCCAAGGATGTCGCTTTCTTGACGAATCTAAGTGGTGAGTCTCTTCGCTTCCGAAGTGGACCTAAAGCTGATCACCAGCCGTGTACTTCGAGCAGGGAGATTACCAGAAATGTATCGAGACATGTGACAAGGCTGTTGAGGAAGGTCGAGATTTACGAGCAGACTACAAGGTCATTGCCAAGTGAGCTATTCGGATCAGCCCAGAAGCGAAGCTGACATACAGGGCATTCGGCCGAATAGGGTCAGCCCACCAGAAACTGGGCGATCTCGAGCAAGCGATCAAGTTCTTTCACAAGTCCTTGACCGAGCATCGAACCCCCGATATCCTCACCAAGCTAAGAGAGACTGAAAAGGCAAAGCTCGAAGCAGACAAGCAAGCCTACATTGATCCCGTCAAAGCCGACGCTGCAAGGGAGGAGGGCAATGCTTTCTTCAAGGTAAGTCGATCAGTGTCAGTATGTACGGGGCTGATATCAGGCTGGAGACTTTGCTGGTGCCGTCAAATCCTACACTGAGGCTATCAAGCGACAACCTGATAACCCTCGATCCCTCAACAACCGAGCTAGTGCTTAGTAAGTTGCCCGAGGATTACCTGAAAGCCCTGCTGACAAACAGTACCAAGCTACTAGCTTTCCCTGAAGCCCTCAAGGATGCCGAGGCAGCCATCAAGATCGATCCAACATTCATCAAGGCTTACATTCGAAAAGCCCTTGTTCAACAGGGTATGAAGGACAACACTGCCGCCCTCGAGACTCTGCAAAAGGGTACCGAAGCAGATGTCGACAAGCAGGTATGTTTCCCATAAAACAGCTCCGTCGGTGACTGACGAGACAGCACACTCGAGAATTGGAGAGCAACATGAGTAAGATCATGTATGAGATCCAGAATGAGCGATCTACCGAGAGCGATGAACAGACATATCAGAGAGCCATGAGGGATCCTGAAGTCGCAGAAATCATGTCTGACCCCGTCATGTAAGCGATACTCCCCTCCGCGTGATCTCAAGCTCATGAAACAGGCGACAAATCCTACAGGATGCTCAAGGAAACCCGAAGGCCCTTCAGGACCACATGAAGAACCCCGCCATCGCCAAAAAGGTCCAAAAGCTCATCAACAGTATGTCACACCTTGAAAGTGCCCCGCACGAGAATCGATGCTGACAATTCAGGCGGTATCATCAAGACCAGATAGAAGCAGTCAAATCAGTTCAAGCGGTGAGCCGTGGATGTTACTTTCAGGTACCCGTAAGGTGTCAATATGCATTGCAGTACAACCGTTCCGAAGAGTCTCATGTCTCTACCCAGACACTACGTCCCTTTTCATCCTTCTCCTCTCTCCAGCCATCTTTCTCTATTTCTTGTGACACAAAATCCTGGTCCATCGCCGTCGACGATCTCCCCACGCCCTCTTGTTCGATACGTTCTCCGATTTGCCGAGCAACGGCCAAACCCAGATCGTAGAATCCATCATTTGTTTTGGGTGCAAACATCCCCATGTGAGCTGCGACCTCGTCCGTAGCCAGTGTATTGCTCGCAGGTCGCCAGCGATTGTACGTCGAATGCGTCGTTGCAGGTAAAATGGTGAATGTGCGGCTTAGAGTCTGTTTGGGCGGTGTGGCAGGTAAATGCGTATAGAAACTGTCGTCAGCTCAGCAAACCCTAGGTCAAGTTAGCACAAGGGAAAAGAGTGGACATACTTCCAAAACATGACATTCCGTTCTTTCCCCAGTCTATCTAACGTATTCAGTCGCTCTTTCATTGCTGCGTCATCCCATAAATTCTTGACAAAAGTCATGTGATCGAAACCCCATTTCCAGCCATTCATGAAATCTTCCCTCCTATAATACGCGGTCCCCGCTGCTGCCGCTCCCAGAGCTACAGCACCAAGACCGTAGAGAGTCGATGATTTTGACCAGAATGATTGTAATCCAGTAGTTGGCGGTTCCTCCGTCACCTCCTTCCCCTTTCCCTTGGGAGATGACCTTGATGGTCCGGCCTCTTCCGTCTTTGGCCCGGACCCCCATTTACCGAATCCAAGCCCGACGGCTAGAGGGGATAACATCGTAGCGGCGGAAGCGACAGACCGAGCTTGCTCGTAATATGTAGCAGCCTGCGAGAGGTGATGTTTGAATGTATGAGGGTGTAAGCCAAGGTAAGGCGTGTCGAAAGCTATGAGTCAGTTCTCGTCGAGGAGAATGCGTGATTGACTCACCGAAGATCCCAACGATCTTGGGCCACAATGGATCCCCAGGTCGGGCACTATCGACAACTTCCTTTGCAGCATCCGCAATCAATAGCCCACCCATCGAATGACCCATCAGTACGATCTTGGCTTTCCCAGCTCCGCCACCTTCTCCATGATCACATTCCAGTCGAACAATGAGTTCAGTGAGCCAATCTATAAATGCTTGGACTGCGGCTTGCTGTTTGTGAGCACGTTTCAGCAATTGGTCACGTACCAGTTCGCCGCGGGTTTGATAAGCTGGAAAGACGTGCGATTCGACTCGAAGTGAAGGGTGAGTTGCTTGTAGCATATGTGATAGACCTATAGTATCAGCGATCGTGTGAACATGATATGCGACTAGTAGGGACTCACGCTCTGGGAAAGACTCAAAGGTCACCTCGTTCCCTTTGAACCTGGCAAATCAGTCATGCTGTACAGAGCAGATCCAGAGAAAGCTCACCCATGCACCCAGATCATCACCAGCAAGTCTTTTGGACCCTCTTTGACGCTCATACTCGCTTACTAATCCTATATGTAGGTGATATATCAAGAAGTAAAAGAGTCGCTGGAATCGTCACTTGTCATGGCCACACATATATATCACAATTTGTAACTAATTTACCAAGATTCCTGCAACTCTTCTCCATCCTCATCAACCATCACTCATACAACGGAATGTTCAAGATAACAACCCGACCCCCGACCTCTGCATTATTCCCATCACAGGACGAAGTGCCTTCTTCGCATCGAAAACATCCCGCTGAATTAGAAGGGATGGATATTGATGATGTCGATATGGGTGGACCGTCAAGTTTAGCAGGTGTGGTTACTCCTGGAGAGGTCATCACTAGCGCCAAGGAGTTCATGAGGTTCGTCGCTGCGCCATTTTGCTGGGTTGTGATGCATTGCTAATTGTCAGGGGACATGGAACATATGTAGAGGATGACTCTGTAGTATCGAGTGTAACAGGGACGATCGAGAAAGTGAATAAACTCATTTCAGTCAGAGCTCTGAAGGCCAGGTATGTACTCGCTTCATGGCGTCAGCCTCTAGAACAAATGGCTGATATATAGATATACACCTGAAGTAGGAGATTTGGTCATTGGAAGGATCGTCGAAGTCGGCCCATCCCGATGGAAGGTCGATGCGAATGCGAGGCAGGATGCAATTTTAATGTTGTCGAGTGTCAACTTGCCAGGTGGTATCCAGGTATGTCTTTCTTCTGGAGGGGACATGACTCCACTAATGACATTAGAGACGAAAGATCGAATCGGACGCACTGAAGATGAGAGAATTTCTAGCCGAGGGTGATGTGAGTCAGCTGTACACGTACAGGTCAAGCTGATGTCCAGTTGCTGGTAGCAGAAGTACAAGCCCTCATGGGCGATGGAGCAATGTCTCTACATACCCGATCACTGAAATACGGAAAGGTCAGTCTCTCGTTTCCGTTTCCTTCCGGACCCTAGCTGATCTAGTAGCTACGTAATGGACACCTCCTCACCCTCCCGCCACGCCTGATTAGACGTCTAAAATCTCATTTCCATCATCTTCCACCTCCTTGTGGACCGACCGGGGTCGATATCATCCTTGGTCTGAACGGATTCGTATGGGTTTCGAGCGGTACTACTGAAGAGAGGCGAGAAGGTGGAGAGGGCTTTGACGCAGAGGGCGTATACAGTGATAAGAATGATGTGAGCTTCTTGGCTCTGATTTCAAATTGTGCGAAGCTAATCGATAGGATATATCTTCGGAAGGTAGACAAGCAATCGCTACTGTTGCTAGTATAATCAGTATTTTCGCACAGCACAATATCCCAATTACAGATGGCCTCATCAACGATGCCTATGCCTGGGTTCAGGGAAGGGGAATAGGTCATGGACCTTTATCGAGCGAAGACGGGGATAGATTGATGCTAGAGGTAGTTGATGTCGTTGTCTCTGCCTAGAATCTTGATGTATCCAGTTGCAGATGCCTTCTATATCGAATTTTGCTCTAAGCAACAGACTGGCTGTCGGGCATGAAGTGTTCCGCCGGAAATGGCCGAGGATATTTCAACTGAATCTACTGCACCTTCAACTGTATGTAGATCTGTCGTGTATAACCAACATGAGGGCGGCTAACCCATTCTCGATTCAGGCAAGATGCTCAGTATGCCAGAAATCAGCATCGAGGACCATCCGTTCGCTGCGCTGGAATAGCACCTCGGCCCCGGCTTCGAGTAGCTCGCTATTTACAGATGACACAAAACCATTCTACGTTTCGACCCCTATCTTTTACGTCAACGCATGTATGTATTGGGAGTGTTCTGAATGTAGGAGCTGATAGTCAGCGCCACACGTAGGCCACCTCCACACCCTCGTGTTGACCGATACATTCGCCCGGTTCGCTCGTCTCCGCAACCCATCCCGCCAGGTATTATTCAATACAGGAACAGATGAGCATGGGATGAAGATTCAACAAGCGGCCAAAGCTGCTGGGCAGAGTGAGCTGGAATTTTGTGATGGTGTATCTCAGCGCTTTAGGGTACGTTCACGCCACTGGCAGTAGACTGATGATAGGACTTGGCAGAGAAGAGTGGAATGAGCAATACAAGTTTCATCAGAACTTCAGAGGAACGTCATTATGCTGCCGTCAAACATTTCTGGGTATGCCCCCTCCATCATTCTCTGCATGCAAGCGCTGATGGGTAGGGTAAATTGGTCGAATCAGGAGATATCTACAAAGGGACCCATTCGGGCTGGTATTCGATATCGGATGAAGCTTTCTATTCACCTTCACAAATCTCAAAATTAGAAGATGGGAGGGTAGTAGCTACGGAGACCGGGAATGAAGTGTTTTTGGAAGAGGAAACAAACTGGAAATTCCGCTTGACGGGATATAAAGATCGTTTAAAAGATTGGTTATCGAGTTCTGAATGTACGTCTATCTAGGTCCAAGGCTTTGAAAGGGGACTGATATATAGCGGTATGGCCTGATTCGTATCGTCAGACCCTACTACGATCGCTCGATAGTCTGGAGGATCTTTCAGTATCCAGACCGAAGAGTCGAGTATCATGGGGCGTTGCAGTTCCAAATGACCCGGATCAGACGATATACGTCTGGGTCGATGCTCTTGTGAATTACCTCACTGTCCTTGGCTACCCTTCCGCAACACCAGGTTGGCCATGTGATATCCAAGTGATCGGAAAAGATATCGTCAAGTACGCCACATTCTGAACCAAAACAACAAGAAACTGATACTAGATTCCACGCCCTACACTGGCCCGCATTACTCATGTCTGCAGGTTTGGAACCCCCATCAAGAGTCCTAGCCCACGCTCACTGGACAATGGGGAAATCGAAAATGTCGAAATCGAAAGGCAACGTCGTCAATCCACTTGAAGCACTTGATAAATGGGGAGTAGATGGTGTGAGGTGGTATCTGATGCGAAACGGGGGTTCATTAGCAGACGACGCAGATTACTCGGAGGAAGAACTCGCAGTTTCATATAGGGTATTGGCGGATCAAGTGGGCAATCTGTTGAGTCGGATCTCTTCGCCAAAGGTTCTCGGCAAGATGGGGAAGTTTGAGGAACGAGATCGAGATTCTGATGTGGAGGAGAAATTGAATGGATTGAGAGAAAGGGTGTTAGGTCATATGGAGGGATATGCTGTAACGAGAGCCTGTGAATCGATACTGGAGGTTGTTGCAACCGTATGTCTCTCTCTCCCGCCACCTATACTAATTCCGATGGACGACCCGTCACTATACTCAAGGTGATGATAGCTGACAAGCAGGCAAATAGGATGGTCACGACATTACAGCCTTGGGCATCACAAAATCCCACAAAGGCAATCGTGTACGCCTACGAGACATTGAGGATCAGCGCAATCTTGATGGAACCGTATATGCCTACCAAAGCTTCCGAGCTACTAGATCGACTTGGGGTAGAAGCTACACAGAGAAGATGGGAGCAATGCGTCTTTAACCATGATGTAGATATACAAAGATTAGTGAAAGGATTGAAGGAAGGTAAAAAATCAGGACATTTATTCCCTTCTGTTAAATAGTCATGGTGAATGATTAAATACATGCATTGTACAGAACGTAACTACCGATGCCCAATCTAGACCTTACTCGCCATAGGCATATTCAACCTCGTCAACAGCTCCAAATTCTCTCTCGCCCTCGTCATCCGTATCCCTGACGATAGGCATCGGTCCGGGGATATCAAGCTCATCATCCTCAAATACTCCACCGTCCCCATCTCCAGGTATATTGACCAATCTCAATCGAGGCTGGCCATCCATACTACTGGAGCTCCGTCGTCTAGCTTGGAACTTCGCCTCGGCAGGGGATCGTGGAAGTAGGGATAAGGTAGTAGGCGACATGTGTTCCCATGTATTTTCGTTTCCAGATTGACGACGTTGTTGTCTTGCTAAATCCCTTTCTTTTGGTCCTTCCTCACTCGCATCCGACTCGACATCTGATTCCGACTCTGACTCTGATCCAGAACCTTCCGAAGGCGTAATTCCAATTCCAAGTCTCGCTTCTTCTCCAAGAGCCCCAACACTGACTACACTCTCACTATCACTTATATCGTCATCTTCCTCTGGTCGTCCTCGGCGCATAATCGCATCCAAGCGATTCCAAGCAGGATCATCCCGATTGGCCATCCCGACCCTCGTGATTCCAACATGATCATCTTCGACTTCGCCAAACACTTCTCCCAAGACAGCTTCATATTCATGTAACCAGAATTCAATCATTTCATCTGGGTTGTATGGCATTTCGGCGGAGGGAGAGGAAGAGGATCGAGGAGGGAAAACATCTGAATCAGAAGAGTTGGGTGGTCGGTTGTGGTTATGTAAAGCCGGGTCTTCTAGCATGACTGCAGATGTAGAGTCTGTTCGGCGATGTTGGGGTTCAGGGGAGGTAACGAGGGGCGGAACGCTAGGGAAATTGCGTTTATTATAGAATTGAATCAGAGCACGAAGGGCGTATTCTTGTGGCTACCCATCAGACTTGTAGACGATGCCAGGAGGGTACTCACTAGAGCGTCCTCCAACTCGGTGTCCTGGTCGGTCCCACCAAGCCACTCGTCCCGTAGTTCCGGCCTGCAGTTTAGGTATATAGAGGTAATGACCTTCATGTTGCCTTGTCGTCAGTTTCGCACCGCAGATCAAAAGGGGAACTCACTTTGTCTCCATTTACGCCCACACCAGGGCATCTGACTCTTGATTAATTTCAGAGTTTGCAACTGCAACATTGGATGATTGACCCTCAACATCCGTTTCAGTATTTGCTACACGTCAGCCCGCCATCCTGACACAGAAGAATGGACTTGCCGAAGACTTGTACTGATTAAGCATACACGTCCGATGAGACCGATGTTTCGTCATTTTCTGTAGGATCTTGACGAAATTGATACTGGTGAAGAAATTTCTCCAAGAGTAGATTGATACTATCTCGGTCTCTTCGCCGTTTATGGTAACTAGGGCATTGGGAGGTGGGGTGGTTTTCTGATGATTATCGAGAGGATTCTTGTCGGCATTGGGGGAGCAGTGGAGGTAACAGTATCGGAAAAAGCTGCCATTAGCGGGGAGAGATCAATCTATAAACTCACTTTTCATCCTCTAGCTCATTTTTGGCGGTGACGGATAATTGGACATCTGATAGGCCAAACATTTTGAGGACCAACAACAGACAGTTTGAATCGAATAACAGTTGAGCTACAAAGTGAAATTTCAAGACATCTTCCATCAGCTACGGTCACTAGCGAGGACGTACGGGAAGCTTTGAACCATTTCAATACTAGTACTAGTATTGCAGAGACGGCTTTAGAGGTGATTTCTCGGTGACGAGCTACATCTATCTCTTCCTTGGTCGGAGGTGCTGCTTTGGTATCGGCTACCGGTCAATAATAGTTCAGGTCGGGAGAAGAAAGACGTACGCGGCTGTTCGTTTGTAGGAGACGCAACGAATGGTAGAGGGGCTTGCATGTTTCCTCCTGGTGCTCCTGGGCCTGTGACTGTGGCGAGCAGGAGTTTGAGAAGGACTATCACACAACTCTGCATGATTGGAAGTGTATGTTTCTGTCATTAGCAACCTGACAGGGCGGGGTGGACTTGCATAGATGATGTCGACCCTGCGTAGTCGCTTTGAGGAAGCTAGCTTTTGCCTTGCAGCTTTCACACCCTCCTTGTCCCCATTTTCATTACAGGCCATCTCTTCCTCTTCATATTTATATTCCCTCAACATGGCCTCCATTGTCGCCTCGTCCTCCTCTTCATCATCATCGAGCGACAGCTTGTCGAACCCAATCAATCCCGACATGCCCAAACCTCTTTCTTCCCTCAGACACTCTTCTCTTTCTTGCCACAGCTGATATATTCCAAGAGAGACATATTGATGTTTTTGATATAATTTGTCTGCTTCTTGAATCGCAAAGGGGACCAGCGAGGTAGGATCGCTAGAGCGGGTGTATGGGAATAAAAAGGGTTTATTGGGATCCGTCTGATATTGCTGTTTCTTGGTCTTTTGTATCGGTGACGGAGGAGGAGTAGGTGCTGGAGTGGCTGGTAAAGCTGTGGGCGTCGGAGCCGGAGTGGAAGCCAACGGATCGCGTAATGTCGATGGAGGAGCAGGAGGGATTTCGGTCGAATGATAGTTTGTTCTTGGAGGGAGGGGTTTCATTCCGTCTGATAATCTTTCCGAAGTGACGGGGAGTGAGGTGGTAGGCTCCGGTGCGAAGGTAGGGTACTTGACGGTAGTATCTCGATGGAAGGATGTAATATCTAATGGTGATGCTTTTGTGAAATCTGTCTGTCAGCGAGTTACTAAGAAGTACACGCACGATTGGTATCCGGGGCAAGACCTGCTAATTCCCTCGAGAGGGATTTCGCCTTGTTGACCTCTTTCATACCCCCCAAGCAAGCCAGTAAAGTTTTCCAGAGGAGTAACAAGAGTTTCTTGACGGGATATCCTTTTGGCAATCGATCCCGTAGTCCAGCTACGATATTGAATAGTATCAGAGGCAGCGAGGGGGACATTTCCACTGACATGTCAGTGATATCGTCACGAGTAGCACGTACTCAGCTCGTCTCCAAATGTCTCGTCTGATCGGAGGACTTCGACGATAAAGTATAGTATGCCCAGCAAGTCCTGTGTCTCTTGCGCCCTCTCGTCATACGGTTCCCCCGGTACGAATCCTCCACTAGGTCCACCTCCTGAAGGTTTCTCTGAGGTATCGCTGATATCAGCTTGTACAGCTCGATCATACGTACAGTAAATGGTTGTATCGCCTAACGGCCTCTTTGAGAGCAGTAACGAGGATAGGCACTCCATGGATTGAGCGAATGATTTTGGCGTTTTCAATGATCCAATGCAATTGCTCTTCTGGACCATCCGTCTCGGCGAAGCATCCTTCTCGTTAGCTACGCACACGAGGAGACATACCTTGCAGAAGGTATAGGATATTGACCTGGGCATTACGCCTGGTGGCTTTGACGGGGGATTCAATCAATTCTAGCTGGACCTCGAGATATTGCTTCTTCTTTGCTTTCTTTGCTTCTGTCCATTCTGATTGTCAGCGAACGCTTGAGTTCAGCGCAGAGAACTCACTCCCGTCAAAGGATTGTTTGAATGTCTCTGCGTTCCGCACTATTGAAGACATTTCGACATAGGGGTAGAATTCCGATAATTCATTCATGAGCGTATCCGTATCATCGTATCGATAATCGTATTGTTTTGGCTATCAATCAGCCCTGTCCAATACCCTATGACTAGGATGTGGTGGGAGGACAGACCTTTTCCTTGGGCAGATTAGCAGCTGCAACCGCTTTCAACTGTCCAAGTGTAAGGCTATCATGAGTTCCGCCAGCCCCTGATGGCGAAGCTTGTACATTTCTAGCCCCTCCCGGTGGGAAGAAATTGTCGTTTGTATTACGCCTAGCTAGCCCCCCAGCTGGTTGAAGGGGTAGAGTGGGGTTACCAGTTGGACTTGAATTGTTGTTCCCATTATTGGTTTCTTCCTGTGTCCACCGGGAATTTCGTCGTCGTTGGAATACTGATGACATGGTTGTGATGCTATCTCATCCTATTGGGAATGTCGATTTGGTCTGGGAACATGTAGCGTCAGAATTGTAGGGACAAGAGCAGTGAGTGACGATGGAAGTGGACGTGATTCCGACGGATCAGACCGAAACTAGCATCAACTTCTATCTCTTGCATTCCTATCTACATTACATTACACTACACTGGACAGACTTTAGATCTCTCTGCGCTACCTATCGATAGCGAAACAGTCCCAACAAATAGCTCCACATACCAATACTCGAGATGGCATCAACAATTCTCCCGCTGGAACTAGTCGACAGATGTATCGGATCCCCAATCTGGGTTCTAATGAAAAACGAAAGGGAATTCACAGGGACATTGATGGGCTTTGACGACTACGTCAGTGAGTACCGTTATACTCATCGGCAGGGCTGGACTAACGGCAGATATGGTGTTGAAGGATGTCAAGGAATAGTATGTCTACAATGACGGGTGGATAGCTGACGATTAGTGAGGTTACGGCGAACGGTATTACAGAGACCGAGATGGGTCAGACGCTGTTGAATGGCAACAATATTGCCATGGTACGTGCTTGATTGGATATAGAGGGAGTCTGATCGAGCAGTTGATTCCCGGAGGACAGGGACCAAAAGCATAATGGTTGGAATAGGGATTGAGGGGGCTTTGAGCCTGCGGGCACCGCGGAGCGTCGGACTGAGGGAGACGGCTTCAAGGACAAACGGATCAAGGAGAGACGGGTCAAAGATGTTCAAGGCGGAGCACAAAAGCCATAGGGCATGTATACAATCTACCATGACAACTCTGCTGATCGGATTATAATACATCATTTGATGTGGTGACTATACAACTAAAACCCAAAATCGCAAGTATTGACCACTACTGTAAGGGATTTCCCAGCCTTTCAATCTGCCGATGCAGTTCCTGTAGATCCTCATCCGTCGACCCAGATCCTCCATTTCTGCGTCTTTCCTTCCTCCTCTTGATCTCTTCTAAAGCCTCGTTACGCTCGACTTGCCATTCATTGATACCATCGGTAGATCCTCGATGGACGGGCGGTGGCAAGGGTCCGGGTTCGTAATGGATGTATTCCAGACGTAAGCCAGCAGCAGCACAAACATCTTCGATTGGGCTGTGATCTCGAGTCGTCTTCATTCGATGGGTGTAGATGACATTCAGTGATCCGTCGAATACGAATTCACCCCCGATTTGAGTAAAGTGACCGGGCGAGTGGAGGAGGGGCATCTTGGTCGCTCGCTTGATGGTTTGCATCGTTGCTTCCATGGGGGTTTGGACGAGGTAGGATCCGGCTTCTGAGTCGGGTCCGGCATTGCCTGTTTGGCGCGTCAGGCCCAGGGCGCGGTAGAGTTGGAGGGATGGGTCGGTGTACATCTTGAATGGGCACTTGAATGCTTTGTCTGTCATCAGCTACTGCCGTAGGTTGGAGATGCACAGACTCACTCTTGTACCCGTTGAGCATCTTGTGAGATCCGTTTCCGATGATTACCAGGTCGACATCGGCCTCTTCGAGCGCAGAGACTGGGACATCGGATAGGATCGAGTTCATGTATTGAGCACATAGTGGACAGAACCCTGCGGGTCAGCCATGTCCGGAGGCAGAAGGGGGGACGTACAATGCCTGATGAAGATCACGATCGTCCTTTTTCCAGTGACAAGGTCCCCGAATGAAGTCTTGTTTCCATGTTCATCGACAACCTCGCACAAACTGGCATTGAACAGATCTCGTAGCCCAGGTGGTGTTTCCGAATCAAAGTTTTCCTTTTCCGTCTGTCGCCGCAGTTTCTTTTCCTTTCTAGTCTCTTTTGCTTTAGGCTTTAATCTCTCTTCTCTCTCTCTTTCTTCGAGTTCTCTAAGAGCTGACCAGCCGGATGACGATGCAGTCGAGTCGGACACTAGAGAGGGAGGGGCGAGTTCTGGGACCGCAGTCGGAGTTTGCGGTCTCCGTGATGGCCAATTTGACTTGAATAGACTGGTACTTGAAACGGGATTGTTTCGAGAATAGGCGGGTGAAAGAGGTCGGCTGAGATCGTCTATAGATTCGAATGTGAGGGATAAAGGGCGTTGAGTATCGATCATTAGAGGTTCGACTCGCGATTGGTGACGGGCGACTACACGTTTCGTAGCTTTGGGTTTGGGCTCATAGACCGTACACGTATCTTCTTGTGGTGGTTCGACGACTAGTGTGTATTTCATGAATTCGGCCGGTGGATTCCATGGTGGTGTGAGAGTCGAGGTCGACTGGACCGAGTCACAGCCACACGATTCGTCCGACTCCCGACGGTACATTTGGTCTTCTCGAGGTGATCCGTGTTCGTCAGAGGTCCTAGTCTCGAATCGTTCTAGTGCCAGGAGACTTTCAGTCAAAGCGGGAGGTAGTTTTCGGTTGAGTCGTCTTGGTGTTGCCTCGTGTGATTCTTGACTGCTGTTGGACGTGCTGGCGGTACCGCCGAGAGACGTTGATCTTGGTGGCGGGCTAATGATAAAGGTAGAAGGTACTGCAACAGACTTGGCCCTCTTGTTCTTGACTATAGATGCCATTGTGCCGGTCGGGGATGTCGGTGAAAACGAAATATGACTAATGGTGTCCTGCAGGATCGTCGGTCTTCTGGGCTTTGGTATGATGGCGTCGAATGCAAAGACGCTTGTGAGAATGATGGGCGGGAAGGCGAAAACGTATTCCCGGTCCAGGGTCTGTTTCGGGAGTAGCTCGGAGGGAATTTCGAGCCGGTCTTTGGGTGTGTGGGCGGTGGTGCTGGCTGTGGTGACGGTCAGGCTCAGCTTTGATGGTATCGATGTGACTATTGAGTTTAATGGATGGGCGGTAGTAATATGAGGGGTGGGGATTAGGACGCTTTGGAGCCATGTACCTCGTACCACCAATAGACATCATTCTACATTAAATTGAAAAGTGATCGGCAATTGACAAGCTAGTTCTACAATTACTCCGGACCCCTGAATCTAAATGATGGCGTCAGATCTGGAGCTTTTACAGCACACACCGAGGGTAACTTCGGCTCAGCTCAGGGTCTGCCTCGATCACCTGACGCGTGTCCTCCCTGCCCGTGTCTATGGAGTCATCTTTCCTGTCTCGGGAGAACTACCAGGGATCTGCAATTTGGAAGGCCGGATGACGGGCATGGAACGTTGGATCTGCAGCATGCTTCGGTCAGCTTAGAACCGGTAAAGGCGTGTTCCGGCTAGGTCGATTATGTGGGATTGCTAACTAGAATGGCTAACGGAGAAGGAGAGTAGTGCAGGCACAGGTCACTAGGTTAGTATGAGGCAGAAGTGGGGTTCTACTCATATTCCAGCAGTGTACCTTTGTGACGATAGTGATCAAAGGGGTGTCAAAGGATTGAGCGACCAGTTCCACTGCTCTCAATGGAAGGTTAAGCTATCGTTATTTCGGTGTGAAACATCTCAGGAGGCGCTGACTCGAATATACAGCTGACTATGCGTTGAGCGCTGACATCGTGGCCTGTCATTTACCGGTGTAGCAAGACCACGCTGTTTAGGGGTCCGTGCACCCGAGGAAACAGGACCGCGCGTCAACACGGAACTCTTCTCTTCTCTTCTCTACATCATATTCCCTTCGACATCTATTGACCCTGGTACGCTTTGTCACTGTATCTCTGAACTCACTTCCCTGCTGTCACCGGAGTGGGACTACCGCCTCTCCTGACCACACCCCGCCTGCCGATAATGACCTCTATTTGCCACTCATTGGCTTTCAAAGCTGACGGGATAGTAGGTCTCCTTCTCTCCTCGATCCAGCTCCAGCCTATTGAATGAGACTCCTTCTTTTCATCCTCGTGAAGTCTTTATAGGTGTAATATTACTGGCTTCTCCTACTTCTATACTCTCATTTTCCTTCTGACAGCCGAGCTAACGGTTCAGATATAGTTCAAGGATGGACAGGCTGCGGTCCGTCCTCCACTTTGTCCTGGAGGACGGAGTAACCGTCGATCGCGTTGGGACCCACGACGAACAAGGCATCTTCCACTACGTCGTGAGGACAAGCGACATATCTCTCGCCGAGCTGGACTTGATCGAAGACGTACGGGGTAAGGCAGTCGGAGGCCAGAACCCGACGCGACAATGGCGACTGTACGGCAACAAGGTCTTGACTGGCAAGGAGCTGGAGACCCCCCAGGCGCTGCCGTTCTCTAGGACCCAGTTGCGAGTCTGGGATTTGGGTGGTGCTCTGGCCGTGGACAAGTTGTTCTAGAAAGAGTTCCATGGCAACAAGAAGGCTATGTTTCCTCTCACTGGGAGCTACTGAGTGAAGATAGATCTTCAATATAAAGTGTAGGGCTGACCGTAAGTCACCCAGCCATCAAGACTTGCGACCTTGCCAGGGAAGAAAGACGATCTTCTCCCGCTTCTCCATCCTCCCGGACGGATCATTCTTAATCATCAAGTGCGCAAAGCACTCGGTCAACAACAATCCCTGTCCTTCTGTAGGTGTGGCCATCATGCCCATCTGTATCGACAAGTCTTGTGGTCATCCACAGACCACGGCGAGTAACAGCGTCGTTTTCTGGAAGGCCGAACTCGCCATGGCTAGCAACAATCCAGGCCAGGCTTGCTTGTCGCTCTCAAGTTTCCCATAAAGGTCAATTTGGAGGATTTGATGTCATGGCTGACCCCGTAAGTCCCTTTCAAGCTGCCAAAGGGTTTGTATGGAGTACTTGGGGATGGTTCGGCTGACGGGCAGCATTATAGGCCCAAGGGAAATAGCCATACACTGTGACTGTCTCGATCTCCAAACAGCCACGTCGGAAGATGATGGTCCTGCGCCATGCAATCACGAAGCGCAGGGCTCGTCGCCTCAAAACACAAAAAGAATCAGCTACGACAGCCTCTTATCCGCCCAGACCGACCTCTGGATGAGGTTGACAATGCCAGATGAAGCGAGGAACGAATAGGGCAAACAGCTATAGCGGCTCATCACCCGCTGGCCAGTTTTGCGGATGAAGCGATGGAGTCACTGCCGAGCGAGATGCCGCTCCTCCGCAGTCCGCTAAACATTTAGCAGAGTGGCTCAAAGCGCTTAATGGTCGCTGGAACACTCCGGTTGATATCGCTCTCATTTATCTGGCTAAAGCGGTCTCCTCTTATCCGCCCCCTGCTCAAGCTCGATCGGCGCTGTAGCGTCACTTACGGCAGACCTATTGGTAGCTAGGTAGGATGTGATTCAGCCTCGCCAGTCTTGCTTACATCGAAATTTCGTTAGGGGTCCCCGGGAACTATGATTGGCCTTGAAGAGCTATGTTCGAGACGATTGATGATACGTTCATGGGGGTAAAGTTCGCACAGCCTTGGTATGCATACGGGTCGAGCTGAGCTAGCCTGAAACTTGGATCCTGACAGGTCTAGTAATCTTCGCCAACTCAAGAATTGGGGTACTATATCCTTCAGACTTCTATCCGTATCTTGCTATGGTCTCTGGGTAGACCAGGGAAAGCAAGTAGGTTCTCTTGAGTTCAACCTGGTTGGCCAACCAAGGGTATCCGTCATGTAAAGATAGCGAGATCGGTAGATAAAGCATGAGGCAGGGGTAGATAAGCCATAATCGTTGCATACAATCTATCATTACTCGTCCATTGTGTCCTTAGTTCCATACCCATCCCCTCCTTCTTCTGGCTTTGGTCATTTCTTTCATCCTCTTTCCTCTGGTGACCTCCGACTTGTATGGTATGATCTGTCGTTCACCAGCTAATATGTGAGCTAACACTTTACACATGCCTGGTAGCCGGTTCAGGACTGGCACTCATTCCTACTTGTATCGTAAATACAGGAGAGGTTCAGCCTACATCAGTATCTACCCGACTACCGAGTGAGATACCAACATGGCTTCCGGCGACTGATGATCAATTGAGGAACAAGGCTCGAGCGGCAAGAGTAGAGAAGGAGGCTGTTCTAGCCCTTCGGAAATAAGTGGTATTCGAGTCGAGAATCGAGCATCACCGGGATTCCTCCGCTTGATCCTTTCTTCAGCACTTCTGCTCACCCGCTCATCCCCACCATCGACAAATGGGATAAGCGGCTGAGCAGAGGTGTTGAAAAAAAGAGCAAGCGGAGCTTGGAATCGGTTCGTTTCGGGAGATGGGCGAGGCGAATGATTGGAAGGGGGTCGTGATGGTGTGAGTAAGAGGAGATGTCGGTAGCCTGTAGCCTTCTTCGACTACTACTCGTCCCGCTTTTGGACGGGGGGCGGGGGAGCAGTATCCCTGGTGTATGCCTCTTTTCTCCTTAGATGAAGTTTGACCTTTGGCTTGAAAGCATCGTCGGCGGTCGAGGACGAAGCAGTCGCAGCCGAATAAATTATCAAAAATGGCACCCAAGAAACAAACCAAGGCAACCAACGAGGGAAGTCCCAAGCCTGCTGGGGCATTCAGAATTCCAGGGCAAGGAGGGATGCATCATCCCGATGCTAGGACCAGAAGGGAGGCTTTACAGAATAAGCATGTCGTGGAGGGTCGGAGGGGGGGCTTGATTCGAGGCCTCCACTCGTTATCATCAACTGCTTGATGACCGGCATCAGCTGGAGGAGGGAGGACCGGAGCGGGAGGGGTTTGATGACCAGCACCAACGGGAGGAGGGAGAGTTGAAGAGGGAGCGAGTTGAGGAACGGGGCCGACACCGGGGACAACCTGCCTAGAGAGCATGTCGCTCGCCTTGAGCTTGGGAAGTTTCTTGAAGGTTGGGGCGACCGCCAGCGATCCACCCACCTCGACCTTGCTTGGAGTCGTACCAGACGACCCGGCACCGACGAGCCCCCGAGGACTTGGCTTGACCCAAGACTTGATGGTGGCCAACGAGGAAGTAGAGGCGATTGACGACCTCTGTCGGATGTGTCGTGACTTGGAAGGGGGCGATGATCGATCCCTCTTCTTGCCGGCGACCGGTGACTCCTCGACGGCTTCAGGAATCACCCCCCTCAAGTCTTTGCCGATGGCATCGATAGCCTTCCTGCCTCGAGCTCGGCCTGAAGAGAGGGATCCCTGACGTCAGCGTGCGGCGAACATGGGACAGAGCGGGCTGTGAGTCAGTTTTGCCATTCTCCGAAACGGTCTCGAAGAGCGGCCAATTCATACTCTCGACCGTAAGAGACTTCGGTCTTCACTTCGAGTTCGCCTCGACTGAGCTTCTCAGCCCTTTGCCGAGGGGTAATTTGGGTTTGGAGTTTGCCTGCGTCGCGCAAGACCCGTTCGAAACAGTGAGTGAACATCTGTTGTATTTGACGGAGGGTCTCTGCGTAGAATCTAACGATGATCGGGGGGTACTCGGTGGAGTCCAAGGTCACGTACAGCCGAGGTTGCTGATAATCGGTCCGAATACTGGTGGATAAGTCGGGAGATTCATCCTTCCCCATTATCGCATTAACCTCCGCCGAGTCGATAGAACTCACATGAGCCGTCCCACACCTCTCTTCTCGAGTACTGCATTGTCAGCTACTGTTACCACCTCTGAGGGATAGAGAAGCTCCTCGTGCTACTCCAATGTGAAGACAATCGTTGACGAGAAGAGGTCTTCCCGAGTTCGTAGACCGGTTTTAAACCCCACAAGGCAGCGTTCATTCCGACTCCCAGCATCCTCTCCTTCAGAGTCACGGTCAGGTTTTCGACCGCCTCGTATTGTTTGTATTCACCATTGATGATGGTGTGTTTACCGGAGGGATTCTCGTCGAATCCGAAGTCTTGAATAGAGGGGTTGGTGACGAGGGGGGAGAAGACGAAGTTGGAGATTATGTACAGCTTCAAGGTCGAAAAAACCACCTTTGCTGGGGCGGCGGATGGGAGGGTGGAAGAGAAGGTAACGGCCTCGTAGGCGGATCGCCGGCCGAAGGCTTGATTCTAAGAGACGTCCTCGTCGAGGTCGAACACGGTGTCGACTGTGGGGACTTTTACTACTGCTCTGTTGAATACCATTTTGCTTGATTAGTGTTTGACGATTTCGATAAGTGAGAAAGAATAAGTAATGAATGAAGTAAAAGAGAAAGAGAGAAGAGATAGTTGGGGGGAAAAGAAAAGAAGCAAATGCTACCCCAAAGGTTTGGATAAAGGTGGTCATGGTCAAAGCGTGAGAACGTATTTGCAATCACCCTCCTTTCGAACAACTTCCTATTGTCGAAGTGGAGCCTTGGTCAAAGTCCCATTTTCATATCTTAGCACACCTGGACTAGTCATGCTGCGGACGCCTTCAACACCCCGACCTGTGTATGAGTGTGTGTCCGGTCTCGCCGCTTCACCCCCTTTTGATATTGTACACCCTCGGGTCCTTCCCTCGACACCACTGCACCTCGTTTCGAAGCATCAGCTACCTCTTCTACACGTTTGCACAGTGTCAGGTATAATGAATAAAGTCATCTAGTAGGCACGTTCATGAAGGCATTGCAGTTCCACGGCGACCCTGGTTAGGTTCAGGGTCCACAGTGATGTGGACGACTCCGCGACCCCATTTGCCGATTTCGAAGCCAGTCCCTTCACGCTGCATCACGACGACCGCCTTGCGGCATCATGACCATGTTACATTAGTGACTTAGACGACATGATCGCAAAGAAATGAGTAGCAATATGCATTTGACATTCATGATGATCGTGACCGACTATACTTTTTCCAACTTATTGATTCTACTGATGCTTACAAATTCCCAAAATTCCCTATCGCTCCTGTCCATCAACCTCAAATAACAGCGTGCCCATTCAGTCCCAAAGTGTTGAGAGCATCGGCGAGATCAAAGTGGAAGAAAGGTGTACTTCGATCCAGCAATGTAATGGTCGCCTGTGAATTGATGGAGTCGGGTCGTTTCGCTTTACCAGTCCTCTCTCCCTCGGGCAGATTATTGTACTTTTCAAAGTCCTCCTTGTACGAGTTTGCGCTGGAGGTCTGACTGCTTGGCCCGCTCTCTTCGTCTGCTGGGACATTAAAGTCGTGATTTGGCTCGGGTGCCCTGGAGTTGTCCTGTGGGACAACAGGAGCAACTTCCAATGCACCTCGTCGTTCTAATTGACCGACACCGAAACCACCGGCAATCAATGCTCGTCGGATCCAAGGCGATAGGATACCGCAGAAGTGGAATTCAATGGGTCGATCTGCCCATCGCTCGACTGCTTTCCGCGTGTCGATCAAGTTCTGAACACCGGTAGTATCTAGATTGGCGACGGCGGCAAAGTCGAGTACGACAGCTCTGAGCAGAGGTTTGTGTGAATCACGCTCGGCGATGGCCACCGCATCCTTGGCTTTGGGTCCAGGGTCATTCCATGGTCGGTCACCTTTCGATACATTCGACATATCTTTTCCTCGCCGTGTGACCTGCTTGACGTGATCGACGAGTCGGTCGTTGATATAAGAGGCATTGGGATAGAGGAAAGACTCTTCGAATCGATAAATGACGATACCGGCAGGTGGCGCTTCGACCTTGACATCTCGGTTGGTGACACCGGAAGAAGAGCACAAGGGAACATAGACATCTCGAGGCTCGCCTCCAGACTCGACGTTCTCGGGCTGGATTCGAACTCGACCGAGGAAATGACCCTTGGGTCGAGCGATTCGGAATAGTAAGAGGGCGATAGAAGTAGCGAGAGACCAGTAGATACCAGCTTCAATCGAGTAGAAAATAGACCATACGACTGCTCCGACGAAAATGACGTATTCAAGAGGAGATACTCGCCAGAAGCCGATCGACTGCCTTGGGGATGCGACCAAATCGGCGACGGCGTGAATAATCAAGGCAGACAAGACGGCATTGGGAATGTAGAAAAAGGCGGGTGCCAATGCGTAGAGAGCAATCAACACACACATGCCCGTAGGGATACCTGCTGCCGGTGTTCGAACACCAGATTTCGACTTCAATGCAGATCGGGAAAAGGAACCGGTAGATGGGTAGGCCGCAAACAATGTACCGAGCGTGTTGTTGACTCCGATCGCAATCAATTCCTGGTTGGGGTTGATCTTGTATCCATTCAATCGACCGAAAGACTTGGCGATGGAAATATGCTCAAGAAGGAGGACGATTGTGGCGACGGGGATATGGGGACCGATGGCACCGAGCAGCTCGGTAGTGACTTCGGGTGGGCCCAAGTGCTGGAGTCCAGCGGGGACACTGCCGACTAGCGCAATCTGCCTATCTGCGGCAGATCGGCCGACCTGAGTCCGCCAAGAGATGATGGTCCAAATGATGATGACGAATGCGTGTCGTAGTGCCTGCAGGAAGAAAGCGGGTCGAGCAAATTTAGGATATCGTTTAGGCAGATATGTAAACATCCACTTGAACGTGTAGAGCGCCACGAGAGCAGAGACACCGTAGGCGGCATCCAAGGACGAGTATTTCAAATTCTTGAAAATGTTGATTATGACCTTGTAACTTGCTGCACGAGTGTCGAGTCGTTTGGCGATACCAAACATGGCGGGAATTTGACCAGCAGCAATGTTGATGGCTGAACCCGTCATGAACCCGGAAACGGCAGGTTGAGGGATAAACTCGACGATCCATCCGATTCGAACGAGACCGATGGCGAGTACGACAAACCCACAGATAAAGGCGAGACAAGTTGCAATGACGGGGGCAGAGTAGAGGTCGCCGAATTTATCTTGAACCGCAATGACAATGTTTCCGGTGGCGAGCGACATGACGGCCACAGGACCGATAGAAACATCTTTTGAAGTGGCAAAGAATGCGTAGGTCAAGACACCGATAAAGGACGAGTAGAGACCGTACTCTGGTGGCAATTGGGCGAGCTTGGCATACGACAAGGATTGAGGTACGAGAACCATACCGACAGTAATACCCCTGGGGATCAGCCTGCGGTTCAGACTAGTGGAATCACACTCACGCAATCAAATCACCGAGCAACCATGTAAGATTGTATCGAGGGACCCATTGTATAAAGGGAAACAAACTCTTGACGTATTCAATCACCTTATTATCAGTACTGTTTCTTCACGACTCCATCGACTTACAGAGGCACCAATGTTGCTACTTGACCGAGCTTTAAAGTAATCAGCCACAGAGACTGAAGGTGGATCGTTCTCTGTGCCGAGGTATTCCTTGAATTTGTGCTTGACTTCTGGCATCGTTTTAGGGACCGGCATTGTGAAGCGAGTCCGTCTATGAGTCTATATATCTATACCGAAACCAGTCGTGATGCTCGAGAAACGATTGATGTCGCCTTATACCCAAGTATTCGTGAATTTGAATGGCTTAATGTCCAGCCGTATCTATTTTCGTATCGTCTCTCTTGGGTGATCGCCAGCCTAGATCCCAATCAATGTCGTGGCGCCTGTACCTGGAAGTATGACTTGTGTGTAGGTCCAGACCGTTGACAGTGTTCAATGTAAAGACCAAGAGAGAGTAACCAAGAAACCAAGGAAATGATGTCTGAATGACGAGCCCGTTATATTCATTTCATTCATGATTAGCAATCCTGGAACACAGAGCACGTCAGACTGTAAGTCTTGGTAAGTCACCTCCATCTCTCAGGTACTGCTTCGGTGTGAGGCCCGCGGCGAATGGGGTTTAAACGAGTTCCAAGACGAAAAATGAGTACAGATGGCGTGATTGATTTGCGATTTTTCGAACGAGTGGCGATTCCACGTGAGATGACGACGTCGTTCCTCGCGATTTGGAGGGTTTGCGGGAACTTGTTCCTGGGCTCGAGATCGTCCGTTCCGATTCCAGCTTGCCTGGCAGCCATCAACTTTCATCGGCCGGTCAGACTTCGCCAGACAGTCTGGGTTTTCCCGGGGCTGGTATGCTAAGCACCGCCAATATAAAAGTAAGACGCTACCGCGGTCCCAGATTCCGAGCTGGACATGCCGGGATAGCGCCTGTACAAACCGGGAACCCTAACACACACACACACGGAGACCCCTGCTGACAGACGAGCACATATACCTTTGACCGCCAGGGATATCTCTTCATCTCGTTCAAAAGGACGGTCCCGGTCAGTGCGAAAAAGGAATGAACCACAACACCTAACAGGATTCGCAAGTGGTCCCCCACCTTGCTACTAACTGGGCGATATCCAGGTTATCTGCGCAGATCGGACGGGATGCGGAGTTTTCTAGATTCTATGGTCGTGGATGAAAAAGTGGCTTTGATAGACAATATATACCGCTCGACCGACGAACACGAGCACACACAGGTCACACACACGCACACACATATAACGCAGACGCACATAGTGCAGTCACACACGGTCCATTCTGAGCTCACGCAAGGCTTATAGGCGTGAAAGTCATCACCAGCAGCTTCCCATCTCTTCGGTAGCATCCCACATCCGATGTGGGCTGTCACAAGCTCCACGCAGTGACTCACCTGTTCCTTCTTCACCTTGCAATACTGGCAGCTCTGTCAAAGCCCAACCCATCTGCAAAAGCATCCGCGCCAGGAACTGTGGAGACAAGCATGAACCTGCGTATCCCATATTTCGTTGCCGCAGCTCTAAAGCCCCATGACTTGAAGCGGAGTATTCTCAGGGATCTGGGCGTATGACATCACAGTCAAATAAGGTCTTGGCTTGAGATGAAAATTAGACTTAAACGATTCCCGAGGACTAACAATACTCTTGATAAGGCGACTTGACATCAAGAGTACTCGTCTGCTATTCAAGACAGCCAGTATTTCGTATTGGGGAGATGCCATCAAGATTGTCCAAATCGAAGCAGAAGCAGCGATGGGGAGACATCAATTGGGCTAGACAATGGGGATGGCAGATGTGAGTGCTATTCCTTCGGCACGGAATCGTCGGTAGCAGTATCAGATGCCGCTACTCATTCGCTTTCGCATCCTTGCAAGCGGAGTGGCCTTTGGGGATCTATTGCTGACCTCAGGTTCAATGTCAACCTTGGTACTGGTGCTGTTTCGATCGTCATCTCGAACGTCCCCTACCCATTCAACGGCCAGCATGCACTTGGTACGTCCTAATCACCATTCCTTGTCAGACAGCGGGCTGATCGATGAGGTACAATCTGGTTCATTCTCAACATCATATTCTACCTGATCAATGTATCGATGACGATCACTCGGGCAATCAAACACCCAAAGGTCTTCAAGCAATCATTCTACGATCGAGCCGAAGGTGTTTGGTTCCCTACTAGTGTCATTGGAATGTCTACTTTGATCATTGGGACTATCCTATTCGGTATACCGTATTGTGGTGTGAGTCTTGATCCTGGTGAACGGATAGACAGGTGCTGATATTAGCAATGGTTGATTATAGCGGTAGAAGTATGGTTCTACATCTATATTTTCCTCTCCGCAATGGCCGCCTTGAGAGTACAATCCGCTCTGTAAGTCATCGGCTATCGGGCGAATGGAGGACTGATAGTCAGTCGAACGATGCCTAGAAAGTTGACCGATATCGCCGTACCCGATGTCCTGGAGGTATACCCTTTGATGTTCATTGGTGTCGTTGGCTCCAATCTCGTTTCCGAATTGGCAAAGGTCAATATTTCGAGGGCCTTGACAGTATGGATGTTCGCTCTCATCGCCTCTGGTAAGTTCCTCTTTGAAGGTTCTTGGATCGAGGTTAGTGGTGCTAATAAACAGGACTAGGGTTCTATGTTGGATTACTTAAATTGAGTGTCTGGATGACTCGAGATATGCTTGACAAGAAACTCCCTGCGTGAGTCGATCTGTTAATGTAGCTTTCTCGGTGCCCTTGCTGATATCAAGCGAGGCAATGCCTTCCAACATCATTTACGTCGGTGTACCAGGCTTCACAGCATTCACACTGGTCAATCTCGGTCAATCCGCCTTGACGGTTCTAGAAGGAAATGACTTCCTCTCGGGCCTAAGCTCAGGAGTCACCCCGAATGGCAACATGGTCGGTCAGATCGCCGTTGTATTCCTCATTCTCTTCTCGTTGATGTTGATTGGAATGGCATGTAAGTTGAGGTGATCTGGATGAGGGGGCAGGCTGATTATAGGTTGGGTACTGTTGATTTACGGAGGATGGGCATTCATGGCTTTCTTGAAAGAACCCTTCAAGCCTATCAATCAGCGATGGCAATATGTAAGTCTATCACGTCTCCCTACGGACGATACTGACAGATAGACATGGTGGGCTTGGACATTCCCTCTCAGTCAGTTTTCACTATCGTGCGCATATAAAATACTGACAGATCAGCTGGATTCGTGGGTTGCATGTCCACCTACGCGACCGTCTTCCCATCCAAGGCATTCGGTGTCTTGAACATCATAATCACCTTATTCATGGTCATCATGTATGTCGCGCCCCCTCTTCGTTTGGCCTTGACCGGATATGTGCTAACGGATAGGTGGTTCACCAACATCACAGGTACAGCACATATGCTCTGGACGGGCGCTCTGCCTGGTACAGCCAATGACTTTGACGAGAGGGATTTCATCAGGCAGACGCGTGGAGAAGGAGACGAGGAATCGGCGGATACCGCTGTTGATCGATAATGGGTCTGCCGAAAGGCTTGAGCTTGGTGAGGGGATATCCGGAGGTCATTGCATGTATGGCGAGAGGACGCCAGCTACTGTAGCACTAGATCATACATACCATAATAATACCATTTTAGACTTCTTCATGTAAAATGCAACAAATATCAAAGCTCACCCCACTCAATCTCGCGGGCCGGACGGACCGGTGACATGACTTCACTGATTAGTCGCTCTACAGTAGTTCTGAATCACACACCATGTCGAAGCCAGTGATCTTGATAACAGGAGCAAACAGAGGGTGAGTCTGTGGCCAGCAGCTGCATGGACATGTCTGCTGATACATGCAGGATTGGACTCGGCTATGTGAATGCCTTCTTGGAAAAGGGATTCACAGTAATCGCAGCTGCTCGTGATCCCTCCAAATTACCTCAGGGCGAACACATCATCCCAGTCAAACTAGATGCACTAGACAGTGATGGACCAAAGAAGGTACTCCCACCTCTACCTCTTGAGGAGGTACTGATCCTCAGGCCATAGAAGAGCTCAAGGGCAAGGGCATAACCCGGATCGACATCGTTCTTGCCAATGCGGGCGTCTTTCCAGGTCCCGAGGAAGGGCTATTCAAGGATCTGACTGCTGAAACGGCAGAACAAGTCTGGAGAGTCAATGTAAGTCCGGTATGCAAAGGCGGGTAGCTGATAAACAAGGTTCTATCCCCCTTGATGCTGTATCAAGCTACACTCCCTCTTTTACCCAAGGGTGGAAAGTTCGTAGTCGTCGGTTCAAGGGCTGGGGTACTTTCCATACCCAAAGTCGTCCCAGCTGGAGCATATGGTCAATCCAAAGCTGCTGCTCACTTCCTGGTGAGTCTGATTTCTGCAATGACCGATAATGAAAGAGCTAAGATAAGATCCGTCGACTACATTATGAAAATGAGGATTTGATCTCGTTCGCTTTACTTCCCGGACATGTCGTCACGTATGTCTCGAGCTGATAACAAGCTGATTTTAGGGACATGGGCCAGGCATCCGCAAAGACAATGAATATGGAATCTGCACCGAGGAAATTGGAGGATACATTACGTGAGCTTGTCTGGAATTCCTTAGCTGATAAATAGCTGGAATGATAGATGTCGTTCTGAATGCGACCAGAGAGGGACAATCTGGCAAATTATGCGAATGGTACGTCTGCTAAAGTGTGTAAGTATCTATACTGATTACCACAGGGATGGTACATTCTCCGATTGGTAGATCAAAGTTCTATGCTATACTATCGGTTCATTCCTATTTATCCCTCTTTGCGACCCGCCCCATTCAGTGTCTCGGCGTAGTCAGTATTTTCTTTAAAGGAATACTAAGTCCTGAATCACCATTCATTCCTCAATTATTACTCATCCCTTAATCAGGACCCACTCCAGAATTAATGTCCACCCCTTGACCTGTAGTCCACCCCCGCAGGCTATACGCACTCTCGCTAGAAGCTGCATTATAACTTTGTCCGTCTGACATTTCAAGTTTCTCACACCTCCTTTTCACTGCCCCGTCGCCCATCTAATGATGTCAAGGATGAATCACATGCGCATCCACCGATAGTTGGATAATACCTATGCGATATTATCAGGTCGTTCCCATTCCCCCATCTTGGCATCCTGGCCCATCGCAATATTCCTACCATATCAGTAACGATCCCCGACGGACTCAAGTGACGTACTCTAAAAGCTGAGACATGGTCACTCCATACTTGTCCTTCTTACACTAGATCATCAGCGCCATCATAAGAGGGAGACAAAACGACATACAGCAGTTCGACAAGCTTGTGTCAATTCGTCTCCAACTCGCTTAGTCTCCACCAGTGCGCTGTCGCCACCCATAAAGTCTCGGGAGGAATTGAGGAGGCGACGATGTAATCTATAAGCCAAGGAAGCGGCAACGAACCAATTTGTTTGGGTACATATTGTCATCCCAGCTTTCTATTTAGCGAGACCTTGATTCTAAGAGAATATACCCACCCAATTCGGAATCCCCACCGTGTAGAGACCAATTGACGAATTCGACCACTTTGACCAACGAGTCGATACAGGACTTTTGAGGCAAATCATCATCTCGCCATTCTCCGCTCTCGTCAATTGCTTTCTTGGCGTGCAGGAACGCAAATGCTCTGAACATCAGCTTGTGCTCAGTTGAGCGGGGAACGAGCGATGTGCCCTGGAGAAGATGGATGTAGTGCGGAAGAACGCTATGGCTGCTTGTTCGTTGGAAGGTAGAGGTTGATGTGATTCACCGTGATCTCGGATAGAGATAGTGATGGGATGGCGATCGACGACCGTGTCGAAATGGTGCCGCCGGCGAGTCTCCAGGTTGGAGTCGGGCATTGTTGTGATTGCAAGATAACTTACGTGTATAGGCTCATCCAACTGTGATTGAGGTACCCGCTCTTCACTGCAATAGCGATATTCGATTTCGTATTCGGAGGGAGCTGAGGCATCATCTTCAAGTGCCTCTCTGCTACGCGGAAGAGATGGGCATTGGCTTCTTTAGTAGCAATCGAGGGGCTCTGATCAAAGTGCCTGTTGTTAGCGGATGGCCACATACTAGGACGTACCTGCATGCCCTGTACAGAAGCGATTGACTCTTGATAAATGACGACAATCCACTCTCGGCCTCTTGCAGGGGCAGAGGCTTTGACATGTCGAAAAAGTCACTGAGCGTAGTGTTGTCGTTGAGATCGGCGTCCTGGAATCAGATAGAACAAGAGGAGTAGACTTACAGTTTCGTAGGAGTTCCTGGGAAGAGGGGTGGTGATATCCTCCAGGACAAAATCTGAATAGTCAGCTTATATCGGCGAAGCGGCAATGTCAGCTTACTTGATGGCCATCCCCACCCTGTCGGTCAGCGCAGCAGATGCAATGGGAAGGAGCGACTCACCGATAGCAGAACATTGATCTTGACCAAACAGATTCCAACTAGCTTATAAGCCGCCACTCCTAGAGATCATGACTTACAAGATTTCGATTCGTCGCCCATGCTCAGCGGCGCCGCGTGCCGGCTCGACTACTTGACCTTTATAGACCAAGGACCGCAATCTCATTTCCAACTCGACTCGCTCCCCTCTTCCCTCTGAACCGCTGGTGAAGCGTTCGCCGACTCCACCTAATTTCCCAAGTCCAGCTGCCCAAGCTAATGCGGCCGCTCTGGCTCCTTCTCCCCATCCCTCCATGAATCTTGCCTGGCGATAACAAAACATTGCTCGTAGAGCATCGCCGATAGCGGCGTCCAGCAGTCGACCGTCAGGTGCTGACATTGCTTGCATCGAGTGTGTCCTTGCTGGGATCTGGAGAAAGCCATTGATTACTTCGATGTTGCCTGGAGACGAGAGATCTGGCGAGGGTGAATACATGAGAAGCCAGCAGACGACCGAGAGGAGAAGTGAGGGATGAGGTCGAGGATCTGACCGGCCGATCAGACGGGATATGAGGGTCTCAGCGGGGATGAGAGCAGAGAGAAAGAATATTGTCCCGGCATTTCGGTATACCGACATCCTATCATAAGCTCAATACAGAGCTGATCCTTGACCAAACGTACAGATGTGAGATGATCTTGTCGCCGAGACCGCCTTTCACTCCTTCTACCGATGCAAGGATCTCTCTAGCAATCACTTCCGGCGCCATACCTTCCCACGGCCAATCTTGTCCAGCAGCAGCATCGGCCAAAGTCATCAAATCAGGTTCAGGTGCTTGATGGACCAATTCAGGTTCGGCGGGATGTTGCTCCACGTCGTACTCTGGCAAGTTGAATGTTGAATTGATATGAGGGACTCCATAATGATAAGTCGGCGTTTCGAGTATAGTGCTTTCGACAGAATCGACAAAAGAGACTCCTTGCTGCTCGATTGGAGGTCCGGGTTGTAATCGCCTTTCCAGTTCCGCCAGCCTATCTTCCAATATCTTGACTTTGCTCCTCTGTTTCTTTTGCGAATAAACACATGTGGTCTGATTTCGAGTACATACAGCGCATGCTGGCAGCTCGGCCGAGCATTTCAGTTTTCGTTGTTTACAGAAATCGCATGCTCCCCCTCGAGCTAGCATGTCTACTCGGGATGTCGCTTTCCGTTTCCCATATTTAGTGAAATGGCCACCACCGGTTTCGGGGGTAGGCTCTTCAGTCAAAGGTTCCTGCTGTGCATCGATACTGGCAAGTGTTGGGTCCAGTGTCTCTTCGACATTTGGGTTAAAGAGCTGATTTAGGGCATTCTCTGTAACTTCGTTCTCTGTCTGTTGTTGATCCCCTTCTTGATATTGGGGGAAAAATGATGGATCATATGCTGTTTCTTGTTGTGGACTTGCATTGTCTACCGAATCCAATTGGTATTGCTGCAATAGCAATGCTTCTTGATTATCGTTGGACATGACGTTTATGGTGTAGTAGGGGGTGGGACGGATAGTAGAAGGATGTCCGTTCGTTTGTCAGCCTCTTGTTGTCCTTTGTAGTTTGCAGAGTAATTTACCCTGAATTCCTACGAGTTTTTTGAAACGTGACTTGGCTCTGCTAAAATCTGCTCGTTATCTCTTTACATTCTCACACCTCTTTTTCATCCCATCCATCCATACACTGTCCTGGTCGTAGTGAAACAAAACAGAATAAAACAGCCAAACATCCTACAAGGCTGATACTCGACGTGTAACTCTCCCCCTTTCACTCTTTATATACCTTTTCGCCGCTCTCTGCTTCACCATACACACCCATACACCCACAATGTCACCCGTCGCCGCTCCCCAAATCTCCTTCATCCCCGAGTCGACAGTCACTGCCGAGCTCACTGCTCTCGCTTCCGCCGCCAACAACGTCGAAGCTAAATCCATCGCCGACTCCATCGCTCTCGTCCTGAAAAAGTCCCCAACAACTCTACACGCGCTACAGGATGCTAAAATCGTCGATGTCATCCTCATCTGGGCATCCTCGAAATCTGGCTACGAACGCGAGTCCGCTCCCGTCCTTGTCGAGCGACTATGTAAATCACTCGGTACAGGTGTCGAAGGTGTTTTCATTCCTTTGATTCCCGCCTTATTGAATCTCAGCATGGACAAAGGACAGCCAGTACGAAGTGCCGTCACTAGCGCAATCAATGCTTTGATGAAGATCTGCCCCGCCGAGGGAGCACGTCTGGTACTCGATGTCTTGTGTAAATCACTAGATGATGCCAAGGGATGGAGGTCCAAGGTCTCTGCCCTCAAGGCTATCGAAGCACTCGTCAAACCTGGAGCTGAAGAGTACATTGCCAACGAGCTTGGACACGTTATTCCTTACGTTGAGCGATCAATGCACGACACCAAGTCCGAGGTGAGTACCATGTAACGCAGATTGAGATGAGCTGATGATAGGTTTCCACCGCCGCAGTCAAGGCCGCCACCACCCTATGTGGTATCCTGCCCAACGCCGATGTCATCAAGCACGTTCCCGTCCTTGTCTCTGCCATGGCTTCCCCCGGTGCCGTCGTCGCCACTATCAAGGCTCTTTCCTCCACCACCTTTGTCGCCGAAGTCAATGCCCCCACCCTAGCCGTCCTCGTACCCCTACTCGGTCGAGCCCTCAAGGAGCGATCTACCGATACCCAGCGAATGACCTGTGTCGTTATTGGAAATTTGGTCAAGCTCGTACGAGACCCCAATGTCGCTGCACGATACCTCGGAGGTCTCGTTAGCGGTGTCGAAGCTCTTGCTACCGGTGCTGCTTTCCCCGAGATCCGAGCTTTCGCCCAGACCGCTCTCGACATTTTGATCGGTTCCGGTGCTTCTGCCGATGCCGCCCCACCTGCCGACCGTGATATCAACGCCGCTGTTATCGAGGCATTGACCGTCATGGCTCCTCACCTCAAGATGGCTGAACTTCCGGCCAGCCCCTCCATCCCTCTATCCGCTTCCCTACCCAACTCGCCCGTTATCGCACACGCAGTCGAGAACCAGGCCAACATTGTTGCCGACCTCGTCGAGGCAAGGAAATGGGATGCTTCCATTTGGGAATCCAAGGGTCTTGGATCATTTATGAAGTTGCTACTTGGCGCCGAGCAGGGCGCTGCCGGTACCGAAGCCATCAGGAAGGCATTCATGGATATCGACAAGGCCAAGTTTGTCGTTGTTGACGAGGAGGATACTGAAGAGGGCGAGATCCTTTGTGATATTCAGTTCTCGCTCGCTTACGGAGGATTGCTGCTATTGAACCACACCAACCTCAAGCTCAGGCGAGGAAGGAGGTACGGTATCTGTGCCGGTAACGGTGCGGGAAAGTCCACCCTCATGAAGGCTATTCGTGATCAGAAGGTAAGCCTGTCACAGTTGCAATGTGTAACGAGTTAACGTCCAGGTCGAAGGATTCCCTACCCAGGATGTCCTCCGATGTCTCATGGTCGAGCACGCTCTCCAGGGAGAAGACACTTCCATTTCCATCGTCAACTTTATCGCTGCCGATGTTCGACTCGCCGACAGGCCCATTACCGAGATTGCCGCCATGTTGCTTTCCGTCGGTTTCTCCGAGGAGAAGCAGGCCGACCCTGTCGCTTCGCTCTCTGGTGGATGGAAGATGAAGTTGGAATTGGCTAGGGCCATGTTGATCGGTGCCGACATCTTGTTGTTGGATGAGCCTACCAATCACTTGGATGTCCAAACCGTCGCATGGTTAGAGCAGTACTTGTGCAACCTGCCCGATATCACCTGTATGATCGTCTCGCACGATTCCGGTTTCCTAGACAATGTCTGTACCGATATCGTAAGTCTGCCTCTCGTACATCATGATTGAGCTAATGACAAGATGCACTACGAGTCCAAGAAGCTCGCCTACTACCACGGAAACTTGTCCAAGTTTGTCGAGCGAGTCCCTTCCGCTAGGTCATACTACGAGCTTTCCGCCACTTCGATCAAATTCTCTTTCCCACCTCCAGGATCCTTGATGGGTGTTCGATCAAACACTCGAGCCATCATGAAGTTGAACGGCGTCACATTCACTTATCCTGGTGCTGCCCGACCTTCGCTCAAGGGCGTTTCTGCCTCCCTATCGCTCTCGTCTCGAGTCGGTATTGTCGGACCTAACGGTGCTGGTAAATCCACCCTAGTCAAGCTCTTGACTGGTGAACAAGTTCCACAAGAGGGTAGTGTCAGCAAGCATCCTGCTCTTCGAGTTGGTTATGTTGCTCAACACGCTTTCCACCATATCAATCAGCACTTGACAAAGACTGCTGTTCAGTACATGTAAGTCCAGCCTTCCATTCATCAGAATAGAGCTGATGTTAGTCAATGGCGATACCAGGATGGTCACGATCGAGAGATGATGGAGAAGGCTACCCGTGTCCTCTCTGATGAAGACAGGGCAATGATGGACCAAGCTATCGAAGGAAAGAACGGAGAACTACGAAAGATTGAACATATCCTCGGTCGATCCAAGCTAAAGAAGTCTTTCCAATACGAAGTTAAATTCAAGGGAATGGACAACAAGCACAACGCATGGTTACCCCGAGAACTACTTATCGAAGCTGGATTCACCAAACTTCTCGGTCGATTCGATGATATGGAGTCTTCAAGAGAAGGAGCCGGTATGCGAGACACATCCGCCAATGCTGTTCGAGAAGTCCTCGAGGCTGTCGGTCTTGACGGAGATATCGCTCAATACAACGAAATGCAAGGTCTTTCAGGTGGTCAAAAAGTCAAAGTCGTCATTGCCGCCGCCATGTTCAACAGACCTCAATGTCTATTCCTCGATGAGCCTACCAATTTCTTGGATCGAGAAGCTCTCGGTGGTCTCGCCGTCGCCATCAAAGAATGGGGAGGTGCAGTCTGTATCATTTCCCATTCTCAGGAATTCGTTTCCGCTCTATGTCCCGAAATCTGGCATGTCGACAATGGAGAACTCACCCACCGAGGTAAAGTCGCCATTATCGAAGACGCATTTGATGATCCATCCCGAATCAACTCTCGAACAACTTCTAAAGCCGGTACACCCCGAGGTGGAGTTTCCAAAAACGGTACACCTGCTGGAAGTAACGCTCCTTCTACTGCCGCTTCTTCAGCAGCAAACAGTGGCGATGAAGCCATCAACGAAGATTTGGCCAAACTCGGTATTGGAAAGCCAAAGAAGAAGAAGAAGATGACTAGGAACGAGATGAAAGCTCAGGAGGATAGGCGTAAATTGAGGAAACTCAATTGGTTGACTTATGGTGGTGTTCGTGAACCCGATACCGATGACGAGTAATTGCTTTTGTTTGTTTAGTTTCGGGTTCGGTCAGTGTCTGGAGGAGTGGTTGGTGTAACTAGTTTCGCTACTGTAAGAGTACTCTACAACAGCTACTTTACGACATACATATAGATGGGTTATCAGGTTTCCGTTTCTCATTCTGTTTAATACATGCATCATGGTGTACTCTACTCAATGGCGGGTGTCTCTGGGCGAGTGTTCGAGTCGAGCGGGCGTCGAGGCCGTGCGGTATGGGTGCACTCGTGCTGAGCGCGACAGTTCCAGAGACATGACTCAATAAGGGCCAGTAGTGAGAGGTGAAGGTCCCTGGCCATTCGTATATAGCTAGCTGGGTCTCGTACATTTGTAGAAGGCAATTGTTCCTGCTTGTCCCCCGCATACCGAACCATATTACGCATTCGCGCAATCCCACTCAACGAGTTCCCGTAAGGTGAGAGCGTTCCTTGCCATCGAGTTTCCAGCTAGCTGAGTCTCGTCCTTCTGCATGAAACAGGTGGTCCTCATCGACCCCACAGCTGGACTTCATGAATCAATTCTACTCAGGAAGTGTCAGTAATATGTGAGCTTCCTTTCCTGTCGTATCCAGCTAGCGGTACTCTCGATCCCCCGGCAGAGATCAAGTGCTGGTCCTCCTCTCTCGCTCCCCGGGCCGAAGCTGAGTCCTCATCTCGATTTGTCCACAGCAGATACAATGCATTTTGATGATCGTCCGACCGTCCATGTCTACGTCCAATCCAATCCACTAGCCGAATGTAGTATACCTTTCCTAGATCCCTCGTGTCCGTCCATAAGCAATCATGCTCCACCGCTAAATGGTCAGCATAGCATTCAACCAAGATGACAGAGGCCAGTAGCTTACACAAGGATGTTGTTACTATTATAATCAGCTCAGTTTCTATTCGAACATAGAGGAGGGAAGCTTACATTGGAATATGGATTAACTTGACAATGTAACCGATGAAACCCATGACCAAGAATCCAACAGCGATAGCTCGACATAGCTGTAGGTATTCTACAATGTCAGTCATCATGTCCCCTTTCCTTCGCCCTTCACCGAGCTCATTG
>Ga0265780_10000902_pt1 | contig 43844 bp, 22 predicted proteins | sample P1T30metagenome_FD_192432 | JGI IMG/M metagenome (GOLD analysis project Ga0265780, IMG submission 192432) | Plant litter microbial communities from East Loma Ridge, Irvine, California - P1 T30 | ecosystem: Environmental > Terrestrial > Plant litter > Unclassified | place: USA: California...
CCGGACTACTAAATCCAAACGATATGGCAGAAAGCACTGCAGGGCTGGCAGGTAAAATAAATCTTAGCCCATCTTCGGCCCAGTCAGATGGCGGCGTAAGATCGCTCTTTGGAATAACCAAAGGCTGATCTGCTGCTATAGTTAACTCATCCTGCAGGTTCTGCACGCTTACAGTAATAGTCTGCGAGTCCTCGATCGTTCCATTACTTGCTTTAACAATAACACTATAAGTATTTGACTGCGCTACACTGGCAGGCTGCTCAAAGTTAGGAGCAGATTTAAACTTAAGCTCTCCGCTGGTAGAAATCTCAAACAGATCCTTATCTAAGCCCTCAAGTGTAAAGGTTATTCCATTAGTTTCGTTTACAGTGACGGTAGCCACCGTAGTCTGGTTTTCAGGTACCGGGACGATTGCATCCTGACCGCCGTTGTATGTAATGGCAAACTCTTCCGAAACAGCCGTCACCGCAGCAGACTTGGCAAAAGCCATCCCACTGTTAGTATATACCATATAAAGCTTATCTCCGCTCAACGTCACGCTTGAATTCGTCGGACCAACAACGGTAGAGCCTGTAAATTCCCAGTTAGAGTCGATATACTTCCTGTAAACGGCGTTACCTCCTCTCACTGTGTAAAACAGATGGGGGGTATTATCTCCGTCGAAGGCCAGATCTATTTTGCTGACCTTATCATCGGTAAATCCGGCATCGCCAAAGTTTACCCATGTATTTCCATCCAACGTTACAACAGAGGCTTTGCCATCGTGACTTTCATCGGAGTAAGCCACATACAGCTTATTATTTAAATCCGTCTTGACAGACAGATTGTTGGTATTTAAGATAGGGCTTTGAAGAACTTCAAACTGGCCGTTATTTACTACATGAACATATGTCTTTTTAGATTCATCATCCTCGTTTTCGTATGTTACAGCGACAAACACCTTGTTCGTAGCTGCGTCTACGTGCATGGCTATTTCATCCAGTTCATCATATGTTGTAGATCCGTCTGTAAGAACATATGGACTAACCCACTCCACACCGTTGAATTTGGTATATACAGGCTTTCCATCATCGTTTGAATATACCATGTGGATATTCCCGCTGTTATCTGACTGAATAGAAATATCATTAGCAGATCCGACGTACTGGGACGGAATGGCACCCGCACTATACTCGGTTGTTATAATACTCTGCGTAGGTCGGTCATAATACGCATAAACCGGATTCTTGGTAACCTTGTTAACAGTGATACATAAGCTATTACTTTCTTCGTCGCCTATATCGTTCCTGAGAATTTGCCAGCTATTCCCGTTGAATTTACTAAGGCTGATTTTACGCCCGTTTAATACATCGGCATATAAAGCATAAAGATTGCCGTCATTGTCGGCAGATGAAACAAGATTATCTACAAAAGAGTCGGCAAAACCGATGTTTCCTAAGGAAGACCACTGGCCTGATCCTTCATTCAGCGATTGGATAACATTAGGCATATAAAAACCATTCTGCCCGCTGGTTACCTCTGCATTTAATACGGCATAAAGTTTGCTGCCTGCCCTGTATAACTTATGAAAACGGGACAATCCTGAAACCGGGCTTGATTGGCCGGAACTCCAACCGGTACCGTTGGAACTTCTGTAAACAGTTTTATTATTTGCCCTGTCAACATAAGTCGCCTTGAAGGTTCCATCATCTTCCATCAGGATACTGTATTCAATGGCAGAACTTTCCGTTTCTTCCAGGTATACTCCGGTGATAGTACTAACTTCCTTCCAATTGCTGGCATTGTCAAGAGCTCTGATATGAATAGCATGATTTACTTCGTCAAAAAACGCTACAGCAAATTTCTGTTTATCAGGGCTCATCAGCAGTTTCGCTGATAGAACTGCCGAATCTATGATAGCATTGTTTCCTACCTGAGTAACACTGGCGGGAGCAGCAAGGCTGGTTTTCATCAGCTTAGGCTTACGATTCCCATTCTGCAGTAAAAGAGTGTATGCAAAGCGGTCCGAACTAATGACTGTCGAAGCGCCGTCAAACTCTACCTGCTGTGCATTAAATGTGGATCCACCTAATGTTTCCCACGCAGATGTAGTAGAGTTGAATTTTTTTATCTGCAGACTATTCTGTCCGATAGTAGAGTTGTAGGTAACGTACTGAATAACGGGATTCCCATCTAAGGGATCAAATACCATTGAAAAATTTTCAAAGTCTGCATATCCTGTTACAGCACTTCCAGGCAAAAGAAGCCAGTCGCCGCCATCGTACTTTTTTACCCTTAAGGCATTGTTTTCATCTGCATACGCGACGTAACGTGTACCTGAACTGTTAAGACCAATAACGGGCCTGACTGAACCGCCAGTGGCTCCTACCAGCCCGTTGTCTGAACCATATTCAGTCCAGGCCTGCTCACTGGTGCGGTAGATCTTTACCCTTACTACAGGATCTGATCCGCTGAAATCATTATATACTGCATATAATGAAGATCCTGAACTATTGGACGCAAACGATGTTACCTGTGATTCAAGATTAAAAGGAAGTGCATAGCGGTCATCGGCTCCTGCGGGAGCCAACGTATAAGCTGGCTCGAAAAACCGCCTCTGCAATGCGCTTTGCTGCGAGCGTGTTTCTACTGTCTTAGCTACACCCAAAAGACTTTTACTGTTTGCTGCAGACACTGCACTTTTCTTCATGATGTCCGAAAGTGAAAGTGCCGTGCCGAAAAGCGGCTTTACAGCTTGTGCGGTAACTGCGGTACCCAGGGTAATCAGGGTTGCCTGAAAAATCGCTTTGTGAAGTTGTTTTCGTTTAGTAATCTTCATTGCATTTTATAGGATAAATATTTCTTATGATTTCTTGTGAGTATTATTATTGAAAAGCTGTGCAGTATTCATTCACAGCTCCCCCATTCACGGGAAAGCTTTACACCTTGTTCACCTAACTGAACCTGCTGAAGCGGAATCTTAATTTGTCTGTACTCAGTTATGAGTTTCTAAATCAGAATTATGGAGCTTTTCAAAGCCATCGAGATCTGGCAATGATTTTACCTGGCAGAGCGGAGCGTCAGAAAAGACAGGCACAGTAGACGCACATCCAAATTTGTTTTTTGTAAATGTTTCAATTTTCATAAACATATAGATAATGTCCCCAAATACGGATTTGGCTCATTTAGGTTACATTCAATTTGAAGGAATCGCTAATGTGTAGAATATGTGCTGAGGCCAGCACTAACACATTCTGCAACTATCCACTTTCAACAGATTGAAAATGTGAATCTTACGCAAGATTCAGAAATCAAAACACTCAAAAAGAAGAAAAAATATTTTTTTCCGGCAAATGAAGCCGGATTCAGGCAGGCAACTTGAATAATCTGCCGCAGCAAACCTCCGGCAGATTTTAAGATGCTGTTATAACTTTCTTTTTATCACTTCAATATCCGGCTTAGGCGGCGTCTTCATACCCTCTCCTACAAAAAAACTGGTATGAGGCGGCTGATTATAAGCTACGTTCTGCCAGGCAATGCTTAACCTGTATTGTGGATCGTGCATAAACGTATAAAACCTGTTCCTGGCAGGAATGGTAGTGCTGAAAATACGGAGTTCTTTGCCGTCCGCGCTGCGCAGAATCAGCTCTTCCCGCCAGTCGCCTAAAATATCAGCACTAAGTACCGGATTACTCTTTGTTCCGTTATTGCTTAAACAACCAAACTGCCGGCCGTCAAATAAAACATCCGCTTTTTGCCCTGAATAATCCCACTTGCTGATCACTGTTCCGTTAAGCAATTCGCTAAGCATATCGTCATCCCAAAAGATCCCGAAATTGACCGGAGGCGTTCTGTCTGCTATCTTATTCCCTTTAACATCAAACATACCTTCAATACCGGCACCGGCCACCCAGGATTCAAACCCCCTATATCTTGGATCTACATCCAGGGATAAGCCCCTGCCCGGACCTTCGCCATCCTCTCCTGCCTTAACAGATGGTTTTTTCCAGATTGCTTCACCGCTGCGGGCATCTCTGAAGCTTGCTCCTGCATCACCGAAACGTTCCTGAATATCGAATACTTCCAACCCGGGTCTGGATGGATCGAGATCTGAGACGTGCAGCGCATCGCCATGGCCTATACCAGTACTGTATAAACCTTTGCCATCATCATCCAGGGTCATTGAGCCGTAAACAATTTCGTCCCTGCCATCTCCGTCTACATCTGCAATGCTAAGGTTATGATTGCCTTGTCCGCGATACGGCCTGTTCGCCGGACTGGCGTCACTGTCAAACAGCCAGCGCAGTTTCAGTTTATGATCCTGCAGGTCCCATGCGGTTACCACTGTCCTGGTATAATATCCCCGGCACATAATCAGGCTGGGATGTTTTCCGTCTAGGTAAGCTACGGCAGCAAGGAAACGATCCATTCGGTTGCCGTAACCATCACCCCAGATCTCTTTTAGCTCATCGACACTGGGTTCCAGCTTTTCGGGATGCCTGGCCGGCAGATAGTTGGTAGTATTTATAGCAGCTCCGGTTAAACCGTTGAATACGGTGAGATACTCCGGGCCGGCGAGAATGTATCCTCTCTGATTTCTCCAGTCTTTGGTAGAGTCGCCGATCACTTTGCCGGTACCGTCTATACTGCCGTCTGCAGTTTTACAGGCCACTTCAGCTTTTCCATCGCCGTCCAGATCGTATACCATGAACTGAGTATAATGTGCGCCTTCACGGATATTCTTTCCAAGGTTTATTCGCCATAACATAGTACCATCGAGCTTATAGGCTTCCAGCACCGGCTCAGTGGTAATTCCTCCCTGCGAGTTATCCCGTCCGCGCCCTACCTGGTGTAATATAATTTCATATTCTCCATCGCCGTCAAGATCGCCTACAGAAGCATCATTTGGCGAATATCCGGGTAAGGTTTGCAGTGGTACGGAAAGATAAGGCCGGGCGGGAGTTTTTGCAGCGAGCTTAAACGGCAGGCTGGCCTCTTTTTCTTTACCTTGCAGAACAGGGACTACGTAATATGAGCAATCCTTGCTTGTATCTGCCCGGTGGTCCAGAAAATCAGTAGTTTTAATAACAGGAGAAGTATTCAGCTTCAGCGGCTTTTTGCCCTGATCTGAACGGTAAATGTTAAAACTTATATTGTCGGGATCTGTACCAAGAAGCCTCCAGCTGACATAAAAATCGCCCTTCCCCTTATTGATTGCGATCACTCCTCTGCCAAGGTCTTCCATTTTTCTCTGAGCATAAACGGCGGGAATACTTAAAAGACATAGAATTGAAATGAAGCAGACCTTTACAGCATTTTCTGCCCGGATCAACCCTGCTGATACATAGTTCATATTGGTTTATTTTAGTTTGTAACGATATTTTTTCATAACAGGGTGGCTGTCCGCATCTTTTACGGATATAAAACTCTATCAAAGAGAGCAGGTGCCTGCCACTGTTCTATGCATAAAACTGCCGTATTTATAAAAAAATGGTATCTAAGTGTAATTGGTTGCGGAAAAAGACGCAATTAAGCCCTTTGCCTTCTCTAGTTTAAGCAGATTAACATGAATGTGCAACCTGCCGTGTCCTGTATTGCTTTGCGAGTAGGAGCTTTAACGGTGCCTTCAATTTCAGTATCCGGCTATCGGTCTGTCCTCCTGTCCGAATTCAGTTCACAGCACTTTTTCTCATTACACTTTCAGATGGGTGCCAAATCTTCGGAAAAAAACATGCCTGTTTTGAAAATATAAAGGAAAAATTAATAATTTTTTATCTATAGCAGGAATTGGTATAAATAAAGATGGCAGGACGTAGCAGGAATAGACAAATCCGCAAAACCAGGGAGTCTCAGCAATGCTAATATCGTATAAAACTATGAGAAAATGCTATATAAAAAAGGCGTTACAACAGCATAGATTTGATTATAACAATTATAACCAATAATAACATTAAAGAATTATAACCGCCTGATCGTTTGTGGTCAGGATTCTGATATACAGAATTTTTTAATAAACCACCAATATTTAATCATTAATTATGGCTTTAAAACTTTACTCATCCACCTGATCAGACAGGACTGCTAAAACCTTTATTTAACTAACCATTCCTGAAAACCGCTTTGACTTGCGGGTAAGGGGGTCTTATCTATTAAACGTAATAACTAACAAAAATTATGAACGTATTTTTACAAACGCAGCAGTATCTGAGGTGGAAGGCAAAGGTTGCCTGTGCTCCGCTCATGGCTGCTTTACTGCTTTCTGCGACTGCGTATGCCGCACCGGAAAAACCTGTGAACAAATCTTCAGCAACGCAGGGAACGGCACGCCAAAATGTAACGGGAACAGTTAAGGATGCCAAAGGCGAACCGTTACCCGGAGTAAGTGTAAGGATAAAAGGTTCCAATACCGGTACAAGCACGGATGCCCAGGGTGTTTACCGTATAAATGCTCCGGAAGGCAATACAATACTGGTGTTCACTTTTGTTGGCTTTAAAACCAGAGAAATCAACATTGGCTCGCAAACAACGGTAGATGTGGTTATGCAGGAGGATATAACCAGCCTGGAAGATGTTGTAGTAAACGTGGGATATGCTACCAAAAGGAGATCAGAAATTTTAGGTGCCGTTGCTACTGTTAAGGCCTCCGAGCTTGAAGATATTCCGGCCCCTAATATTGCAGCCACACTAAGGAACAGGATTGCAGGGGTTGGAGTAAGTTCAACATCCGGCAGACCGGGTGCATCCATATCATTAAATATCCGAAATTCAAGATCGACCAGTTATGGACAGACAGAACCATTATATGTAATAGATGGTATTATCGCTACCAAGGAACAATTCGATGCCTTGGATCCGGCACTGGTAGAAGACCTCTCTATCTTAAAGGATGCAACGGCCGCTATTTATGGAGCAGCAGGTGCGAAAGGTGTTGTACTTATAACAACAAAGCGGGGAAAAGCAGGCAAGACAACCTTAAGTTATAATGGTTATGTAGGCGTTTCTGATGCTGCCCGGGAACCTAATACCTTATCTGCGTACGAACATGCTTTATTATTAAATCAGACTTACGATGTAAAACAGAATGTAGCTTCTACAGAATACTTTTCTGATGCAGATCTGGAATTATTAAAAAACAACCGCATTCCAAGCTGGTATGACAAGTTCTGGCAGGCTGCGCTCACTCAAAGGCATAACTTAAGTATCAGCGGAGGAAGTGACAAAATAACTTTTTTTGCAGGCGGTAATTTCCAGAATGAAAATGCCAACTATGCCGGTATGTCGCAAAATCGGTATGGCTTCCGCAGTGGTTTGACGGCAACAATTCTGACCGGTTTGAAAGCCGATGTTAATTTTAGTGTTAATAACAACGCCCAGAACAGTAAAAATGGGTTAAGTGAAACTGATCAGAACTTTTATCAGACTTTGGTTAAGACGCCGAAGTGGACACCTTTAGAGATCAATGGCAACCCTATAACCTTAGGTGCAGGTAATGTAAGAAATCCTCTGGCTCTGTTAAATTCAGGCTATTACGAAAAGCAAAACAACACCAATTACCAGGTGAACGCTGCCCTCAATTATTCTCCAAGTTTTCTTAACGGCTTAACTGCCCGTATGCAATTTGCACAGACCGGTTCAAATGGCAAAGGCAGAGTATATGCTCCACCATATAAATTGTATAATTATGCCAGAACAGGTAATAACAATCTGCTTTATGCAGATATTCCGGATCCGGTAACTCCGGTTGTTGACGGATTGAGCATGGCCAATTCCCGATACACCAGAAGTTATAGCAGGGGCTCAAGTTACCAGGCGATCTTTACCTTAAATTATGCTAAAACTATAGGAAAGCATAACATGAGCATGCTTTTAGGAGGAGACAGAGCCAAAGGCAGCGATGAATCTTCAAGATTCTATTATAGCTCACAACAGGTAGCTAATATCGACGAATACTGGGCCTTTGATCAAAATACATTCACCCAGCAGGGAATATCAGATGGCGAGAGTATAAAACAATCGTGGCTGAGCCGCGTAAGTTATGATTTTAACAAGCGATATTTTTTTGACGCTATTGCCCGTTACGATGCTTCGACCAAGTTTGCTGCAGATCAGGTTTGGGGACTTTCTTATAATGTTGGTCTGGGCTGGAACATCAGTGAAGAGAACTTCTTCAAAGACAACGTTTCTTTTATTAACAGCCTGAGGTTAAAAGCTAATTTCGGTGTTTCGGGTGATGACCGCGTTGGAGGAAACAGCAGGTTATGGCAGGAGAACTATAAGGTCGACCTCGTAAATACAGGATATCTTTATGGAGACAATATGGTAGGCTCATTGAACCCAACCCAGTATCCAAACCCCGATATTACCTGGGAGAAAGCCAGAATATGGAACGTTGGTATAGAGTCGAGCATGTTCAACAACAGACTGGATTTTAATCTCCAGGCTTTTCATCGTGTAACTTATGATGCTTTTGACGCATATAATACGAATAGCATTCCACAATATGCGGGTCTGGTCCCTCCTGCAATAAATTATGCTGAGTTTATTGCTGATGGAATGGAGTTTACCATTGGATACCGCGGTAATCTGGCGCGCGACCTTAAGTTCAATACCAGTGTGAATTTTGGTATCTCATCAGGATATCAAAGTAAAGGAATGGTAAATCCTTTCCAGTTATTTGAAAACAGTCCGGAAGACTGGCAGTATTTTGTTGGTACAGATGCGCGTAAATTTAACAGCAGTAACTTTGGTTTAATAGCAAAAGGTATGCTTAAAACGCAGGAAGATGTCGATGCACTTCTGGCTCAGAATCCCAACTATACCATATTTACACAGATCCCTCAAAGAGGCTGGTTATATTATGAGGATTCAAATGGCGATGGCAAGATCAATGAAAGAGATTATGTACCTATGTACAACCACCCTAATCCATTTTCTACAGGCCTTTCCCTGGGCTTAAGTTATAAAGCGTTGGCTTTAAACACTAACATTGCTGGAAATTTTGGTGGCAAGGTATTTTACGATTCTCAAGCGATGAAAGCACCGTCTAAAACGGAGAATGTTGATTCATTCTGGAAAGATCACTGGACACCTGAGAATCCGGATGGCCTGTTCCCCAGACAGGATGATCCAAGTTTAGGTAAAAAATCGACATTCTGGGCCGTTGACGGAACGATGGTGCGCATCAATAACATGACACTAAGCTATTCCTTACCAATGAAATATTTGAATAAGGCTGGTTTTTCGAGTGTCAGAATTCTGGCAACCGGAAATAACTTATGGACAATTGTCAATCCTTTAAAGTACAAAGATCCTTATACGAGTAGTATTCTGGACTATCCTACCTTAAGGACGATATCTGTCGGGTTAAATGTTGGCTTATAAATTTACAGAAATGAGAACTAATCATATTAATAGTATTCGATATAAACTGGCTGTACCTGCTTTGATCACAGCTCTTGTATTAACATTATTTTCGTCGGGATGTAAAAGGGAAGATTTTATTCTGCCTGACCATAACGCCATGGACGAACGTATCTGGGAGCAGGACGGCTCAATCCAGCTATTTCTAAATGGCGCCTACAGCGTTATCATGCCGGATTATCCTTACGAAGGAACAGGTAGTTATACTCCCTGGTTCTTCTGGGCAAGTGATGAAAATATTCTTGGGGCAACAGGTGATAATATTATGAAGAAAGCCCTTGGTATAGGGCAAACCATGGTATCTAACGACATGCGCTATATTTCAACAAAAATTCAGGGCACGAAAGGAGATAATAAGTATTTTGATATTGCCAGGTGTAACCTGATCATAGCCAATGTACCTAGCAGTCCGATCTCTGAACTAAGCAAGCGTAGTTTCCTGGGTCAGGCTTATGCGCTGAGAGCTATGGTTTATTTTAATCTGACTATTACCTACGGTGGTGTTCCATTGGTATTGGATCCAGTTGATCCAAATGATTTAAATCTGGGTGGCAGAGCCAGCGCCAGAGAATGTTTTACTCAGATCATCAAGGACCTTGATTCCGCAATTGTGAAACTGGAGGGCGTTCCCTATAGTGAAGGTACTGACCGCGGAAAATGGACAAAGTTTGCTGCTGCGGCATATAAGGCGAAAGTTCTTCTTTACTGGGCCAGCCCTCAGTTTAATCCGCAGAATGACCCCTTGCATCCTTATGATGCAAACCGCTGGAATATCGCCCTGCAGGCAAATAAAGAGGCTTATGATCTATGCGTTGCAGCCGGAAAGAATTTAAGTTTGCCTTATGCAGACATCTTTCTGAAAGAGGGAAGTGCTAATCCTGAAGCAATTATTGTACGATCTTATTCCAAGAGCCTGGATAAACGATATCAGAATGTAGAGTCAAGATCAAGGCCTGCCGGAGCTACAACAGGGGGGAGTCCTTCCGACGGGTATGTTCCTACTACACAAATGCTTAACGCTTATTTAATGAATGACGGCACCCCTATTAGGACAGGTAATGTTCAGAATCCCTTGTACGACGATGTGCTTTTCTGGAAAAACAGAGACCCACGGTTTACAGCTACGATCGCTTATAACGGAAGTGAATGGAAGCTGAACGGCAAGCTGGGAACCAGGCAATGGACTTATTCAAAAGAAGTTGAAGGAAGCACAAAACCTTTTTACTGTAAACGTTTCTCAGATGTAACACTGCCTGCCGGATCAGTAGGTATAGCCAATGATAAAGGTGGCAACGGATTAGACTGGATAGAGCTGCGTTTTGCTGAGGTCGTTTTGAATTATGCCGAATGTTTAAATGAAACAGGAAATATTGCCGAAGCCAAAAATTTAGTGAAACAGATCCGTGTAAGAGCAGGAATTCTTCCCGGAACACTGAACTATGGCCTGGATCTGGCTCAGTCGAAAGATGAAATGCGCGAACTGATTTTAAATGAGCGTATGATTGAATTTGCCTTTGAAGGTAAAAGAGGCCACGACCTTAGAAGATTGCGGAGAATGCACCTTTTATCGGGCCAGTATCTTACTACGCCCGTTGTCGAACTAAATGAAGCATCCACTTCAACAGTCAAAAAGGCCAAACTGGAAGCTATAAATCCTGCAAACGGCCTGCGGAACAGGGATACACTAAATATGAATAGCAGAAGCACTTACCTGTTCTATTTTAAACCCCAGGCTGCAATATTAGGAAATGCCACAAATCCAATCGCTGTACCGGAAACTTATTACTTCTATGCGTTTGCTAATGGATTTTTGCAGTCATCTCCGTTCCTTGAACAAACTATCGGATGGGATAACGGAACATTTGATCCGTTAAAGTAAGCACTTTAAAAAACTAAGAAAGATGAAAGTAATCAAATCAATTATATTTTTTGCGGCATTCGGAGCACTGTTCTTTTCTGCCTGTAAGAAGGAGGGGGAGAATATCTTTAATATGTTTACAGACGTAGAGGTTACCCTTCATGATACAAACCCGTTAAGTATTACGGGCTATAAACAAGTGAATGATGGAGATAGTGTATACATCGATTACACCATTACCTCGAAAAGCCAGGACATGTATGCAGCCTGTTTATTGGAAGTAGGTACATCATCCCCTACTAAAACGATCCTGAATGATTCTCAAAGAAGAAGTTATTCGGGAGTAATAAAAATGAAGGCAACGAAGGCCGGCAAAACTAGTTATAGAATTTATCCTTTAGATAAAGTAGGCGTATATTTAGGAGACGGCGGAAAAACGGTTACCATAGATGTTCTTCCTAACATAAGTTATTATAATGAGAGGTTTGTAAGACTGCCAGACTCTGTAACCAAAGAAGGGCAGTGTTATGTATCATTATCGACAGGAGAACTATTTAGTTACAACCAAGTTATGGCCAATCCTCAGCTCTCTGGGAAAATCGATTTTGGAATCTACCGGAAATTTACCCCTGAAGTAAAGAATGCCCAGGGGCAGATTACCTCTGCGGCCAATTACCGGTTTTACCTGTATTCATTAAGCCAGAACCCATTGCCCTTCACACATTTTGATATCAGCACATGGACAAAAAGAGCAACGGTTTTTGGCGCCAGGCTTACCACAGGATCTACGGAGTTTCCTAAATACACTTCAGGTTCGACAATTGAAGCTGTAGCTTCGAAGGCTACTATAAATCAGCTGGGACCTATTGAGATTGCGTTAATCTTACCTAACGGAGGCACTACTCCCGCCCCTGCTTCAAATAGCATGGTGTATTTTAAAACTCCGGAAGGAAAGTATGGTGTACTTTACCTAAGCAGTATAGGATCGAATTATAAAACAGGACAGTATCTTGTTTTTCAGATGAAGAGTCAAAAATAGACTATTGTAACTTGATAAAAAGGCCTGATAATGAAGTGCCCCCAGAAAGTTAGACACTTATTGGGGGCCTTTTTTGCTTACTGTTAAATTCTGCAATGCCAATGCAGAGAGTTAAGCAATAAACTTAATAGCAGCCTAAAATGTAGTCCTCGGGCAGACATGTACCTGATGTCTTATTACAGCAGCCCGGAAAAGTTATCACTGAGTCCATCCCTGGCGCTCCATTAAGTTCATGTTAGTCCACAGTAACTGCAGCATGCTACCGGGCTGAGTCCAGGTATTTCCAGAAAAAAGGTGGACTCACCCTGCTAACACTGTTGATATACCCTGGACCCACATGAAGCAGAGGCAGACTTAACTCATCGCCTTTCTTAAATCTTTTTGAACCAGGGTCAGGCCGCGACCGGGCTTCTGTATCAGCAACGCTTATACGGAGGAACTTCGCATGAAACTTCATGACACATCTCCCCATTCAAAATATGATATACTTCATAAATGATGAGCATCAATTTTTAATAACCTGACGGTATCTAATTTCGCCCACCATAAACAGTTCTTGTTATGATACCCAAAAACAAATGGCTAATGGCATTAGCCGGAATGACACTTCAGCTCTCCATAGGTTCCATATACGCCTATAGCGTATGGATTAAACCGATCGAACTCCTAAACGGCTGGGATGCCCACCAGCTTAAACTCGCTTTTAGCCTGGCTATATGTTTCTTAGGGCTCACCGCAGCTTTTATGGGCAAATTCGTACAAAAGATCGGTCCGGTTAAAGCCGGCCTGCTGGGTGCATTATTCTTCGGAGCGGGGCTTGCCGGTGCAGGTCTTGCCAATTCTCTGGGCTCGCTGCCTATGTTTTACCTGTTCTACGGACTGGTAAGCGGCATTGGCCTCGGGTTCGGTTATATTACTCCCGTTTCTATTGTAGTTAAGTGGTTCCCTGATAAACCCGGACTGGGCTCCGGACTGGTCATCATGTCGTTCGCCGCAGGGTCTATTATCGCATCACAGATCATTTCGCCCTTAACAAGCAGTTTTGGTGTAGCCAATACCTTTTATATACTTGCGATATGTTATGCCTGCCTTATGGCACTGGCTTCTTTATACCTCTCGGCTCCTGAAACAGTATCTGCTGTAAAAGATTATCATGATGCCGGCGGACATGTTCCTGTGAAAGAGCTTTTGAACGACTCCCGTTTTTATGCATTATGGCTGATGCTTTTTTTTAATACCACCTGTGGTATAGCACTGATTGCCGTGGCCGCACCGATGGCAAGAGATGTTATCCATATCAGTGAATCGGCAGCCATCGTATTTGTTGGTGTAATCGGGCTTTTTAACGGACTTGGGCGGCTTGTATGGTCAAGCGTTTCAGATAAGCTGGGCAGATGGAACACTTTTATGTGTTTTTTTGTTATCAATGCGGCTTGTTTCCTTATATTGACACAAACTACAAGTCCCGTTCTTTTCCAGGTTCTCGTTTTTATCATCATTGCCGGTTATGGCGGAGCGTTCTCTACTATGCCTGCTTTTATTAAGGACATCTATGGGGATGAAAAGCTCGGACCGGTTTTCGGATATGTTCTGATTGCCTGGTCGGCAGCAGCATTTGCAGGCCCCTGGCTTATTTCGCTGAGCAATGATTACAGCATAATTTTTTACCTTTTTGCCGGTATTCTTGCTTTAACTGCAGTGCTGGGACTGGCTTTAAAAAGCCGGCTTAAACCAAATAATCTCGCCTCTTAAGAACGCCTGATTAAAGAAATTATAAAAGCATTAATTTAAAGACCCAAATCAGAATTATTTTAAATTTTTACCAATAAAAAGGTTTGAATATTGATTTTTCAGCAAAAAAATGAACACTTCAGAATTAAATCAACAATCACTATTATATGTGACACGTATCACATTTATCAGCTGAAATGAGCCTTAACTTTGGTTCATTATCTAAGAAATAATATAAATACAATTAGTATGAAAACAGATGTCACAGCTATTCCATTTGAACCCGGAGAGTGGAATACAACAATCAACGTTTATGATTTCGTTGTAAAGAACATTAAACCGTATACAGGCGATGCTTCTTTTTTATCCGGCCCTTCCGCAAGGACCACCAGGGTATGGGATACAACTAAGGAAGTATTATTGCAGGAAAGAGCAAACAACGGATGTCTGGCCATTGATACTGAAACAATCTCTACTATGACCGCTTTCAAGGCCGGTTATATAAAGAAAGAAGACGAAGTAATTGTAGGACTTCAAACAGATCAGCTGCTAAAAAGAGCAATGAAACCTTTCGGCGGTATTAAACTTGTTGAGTCTGCTGTTAAAGAGCGGGGATTAAAGGTTTCAGATCGTGTCTTAGACGTTTTCAATTATGCAAGAAACCACAATGAAGGTGTATTCAATGCATACGATCCGGAAATACGCGCATTCAGGTCAAAACATGTTCTGACAGGTTTACCTGATAATTACGCACGTGGCCGTATAATCGGCGACTTCCGCCGTTTGGCACTTTATGGTGCTGATCAGCTTATCAAATTCAAAAAAGCCGACCTTGGCAAAGTTGCCGGCGCAATGACAGAACATAAAGTTCGTCTGCGCGAAGAGATCAATACCCAGATCAGCGCACTGAAAGATATGATCACCATGGCTGCTGAATATGGATTCGATATCAGCCGTCCGGCTGCCAATGCAACAGAAGCTGTACAATGGGTGTACTTCGCATATCTTGCTGCTGTTAAAGAACAGGACGGTGCAGCGATGTCTTTAGGTAACGTTTCTTCTTTCCTCGATGTATTTGTTGAAAGGGATATCAAAAGCGGACTTCTTGACGAAGAAGGTGCACAGGAACTGATCGACCAGTTTGTAATGAAACTGCGTCTGGTTCGTCACTTACGTCCGGGATCTTATGATGAAATCTTTGGCGGCGATCCTACCTGGGTAACTGAATCTATCGGCGGTATTCTCCATGACGGAAGAACCAAGGTAACCAAAACATCATTCCGTTTCCTTCAGACCCTTTATAATTTAGGCGCTTCTCCTGAACCAAATCTTACTGTACTTTGGTCTGAGCAACTTCCTGAAGGCTTCAAAAAATTCTGTGCACAGGTATCTATCGATACTTCTTCTATACAATACGAAAACGACGACCTGATGCGCGGAACACGCGGGTCTGACGATTATGGTATCGCCTGCTGCGTTTCTTACCAGGAGATCGGTAAATCTATCCAGCACTTCGGTGCAAGGGCAAACCTCCCTAAAGCATTGCTTATTGCATTAAATGCCGGTAAAGAAGAGCATGACGGTGTGGAAGTGATCAAAAATATCCCTCAGATCCCTGACGGTGTACTTGACTATGATATCGTTTTAGACGTATTCAAACGCACAGTGAGCGAACTTGCACGTGTATATGCCAAAGCGATGTTCATCATCCACTACATGCACGATAAATATTACTATGAAAGAGCTCAGATGGCACTGGTTGACTCTGACCCTCATATTGATATCGCTTACGGAGCTGCTGGTATCTCTATCATTGCCGACTCTTTGTCTGCCATTAAATATGCTAAGGTAACCCCGGTTCGCGACGAAAAAGGCCTGACCGTTGATTTCAAGATCGAAGGCGACTTCCCTAAATATGGCAATGATGACGACAGGGTTGACGGCATTGCACAGGAGGTAACCAAATTCTTTATAGCTGAACTTCGTAAACACGAAACCTACAAGAATTCAACTCCTACCCTTTCCTTGCTTACCATTACATCTAATGTAATGTACGGAAGCAATACAGGGTCAACGCCCGACGGACGTAAAGCCGGTGAGGCTTTTGCTCCGGGAGCAAATCCGATGCACGGACGTGATTCAAGCGGTGCTATTGCATCTCTTAACTCTGTAAGTAAACTTGATTATAAAGATGCCCAGGATGGTATTTCAAATACCTTCTCTATGATCCCTAAATCATTAGGCGATAGCAGGGACGAGCAGATCACCAACCTGGTTTATACCATGGAAGGTTATTTCAAACAAATGGCGCATCACCTCAATGTGAACGTTCTTAACCGCGAAACATTGATGGATGCCTACGAACACCCTGAAGAATATCCGCAGTTAACTATCCGGGTTTCTGGTTATGCGGTTAACTTCGTACGGTTGTCAAGAGCACATCAGTTAGAAGTGATCACCCGTACTTTCCACGAAAGTATGTAGACTAACAGGCCCTGTAAGGTTTATGAAACTTTACAGGGTTTATGAAAGTATAATGCGAAACCATTTTTCATTTTCATAAATTCAACAAGCCAGGCCATTAAACCGGTCTGGCTTTTATATTAACCTCTTTTTTGCAAAAAGAAATGATGTACTTTCCATTACAGGATATCGAAGCAGCAACGCTTAACATCGACGATCCTGAACATTTAAGGATTCATTCCCTCGAAACTTTCGGAACGCACGACGGCCCCGGCGTGAGGATGGTAGTATTTGCACAGGGATGCCAGTTTCGCTGCCTTTACTGCCAGAATCCCGATTCTCTTGACGTAAAAGGCGGCACCATGGTCGAAATTAAGGAACTCGTAAAACGCGCTATCCGGCAAAAGAACTATTTTGGAAAAGAGGGCGGCGTAACCGTATCGGGCGGGGAGCCTCTATTACAGCGCAGTAAACTGACCACTTTTTTCAGACAACTTCATGATGAAGGGATCAATACCTGCCTGGATTCTAACGGCCGGCTGAATAATGCAGAAGTACATACGCTGCTCGAACATACAGATCTTTTATTGCTTGACGTAAAACATATTAACGAAGACTGGCACAGAAAACTTACCGGCGTTACGAACAAAAACACACTTGAGTTGGCGGCTTACCGCGAGTCTACAGGCAAGAGAATGTGGTTAAGATATGTGCTGGTACCGGGATGGTCTGACCAGGAAGAGTATGTGGAAGAGTGGGCCAGGCATTTCGAGAACTACAAATCTGTTGACCGGGTAGAGATTATTCCCTTCCACCAGCTGGGAATGCATAAATGGCAGCTCCTTGGTATGGAATATCCATTGAAAGATACCCCTACACCCTCTGAAGAGACACGCCAGATGACATTGGGTATATTCAATAAGTATTTCGATAACGTTATACTTAAGTAAGATATAAAAGGCTTTCGTTAATAATCCAGGTATCGCTGATAAACCGCCTGCATATAGGCCCTGGAATAACGTCTTATCCTCTCTTCTTCCTTTGCATCCGTGGTATCATTGCTTTTGAAAACGGCTTTCCCGCTAACAATATCGTATGATATAGCCTGCGATCTGTTGATGAAGCCAAACCCGTCATTCCAGCTGTAAAAAGCGAAGTCAGCGCTGCCGGGATCCAGCAGATCCTTGCTCCAGTTAAATTCTGATGATGGCAGACCAAGCTGATCCAATAACGTAGCGGCGATATCTGTCTGCCCGCCGATCTTGCTGATCTTTTTTCCGCGGTACTCTTCTTTAATAGCCCCTCCTAAAAACAGCAGGGGAATACGGTAGCGGTTAACGTCATATATTTCATACTGATTTTTAGGCAGGCGATGTCCGTGGTCTGCAACGATAATAAAAAGGGTGTTCTCATACCATTTTTGTGTTTTGGCTTTTGCGATAAAAGCTGCCAGGCAGGAGTCGGCGTAATAAGCCGTACTCTTAAACTTCTCCTCCAACGTTTCGCCCGGAAAATGAGCCTTTACCGGCAATTCAAATGGCTCGTGGTTCGTTAGTGTTAATATGGTGGAAAAGAAGGGACTCTTTTCCTTTGCCAATTCGGCTAACTGCCTTTCGTAAACAGTGCCATCATACGCTCCCCATTTAGAATTCATATCTTTTTTATCGAAGTCGTATTTATCGACCAGCGTCTTGCAGCCATTGCTCAGCAAATAAGACTTCATATTGGTGAACTGGCTCTCTCCGCCATAAAAAAAGGAAGTGTTATAACCCTGACTGCTAAAAGTTCTGTACAGCGAAGGCAGGTCTTTATGTTTTGTATTCTCTTTTATAATACTGCGCATTGCCTGTGAAGGGAAAGCACTTAATACACCTATTACTCCCTTATCTGTACGGTCGCCTGTAGAGTAAATATTCTGAAAAAGGATGCCTTCCGGAATAAGTTTCTCAATTCCCGGATCCACACCTTTTACTCCGCCCAGGCTTTCGACCACATCGGCCGTAAAACTCTCCATGATCACCATAACGATATTAGGCCTGGCGGTTTTTAGCATCCGCACTGGTTTTGCCTCAGCGGGCGGATAAAGCTCGCGCGTTATTCCAAGTGCTTCATCCTTTTTGAAATATTTAAAAGGATGTTTATCCGCCGAGATCCCGCTTTTTACAGAATGAATAAAGGCCCACTCGGTATTAATTGTGGCATGGTTGAGTATCGGTCTTTCTGAATAATAGGCCATACTTTCATTAATAGGCGAAAGCTGCCAGCCTCCCCGGATAGCCAGGAATGCCAGTCCCAGAAACAAGAGCGATAAAGGTATCTTATACCAGCGGAAACCTTCCCGCTGCAATTTATAGCCGGTGATGTTTTTAAACAGAAAGAACCCAGCGGTTATCAGCAATGCCAGCACAAAAAATGTAAATAAAAGCGGCGAAGACTCACTGCTTGCCAGCGCCTCTCCGGGCGAAGCCAGTGCAAACTCAAATGCCCGGTAGTTCAGCTTTGAGCCCCACTCCCGGTAAATATTCAGATTGATAACTGTTAACAACGCAGATACTACCACAAAAGTCAGGGTATAATAACGTAAGACCTTAGAAGAGAAGTTGCGGAAAGAAAAGTTCCATAGTATAACGAATACCAGCAAAGGCAATACACAAACGTAAGCAGCAGCCGAAGCGTCTATTCTTATCCCGTATCCAAAGCTTTTGAGTATCTCGGGGACAGATGCCCCTTTTATCTTGTCGCGGAAGTACAACAAAAACACTATACGCTCTAAAAAGAAAAATATAATCCAGATGAAAAAGTACCTGAGGAGGGCAAGCAGGTTAGTTAACATTTATTGACAATAAGAGTAATCTTCAAAAATAGCATAAGCTTTACAATTAAAAAATACACAGAACGATTTTACCTTCCGGAGAATTTAAAGGCCCATTACTCATCCACTTACTTTGAAATAGAAGCCTTTGCGAATATAGACTAAAATAATATTACAGTCTACAGACACAAGCTAATGTTTCCAACTTTCACATCTATTTAATCGACCCATAAATAGAACAAGCCTCAACAATGTGCCACCATCATGTAATTGTCATATATAATCAATAAAAATGTTCTTAATAACATTTACATGAAAAGACATTCTAAATATTTTGGACATATAAACCTTTAGACTAGATTTGTCGCATGGTCGATTTTTTTCTATTAAATTAGAAATTACCAAAAACAATCTCCCTCTTTTGGAAGATATATTATAAGGCCATACTACAGTATCCCGTCGCAGTCCATCTGAACAGGCGGGTCAATTTTTACTGCATAAGCAATTGAAGAATGAAAACTTTTTATATTCTCAGTGCCCTCGCCTTCTGCATCCTCGTGTTCCATAGCTGCGGAAAGGTAGAGTATAGCCCACATCAGAAATTTGATTCAAATACCCCTCAGCAGCTGAACGAAAAAAACATCAAATGGCTGCAGTCGAAAGTTAACAACGACACACTCCGGTTTGTACTTAGCGGCGATTCTCAACGGGAGTATGAAGATTCGGAGGAAATGGTTAACATAATCAACCGTATCCGTGGTGTCGATTTTGTATTGTTAAACGGTGACATTTCAGACTTTGGCCTCTACCAGGAGATGGAATGGATGAATGATATTTTTTCGAAGCTGAATGTTCCTTATATCACAGTGCTGGGGAATCATGACCTTTACTCGGGAAGCGGAAAGGCTATTTACAACAGGATGTACGGCCCAGAAAATTTCAGTTTTGTATACGACAGCATAAAATTCGTGTGCCATGATGCGAATAGCAGGGAGTACAATTTCAACGGAAAAGTACCGGATATTCCCTGGCTGGCAAATGAACTGCAGCCGCAGGAAGGGGTGAAAGGTTATATTGGAGCATCTCACGTTCCTCCGTATGACGTCGACTTTGATAGAAACCTGGAGCAGGAATATACGTCGTTGCTGGTCAATAGTCCTAATTTTATCGCTTCGCTGCATGCCCATATCAACAAGACTCAGATAAGCACTCCTTACGGCGGCAACATCCCGTTCATTGTGACCAAAAATGTAAAAGGTGAAGAATTCATTTTAATAGATATTATCGATGGAAAGATCTCATTTCAGGCCGTCCCGTTTGACGCTGATCCTGCTGATTATTAGCATAATCAGTTCGGGAGAAGTCTCGGCCCAGTTTCTGAAACAGCTGATTCCCGACGGGGTGCTCAGTCAGTACGGCGGAAGTATTGGCTACGGCAGTATCGGATTGAGTTACGGGTTATTTAAGAAAGACAGGGGTAGCCTGGATTTCACGTACGGGCACGTCCCTGAATCCAAAGGCGGCACCCTCGACATACTCTCAGCTAAATTTGCTTACCGCCCCCTGAAGATCAACGTAAACAAATGGGCTTCATTTTATGCGCTCAACCCAGGTACATTTGTATCCTATCATCTCGGCAAGGATTTCCGGAATCTCAGTAAGGACCAATATCCCGAAGGTTATTACTGGTGGTCCAAAGCTGTCAGGGTGCATCTGTCTTTAAGTAACGAGGTTAAGATCAATGCGAAAAAAGTATTTCCTAAAACCGGGATCAAAGACATTCGGCTCTATGCTGAATATAATATCAATGAGTTGTATGCGGTAAGTCTCTTTGATAATGAGGGAAGCATGTCAATTTTTGATATTGTGAGGACTGGATATGGTATAAGGGTTTATTTTTAATGATATAGCCGTAGCGGGGCGCTACGGCTATATTTGCAATCTAAGGCATCTTTTTAAACCCTTCAGCCTTTACTTTCCACTTCCCATTTTTCGGAAAACCAGGTGCAGCGCCCGTGCTGCCGTCCCAGCCGCCGGCCATCATTGCAGCAGCGATCAGGACCCCGCCATTACCCGGCAGATATATACGCAGGCGCCCGTCCTGGTAGTTATGCCCGTTAGGCAGGTAAGTATTGGTTTTTATATTCATAAAAAGTGCGTCAAGAGCTTTCGACGGATTTCCAAGCCTCGCTGCCGTCATGGCCGTCATTGGAAAGTCCCAGCCCCAGGTGTCGGGCCATTGCCATACCTTCCAGACAGTGTCGAAAGTACGCTGCATGGTCGCCTTGTTAAGTTTCGGCGATTCGGGTACCATACCAAGGGCACCTAGTACCGAAGGATGGTCTCTTAACCAGCGTTCGTCTGTGAAAGAATCTTTATGATCTTCTGTAGACAGGTATACTCCGTTGTATTCCGGTAAGGGAGCCAGTTTTGCCAGTACTTTATCCCATTCGGCATCTCTGGGCATTCCCAGGCGTTCCTTCCATTTCTGGGCGATACGTAAAGCCCAGTCCCAGTAAGCCACCTCGTAAGTTGGGTTATATGTTTCTTCTGCTTTAAATACCTCTTGTGCAGGAATGAGGCCCTTACCCACATTATACCGGTCTTTTTCCTTATCGTATGTAGTGAATGAAGAGATGAAATCAGCAGTTGCAAAAACCAGGTCCTTGTATTTGTTAAGCACTTCTTTACTTTCTTTATCACGGTAGGCAAGTTCTGCCATATAGATAAAATGCGGCTGTTGCCAGATGATGAATGCACCGACTGAAGAAGGAGCTTCACCGCCTTCATTATCCGTCATTTTCTGCCATCTCACCCCTTTAAAACCTTGCCGCTCTGCTATCTCTTTTGCTTCATCATATACCTTAAAATACCAGTCCAGGCTCTTTTCCATAAGATCCACCCGGTTCCATAAAGCGTAGTGTACCGCATGCCACCAATGCATTTCAAGGTGCGGTTTACCGAACCAGCTGTTAAAAGTAAGACCTGTTTCCTGCGGGGGATAAGAACCTGCGCACTGGATCTTTGTAAGGTACTGAGAAAGGATAACCCTTCTCTCAAGCTCTTTAGCACGGGGATCTGTACTTCCGGTAAGATCAAGAGCAGCGCCGCTCATCCAGAATTTCTTCCACGCTGTATTACTGTTTGTTCTTGTTTGTGCGAAGCCGGGCAAAACTTCAACGGCAGATTGCTCCGGGGCGAACAGACAACTAAGTTCAAAACTGTCAGACCCCTTATCCGGGCTGATGCTGAAATAATGCGGTTCGCTGCCTGCTGCGATACTTCCGGCAGTCCACTTAAAAGATGCTGCATAAGTTATACCTTCGAGTTTATGTTCTACGACTGCGCCTCCGGCCGACTGGCTGACAACAGAAGAGCTGTGTTTAGCGGCATTTTTGTAGTTTGTCGCTTCATCCAGAAATTCGGCAGTGGGGTAAGGAAAGCGGAGCCGTATTTTCAGACGGCCCATACTGACCAGCTTCGACTTCACACTAAATGCGACGAGATCCTGTTCCTGATGCCCAACCGTGATTACGTCGACCGGAATATTATCTACCGTAAAATGACTGCTAAGCTCGCCGGTCCACATGTTAAGCACCTGCCTTATATTCTTAATGTCAGCCAGCTTTACCGGCGAACCGTTTGCCTTGAAAATATCAAATCCAAGATTACCCAGCTGAATGCGATGCGGGTTTTTTCTGAACCATTCGGCTGCATTACGCTTCCTTAAGGGCTCGGAAACCTGTACTGAATAGGTGGATTTTTTTCCGTTGAGGGTATATTCTTTTAATGTTTCTTCAAATTTGTATCCTACGGTATCCTTAAAACTGTTCCAGCCCCATTCTGATTGCGTACCCAGGGATACGCCTTTTGCATAGGCTTCCGGGAATGTCTGCAAACCCGTTATATCTGCGGTGAAGGCAAACTTTCCGTTTCCAAGAGAAAGGGACGACAAGGAGTCGGCTTTGATTACCACCACCGAATGCCTTGTAACAAGAGCCTGCCTGTTAACAGGCGTAGTCTGCGCAGAAGCTGGCTCCTGCATGAAAAGAAGAGAAAAGAACAGGCAGCCCAGTATGGCGCTGATTCCTCTTTCTGATTTAATGATCTTCATATTTATACTGGTTGTTTATTTATTATAGCTGTTAATAATTCGGTTGCCTGCTGTTAATTTCTTTTGAGCGTAACACTCATCAGACCTGCAACGACATCATTTGCCAGCGTTTTAAGTTTTAGTTCTTTAAGTTCCTTATCAGGATCCAGAGGCAGATCCAGAATTGTGGCCGCTCCCCCGTCTATGGCAAAGTTCGAATAACCCTTTATCGACGTAAAACTCCTGAAAGTACGGCTTATCTGACCTGTTTTGAGATAAACCCTCCAGGGCTTCGGCGCTCCTGTTGTAAAAGCGAAACCGTCTGTAAAATAATCCTGTTCTATCGGCCACCATGTTTCCGGGTTCCTGAGGGCAAGCCGCTCGGATGTCCCGTCTTTATAGTATACCAACAGCTCCGCATTGTCCAGCCTGGTCTGCATCGGGTTAGTTGAGCCGGCAAGCATAAAAAAAGCATGAGATGACTTTCCCTTAAGGGGCAGGACGATCGAATCCGGATAATTATCCCACTGGGAGGTAAAGGCAATATTTCTCAGGCCTGAACTTCCCGGTGTAGAAAGGGCCGGCCCATCGGGCATAACAATTTCATTCTTATTCCCTGCAGCTTTCCTGAGTCCGGCATCGTCAATGCGTGCCTCAGTCAACGGATAACACCAGTTACCGATTCCCTGCCATGGAAGCTGCAACGTTGGGGAAGAGGGGCGCGGAGAAAGATACTTATTCCTGAATATTGCCGTAACAGAATCGTTATACAGGCCCGAAAGATCTATCTTTTCCCATTTTACCCCTGCATCCTCCCGGGCAGACCAGTTCACTATATTTTGTTCGGCGGCTCCGTCTTTATATTCGAAACGGATCAGATTAGTTCCGCGGTTTACAAACGATGCCGGAACACGGATCTCTGATGATGCGTTAGCTGCAAGCCGGACATTCTGCCGGTACGCCATTTTGCCTTTGTTTATGATAAGGGTACCTTCCTGTTCGGATGATGAATTTCTCAATGTGAGAGAAAGGCCATCACCTTCCTGCTCCTGTTCTGCAAGAATGGACACAGCATTCATAAGCTCAAAATCAATGGCTGCCCACCAGGTGAAGTCGCCTTGTCTAAGCTTTGCAAATACCGTCTTATTGCCAGGTGTGCTTTTTGTAACAGCCTGCAGGCTGTTATTGACGATCTTTTCGCTTCTAAGCGCGTCCTGAGGATCAAACAACTCCAGGATACGGGCATTTTTAAACCCGAAGTTAAATGGAGCGTTGGTTATGCGAATCCCGGGTAATATTTTTTCCGGTTCAGCTCCCCCCCATTGTATTTCGATCTTATATTCGCGGGCTTTCGATGCGCTGATTTCAAGTGAGGGGTAACCTACAGAGGATTCAACGATTTTAAACATCGTTTTATTCCCGTTAACAGTAACAGACCTGACGGATTCTTTTCTCCCCTTCAGGATCAGCCTTAAGTTCATTGATCCGGAAAAAGAAGGTATAATGGTATATACATCCTTATCTCCGCTGCGATGCAGATCAAAAGAAATATCGGGCACACTGAGCGAGGCATATTCCCAGGCCGCGGGCAAGCCTGGGCGAATGGTAAGTGTGTCTGACAGCGCATTGGGAAGTATTCCGAATAATCCTTCTACCAGCGTTCGTGAAGCTACTCCTATCGGATCGGCAAAATCCCTGTAGAGTTCACCGCGTACGGCATCGTAGAAAGAAAGCTGCTGAAAGCCGCCCGGACTTGAGCTCAGGTACATGGATTCTATAATACTGCTTTGCCATAGTTTAAATGCTTCTTCGGCCCTTCCTCCCTGCCAGTACGCCAGGGCTGTATGTAACACTTCTGCAAGTGCCACATTGTTCAGCGACCAGTCGTAAGGCTGCCAGTTGGTAGTAGAAAGCATATAATAGTCATTGGCTGGAAGGCCTTTGGCCCGCACCGGAATATGAGGGATCTGTGTATCGATATACCGCAGACTCTGGTAAGCCTGAAAGGCATCAGGAACATCAGAATCTATAGCATGGTAGATAGTCCACAGGCCGGCTGACGGGTGCAGCTGCCTCAGGCCCAGCAAGTCTTTATATTCGGCATACCAGCCGTTATTTTTCATCCAGAGGGAAGAGTTGACCGCTTTCAGGATCTTATCTGCTTCTTCCTGATAAGGCGTGGGATCTTCACCGATAACTTTAGCCAGTTGTGCGGCGATCCTGTTCGACCTGTAATTATACGAAGAAGAATGAGTTACACCGCCACCGCTATACTGCAGGGCATCGCTGGCCCAGATTGCCGCATATGCATCATACAGCCCATCGCCATCCTGGTCGAAGTTACGTTTCTCCCATGCCAGATGCCGTTTGATAACAGGCCACATCTCCCTGATGAAGGCAAGGTCGCCGGTCCAGTAAAAATGTGTAAGCATCTGATCGAAGAACACGAGGTTCATATCATAGTGATGCGGTTTAGTATTATCGTTCGGATTTCTTGAAATATATCCGCTGCTGAATACGGTAGTTCCCATTTTTTCCAGTTGCCTGGCGATATGCAGGGCAGTATCTGCGACAACAGGTCCGTATTGGGGCACTGTTACCTGAGAGGCGGCGTAACTGCTGAAATGCTTTCTGGCCCTGTCGTGCCATCCCAGCTGATCAGCAACATATGCTCCGCGCCAGGCATTCAGCCTCATTCTCCAGGCTACCGCACCATGCAGATAGGTTGGATCTTCCCAGATACCGTCTGCAGCCACAGCAAGAGCTCCTCCAAGAGTATTGATCCAGGCATCCGGAGTATTCAGTTTAACCCTTTGGGCCAGTGTTTTTCTGGCTTCTCCGGCTTTAGTGAACAGAGCAGGCAGGTCCTGGTAACGAAACTGTTTAGCGTCAGGATTACGAACCAAAAAATATTTGTCTCCAGACTGTTTAAGAGTAAGTTTCGCAGTAACAACAGGGGTTTCAGAAATGCCTGAACTTAAAAGTACGAGCGGAGATACCAGCTGCTTCGCATCGGCCAGCCGCAGCGCCGTCTCTTCAGGAAAAACACCTTGCAGCTGTTTTTCCTTGCCATACTTCAGTTGAAAACTATTTTTATTTAAATTATAGACATTACCGCGGCAATACTCCGGCTGCAGATAAAAAACAGATTCGGGATCTGCACCTATGTCTCCGTTACGGGAAAAGTTTTTTCCCGTTGCACCACCGAATGCAAGTACCAGTTTAAGGTTCGGCGCAGGTTTGGAAAGATTTGCCTGGATGATAAGTCCCTCGCCTTCAGCTAAAGCCAGCACAGTAAGCTGCAGCATTCTGTTACCCAGAAGTTTGTCTCTGATCTCGTAAATCATCGATCCGGGCCTGTAGCGGGTCCGGATACTATCTGCTGCGATGATCCATTTACTCTCCGTACCTTCTATGAGCCCGATCTTTAAATTGCCGCCCATACCCGGCATGTACAGGGCAAACTCCGGCAGATCGCCGGCTTCGGCACGAAAGCCTGTATTTGTACCATATAATGCGCGATTGAAGCGTTTCTTTCCGTTTACTAAAATAAAGTCCTCAGCATCCGGCCTGTAATGTATTGTCCTTTCAATGCCGTGCCAGAGCGGCCGCCCGGCATCGGGCTGTGCCCGCAGTGACGGCAAACTCAGCACTAAAAGGAGGGCAATGCCAATTAACAGGCTGTATTTACGAAAATAATGCGCCATGAAAACTTAATTTTTTAAGGTGTCAGGAACCGTTGCAAGCTGACCGTTAATTTTTACGTTCTCAAATTTCAGGTCTTTAATATAGTCGACATTCATTGGCACCTTTACGCCTTTTATATCACAGTTGATCATACGCACATGCTGTACAGGAGAAACCTTATATGCATCTGACAGCAGGGCATACTGACCTCCCTGCTCTACTGTAAGATTTTCTACCCAAATATTTCTTATCGTAGGAATAAAGTTTCCGGGCTTTTCATAGAACATGTTAAATCTAACAGCAGCATCTTTATATGTCCCAACTTTAACATCTTTCATAAATACATTTTCAATGATGCCTCCGCGGGAGGAGCTGGTTTTGATGCGTAGTACGCGTTCGAGGTTCTTGCTGTCCATCACACAATTTATAGCGTAGATATTTTTAGCACCACCAGATATTTCGCTTCCAATAACCACGCCACCATGACCATCGCGCATTTCGCAATTTTCAATAATATGATTTTCTGCCGGCCTGCCTATATTTCTTCCGTCTTCGTCACGACCGGATTTGATGGCAATACAGTCGTCTCCTGTATCAAAATAACAATCTTTTATAAGCACGTTTTTACAGGATTCAGGATCGCAGCCGTCATTATTCGGTCCATGCGATACGATCCTTACCTTTTCCACGATAACGTTTTCACATAATACAGGGTTGATGTTCCACATCGGGGCATTTATCATTTTAATGCCTGAGATAAGTACGTTTTTACAGTTATAGGGCTGAATAAAGTTGGGACGCAGATAATGCCCCTTTCCGTAAACTCTTGTACGGGCATCTTGCTGCCGGTGGTTTTGCTCATGAAGCAGGTTGCGGGCTTCGGTCTGGCGGGGAGTACCTTCCTGCCAGCCATATCTTTTTGCACCGCACCACGGCCACCAGAATTCGTTATTGGCATTCCCATCCAGGATACCATTACCTGTTATGGCAATATTTTTTTGTCCGTATGCGTAGATCAACGCGGAATAGTTCATCAGCTCCATACCTTCCCAGCGGGTGAATACCATAGGCAGGTAGTCGTCGGGGTTGCGGCTGAACAATAGTTTGGCACTGTCTTCAAAGTGCAGGTTTACGTTGCTCTTAAGGTGTATGGCGCCGGTGAGGAATGTTCCTAATGGTACGATGACCCGGCCGCCGCCTTTTTTGTTACAATCTTCGATTGCCTTGCGGAATGCTTCGCTATTATTGGTTTTCCCGTCGCCGACTGCTCCGTAGCTTGTGACCGGAAAATCCTGATCTTTAAAGGTTGGCGCTTTTATCTGTTTACGCAGTTTTTCCATTTCGTTCCATGGCTGCTCTGAAGATTTCCAGACAGTAGCTTTCTTTGAAACGCAGGAATGGATAAATACTGCTGTTATAAGTAGTAACAGAGCGAACAGGGCTCTTTTTAAATGGCTAACTGGCATAGTGGTTTATTTAGGATTTTTATAATTTAATTATTGTAATGTTATATCTGCATTGTATGTCTTTTATCGTCCGCGTTTGCAACGCGGATGTGCGAGAAAGGCATTTATAATGCCTGAATAGGCAGCGTTGCAAACGCTGTTTACACATCATCCGCGTTGCAAACGCGGACGATAGTAAGAGCCTAAAAATATGTTCATTCTATCTTAAAAATAAAAGAAGAAGCATTCATGTATTTCCCTCCCTGGGCGGCTGTAAAAAGATAAGCAGGTTTTCCATTTAGGAATAATATCTGCGGACGTTCCAGCCGGCCGTATCTTTTCAGATGAGCAGGTGCGGGCGGTTCTTTTTTATATGCATTAAGCGCTTTGTAAGCAATCAAAGGCTCGTTCCATTTTATACCGTCAGCCGACTCGATATACAGACCCGCTTCATGTCCATATATTCCCATATCTCTGGCCAGCATTTTGAAGCCATTTTTATCGTGCCATACAAAGGCGTCTTCAAACTGCCTGTTCCCTCCTCTTTTGGAGTAGTCTATTACCGGGTTACCGGCATAGCGGACATAAGGTCCTTCCAGTTTATCCGCTATTGCCAGGCCGTACTTCCGGTTTCCCCGGATCACAGGATCGGTCGAGTTATAATAATCGTTATTATTCCATGATTTATAATACAGCCAGTACTGGCCGCTGGGATGTTTCAAAAACGCAGGATTGGTCGTGCAGTGATCATCCCATGCACCTTCGGCGCCGGCTTCAAGCAAAGGCTTATCCGGCCGCTCCCATGGTCCGTTCAGCGAGCTGGCCGTTGCCAGGCCAATACGTTTTGTATTGGTTTTCCCATTGGAGTTGCCCATAAAAAAAAGGCAGTATTTGCCGTCTACATATTGAATATGCGGATTATGGCAGGTTGTAGCATCCCAGAAGCCTGTCCCCCGCGGCGCGAGCACGGTTTCTACATATTCATACGGGCCTTCGGGTTTATCGGCTACGGCATGTGCGATCTCAGAGCTGTTGATCCATCCTCCCATCTTTTTAGAGGCCGGCCACCTGGAGAAGAAAAGGTGAATCTTACCGTCTGGACCGGCGATGGGGCTATTGCACCATACATACCAGTCTTCCATTTCCAGCGCACGTCCAACAGGTTTCAGCCGCCTGGAAAATGCCGATATATGATCATCAGAAATCATCCCGGAAACCAGCTCCGGAAAAAGTGCTGCTGCAGTAAAAACGAGCGAGCTGCCTATAAAATCCCTCCGTTTCATAAAAGTATTAATCTTTATCGGCCAGTTCGTTAAGATACCTTTCTATATTGGTATAACCATCTTTACCGATGCCGTTTCCGTCTGCTTTGCGATAATTCAGTTTATTTTTCTTCTCCCAGCTATCGGGCATCCCATCCTGGTCGGTATCCTTCAGGCTTTTGCCGCTACGAATCACTCCTGGTCCTTTTTCGGGATTCTCAGCTTCGCTGGCTATTATCTTACCTTCGGCACCCAGAGACCTGAGTGTGTTTACCAGCCTGGTATCAATAGCATCGCGCTGTTTTGAAGCTCCGGCCTGCTTAACGACATAGTTATAAGTTTCTTCAGGACTCAGCATGGTTACAACAGGATAATCAAAGTCTTTTGCCTGCCAGTCTACAACGGTGTATTGTTCTTTCGGGATGTCGTTGCCGTCGAGCTTTCCGTTTTTGTTGGCATCATGGTAATTGGCTGCTGCAAAAATATGAAAGTTCTCATTTCCACGGGTAAAAGGAGCAGATGCCGTTTGCGGACCATCGATAAAATAATTGTTCTTTACGCTGGCATATGAATTACCTTCTGAACCTCCGCCAAGAATATAAGCACCGACACGCCAGTTATAGATCACGTTATTTACAAACTGATTCTTTCCTTTTACTTTAGGGTTCCGGGTATGATTGTTTATATAGAGGTTCTTCAGCAGGCTTACCCCGCCGGTAGTCTGGATAAGTCCGCCGGCCGAATGAGAATGCAGGCCTTCAGAGATGATACAATTTTGGATAGTAACATCCGAAATGATGCCACTCATCGAAAATGTCTCATCTCTTCCCCAGGAAACCGAAAGGTGGTCAAAAATCATATTCGACCCAGTAGCGATGCTTACCGCATCTGCTTTATCCCCTTTGATGCCCATTCTTACCCTGATGTACCTTGTGATACTGTTGTTGGCATTGGTATAAGAGATACCATTGCCATAAATGGTGATTCCATCGCCAGGAGCTGTTTGCCCGGCAATAGTAATATTTGGAGAAACTATAATTCGTTTAGCGGTATTTATTACTCCGCCGACATCAAAAACCACGATGCGGCCGGGCTGACTAACAGCATCCCGAAAAGACCCGGGTCCGGAATCGTCAAGATTGGTTACATGATAGACAGCTCCTCCCCTGCCGCCGGTAGCGAAACGGCCGAAACCCTCTGCACCGGGAAAAGCAAGCTGCTGTGCCTGCAACACTGAAGAACTAAAAAATAAGATAAAAAAAAGTAGTTTACTGAAATTCATTTCTGACCTGTTGTTAGTACTAACGGGTTATTTATTATCTGTAATATTGATGGAAGCGGATACGTTTACCGAGCTCTTATCTATTGTAGTAATGTTCACGTTATCCTGTTTCCAGCCGTCGGTGTTTTTTATGGAACCGGCAGTTTTTGCGCTGATATTTATATTACTAAGCCTGAAATTCTTTAGCGGGACTTCTTTAAGTCCGTCGGCAAAAATAGCCTTCCCTGCATTTGTTACCCTGATATCAGAGATGTAGATATCTTTAAATACCGGTATACCGTCTTCAGGCTTGACGTCTTTCAACATCTTTCGCCAGTGTTCAGGAACGGTATTAATATCGTAACCCTGGGGCAATTTCGAATAGCTGTAGGTTGGGTTCCAGTTTGGTGTGATTTCCAGTGCAACGCCGACATTGCTCATTTCTATATTTTGCAGGTAGATATCTTCAATAGTTCCGCCACGATTTTTAGCTGATTTAAAACGCATACCAACCTTTGTACCGGTAGCTTTAAGGTTCTTTGCGATGATATGCCGCATGCCGCCGGAGGTTTCGCTCCCGAAAGTAATAAGACCACCGCCCTTACGGGAAAGGCAATCGCGGATAACAATATATTCGGCAGGCCTGTTCACGCGGAGACCGTCCCAGTCGCGGCCAGACTTAATACAGAAATTATCATCATTGCAATCTATATCACAGTTTTGTACCAGTACCCAGGAAGATGAATCGATATCTATCCCATCTGTACTGGGGCCATGGCCGCCTACATTATTCTGGATGATAATACCGTCTACTGTTACATATCTAGAATAAAGAACATGGACTGTCCAGAAGCCTGCCTGCTGAAAAGTAAGCCCCTTCACTTCTATATCTTCACAATCGGTAATTAACAAGGTACGCGGGCGTTTGGCATCGTAATCCACTATCCACCGTAAGCCTTTAGGTTCGTATTCTTTTCTTAAGGCCCAGTAGGCATCCCAGAAAGGTTTTCCCTGTGCGTTGACTATCCCCTCTCCGCTCACCCCGGCATTTTTCTGGCCGATGATATTAATAAGAGCTGCGGGCCATTTCATTTCGATGCCAGCAACACGGGTGTCTATATCGGGATAATCTTTAAGGTCCTGGCTTCCGAGAATCTCTGCTCCTTTATCGATCTTTAGAAATACATTATTCTTAATAAACAGCGATCCTGTAAGATATTTTCCTGCTGCGAAAACCACTGTACCACCTCCTTTTGCGGAACACTCGTCAATGGCTTTCTGAATAGCTGCTGTATTAAGAGTAATACCGTCGTTCAGCGCCCCAAAATCGGATACGTTAAACACGGCCTTATTTACTTTTAACTTTCTTGCTCCGACTTTTGATGCCCAGGACGGATCTTTAGCCAGAGCGGGGAGAATGGAGCCGATCTGTAATAACAGGATAAAAAGCACTAATCGTTTACTATTATATTTCATGTACTTGTAGTTTTTGGGATTACACCGATACTTGTAGTTAAGATTACACTGATACTTGATTACATTGGTTATTCCGGTTTGATATTCCCGATAGCCGATAATAAGTGCGCGCGTGTGTATTTGTTAAGGCACCCCGCAAAAAGAAACCGGTTTATAATCTGATTCAAGGATAGAAAAAAAACAGGCTTGTACTATCCTGTACAAACCTGTTCTTATGGTAATATGTTAGTTACGATAACTGTGACGATGTTATCGGCAACATCAGGGAGCCTGATTAATCGGTAAGAATATTTTCTTTCGGCATGGTAAACTGCTTATTTTCAACCACCGGTTTCGGCAAGCCAAAATAGAAATATAGCGTACGTTTAGTTGCTCCGTCTACTTTATTAAGTTCGCTGAGCGGACCGAGCACCGAAGTATTCGGAGAAATGTTTAAAGCCAGTTTGGTTCCTGTAGGCGGAATCCTGTCGAGGAACGAAATATTGCCAACCGGAAGTGTAGGATGCGGCTTTAAGCCTGACAGCGAGTAAAAATCAAAAAGCCTGACAAAAAGGTCGTTATCGGGACTGGCAATAGTAAATTTACCTTCAACAGTATTCATTTCCATCCAGACGATATCGGAATAATATCCCTTGAATTCAGGATAGATCCATGGAGCGCTGCCTGTATGGGTATTATTATTTCTGTTCTGCCATACATTATAAGTTACCCCCTGCGGCCTGTTCTTCCACACTCTGTAGGGTCCTTTACCGAGCCACTTAGCTCCGAGAACAAAGTTTTCGGGATAGTTAAAGCTTATGCCGGTAAAAGGGTATGTGCCGTTAAGCGTATATTCATAGTTCATTTCGAGCCATCCGCTTGGATACATCTTCCAGCGAACGGTTTTCATATCACCGGTATAAGATGCTTCTATAACCTGGGTATCACCTTCTTTAGAATGTTTGAGCCCTGAAAAGACAGCATTGCCACTTACCAGTACCGGACCATTAGCGAAGGATAATTTCATGCTGTAATCGTTAGCCAGTCCGGCCAGGAGCCCCGTTTTCTTACTGAAGGTAACCGATATGCCGCTTGCTTTAACAGTTACTGTCGAATCTGTTTCGGAGGAGGCTACAGCTTCTGGCGCGGCGATAGTGAACACACTATCCAGCAACTGCTTATTACTTTTCACTTTCCAAACCCACCTGTATAGCTCATTTGCTGCAGGGTCAAAAGCTGAAAATGCCAGGGCATCATAATTCTTCCAGTCGGCCGGAAGATTTAATTTAATTGTTCCTTTTGCCACGGGAGCTACATCCGGTCCCTTTACATCGCCAGACTTCCGGCTTATATATCCGGCATCATAGTTTTCGCGTTTTCTGAAGTCAAGCAATTCCCATTTATACTTGCACTGGTTCAGATTAGTAAAGTGAAAGCGATTTTCTACCGGGATCTCTCCTTTGAAGTTAGCAGGAAGTTCTTTCAAAATAATCTTTACCGGCGAATAGATCTCGCGGATTGCATTTACACTGCCTTCTTTTTCACGATGAGGGCCAACCAGGCCGTCGGGGGCGTTTACCCCGTTTACATCAATGATATTATTCTGGTCTGTGCGCACAATACCTTCATCGGCCAGGTCCCAGATAAAACCACCCGCTCCTTTTTTAGAGTTCCAATGTAAATCCCAGAAATCGGAAAGAGATGATGCACCGCCGCCATCATCCTGCGAATGCAGAAACTCCGTAGGCATATAGATATTGGTATCTGCCAGGATCTTCTGTGTACTGTAATAATCTTCGTAGTGATTACAATCAATGCCGTTAAAGGCATTACCCGGCCTGTGGTGAGCATGTATAACCGGACGGTTTGAAAGATCGTACATACCGTAATCATCGTCGAGTTCCTTATTATGTCCACCCTCATTACCATTACTCCATATAATTATCGAAGGATGGTTCACATCGCGGATCACCATTTCTTTTACCAGTTTTGCTCCTGCCTTCGTGCTGTAGGCTTTTTGCCATCCTGCCAGTTCATCCAGCACATACAAACCCAATGAATCGCAGAGGCGGAGGAAATTCTGATCGGGCGGATAGTGCGAACAGCGCACCGCATTCATATTCATTTCCTTGATCAGCTTAACATCCATCATATCAATTTCAGGATTTATAGCTCTTCCGGTCTCCGGCCACCATACATGGCGGTTAACACCTTTCATCTTTATCTTGGTCCCATTGAGATAAATGCCATCGCCTTTACGCACCTCTATCGTTCTGAAGCCGAATTTATCACTGGTAGTATAGATACTACTGCCAGAACCGTTCTTGAGTGTCAGCTTTACAGTGTACAGGTTGGGAGTTTCGGCGGTCCATAAAAGAGGTTTTTTAATGGTAGTAACAAGTTTAAGCATCGAGTCTGTGCCAGAGGTACGAGCGGTTACCGTTCCTGCTTTCTGACCTTTACCATCTATTATCTCTGCAAGAAGCTCCCTGCCGGCAGTAACACCGGAGAGATAAACATTCATATTAAAGCTGCCATTGGCCTTCGCATCTATCGCAGTCCAGTCTATATGCTCTTTAGGTAAACTTTCCAGGTATACCGGCCTGAAAATTCCACCGAGTATCCAGTAATCGGCAAGGCGTTCGGCATTGTTTACAGAAGCATCTGCCGACATTTTACTTACCGTTACTTCCAGCAGGTTGGAGGCATTATATTTCAGCTTATCGCTGATATTATATTTAAACCTATAGAATGCACCCTGATGAACCGGACCGGCTGTTTTACCGTTGATCTTTACTTCGGTGTCTGTCATTGATCCTTCAAAGACAATGTAGACGTCTTTGCCCTGCCAGGAGGCAGGAACATTAAAGCTATGTTTATAAAGCCCTTTTTCATCTTCGAAGCGGAAGTTTTTCCCATAGGTTACATAGTCGCGGCCATAGTTATAGCCCCCGAAGCCGTGCTGCTCCCAATGCGAAGGCACGGGAATGGTAGACCATGCACCGCTCCTGCGCCCTCCGGTTGCCCAAAATTGCCAGTTTACGGTATTTTTGCTGTCTGTTCCCGAGAGGTATTGAATTTCCTTCTTTACATCGCCCTGAGCGAAAGCAGCAAGTGTTGCTATCGTCAAAATCAGTGCAGAGATCCCTTTTTTAATGTTCATAATTTGGATAGTATTATTTCCTTTTATTGATTGCTTTCTTTTCAAGTTCCATAAAAACGGGCTTATCCCTGTCAGCGCCTATTACGCCGTCTTTATACTCCAGTTCGGCTACCTGTATGAGGCTCCTCCTGGTTTCGAAGCTGTCTGGAAATGGCTTCGTTACCCTTCCCGGATGCGTAAAATAAAATACAAAAGCACGGTCGCCGCTTACCACTACATCCGCATGGCCGCCTATCGCCTGGTCATCTATCCCTTTTCCGGGTGCTTCCAGTATTCTTTCGGATTGTTTGGTCCACTGTGTGAGGTCGTCCGAATGATACAGGCTCATCCCAGCCCAGTTATCTACCAGCATCCAGTATTTCCCTTTCCATTTAAATACCTTCGGGCCTTCGCCTCCCCTGTCGCCCACAGCTTTGCCCTTGTCCTGCCATGCTTTAAGATCCTTACTGTCGGCATAATAAATAGATTTTTTATCTCTTTCGTTATTATACCACATACGCCAGGTGCCATCAGGCAGCTGGAACACGCTTGCATCGATAACCCTGTCTGATGCCAGCTTTACAACAGATTCATATTTCCATTTAAGCAGATCCTTACTGGTAAGATGCAAGATGTCTCGGGGATGCCCCCATTCTGTAAAGATGCCGGGAACATAGGTAAGGAACATATGATAAATTCCCCTGTACTCAAAAACATCGGGCGCCCAATGTGTATAATCTGCAGCAGGCCGGTAATTGATATTGGCAGTATCCCTGTACTTCCATGTTGCACCTCCGTCTGTGGATTCTGCGATCCCTATTCTTGTGCCATGAACCCAGGTTACGCCGTCCAGGCCGCTGGCCTTTGCCCTGCGGTTGGTGTAAAACATAAACCACTTCCGTTCGCTGCTGTTCCATATAACTACAGGGTCGGCTGCGCCGTCGAATATCGGATCGCGGAACAAAGGTTTATCAGCTGCCTTTATAACCTGCCGCTGGGCGCTGGCCTGCGATGGGCAGACCAAAGCAACCATCAGCAAAAACAATAAAACCAGATTAAACTCAGTAGACTTTCTTTTCATGATCAGGCTCCCTTTTTAATGTATTTCATGGCTCAGCATTGGTTGTTTTATATGAAAGCAGCGTCATCGCTTCTCTGGCATCTATATATTGCTGCAGATCGCGTAATGCGATCACCTTAAAGTTATTTTCGTGCAAATAGTTCATATATTCCTGAAAAAGGCTGAACGGGGTATTTACCCAGGCATGAGCTTCATCCGGCACACCGTGAATAGTAAGAACTACGATCTTCCCCTTTTCCGCCCGCTGAAAGGCGGCATAAATCTGCTCGCGGTTATCAGCCTTCGTGCTGAACGAGGGGATATAATAAGGGTGATCTTTCAGGGGATCATAGACTCTGTCGCCGCCGGTTCTTGCAAACAGGTAGCCCTTTTTACGCAGTACCTGCACTGCGGATGGATGCGTAGTATAACCCGGATAGGCAAAACTGATCATATCCTTTTTAACGCCATACTGCTTCGCTTTATCTTCAATATATATCAGTTCAGATACGAAACGGGTACTATCCATTTTATTAACATGTATATGGTTCCTTGTATGGTTGGCAATTTCAAATCCCATATGGTTCAGCTTTCCGATCTGCTCCCAGCTGAGGTATTTTGTTTTGTCACTAAACGAAGGATCGTTGAATTCGGCAATAAAAAATGTCGCACCAAAATGGTATTTTTCTAAAAGCGGCGCTGCATTGGTGTAATGGCTTATTATGGCGTCGTCAAAAGTAAGCACGACCAGTTTCCCGGGCAACGGCTTTTTTATGATCTGCGCAAAGAGGGGCTGCAGGCAAAGAAGAAAGCATAAAAGTGCAAAATTCCTTTTCATCATTAAAGGCTTTTACCGGCGGTATAACTTATGTTTTTATCCTTCAGGCCTGCACTGTTTTTCACACTGAAGTCAGATACATTCTTAAGTATAATTAAAGGCGCGTTTTCCGGCTTTCGTGCCCGCAGGTTGTTTAACCTTATCTCTTTTACATTTTCCACAAATAAAGCCGGACGTATCTCTTTACTCAGGTAATTTATCTGAATATCGTTTAATTCAATATTGCGAACATGACGTATAAAAAAGCCATAGGATGGCAGAACGCCAAACTTGGCGGGTTCCGGATACGTTTTTTCGTGCTGCGGAACCTGCTGCTGTATCTTGCTTGCTGCCGAGTCGATCTGCCGGTAATAAATCCTGATATTACTCAACAGTACATCTTCAATGAGGTCATTTTCCATACCGGAGATCAGGGAAGCAAAATGGGAGTCGGCGTTGTAGACCACTACGTTATTTATGTTTACCCTTCTTAACTTACCTGCAGGTGTTCCCTCCGGCCCGCGCATGCGGCCCCCAAGTCTTAAAAATATAGGAGAATTTACAATATCGCGCATGCTGATATTGGAGATGGTAATATCTTCGAGTAAGCCTCCGTCTACAGTTTCCAGAGCCAGTCCCCGGCAATATTCGAATACGCAGTTCGAGATAGTGATATTTTTAAAGCCTCCGTTTGATTCGGTTCCCATTTTTATCCTGCCGGTCGGGCCCTCGTGATCAGGTACCAGCTGAGCTTCTTTTCTCTGATAGGTCCCATTGATAAAACTTCCCCTGTCGTAACCGCTTACCTGGCAGTTGGTAATCGTTACATTTTCTGTTGCCCTGGCATAACCAAGGCCAAATGAACTTTTAAGGCATATTGCATCGTCCCAGGGAGAGTTAATAGTACAGTTAGAAATACGGACATTCCTGCAGCAATCTACATCTATCCCGTCGCGGTTGGTATCCATTTTCAGATTGTCGACCGTAAAGTTATCAACTCCGGTAGCCAGAATGCCAAAGTGGCCGCCGTAAAGAATGGTAAAGTCGCGGAGAATAACATTCTTACAGAGTTTCAGTGCGATGGCTTTATTACCAACAGGCGCACGGTAGGGGCCTCCCCTGCTAAGTCCCTTCCCATAAATTGTTCCAGGGCCAAGAATGGAAATATTTTCCAGGTTCTCGCCCCAGATAAGGCTATTATGCCAGTGGCTATGCCCAAAATCCTGGTAGGTATCATTTGATGCAGGTTCGGGAGCATCGTAGCCTGTATTGCCGGAAGGTTCGGCGGCTATCAGTGTCGCGCCCTGATCGATATAGAGGGAAATGTTACTTTTAAGATGAATTGAATAACTCAGGTAACTCCCGGCGGGAAAATAAACTGTTCCTCCGCCTTCGGCTGCAGCGGCGTCTATTGCTTTATTTATTGCCTCCGTATCAATACTTTGTCCGTTGCCGGTGGCGCCATAAGCTTTCACATTAAAATGGTTAGCAGAAAATGCTGTTCTTCCTGTCAGGATGAAAGACAGGAAGAGCACCAGAATTTTTATCTTATGCATAAACAGAGAAATATCGGGACATTGGTTTAATCTTTAGTGTGTCTATCCTTTGAGATCCCCTAATTGTATTATAAAAATTACCTGATCAGTTCCCATCTGGTTTTACTGAGGCCGAAGAAGGGCTGAGCGGCCAGTTGAAGCTGCTTATCGGGTCTGGCCTGGAAGGGTCAAAAGCAGGCAGGTCTTTACACAGATAACGTGTAAGTGCCAGTTTATTTTGTTTTATTCCGTTTACAATACACTTCGCTATTTCGTAAGCGCCATATGGGTTAAAGTGTGTATTATCTGCCAGCGCCTGCGACTGACCGGGGAAAGTATTTGCCGGGTAATGGACAAAGGCTTTGAGCGACGGCTCCACGCCCCAGGCTTCATACAAGACCTTGCTCATGTTATTCAGATCTATAAGCGGCACATTTTCTTCTTTTGCAGTTTGCCTGACGGCGTCCGGATAATCACCCAGAGTATTCACGATCTTTCCATTCTCATCGAAGTTCCTCCGGTTCATAGAGGTAACCAGCACCGGGATACCACCTTTTTTCCGGGCCTCGGCGATATAATATTTAAGATCTCTTTTATAGGTAGTATAAGCTCCTACTCCTTCGCCCTTCTGCTTCTGATCATTATGTCCGAATTCAATAAAGAGATAATCTCCCTGCTGCATAAGGCTCAGGATTTTGTCGAGCCTGCGGGCCGACCTGAAGGAACTCAGCGCTTCGCCGGATTCTGCGTAGTTGGCTACGACTACTTTTTCGGGTACGAAAAAAGACGGGAGCATTTGGCCCCATGCTGCATAGGGCTCGTCGGCCTGATCTACGACGGTCGAATTACCGGCAAGAAATACAGTAACGGGATTCTGCGCCGGACTGATCTCCATAGTACGGATCTTAGGAGCCTTACCATTAAATTCCAGCGTTAACTGCTTATCCCAGTGGCGGTAGTTCAGTTCCCGGGGCTTTAGCTTTACTTTTTCGCCTGTACTGCCGATTTCAGGGGTACGGATGTTTACTGTAAATTCTCTTTTTACAATTTTTCCTTTGCCAGTTTCAACCTGCCCGATCATTAAGCGACGGCATTCTGCTCTTACCGTTTGCGAGGAAGTGCCACTTTTGTCGCCAAGTGTAAGGATGACATTATAATTTCCTTCGGGAAGATCCAGAGTAAAGAAAAAAGGGGTATCACTTGTTATGAAATCGCCTGACGAAGTCGCAGTTTCTTGATCAGTGGCGGTATGTAAAACAGCTCCTTTTAAAAAGCCGTATCCCTTTTCTTCTGAATAAAATGACCCCGGCTGTACCTGTATGTATCCGTCTTTTGCTGCTGCAGATCCAAAACTGAATTTGAAAGACCTTGTCATCCCGGGCTGGGCATATGCGGCAGCGGCGGTTAAAACAAGAGATACCAGGTTAAAAAAAAAGTATTTTTTGCTCATATTCTTATTTATTGAACTGTACTGAACTGTCGTTTATCTCAAAAGGGTGGCTGTTAAGCAACTTGTACATCTCCGCTCCGGCAAGTAGTACAGGTCCGTATCCATGAGCGGCGAAGTTGTTTACCGGGCGGTAGTAATAAAACGCAGGGTCGAAGCCCATTCCTGTTCCTACGCATGTGCCTTCTACCTGACCATTTGCATTTACTTTGGTACTTACTGCATTCCAGGCCAGAAGCGCCATAGGCCCGTAGGCCTTCAGGTCGAGCCAGCCCTTGTTAACAGCATGAGCAATACAATAAGCGTATATAGCGGTTGCAGAAGTTTCAAGGTAGGAATCATTACGATCCAGCAGCTGATGCCAGAAACCGGTTTTATCCTGACGGGAAGCAAGGCCTTCTGCATGTTTCCTTAACATGGCCAGAATTTCCGCTCTGCCCGGATGGCTCTCTGGCAGGGCATCGAGCATCTCGATTTTCGTCAGTATTGCCCAACCGTTTGCACGCGCCCAGTGAAACTGCGGATGAGGGTTCATATCCTGAACCCAGCCATGCATATAAAGGCCTCTCTCCTGATTGAACATTCTTTTGGAGAATAGCTGATATTGTTTTACTGCTTCGTCGTAGTATTTATTGTCGCCGGTAAGTTTACCCATCTGCACAAGCGCCGGCAGGCTCATATACAGGTCGTCGAGCCAGAGGGTATTCGGTTGTGGCCTGTTACGGGCCAGCGTACCGTCCTGCAGGCGAAATTCCTTCGTCATGATATAATTGATATAGTTGTCTATCATGGGGCGGAGGTCTGCTTTAATCATTCCGGTTCGTGAGGTTTTGATCATTGCTGCTGCCATAGAACCGGCATCGTCAAGAGCATGCGGCTCTGTAACAGAGCGCACGGGGCTCGCGGCTTTAGCGTCAGTGCGGAGGTAATTCTTAAAACCTCCAACTACGTCGGCGATGAAACCTATCCTCTTAAGGGTATAATCTGTATACTTTTTATCCCCTGTTGTTTCGCCGGCTAAAAGCATGCCGGTATAGGTTACTCCCCATTCATAACTGATAAGCCTGAAATCGCCCTGTTTGAATATTGTATTCTGGTCTACTTTCTTTAAGTCGCTCACCGGGCTGCCGCTTTGCTTATCTGCCAGTTGCGCCGGTGTTGCTGCGTCAAGGTAGTTAAAGACACGGTCGAGCACCTGTTTTACGTCTGCTGGTTTTGTTTCTCCGTAAGGGGTAGTGTAATCGGGCTTCAGAAGGTGAAGCGGGGTGGTTACATCATTTCCTTTCTGGGTGGTGTACTGGGCCTGGGTGGTCTTCTGCAGGACTGAAAGCAGTAAGGAAGACAGAACAATCGTTCTGAATATTAAAGCAGGTGCAGGAAGCGGTTTTCCCGGAAGTTTTTTCATTGTGTGTTATTTAATTGGTTGTTCGGGTTTCCGAAGCTAATAACAATTATGGACGTTTGTGTCCTGTGGTGTCCTGTTGGTATCTGGCTGGTGGTTAGGAGGGTGGGGATCAGCGGGTAAGAAGACACTATTTTGATTGTGTGGCATGCATTGAAAATGCATTTCTCGCACATCCTCGTTGCAAACGAGGACGATGATAGAGCGAGAAATGCATATTAATAGGATAGATCTATCGTCAGCATTTGTAATGCGGATGCGGCGAGAACAGCGTTTTAACGCTTATTTATGCATTTTCAAAACGCTTTTTTCGATCAATAGAAACTTCCGTCGCCTCTTCTCATCATTTGTCTGCCGTTTCTGGACGGAGAAGCTCCGGTCCATTTTTGCGGCGTCCACCGGAAGTTAAGCATGAAATAGCGGCTTAGTGCATTGGTTTTAGTATCGGTAAAGCCGTTATCGGATATATCACGCTCTATAAAATTATTCTGGTTAAGTACATCGAAAGCCTGCAGGCTTAAAGCGCCGTTCCTTCGTTTAAAAAATTGCTTTTCGATAGATGAATTAATAACAAAAGGATTATTTGTAACATTTGCGTTAATTCCGCTTACGAAGTTCTTACCGGCATTAAAAGATAGTAAAAGAGTCTTATTCAGGTATACTTTACCATCACCGTTTAATGAAATGTTCCGGGTACGCGAATCCATTGAAGTTGGTAAACTGAAGTTGGCTTTATTAAAAGTATAATTGACATTAGGATTTAGCTCCAGCCACTCGACAGGGTTTATCTGAAGACCTAAGCGTTCTGAGAACGACCATGAGGTACTCGTATTCCTGGCGTTATTGCTCATAGACACGCCGTTCCTGTTTGAAACGGAACCGTTTAATCTCAGGCTGTATTTACGGTTTGCAAAAGATTTGGAAATATTATAATTTCCGCTGACCGATGACGCCCCATCCATGTTAACATAACGGGTTTCATTGATATAACTCAGCGAGTCTCTGATTTCAACGACATTCGATACCACTGAATTATCGACCCGCCTTGCATTCAGGTTGACCGAATAGTTGAGCCGCGAATTGGGAATATAGTTATTATACGCAGCACTTATGGTATGATTAAATGCGGCTTTAAGGTTCGGATTACCAACAACCGGATTATTGGCGCGCGAAACGTCTCTCACCGGCTGGATCTGATCGAAGGATGGCTCTGATGCGTTTCCGGAGTAGTTCAGGCTAAACCTATGCTGCCTGGAAAACTGATATTCGAAGCGCATAATAGGGATCAGGTAAAAGTTAGATCTCCTGGTTGTGGCATTAAGATGCACTTTGGTGCCTTCAAGTAAAGTTGGAATCCCTGTAAGCCCTAACGAAAAATTATATTTCGTTTGTGTAAAGCGGTAATTCAGCGACAGCCTGCTTTCAGTAAACGAATAATTAAATATGTTACTCAACGAATCAACCGGTGTTTGCAATCCCGCAGCATTAACATTATTGGTATGCGCTTCATTATCATAAGACCTCCGGTTCATCTGTGCATTGAAATCAATCCTTGATTTCGTACCAAGGCGCTCGGAAAATGTGGTACTCGCCCTGAACGTATTATTCAGGTTTCTTCGCAGCACCAGCCTGTTAACCAATGAATCTTTAATAAGAATATTGGCGGTAGTATCCTGCTGATAATATAGGATTCTGGCATTCTGACCGTTATCTCTTTCCTGCCGGTTACGTGTGTAATTCAGGTTAAGGGAAAAATTACGACCCTGCTTTTTAAAGATATGCTGGTAAAGAAGGGATCCTCCGAGGTTGGGACTGGTGTTGCGCCCGCTGTTGGAGCTGTTATCTGTACGATGTATAAAACCTGTTTGTACGTTACTTGACAGGCTGTTCGTATGGGTAGAACTGTAACTGATCGTGGGCTGTACCCTAAGGAAAT
>Ga0265780_10000903_pt1 | contig 43840 bp, 33 predicted proteins | sample P1T30metagenome_FD_192432 | JGI IMG/M metagenome (GOLD analysis project Ga0265780, IMG submission 192432) | Plant litter microbial communities from East Loma Ridge, Irvine, California - P1 T30 | ecosystem: Environmental > Terrestrial > Plant litter > Unclassified | place: USA: California...
CGAAAGAGATCCGCTTTGGCGACAACCTGCCGAAGACCCGCTCCGGCAAGATCATGCGCCGCCTGCTGCGCGTGCTGGCCAAGGGCGAGAACATCACGCAAGACGTGTCGACGCTCGAGAATCCGGCCATCCTGGAGCAGTTGAAGGAATCCGCATAGGGCTTGGTTGCCGGCGCCGCCGACCTGGTGACGGTCGGCGGTGAGGGCGCCTGATATGGTCGTGGCGTGGCTGGCCGCGGCTTCTTCCACCTGCGTTATCGGTCTTGTACTGCTGGGAATACTTGCTATAATAGGCGGCTTCGTGGGATTCCCACGTAGACCCATCAGGAGAGATGGATGAGTGGTTTAAGTCGCACGCCTGGAAAGCGTGTGTAGGTTCATAGCCTACCGGGGGTTCGAATCCCCCTCTCTCCGCCAAGATTTCTACCCTTTCGTAAGTCATTGATTTCAAAGTAGTTTTAGGAATTTTTGAATCCCCATTTGGAGTAGTGTTTTGGGGTAACGAATGGGTACGCCGACCTTCCCTAAGCGACTGCCAAAGCTTCCAGATGCGGGGCAATGCTGCTGCTGCATCCAAAGACTTCCAAGCCCTACGAAACACGCCCAGCAGCGCCTAGGTAGTCAAATTTGACTGGTACTTGCGCTTGACTACCTAGGGCGGTTCCGAAGGCTTCTTGGGGCTTCTTATGGGCTACCGGATCAGAATTCGTTCAAGTCATCCTTGGTCCACTGGAAATCCTCGGGGTCCACGCCGTGCATCTTCAAGAAGTGGTCCGTCAGGTTGCTATCGTATTTCCTGACCGCTTCCCAGAACAGTTCAGGCTTTCGTTTGAATTCCCCGCCAAACGTATCGCTGAGCTTCTGGGCCACCTTGGCAATCCGTTTGTCGCGCCATTCAAAATCGGGTTCAAAATCCTCGTCTTCTTTGCCTTGGTATTTCCTAAGGGCTTGCTGCCAAGTCAGTTCGTCCAAGTCAAGACCCGGATCGGTTTCCTTCAGGGTTCGCATGACGTTCCGCATCTGGATAATCGTTGGCTTGGAAATCGTAGATGCGTCTACCAGTTGATTCAACGACAAGCCCGTGCTGATGACAAGTCGCCAAGCTGCGTTCGTCTTTTCCGACTTTGACATAGCCAGCTTGTCCTTGGAATTCCCCTTCAGGGCTTGTCCAATCGCTTCATCCAGCGTTCCCGAGAACACCGTCACAGGAACAGGTTCAGCGTAACCGATGGCCTTGTACGCCTTGTAGCGGTGATGGCCGTCGATCAACGCCCAGCCGTCACCAAGCCAGAACACCGTAAGCGGTTCCAAGGGCTTCTTCTTGGCCGCCTTGGTCGAATTCTTCATGCTCTTGACCAGCGTTTGCACATGGTCTTCCGAAGCCCATTGCATGTCTTCCCGATGCTGAAAAACTTGGGGGATTACTTCGATGGATTCCAAGGGCAGGGAATCGGGGCTTGCTGGCGCTGGTAAACCAGCTTTGATCCTGCTTTCAATGATGGCTTTGCGCCTTAGTAAACTGCTGGTTTCCGTAGGGTTCATTGGTGCCTTTGCTTTGTCTATGTGAGCTTGTACAAAAGACAGTTGCCCTCATCCCTATAAAAAAAATTTACAGGAATGCAAGGAAACTAAAGTCTTTCTTCTGTTTTGCTACGTCCGGCTTTGGTTCATCGCTATGGGGCTTTACTAACGCTTCTTAGCCCCTGTTGCGATCATCCAAGCCTTGACAGTAGGTTCGATACAGAAGTCTTGTACCAAGCGCCGCCACGCGGGGTCCGGATGCCCCGTTCGTTCAAAGCTTTAGTAATCGCACCAAGCGATGTAATCCCTTCAACTGCCAAACCTCGCAGTACAGGCCGCAAGTCTTCGGCATGTGCATCTGCCTGACATTGGATGGCCCGTACCCCGGCTGTATTGCCCTTTCCAGCGCGTTTCAAGGCCGCTGCACCGTTGGGGTTGCCTAGCACCGTACCGCGCCGTTTAGCGGCTTCCAAAGCTTCCTTGGTACGCTTGGAAATGGCTTCCCGTTCTTGTTGCGCTACCAAGGCCATGATCCCCACGGTAAGTTCGTTTGCATCAGGCATGTCAGCCGCAATGAACTTGACCCCTGAATCCCTAAGGGTCAGCAGGAAGGCGGCATTGCGTGAAAGCCTGTCCAGCTTTGCAATCACCAGTACCGACCCCGTGACCTTCGCCAAGTGCAGGGCTTCGGTCAGCTTTGGCTTAGTGTTGTCCTTGCCGGATTCGACTTCCATGAATTCCCGCACGACGTTGGCTTGTTTGGAGTCGGCATAGGCTTGGATCGCGCTACGCTGCGCATCGACACCAAGACCGCTACGGCCTTGCCGTGCTGTAGAGACTCGCAGGTAGCTAACGATTTTCATGGGGTTTCCTATGGGTATAATTTCAAGCAACGTCCGTTAGTGAATTTTATACCTTTCCCTTTTCAAAAACAACATGCGCGCATCGAACTGCTAGCTGTCACTACTTGGGTTGTCCGCAATTTTTCACCCTTTGGCAACGGCACGTATACAGATTGACAACGTTACTCTAAAATTTGTTTCAAATACAAGGGATGGCGGCTGGAAGGCAATCGTTTGCAGTTATCTTTATTTGCGGGGTTGCTATCCTATTGACGGCTGCAAACTTGTTGAATAGATGTACCGGATAGTTGGAATAATCGAGGAAATTACTTGGCTAATACAGAACCGTTGCCTGCGCAAGACTGGCGATTCAAGACTGCGGACGAGCATAAGGCAGCCTTCAAATCTAATGAAGCTCGTTTTGATAAGCTAGTGCCATATGACGCTGATGAGCTTTCGATCATCCTGAAAGGTCATTTACTAATTGAAGAGCAATTGCGATTGATTACACGCTCGCTGTTAGCAAACCCAGAGTATTTTGATAAGGCGCGGCTGAACTTTGCTACCCTGCTAAAGCTTGCGCGGGCAGTTGCAGGGCATTTTAACCAAGGCGCTTGCTGGGCCGCTGCTGACAGATTAAATACTGTGCGTAACCACATGGCGCACGAAGCCGAGCCTACAGCGGCCCCTACACTGCTAGACAAATTTTATGCTGTGTGTGAAGCTGATAAATCCTGGTCTAGCATTCACGCTTTACCACGCGGGCGACTAAAGCTAAGGTCGTACATATGTGTTATTTGGGCAGTTTTCGATTCTTTACGAGCGGTTGTTCAGGTCTGCGTGCGGACTTGTCCGAATCCTTTAACCCTGAGGCCATCGGCGCACGATCTGCCTAAGAATATAGAATAAGCCTTTTTTGTTAGTCCACCCGTAGGAAGGATTTGGCTTATCTTCAACAATACTGTGAAAGGTCATTTTCTGAAATGGTTATTGAATTTCAGTAAGCGAATAATTTCCACAAATTGATTTAGCCTATGCTGAGTACTTTATAATCGAACAGTAGGATTAACTTCAACGTTAGTATGGGTCTAAAGCAAAACCTACGTCATTCATAACGGCTACGAAATCCGCGTTAGATCGCAAGTAATTTGAAGCAGGGTAGCTTGTGAATTGCATGGCCATTACTACTAAGCGTAATTGGGCAAATTCAGTAAAGTTAATCAATGTACGCAAGAACTCACGACGAATGCTATTATCAAACCCTCGTTCGTCTGATAACCTCTCGCAGATCACCTGTACGGTGATATAAAATGAACGAAGGATTCCAAAAATTTGTTCGTTTGCGTCTTCCTTTTCAAGGTACATCGAGACCTTATCATCTGCTTCGTTGGCCTCTCGCAGTTCTTCAACTTTATCTTCCAAATGAATTACGGCTGCAGTCGCGTACGTATATTTTTCGACGCCGTCAGTTGAAATTTTGAATGAGGAAAACATTTCCCTTTGGGAATTTATCATGCTGAAAAATAGCGTGGTCACTGCCTTTACCTGCTCGTTTTTTTCATTTTCTTTCAATTCTTTTCGCAGGTCATGATTCGCATCGATTTGAAGCGTTACTGATCTTATTAGAAATATTAAAGAAAGAAAACTCAAGACAGGGTTGATCGTGCCACCAACATAGTCACCGAACGTCCCCCATACTGTAGGGTCTTGGGCAAAGTCGAGATTCAGCCGGTATGCGAACCAAAATACGTACGAACCCACAGACAAAACGGCCAATGTAATTGCTGCAAGAACATAACGGTTAACCATAAATGCCTTTCACAATATACTTAACAACTTTCCCGTCTTTCAGTTTTATCGGGCTAACTGACAGTTTCAAAAAATCCCACTTATCCTTTGGTACTCCGTTATTCTTATCTAGATTAACAGAAAATCGCTTTTTGGCTTCAAATTTGACATTAGCATATTCAGTATTGAACCCAAACGCAACCGTCTCCAATTCATCTTTTAACTGAAGTCGTCCGTTGCCAGTCTTTGTATTGAAACGTGTAATTCCTGCAACTATATCAATAATTTCCTTTGATTCGCCTGCATCTAAAACCTTCGCGGTCTCTTGACTGAAGGCTGCTAATTCCAGTTGCCGATCACGACTAAATCGGTACCTAAGTTTGACATCTTGATTAAATTTTAAAGAAATGTCGTGCATGTTTTCTAGCGCAGATTTTCTTAGTTGAGAAATTAAATCATCCGATTTCTTCTCGCCCAACCTGTCTACAATTCCTTGAGCTTCTGGAGATAAATCTTCAACATGTTCGTACATCGCTTCATTTAGGTAATAAGACACCAATTCAGCGTAAGTGGCCTTTTTGATTTTTTGAAAGCGCGTTTCGAACTTCGGATCACAAAGTTCTACTGAAAACGCAATTCCATAAGACCCCTTAAAGCTATGCTTAAGGAGGGTTCTTACCTTGCCTTTGTGAGTTTGTCTTTCAGGCACCTTTTCCGTTACTATTGTCTCGATAATGCAACGAACTGCATCAGACGCTCCGGCGAATGTGTTGAGACCAGCTTTCATGTCAATTTCGTTCTCTTCCGTATTGACCACAGCATCAAAGCTCAAAGACATAACTTACCTTCTATTTTGGAGGGGGTTGATTATTGTAATTTTCCCTATGGTAACATGCTTTACCCATCCAATAGGTTTGAAGCGCATGGCTGCGTGTCTGCTTAGTTCCTGACTAACGAGTGGTCTCGCACCTTGCAAATCTTAAGTAATACGTGTCCGAAGAGGTCATGTAGGTGCCTATTGCAGGTAAGAAGCCCGCACGCTACTAGGCGGCTTTCGGTCATAAGAAATGGACAATCGCATGCGTCAACGGGACGGTCTCGAAGAACGCAAACCGGGAGCGGATACGAGCACTGAAGGGAGACTTGAAGCGCAGTGAATTGACCATGTCATTGGTGCGCAGACGATACCTAGAACCATCTAGCGTAGCTCGAAGCTGCTCATAGTCTCCATGTTTAACTATCCCTGCGCCTCTGCGAGGCGAAGGAAGCTACATAGAACGCGCCAGCGGCTAGTGTCGGATGCCCCATGGTTGTGTTCGGTTCGATAGTGTCGCTATGGATTTCGCAGGGGCAGGGTAAGTCAGCGATGCGGTAGAACCCAAGAACAGGTAGCGGCTGAGAAGCCAGCCTTTTTTCCTGTCCTGTCCAAAGTACCCCCCCAGGGGTTCGCTTACCAGACGAATTCAAAAAAGGGGTTAAAGGTCAACTTCTATCGTTGTTGTTGGGCTTTCAACAAATGTGTGCGTTTTCTGTGCGCATCCCGTTAGGTTCAAACAGCGGGGTAGGCGATCTTATGGACCGCATCCCGTTTCTGCTGCATGCTCGACCCCCCGGAATACAGCCCGTAGGTGATTGTCTTTTTTTCGTGGCCTAGAATATCCGATGCTACCCCCTCAACGACCCCAGCTTGTTCCAGCAACGTACCCACGGTCTTGCGGATACTATGGAATACCTTGTCCCGGCCCTTGAATCCCATATCGGTCTTGAGCCTGCCGAATCGCTTCCCTAGGGCTTTGCCCCGTTCGCCGCGTGCGTCGATGTTCAAGCCGTGAATCACGTATTCGTCGCTACGGTCGGCTACTAGCGCGGAAAGGATAGGAACCAAGACAGGGTGCATGGGTACCTCGCGTACCGCCGCCTTTGTCTTCGTGCCTTTGAAATGGATAACTTGTTCATTGAGGTCCAGCGCGGCCTTTTTCAGCATTGCCAGTTCTTCAATCCGTGCGACCGTATACATGCCCAAAGTAATCAATAAGGACAGTTGCGCATCCCCCTGCGCTACAGGGGATCGCAGGAACGCAACAACTTCCCCGGCCGTAAAGGGCTTGACTTCGTTCTTCTTCGTGGCGGACTTTGGAACAGCCAGCTTCGCATGAGTAAAGGGGTTCGGGTCACGCGGTACGATTTCGTATTCGATCAAGTAGTTCCAGAATGTTTCCGCTTGGCCGATCATGCGGGTGATGGTCTTTGCGGCAAGGTTTTCGTCGTTTGCCATAGCATCGACCCAAAACTTCAGGTTCTTCGGCGTGACTTCCTGATCGTCACCAAACCGCTTGAGGAAACGTTCGACTGCGGCCTTGTACGCAGCTTGGGTCTTGATATTGTGGTTGCGGTACTGTTTAAGATAATCGTCTTTGTGGTCTGCAAGAACGACCCGGCGACCGATAGCGACTTCAAATGCCGCCTTGGCTTCGGGCACGGTGAGTTGTCGATCCTGCACCATAATTTCTAACTGGTCGATCATGATGGCTTCGACAACTTCCCTATCGCTTGAAAGACCGTCATCGGCAGGCTTGACGCTGGCCTGACGAAGTTCCTTGGCCCATTCCTTCGTCCATTCCCGGACGTTCAGGCCAGTACGGGCGGTATAGACTTCCCGCTTCCACGCGGCGACCATTTCCGCGCCGATGATTGCTGCTTTCCGCTTGTCCCCCGTACCCGTGGTACGCCAGAGTTCCGACTTGTTACCGAACTTGCTACGCACGTCCTTGGGGATGGTAAGACGGGCGTGATACGTCGAGCCTTGCAGCTTCAGATTTGCCATGCAAAATGGGTATTTGGAGTAGAAAGTTGGAGTAGTGTAACCGGCGGAAACCCAGCAACCAAGCGGCTCATAGCGAGATTGTTGTTTCCGTCCGACAATCCCCCTCTCTCCGCCAGGAAATCAAAAAGAAGCTGCCCTCGGGCAGCTTTTTTGTTTCATGGCGGAGAGAAGCAGGGGCCCTGCGCGGGCGATTCGACGCTTTGCGCATATTTGCGCAAAGGCGGCCTGCACCATGTAGGCGACTCTCCCTCCGCCAGGAGATCAAAACAAGCTGCCTCAGGCTAATGCCGTTGAGTTAGCGTAACAACGTCGTTCCGGCGAAGGCCGGAACCCAAGTTTGCATGAACTGCCCCGGGGCTCAACTTGGACTCCGGCCTTCGCCGGGGCGGCGGTCTTCCAGCTAACTGAATACCATACCTCCCTCGGCCAGTTTTCTGTTTCAGTCGATCTAATAGATAACCATTGGAATGATGGAAATTTCCCAAATGCAATTGTTAACATTTGTTTCCAGAAATTGGCAATGTGTATTTGAAACCAGCTCATCGTGTTAAGGTAGTAACCGACACGCATCCTACCCACAGTACCCGAGAATTGCTCCATCGACGATGCGAGCGCCATGCCTACCACTATGAATTTATTTCCGAAAATAAATAAACTCACGTTCGGTGATAATTCATTCGGTCCGGCTCACCTCCCAGTTGCCGCAGCCAACCAGTCCACCAGGTTGCTGCTGGTGGACGACGAGCCGCGCGTACTCTCGTCCTTGCTCGAGTTGCTGAACCACCGTCACTTCGACATCGACACGGCCGGTTCCGGCGCCGAAGCGCTCGAGCGCCTGACCAGCGCGCAGTACGATCTGATACTGCTGGATCTGAGTCTCGAAGACATGGATGGCCACCATGTGATGGACTTCATCAACAAGCACCGTATCGAGACCGACATCATCATCGTCAGCGGCAATGTCCGTATCGATGCCGCGATCGGCGCCTTGCGGCGCGGCGCCCATGATTTCCTGCGCAAGCCATTCAGCCAGCACGAGCTGTTCAAGACGATTGATAACGTCCTCACGCAGCGCCGGCTCAGGCAGACCAATCGCGACATCGCCTACCAGCTCGAGCTGTCGGAGCGCACCTACCGCTATATGGTCGATGCGTCGCCCGATATCATCTATATGGTCGAACCCGAAGGCAGATTCACGTTCGTGAACGACCGCGCCTGTCAAATGCTGGGTTACGATCGGCGCGAATTGATCGGCCAGCATTATTCGGTGCTCGTGCATGAAGAAGACTTTTCCAGGGCGCGGTATGCGTTCAACGAAAGGCGCTCGGGAGACCGGGCTTCGCGCGATGTCGAGCTGCGCATGGTGTGCCGGCCGCATACGCCGCACGCCGAGAATTTCAACGATACGTCGATGATCGTGTCGCTCAACGCGACCGGCATGCACCTGGACCAGGCCGATCCGGGCAAGCCGAAATACATCGGCACCTACGGGATTGCGCGCGATATCACGGCGCGCAAGCAGGCCGAAGCCGTCATCCTGCACCAGGCCTACCACGATGTCCTCACCAACCTGCCGAATCGCCTGCTGTTCAGGGACCGGCTCGGCCAGGCGATCCTGCAGTCGCGGCGTAACGGGAGCGAGCTGGCGGTGATGTTCATCGACCTCGATCGGTTCAAGCTCGTGAACGACACGCTCGGTCACGACAAGGGCGACGAACTGCTGCTGCAGGTGACGTCGCGGCTGAAGGGCTGCCTGCGCAAGGGCGACACGCTGGCGCGGCAGGGGGGCGACGAATTTACCGTGGTCCTGCCCGACCTGCACGTGCGCGACGACGCGCGCGTCGTTGCCGACAAGTTCCTGGAGTGCCTGAACCTGCCATTCGACCTGGCGGGGCAGGAGGCCTTTATCTCCGCCTCGATCGGCATTGCGGTCTTTCCCCATGATGGCGAAACCGTCGACGAGCTGCTGCGCCATGCCGACGTCGCCATGTACCAGATCAAAGGGCAGGGCAAGAACGGGCAGGCGTTCTATGTAGAGACGATGGAGGACGCGTCCCAGCAGCAAGCCACCCTCGAGCGCAGCCTGCGCCGGGCGCTCGAACGCAACGAGCTCGAAATGTATTACCAGCCGCAGGTCGATGCCGTGAGCGGGCGCATTTGCGGTGTCGAGGCGCTCATGCGCTGGAATCATCCGGCGCGCGGTGTCGTGTTGCCGGATGAATTTCTGCCGTTCGCGGAAGCGCATGGCCTCATGTTGCCGCTCGCGCAGTGGATGCTCGATGCGGTGTGCCGCGATATGCGGCATTGGCGCGGCGCGACCGGTCGCGACATCAAGCTCGCGCTGAACCTGTCGCCGAAATACCTCGACTATCCGGGATACGCCGAATCGATCAGTGAAGCCCTGCTGCGCCATGACATCGATCCGGCCAGGGTCGAGGTCGAAATTTCAGAGAACATCTGTATCGTCAATCCTGAACGCGCCATCTCCCAGCTGCAGGAACTGGGGCGTATCGGCGTGTCGGTCGCCATCGACGACTTCGGCACCGGCTATTCATCGCTCTCTTATCTGCACCGGTTTCCCATCCATACCATCAAGATCGACCAGACGTTCGTCAGCCAGATCGTCGACAGGGACGGGCATTACCCGGTCGTGCTGGCGATGATCTCCATTTCACGCGGACTCAAACTGAACCTGATCGCCGAAGGGGTGGAAACGGCGGTCCAGGCGGAATACCTGCTCGCCAACGGCTGTGAAATGATGCAGGGGCACCGCTTCCATCGGCCGATGCCGCTCGACGCCTTGCTTGCCATCCTGCGCACCCAGCATCATTGACCGGCGCCTGCCGCGAATATGCATTGCGTGTCCCGTCCTGCAAAAGGGCTGTTCGCCATGCATGGTCGTCAGGGGGCTGGAAACCGTCCCCCTGGCGAAGCTAGAGCCCAGGCCGTGCGTCTCGGCAGCGCATGCAAGCCTGGTCTGCGGCCTTCGCCGAACGACGCGGATACGCGTTTACAACAGTGACAATGCTTGCTTGCCCAGGTCGGCCACCACGAGACCATTGATGTACGGGTCGAGGCGCGCAGCTCCCCGGTACGCCGCGCGCGCTTCCTCGTAGATCAGCAAGGGCAGCAGGGAGTACTGGATCACCAGGACCAGGCGCGCCTGGCTTGTCGGCGCTGTCCCCTTGTGGATGCCCTTGGTATCGATGGCGAACGCCGTGCCGGCCTGTCCGGTGATGACCGTGGCGCCGCGCCGGCGCAGGATCTCGGCATCGGCGTAGCCACGCATGCGCAGCGGCATGCGGTCGCGGTGGGTGCCGGTAACGTAACTGTGCGGACCGGACGCGTCATCGACATCGGTCAGGTAGACCATCAGCTTGATCGAGCCAGGCTCGATGTCGCGATGAAATTGCTGCACATTGTCGGTGGCCGCTTGCACTACCGGGAACGACCAGCGCAGGCCCACCAGCGTGACGCGCGGCGTATAGCCCAGGTAGGCAGCGGCCATGCCGAGCACTTCGGGACGGTTGGCCAGGTCCAGCACGTGAGGGCAATTGACCACTGTATCCAATGGATAATCGCCAAAACGTACGCCCGGCGGAACGTTTCCCACACTGAAGGCGTCGCCGCTGTCGCGTGTGGCGATCATGTCACGTCCGCAGAGCCACTCCAGCATCTCTTCGCACTGACGGGCCGACAGCAATCTGCCCATCAGCAGGTAGCCTTCGGCCGGCATGGCGCCGATTGCCGCTCGTTCTGGGCGCCGCACGCGGCCTGCCTTGCCGTGCACTGTTTCGAGTGTTGCAATGATGGCGTGGGTAGCGGCCAGCCGGATCCAGCGACTGGTAACGACGCGCTGCACGTAGTACCCCAGCAGCTTGAGCCGTGCATGGCGCGATGTGCTGTTGAAGGTCACGTATTTTTGCATGAGAAATCATTGCCTAATAACAATGGTTTTAACATACTGCAGTTGTCGCCATGAGCAAGATCGGTCAATGGCTGAACCTGCGGTCGTTTCAAGGGCAACTGAGAATCGAGTCGTTCCGGAACGATCTTGTGAGTTTCGCAGCGAGGACCTCGTTACAGTACCAATGAACTGCCTCATCAAGCAAAATAGTAACCAAGTGTTGTTTTTGAGTTTCGTGCTGTGCGTCCACTGAACCATACAATTCGTCTACTGAAGACCATCAGGACAATGTTGCCCTGGAGTACATGTAACGTTTCAAATGAGAAGACTCGGCGTCGAATGGCTTGATGTTCCGATTCTATAAGGCATTCATCCATTAGCCTCGTTTTGGCGCAACCCATGGCATGACTACGATTGTAAAACATTTCCTTTAAGAAAATATTATTGCGCTAGATATATTGATTTTCAGCCAGTGTGATTCTGATAGAATATTTCCAGTGCAATAAATTTTGACTTTTTTTAATTTTTCTACATGCAAAAAGCGCTGGCTGACAGTCATCTGTCCTGCCGTCGTCCGGCCCACACATCGCCGGTGCCTACTCAACCGTCTACTTCCGGAGCTTGCGCGATGCGCATCAAATCTTTCCTGTACAGCCTGCTGGCCATCACGGTCCTGAGCACCAACGTCGCCCATGCCGGCCTGATCCAGAACGGTGGTTTCGAAGACCTGTCCGCCGGTAGCGCGGGCATGCAACTGGCTCATGGCACGACCACGAACAATAGCAAGCGCGTCATCGCAGAAGGCTGGGACAGCTACAACGGCAACGATGGCGGCTACAACTTCATCCTCAACGGCAGCACCGCCCACAAGCACGGCTATTCGATGCGCCTCGAAGGCCGTGGCGACGACTTCTTCATGTCGCCGTCGGGCGGCAACTTCTTCGCCTCCGACTCCCAATACTACCCGGGCGTGCTGTCGCAGCTGATCAGCGGCCTGACGATCGGCGCCAAGTACGTGCTGACGTTCGAATTTGCGCTGGCGCAGCAATACGGCTGGAGTGGCGAGAACCTCGACAATTTCTGGGAAGTCAGCTTCCGCGACAGCCTCTCGGACAAGCAGACCACCGCCAACACCCAGGGCACCGATCCGCTGAGCATCGCATCGAAAGGCTTCAGCGGCTGGCAGAGCGCGAGCATGGAATTCACCGCCACCAGCGCCACCCAGTGGCTGAGCTTCCTGGCCAAGGGCACCGCGCCTGGCGGTCCACCGTTCATGCTGCTCGATAATGTGCAGCTGAACGCGGAAGTGCCGGAACCGGCTACCTGGACCATGCTGCTGGGCGGTCTCGGCCTGCTGGGCTTCATGGCGCGCCGCCGCCGCAGCACCCAGGCGTAAAACACGCCTTCCCGGCGGCTGCAGCCTTGCTGCGGCCGCCTGCGTTGGCTCGCAGCCAGCGCCGAACCACCTCGCGACACCTCGCATGTTTGCCGCCCCGCCATGAACGTCTCCCTCGCCGAATTCGCCGTCACCGTGGTGCGCCAGTTTGCCTGGCTGGTGTTGCTGACGGCGCTGTTCGTCCCGCTCGAACGCTGGTTCGGCATGCGCCACGCGCAGCCGAACCGCCAGTTGCGCCATAACCTCGTGTATTACTGCATCAGCAGCCTGGTGCCGATCGTGCTGCTGAGCGCGCCGATGGCGCTGCTGGCCGTCGCCGCCCACCATGCGGTGCCGGCGGCCCTGACGACGGCGGTGGCCGAACTGCCGCTGGCGCTGCGCGTGGCGCTCGCCTTCGTGGTCGCCGAGATCGGTTTCTACTGGGGCCACCGGCTCAGCCACGAACTGCCTTTCCTGTGGCGATTCCACGCGCTGCACCACAGCGCCGAGCGCATGCATTTCCTGACCAATACGCGCAGTCATCCGGTGGACATGGTCGTCACGCGCCTGTTCGGCCTGGTGCCGCTGTACATGCTGGGACTGGCGGGACCGAGCGTGGCCGGCAGCGGCACGCCGGCGCTGCTGCTGGTGATTGGCACCATCTGGGGCTTCTTCATCCACGCCAACCTGCGCTGGCGCCTGGGTCCGCTGGAATGGCTGGTGACCACGCCGGCCTTCCACCACTGGCACCATAGCCGCAACGACCACATCAACCGCAACTACGCGTCGACCTTGCCGTTCCTCGACCGGCTGTTCGGCAGCCACTACCTGCCGCCGCACTGGCCGCCTGAAGTCGGCCTGGACGAGCCGCACGCGGCCACGCTGGGCGGCCAGTTGCTCGATCCGCTGCTGCCGGCCCGCAAACCGGCGCCCGCCGCCGACTAGGCCGGGGCGCCCGCGCGCGCTTGCCGGCGCTGGGCCGCCAGCTTGACCAGCAGCGCCAGCGCCGCCAGCGCGCCGGCCAGCGCAACCACGCCGAAGATTCCCGCGATCCCGAACTGCAGGCGCGCCAGTTCCGCCACCAGGAACGATCCGGCGATCCCGCCCAGCCGCCCGACACCCATCATCCAGGCCACGCCGGTGGCGCGGCCGGAGGTCGGATAGAAGCTTGCCGCCAGCGCCGGGAGCGAGCACTGCGCCGTATTCATCGCCACGCCGGCCACGAACACCACCACCATCAACAGCGCCAGGTCGTGGACGCTGTGGCCGATGGCCAGCACGCTGGCTGCGGCCAGCGCGAAGGCGATGGCGACGACGGCGTTGGCGTCGTAGCGGTCCATCAGCCAGCCGGCCAGCACGGCGCCGCCGCCGCCCAGCGGGAACAGGGCCGAGACCAGGGTGGCGTCGTGCGCCGACAGGCCGGCGTCACGCAGCAGCAGCGGCATCCAGTTGAGCAGCGCGTAGAAGATCACCAGTCCCATGAAGTAGCTCAGCCACAGCATCAGGGTGCCGGTCAGATGGGTCGTCGACAGGATCGTCGCCACGCCGCCGGCGCCTTTCGCGCGCGCCACTTCGCGCATGGTAAAGGCGCGCACCGTGTCGGCGCTGTGCGCGATGCGGCGCAGGATGGCGCGCAGCCGTTGCTGGCTGGCGCCGCGCACGACCAGGAAGCGTGCCGATTCGGGCAGCAGCGCCATGATCAGGAGCGCCGCCAGCAGCGGGGCTACGCCGCCCAGCAGCAGCACGCTGCGCCAGCCCCACGCGGGGATCATCCAGGCCGCCAGCAGGCCGCCCAGCGACGCCCCCAGCGGAAAGCCGCAGAACATGGCGTTGGTCAGCATCGCCCGTTTGCGCGCCGGGCAGTATTCGCTGGTCAGGGTGACCGCGTTGGGCATCGCCGCGCCCAGTCCCAGGCCGGTGACGAAGCGCAGGATGGCCAGTTCCGCCAGGCCGCTCGCGAAGGCCGACCAGGTGCAGGCGGCGCCGAACAGCAGGACCGACAGCACCAGCACCCGCTTGCGTCCGACGCGGTCCGACAGCGGTCCGGCCGCCAGCGCGCCGAGGGCCAGGCCGAACAGGGCGGCGCTCATCACCGGCGCCAGCGCCGCGCGGCTCACGCCCCATTCATTGACCAGCGACGGCGCGATGAAGCCGATGGCCGCGGTGTCGAAGCCGTCCAGCAGCACCACCACGAAGCACAGGGCGAACACCAGCCACTGGAACGGCGAGAAAGGGTGGGCGTCGAGGAAGTCCTGGACGTCGAGCGGGCCCGGGCGCGGGCGTTCGTGCTGCATGGTGGTCTCTCCGGATGGGTGATTGCACAGGCCCGGGCGGCGTGGCAGACTGATCAGGGAACAGATTATCGACCATCCATCGTCAGGCGGCCACTGCCGCGAAAGGCCATCATGGAAGACCGTCCGCAGCATTCGCCCGGCCCGCTCGCGGGCGTGACCGTGCTCGATCTCACCACCATGCTGGCCGGTCCCTATGCGACCCTGCTGCTGGCCGGCCTCGGGGCGCGCGTGATCAAGATCGAGAATCCGCGGCAGCCGGATCCATCGCGCAGCAATGCGGTGTTCGTGGGCCGCGATGGCGTCACGGCAGCGCAGGAGCACGACGACGACCTGTCGCTCGCCATCCTCGACCGCGGCCGCAACAAGCAGGCGATCACGCTCGACCTCAAGCATCCTGCTGCGCGCGAGATCTTCCTCGACCTGGTGCGCCAGGCCGACGTCGTCGTCGAGAACTACAGCCCCGGCGTGACCGACCGTCTCGGCATCGCCTACGCCAGTTGCCGCGCGGTGAACCCGAAGATCGTGTACACCTCGATCAGCGGCTTCGGCCTGGGCGCCAATCCGCGCCAGAACAAGGCGGTCGACATGGTGATCCAGGCGATGAGCGGCCTGATGCTGGCGTCGGGCGGGGAGGGCGCCGCGCCGGTGCGGGTCGGCATTCCACTCGGCGACCAGGCCGCCCCGCTGTTCGCCACCATCGGCACGCTGGCCGCGGTGCTGCACGCGCGCGCGACCGGCCAGGGCCAGCAGGTCGACGTGTCGCTGCTGGGCGCCATGACCGCGCTGGTGGCGGCCGAACCGTTCGACATGGCGGCCCGGCTGGGACGCGCCACCCGCACCGGCAATGTGGCGGCGCGCATGGCGCCATCGGGGGTGTTCGCCACGCGCGACGGCCATATCGCACTCAGCGCACCGAAAGACACCTTCGCAGCCGGCCTGTTTCGCGCCATGGGCCGCCCCGAACTGATGCACGACGAACGCTTTCGCCGGCTCGAGGCGCGGGTGCGCCACCAGGCCGCGCTGCACGAGATCGTCGGCGCCTGGGCGCGCACTGTGGACACCGGCGCGGCGGCCGCGCTGCTGGACGCGCACGGCGTGCCCAATGGGCCGGTGCGCGATCCGGCGTCGGCCGCCCGCGACCCCGACCTGCTGGCGCGCGGCGACACCACCAGGCTGGCGCATCCGGTGCATGGGGCGGTGGAAGACATCGTCGTCGGCGGCCTGCCGATCCGCATGTCCGAGTCGTTCACCGGCTTCGACCGGCCGGCCGTCACGCTCGGCGCCAGCAACGCGCAGGTGTATCGCGAACTGCTCGGCTACGGCCAGGAGACGCTCGAGCGGCTGGGGCGCGATGGCGTGATCTGACGCCGCCCGGCGGGCGGGGCGCCGCAGGATCGCCGCCGGTTCTGGCCAGATGCCTGCACGATCGCGTACAATTACCCTTCCTTTACTACAAAACTCTCCAATGGAATGGCTACTTGACCCGAATATATGGGTCGGCTTGCTCACCCTGGTCGTGCTCGAGATCGTCCTCGGCATCGACAACCTGATCTTCATCGCCATCCTGGCGGACAAACTCCCCCCGCACCAGCGCGACAAGGCCCGCCTCGTCGGTCTCTCGCTCGCCATGATCATGCGCCTCGGCCTGCTCACGATGATCTCGTGGCTGGTGACGCTGACCACGCCCCTGTTTTCCATCGGCTCGCTGGGCTTCTCCGGGCGCGACCTGATCCTCCTGCTCGGCGGTGTCTTCCTGCTCGCGAAAGCGACCGTGGAGCTGCACGAGCGCGTCGAAGGCAAGACCCACGTCCAGAGCGGCAAGCGCGCCTACGCCAGCTTCGCCGCCGTGGTGGCGCAGATCATCGTGCTCGACGCCGTGTTCTCGCTCGACGCCGTGATCACCGCGGTGGGCATGGTCAGCGAACTGGGCGTCATGATGGCCGCGGTCGTGATCTCGATGGGCGTGATGCTGTTCGCCTCCAAGCCGCTGACGCGCTTCGTCAACGCGCATCCGACCGTGGTGGTGCTGTGCCTGTCGTTCCTCTTGATGATCGGCCTGTCCCTGATCGCCGAAGGCCTGGGCTTCCATATCCCGAAAGGCTACCTGTACGCCGCGATCGGCTTCTCGATCGTGATCGAGTTCTTCAACCAGCTGGCGCGCCGCAACTTCGTCAAGCAGGAGGCGCACATCCCGCTGCGCGACCGCACCGCCGACGCGGTGCTGCGCCTGCTGGGCAGCAAGCGCGGGGCCGACCAGCACGACGAGCCCGAGACCAAGGCCGCGGCGCTCGACGAGCCGACCTTCGAGGCCGAGGAACGCAATATGGTCAGCGGCGTATTGAGCCTGTCGCAGCGCTCGGTGCGTTCGATCATGACCAACCGCTCGGACATCTCGTGGATCAATATCGAGGACGACGCAGACAGCATCCGCGCCCAGCTGCTGGCCACCCCGCACGGCTTCTTCCCGGTGTGCCGCGGCCAGCTCGACGAAGTGATCGGCGTGGCGCGCGCCAAGGATCTGATCGCCGACCTGACCATGCACGGCGCGATCGACGCGGACCACATCCGCACGCCCATCATCATGCCCGACGCCAGCGGCGTACTGAAGGTGATGGACCGCCTCAAGCGCTCGCATGGCCAATTGGTGATCATCGCCGACGAATACGGCACCCTGCAGGGCCTGGTGACGCCGATCGACATCCTGGAAGCGATCGCCGGAGAATTCCCGGACGAGGACGAGCAGCCGGTGGTGCAGGTGCTCGGCCCGGGGCAATGGCGCGTCGACGGCAGCGCCGACCTGCACTACCTGGAGCAGGTGCTCGAGGTCGACGCCCTGGTGGGCGAGAACGACGACTACACCTCGCTGGCCGGCCTGATGCTGGAACGCTTCGGCACCTTGCCGAGCGTCGGCGACGCGGTCGAGATCGAGGGTTTCCGCTTCGCGGTGGCGCAGGTGCTGGAGCGCCGCATCGCGAGCGTGCTGGTGACCCGCATCGACGACGACGCCGCGCTTCTGGACAAGCCGTGAGCGCCTGACGCCGGCGCGGCGCGCCAGGCCGCGGCCGGCGACGCCGATGCCGATCCTGCACGGCGTGGCCAGGCTCCGGCATGGTCGATCGTCAACGCGACCGCCGCATGCGGCCGCAACATGAACATCCTGCCAACACCGGTGGCTGGCGAATGTTGACGAAATTGAAGGGTAAACACCGCTCTGCTTGTCCATTCGACAGCGGCCGCCGGCCGCTATGCTTCTTCCTGATACCGGGGCGTGTCCGCGCCCCTGCCAACAACGTTTCAACCAGGGAGAAACACCGTGTTCGAAGGATTCATCCAGCTCAGTCCCACTGGCCTCGCGCTGACCATGGCGGGCTCTTACATCATGACCGTCTTCGCCAGCGAGCTGTATCTGCACCGCTCGCGCAGCCATCGCGCGCTGACCTTCCATCCGCTGCTGTGCCAGATGTTCCGCATGTGGATCTGGCTGACCACCTATGGCGTCACCGCCAGGACCTGGGTCGCGGTGCACCGCAAGCACCACGCCAAGTGCGACACCGAGGAAGATCCGCACAGCCCGCGCATCCACGGCCTGTGGACCATCCTGGGCAAGGGCACGCTGCTGTACCGCAAGGCCGCGCGCGACGCCGACCTGGTGAAGGCCTATGGCGTGGGCATCAAGGAAGACTGGATGGACCAGCACCTGTACACGAAGCACCGCTTCCGTGGGGCGCTGTTCTTCCTGGCCGTCGAGCTGCTGGTGTTCGGCCCCATCCATGGCCTGATGGTCTGGCTGTTCCAGCTGTCGATCCTGCCGTTCTGGGCCTCGGGCTTCATCAACGGGATCTTCCACGTGGTCGGCTACCGCAACTTCGACACACGCGAGGATTCGCGCAATTTCTTCCCGATCGGGATCATCTTCGGCGGCGCCGAACTGCATAACAACCACCACGCCAACCCGGCCTCGGCCAAGCTGTCGATGAAGTGGTGGGAGTTCGACGCGGGCTGGCTGGTGATCCGCGTGCTGGCCTTCTTGCGGCTGGCGAAGATCAACCACGTCGTCCGTGCGCACGAAGCCGGCCGGCCGCGCGTGCGGCCTCACGCGGCGGGCTAAAGTACTCGCCCATCAATAAATGTGTTTTTGGCTGCCAACACCGGCGCGCTGCCGCGTTGGCTCCTGCTTGCAGTGCTCGCACTGCGGCGCACTCGCCGCCTTGCATCGCTTCCGGTTCTGTTTGCCAAAACTCACATTTATTTCTCGTCGAGCACTTAAATCGCCAGCGCCTGCGGCGTCGCCTCGCGCTGCGCCGCAGTCTGCTGGGCGCCCAGCTTCTTGCCCAGCCTGCGCCAGCCGATCACGACGCCCGTCACGCTGAGCAGTACGCCGCCCAGGCTCAGCACGATCAGCACCAGGTCCCACAAGGGCCGCCGCTCCAGCAGCGGCAGCCAGTCCCAGGAATGCAGCATGGCGAACAGCCAGCGGCTGGCGCGCTTGCCGCTGTCCAGGCGGCCGAGCACCGCACCGGTGTGCGGATCGAGGTGGACCCAGGTCGCATGCGGATCGCCGAACACGATGCGCAGGATCGGCAGCGGTTTGTCGGCGCCGCCGGTCATCGTGTGGGCGTCGCGCTGGTAGTAATACAGGTCGTAGTCGCGCAACACCTCGGTGCGCGCGACCGGCGCCGCCACCAGCCGGCCGGCCGCTTGCCGCAGCGCCTGCGCATCGAGGGCCGCCCGACGCGCGTCATGGCTGTCCAGTACCTGCGGCGCGCTGCCGGCCGGCTGGGCCAGCACCCGGTTCCGGCCCAGCACGCGGGTCCAGCGCAGTTCTCGCACGCCGCCGTCGACCGCCGCCAGCAGCGCCTGCGGGGCGGCGTCCGCGCCGTCGATCACCAGCGCGCCGCCCTGCAGCGCTTGCAAGTTCAGCGCCGGCGCGCCGGTATCGAAGATCTTCCACGGATTCATCGACATCAGGCCGCTGGAGATCCAGGTGATCGTCACCAGCGCGAACAGCAGGCCGCTGATGTGATGCCAGCGCATCAGCGCGCCGGGATAGGGCGTGCGTGCGCCGCTGCGGTACGGCCGCCTGAAGCGCCAGCGCAGGATGCCGGCCACGGAGCCGCTCACGGCGACCACGATGCCGGCGATCGACAGCCAGTTGACGATATCGGTCCAGTAGGGCTGGAAGGCATTGCCGCGCAGCGGATACAGCCAGTGGATCCAGGCGCCGGCATAGTTCCACAGCCGTTCGCTGCGCGTCGCGTCGCGCACCACTTCGCCGCTGCGGCTCGAGATCCACAGCAGGGTATGTTCCGGGTCCTGCAACTGCACCCGGTGCAAGGGCCGGTGCGCGTCGAGCCCGCGCGAGTGGGTGAAGGCGTCCTCGTCGACCGTGTCCAGGTAGCGCGGCGTGGCGCCGGGGCCCGCGTAGGCTGCGGCGCTGGCCAGGGCGTGGCGGGCGTCAACCTGCGGCAGCCGCTGGCCGGTCACGGCGTCGATGGCGATCGCGCCACTGCCCTTGGGCGCCGGCTTGTGGCCGGCTGGTGCGCCGGGCCGCACCGGCGTCGCGAAGTAGAAGGGGCGGCCGGCGCTGGCGTTGGCCAGGCGCAGCGCGTCCAGCTCACCGTCGACGCCGGCCGCCGCCAGCGCGCGGCCCGGCGGCAGCAGGCGCGCATCGGACTGCAGCGGCGGCAGGTGCTGCAGGCGCTCGTCCTCCGTCAGCTTCGGATAGCCGACGTACATCATCACCAGGCCCGAGGCGAACCACATCGCGAACAGCAGGCAGACCCCGATGCCGAGCCAGCGGTGGACCAGGAACAGCCAGCGTTTCAGTCGTGCTCCCATCATGCGCTCCTCATCAGAAGTTCATGCGCAGCGTGACGTCGGCCGTGCGCGGCGCGCCGAGGTAGGCCATCGTGCTGGTGACGTTGGCCGCGTACACGCGGTCCAGCGCGTTGCGCACGCGGCCGACCAGCGTCAGCGTCGGATTGACCTGCCAGCTCAGGCCCAGGTCGACGAAGGTGTAGCTGGGCCAGTACTGCGTGTTGGCGGCATCGGCAGCCACCTTGCCGACGTGGCGCCCACCTACGTGGGCCTGCAGGCCGGGCGTGAGGGCGTACGACAGCCACAGATTGGCCACCGTCCGCGGCGTATTGGCCGGCGTCTTGCCGGCCAGCGAGACGCCGCCCTGGCGGTATTCTTCGTATTCGGCGTCGACGCAGGTGACGTTGCCCTGCAAGGCCAGGCGCCGTGTCGGCTGCAGGCCCAGCGCCAGCTCGACACCCTGCGACGACTGCTCGCCGACCAGGATCGTCAGCGCGCTGTTGTCCGGGTCCTGGGTCGCAATGTTCTTGCGCGAGATGTGGTACGCCGCCAGCGTCGCCGTGCCCTTGCCCTGCCAGAAATCGAGCTTGGCGCCGACTTCGGCCTGGCGTCCGGTGGTCAGTTCGCTGTTGTTGCGCACGTCCGCGAACGAGGCGGTGGACAGCACGCCGGACGGCGGATCGGCGGCGGTCGCATACTGGGCATACGCGTTCATGCCGGGCGCGAGGTCCCACACCAGGCCCAGGCGGCCGGTGGTCGGCGCATAGTCGCGTGCGAAGCTGGCCGGGTTGGCGGCGGTGATCTCGCGCCGGTTGCTCAGGTCCAATGCGATGCGCTCGTGGCGCAGGGCGCTCACCAGGTGCAGGTTCGGCAGCAGGGCGGTGCGGTTCTCGAGGTACAGCGCGGTGGTCGTGACCTTGTTGTCGCGGTCGGGACGGAAACCCGAGGTCATGCCCGGCACGTCGAAGAAGCGCTCGGTGGCGAAATCGTAGGGATCGACCGTGCTCACCGTCGCCGCCAGGCTGTTCGGATAGCGGGTCTGGCGGTTGATGCTGACATCGAGGCCGAACGCCCAGTCGCTGCGCCGGTCGCCGATGCGGCCTCGGTGGATGCCGTCGATGCGGTCGCCCACCAGGGTCTGGTCGTGGCGCTGCAGCAGGGCGGCCGAGCGATTCACCCGGGTGTTGGACGGATCGAAGCGGTAGGTCTCGACGTTGCGGTAGTCGCGCAGCGCATCGTAGACGTAGAAGGTATTGGACAGCTGCAGCGCGTCGTTCACCTGCCAGGCGGCGATCGACCGCAGCCAGTGCACGCGCTGGTCGTACACGCCGTCGAGGCTGTTGTAGTTCTTGAAGCGGGTTGCTTCGATCACGCGCAGGCGGCCGGCGACGGGATTCGCGAGAGGCGTGCCCCAGTAGGGGCGGTCGACGTCTTCCTGCTGGAACTCGTAGGCCAGCGTGTGGGTGACGCCGCGTCCAGGATGCGACAGCAGCGACGCCGCCAGCTGGGTCGAGCGGCTGTCGACGCCGTCGACCCAGCTGCCCGTGTCGCGGTGATTGACGTCGATGCGCGCGTAGTGGCCGTCGCCGACGCGGCGGTTCAGGCCGACCGAGACTTCCCTGAGCTGGTCGGCGCCGATGCGCAGCTGGCCCTGGGAGAATTCGCGCGCTTCGGCCAGCTTGGTGACGTAGTTGATGGAGCCGCCCACGGCGCCCGAGCCGAACAGGAAGCTCGACGGGCCGCCGATCGCCTCGACCCGGTCGACGATCCAGCTGTCGACCGGCCGCGCGGCGATCGAATACTGCACATTGATGCCATTGAACAGCTGGCTGACCGATCCGCTGCCGAAGCCGCGGTAGCTCACGCCGATGCTGCCCGGCGCATTGTGGGCGGTCACGCCCGGGATGGCGCGCAGGATCTCTTGCGTGTCCTGGGCGCCGCGCACCTCGATCAGCGCGCGGTCGACCACGGTCACGCTGGCCGGTGTTTCGCGCGCCGTCAGGCCCAGGCGGCTACCGGTGTCGGTGACGGTATCGAGCCCCAAGAGGCCGTTGGCGCGCGGCGCTGCGGCCGTGATTTCGACGGTGGGGATGGTCTGGGCCTGGGCCTGCCAGGCGCCGAGGGCGCAGCCCAGGGCGAGCGCCAGCCTGCGTGGCTGGACGTGTCGATGGTTGTTCATGGCGTTTCCTGTCGGCGCGACGCGGCATTCGTGAGGCGTCGCGCATGATTTGCCGGCGCGCGCAGGGCGCGGCGCCGGAACGGAGGCGGATCAGGAAAGCGAGGCGGGCGGTGCGCGCGATTGCGCGGGCGTCCATGCATGTTGCGTGCGTGGCGCCTGGTAGAACAGGGGCGGGTAGGGATCGCGCTCGCGGCCATGGAGCAGCGCCGCGTCGACCCGTGGCGGCGGCGCCAGCGAGGCGTGCTGCTGCGGGCAGCACAGGTCGCAGTGCGCCATATCGGGCACGCTCGGCGCCGACTGCGGCGCGCCGTCGTCGACGAGCATCACATGGCGCGCGCCGCTGGCGCTGCAGATCTCGCTCATCCAGGCGGCGCCTGGCTGGCCGCTCGGGCGGGCCATGGCGTGCGACAGCGCAGGCGCGAACAGGCCGAACAGGAACGCCACGAGGACGGTCCAGCCATAGAACGTGCGGGTTGTTCGGAGCCTGTGCATGTCAAAATTATAGCCCCGCCGTCGTGGAGGCGCGCACGGGTGGGGCAATATGTCCCATGCCGCGCCATCCTGGCGATGGCGGCGCTGCCGCGCCGGTGGCCGGGAGCGGCCGGACCGTCCCGCGATTGCTATAATCGAGGGCTACAGGATAACCCAACGCCGACGACCGACACCATGCTGCGCACCCTCGTGATTTCCCCGAACTGGATCGGCGACGCCGTCATGGCCCAGCCGTTGCTGCGCCGGCTCAAGGAGCTGCAGCCGGAGCGTCCGATCGACGTGCTGGCCCCGACCTGGGTCGCGCCGGTGTGGCGCGCGATGCGTGAAGTCGACAGCGTGATCGAGTCGCCCTTCAAGCACGGCTCCCTGCAATGGAAGGAGCGCCGCGCCTTTGCGCGGATGCTCGCGCAGCGCGGCTATGCGGATTCCTATGTGCTGCCCAATACGCTCAAGTTCGCGCTGATTCCCTGGCTGGCCGGGATCCGCAAGCGGGTCGGCTACAAGGGCGAGATGCGCTACGGCCTGGTCAATGTCATGCACCACGACGACAAGGCCGCGCCGCGTCCGATGGCGCAGTTCTACCAGGCGCTGGCCGATGCCCCGGTCAGGCGCCTGGCGCGCCCCGCGCGCCTGCCCGAACCGGTGATGACGGTGGCAGCCGGCGAGTTCGACGCCGCCGTGGCGCGCCTTCAGCTGCCGGCGGGCCGCTACGTGGCGTTCGCGCCGGGCGCCGAGTTCGGCCCCGCCAAGCGCTGGCCGGCGTCGTACTTCGCCGAACTGGCGCAGACCATCCTGGCCAACTGTCCGGATGCGCAGATCCTGCTGCTCGGCTCTCCGAAAGACCGCGCCGTGTGCGACGAGATCACGGCCGTGGTGCCGCAGGCGCACAACCTGGCGGGCGCCACGTCGCTGAGCGAAGCGATTGCCCTGATCTCCCAGTGCGCCGCGATGGTCACCAACGATTCGGGCCTGATGCACATCGCCGCCGCCCTGGGGCGGCCGCTGGTGGCGATCTATGGACCGACAGACCCGCGCCACACGCCGCCGTTGTCGCAACTGGCACAGATCCTGTGGCTGCACATCGAGTGCTCGCCCTGCCAGCAGCGCGAATGCCCGCTGGGGCACCAGAACTGCATGAAGCAGATTCTCCCGAACGCGGTGTGGCAGCCACTGCAACCCATGCTGGCCGCCGCCTGAAGCGCGGCCGCACATTGAAATATTCAAGAGGATTCCATCATGATTCTGGTAACCGGCGCCGCAGGCTTCATCGGCGCGAACCTGGTGCATGCGCTGTCGCAGCGCGAACCGTTCAGCGTGTTCGCGGTCGACAATATGTCGCGTCCCGAAAAATTCCACAATATCGTCGACGCCGAGATCGCCGACTACGCGGACAAGGAAGACTTCCTGGCGCGCCTGAAAGCCGGCGAGTTCGATAACAAGTTCAGCGCCGTGCTGCACCAGGGCGCCTGCTCCAACACGATGGAGATGGACGGGCGCTACATGATGAAGAATAACTACGACTACACGGTCGCCTTGTTCGAATTCTGCCAGCGCCAGGACATCCCCTTCATCTACGCCTCGTCGGCCGCCGTGTATGGCGGCGGCACGGTGTTTCGCGAAGAGCGGGCGCTCGAGCGCCCGCTGAACGTCTACGGCTATTCGAAATTCCTGTTCGACCAGTACCTGCGCCGCTACTGGCAGGCCAAGGGCAAGGACGCCGGCAGCCAGGTGGTGGGCCTGCGCTACTTCAATGTCTATGGCCCGCTCGAAGGGCACAAGGGCACGATGGCGTCGGTGCCCTTCCACCAGTTCAACCAGTTCCAGAAGGACGGCAAGGTCAGGCTGTTCGGCGCCAACGACGGCTATGACGCCGGCGCCCAGATGCGCGACTTCGTGTATATCGAGGACGTGGTCAAGGTCAACCTGTTCTTCCTCGACCACCCGGAACAGCGCGGCATCTTCAACCTCGGCACCGGCCGCGCGCAGCCGTTCAACGACCTGGCCGTGGCCACCGTCAATGCGCTCGCCTACGAGTGCAAGCCGGCGCTGTCGCTGCAGCAGATCGTCGACCAGGGCCTGCTCGAATACCTGCCGTTCCCCGACAAGCTGAAGGGCAAGTACCAGAGCTTTACCCAGGCCGATATCGCGGCCCTGCGCGCGGCCGGCTACACCGAGCCGTTCACCGACGTCGCCACCGGCGTGGCGAAGTACATGGACTGGCTGCGCGCGCAACCGGCGCGCTGATAGCGAAAGCACTGCTGTTTACACGTCGTATACAGCGGGGGCCCGGCTTTATACCCGCTTTTTACGCCTGAATCGCTAACCTGCTCGTGTTCCATGCGGCGTCCTCACGCGCCGCCTGGCGTCGATAACAACCACGAGCAGGGAACCATGAAAGCACCGATTCAAGCGCTGGCCGCCTTCCTGGCGCTGGCAGGCACCGCCCAGGCCCAGACCACGGAACCAGTCCAGGCCGCGCCAGCCGCGGCCGCAGCGGCAGCGAGCGTCAGCTGGAACGTCGCCGTCACGTCCGACTACCGCTACCGCGCCATCTCGCAGACCCGCCTGCGCCCCGCGCTGCAGGGCGGCGTCGACTATGTCCATCCGGATGGCTGGTATGCCGGCGCCTGGGCCTCGACCATCCAATGGGTCGACGACGCGGGCGGCGATGGCGACGTCGAGATCGACCTGTATGGCGGCAAGAGGGGCGAGCTGTCGCCCGGACTGTCGTACGACATCGGCCTGCTGCGCTACTTCTATCCGGACAACGGCCTGGGCCAGCTGCCGGGCTGGGTGAACGCGCATACCACCGAAGCCTACGCCCAGCTGGGCTACGGCCCGGCCTACATCAAGTACTCGCATGCGACCACCAACCTGTTCGGCTTCGTGGACAGCGAGAACAGCGGCTACCTCGACATCGGCGCCAACCTCGATGTCGGCCATGGCGTTACCCTGAACCTGCATGCCGGTCGCCAGGAGGTGAAGAACAATCCCGCGTCCGACTACACCGACTGGAAGATCGGCGTCACGCGCCCGTTCACGCTGACCACCGTCGCCGTTGCCTACATCGGCACCAATGCCCGCAAGTCGGCCTACACCTCCCCGGTGAACGGCAAGTTCACCGGCCGCGACGCGCTGCAGCTGACCATCAGCCGCACCTTCTGACGCGCCGCGTATACAAGGCGTTTACACGGCGTCGCCCTCTTTTTATCCCGTCTTTAGGGCGATGCCGCTACGCTCGACCATACAACAACAACGCTGAAAGCGAACGTCCATGGACCTCATCTATCTCGGCGCGCTCCTGATCTTCGTCCGCCTGACCTGCCTGCTCGTGGCCGGCTGCGGGCAGTTGGGAGCCAAGCCATGAACCTCTCCTACCTAATGGGCGGCCTGGCCGCCTGCGCGCTGCTGGTCTACCTGGCAGTGGCCCTGTTCAAGCCCGAGGACCTGTAATGACCGAATTCCTCCTTCTTCTCGCGGCCCTGCTGGCCGCGCTGCTGGTGCTGGCCTGGCCGCTCGGTAAACTGTTGGCGCGCATCGCGCTGGCAGGCGTCCAGCAAGCGGTCCCCGGCCTCGGCTGGGCGGCCGGCGTCGAGCGCACGCTGTACCGGCTCGCCGGTCCCGGCGCCAGCGCGGCGCAGGGCTGGAAAGCCTACGCGCTGGCGCTGATCGCGTTCAACGCCGTCGGCGCGGTCTTCGTCTACGCGCTGCAGCGCCTGCAGGGCTGGCTGCCACTCAATCCCGAGGGCATGGCCAACGTCAGCCCCGACTCGAGTTTCAACACCGCGATCAGCTTTGTCGCCAACACCAACTGGCAGGGCTACAGCGGCGAACAGACCATGAGCATCCTGACCCAGATGGTGGCGCTGGCCGGCCAGAACTTCTTTTCGGCCGCCACCGGCATCGCCGTCGTGTTCGCGCTGATCCGCGGCTTCGCGGCCAGGTCCAGCAGCTCGATCGGCAACTTCTGGGTCGACATCACCCGCTCGACGCTGTACGTGCTGCTGCCGCTGTCGGTGATCCTGGCCCTGTTCCTGGCGGGGCAGGGCGTGGTGCAGAACTTCTCGGCGCACGTCGATGCGCGCCTGGTCGAGCCGGTGACCTATTCGGCGCCGGCGGCCGAGGGCGGGCAAGCGACCGAGGTGCGGGTCGAGACCCAGGTGATCCCGATGGGTCCCGTCGCCTCGCAAGAGGCGATCAAGATGCTCGGCACGAACGGCGGCGGCTACTTCAACGCCAACTCGTCGCACCCGTTCGAGAACCCGAACGCGCTGACCAACTTCGCCCAGATGCTCGCCATCTTCCTGATCCCGACCGCGCTGTGCTTCGCCTTCGGCCACATGGTCGGCGATATCCGCCAGGGCTGGGCGGTGCTGGGCACGATGACGCTGCTGTTCGTGATCGCGGCCATCGCCGCCTTCGCCGCCGAGCAGCAGGCCAATCCGCTGCTGGCGCCTCTGGGCGTCGACCAGATCGCCAGCAGCCTGCAGGCGGGCGGCAATATGGAAGGCAAGGAGACCCGCTTCGGCATCGCCGCCTCGAGCCTGTTCGCGGTGATCACCACTGCGGCCTCGTGCGGCGCCGTCAACGCCATGCACGATTCGTTCATGCCGCTGGGCGGCATGGTGCCGATGGTGATGATGCAATTCGGCGAAGTGATCTTTGGCGGCGTCGGCTCGGGCCTGTACGGCATGCTGGTGTTCGCGATCCTGGCGGTGTTCATCGCCGGCCTGATGATCGGCCGCACGCCGGAGTACCTGGGCAAGAAGATCCAGGCCTTCGAGATGAAGATGGCGGCACTGGTCATCCTGGTCACGCCCTGCCTGGTGTTGCTGGGCACCGCGCTGGCCGTCACGGCGGCGGCCGGGAAGGCCGGCGTGGCCAACCCCGGCGCGCACGGCTTCTCCGAGATCCTGTACGCCGTGACGTCCGCCGCCAACAACAACGGCAGCGCGTTCGCCGGCTTGGCCGCCAATACGCCGTTCTACAACACCCTGCTGGGCGTGGCGATGTGGTTCGGACGCTTCGCCGTCATCGTGCCCGTGCTGGCCATCGCCGGCTCGCTGGCAAGTCGCCAGCGCCTGCCCGCCACCCCCGGCACCCTGCCTACCCATGGCCTGATGTTCGTCGGCATGCTTGCCGCCGTCGTCGTGCTGGTCGGTGTCCTCAACTACGTCCCGGCCCTGGCCCTGGGACCGGTGGTCGAACACCTCCAGCTGTTCGGAGAATGATATGGAACATTCGATTCCTCAAGAAGTACACGCGCCACGGCGCTCCCTGAGCCTGCTCGATTCGACGCTGCTGCTGCCGGCGGTGGTCGACTCTTTCCGCAAGCTGCACCCGCGCACCCAGGTGCGCAGCCCGGTGATGTTCGTCGTCTACATCGGCAGCATCATTACCACGCTGCTGTGGATCCAGGCACTGGCCGGCAAAGGCGAAACCAGCGCAGGCTTCATCCTGGCCATCGCCGTCTGGCTGTGGTTCACGGTGCTGTTCGCGAACTTCGCCGAGGCCCTGGCCGAGGGCCGCAGCAAGGCGCAAGCCGACTCGTTGCGCAACCTGCGCCAGAGCGTCACGGCCAAGAAGCTCGAGACGCCCACGCACGGCGCCCCGTGGCAGGCGGTCAAGTCCGACGAGCTGCGCAAGGGCATGCTGTTCCTGGTCGAAGCGGGCGACGTGATCCCGGTCGACGGCGAAGTGGTCGACGGTGTCGCCTCGGTCGACGAAAGCGCCATTACCGGCGAATCGGCGCCCGTGATCCGCGAATCGGGCGGCGACTTCTGCGCCGTGACCGGCGGCACCCGCGTGCTGTCGGACTGGCTGGTGGTGCGCGTGTCGGCCAATCCGGGCGAGACCTTCCTCGACCGCATGATCGGCATGGTCGAGGGCGCGGCCCGCAAGAAGACCCCGAACGAGATCGCGCTGACCATCCTGCTGGTGGCCCTCACCATCGTGTTCCTGGTGGTGACCGTGACGCTGCTGCCGTTCTCGCTGTTCGCGGTGCAGGCTTCAAGCAGCGGCCTGCCGGTCACCATCACCGCCCTGGTGGCGCTGCTGGTGTGCCTGATCCCGACCACCATCGGCGGCCTGCTGTCGGCCATTGGCGTGGCCGGCATGAGCCGCATGATGCAGGCGAACGTGATCGCGACCTCGGGCCGCGCGGTGGAAGCCGCCGGCGACGTCGACGTGCTGCTGCTCGATAAGACCGGCACCATCACCTTCGGCAACCGCCAGGCCGCCGCCTTCCTGCCGGCGCCGGGCGTGAGCGAGGAAGAGCTGGCCGATGTCGCGCAGCTGGCGTCGCTGGCCGACGAGACCCCGGAAGGACGCAGCATCGTGGTGCTGGCCAAGAACCGCTTCAATATCCGCGAACGGGTCCTGGCGTCGATGGGCGCCGTGTTCGTGCCGTTCACGGCGCAGACCCGGATGAGCGGCGTCGACCTGGGTGACGGTGGCCAGTCGCGCCAGTTGCGCAAGGGTGCGGCATCCGCGCTGCGGCGCCACATGGAAGCGCTGGGCGCGCCATGGCCGGCCGACGTCGAGCGCAGTGTCGACGAAGCGTCGCGCCGCGGCAGCACGCCGCTGGTGGTGGCCGATGGCGCGCGCGTGATGGGCGTGGTCGAACTGAAGGACGTGGTGAAGGGCGGCATCCGCGAGCGCTTCGCCGAGCTGCGCCGGATGGGCGTCAAGACCGTGATGGTCACCGGCGACAACAAGCTGACGGCGGCGGCGATCGCGGCCGAGGCGGGCGTCGACGACTTCGTCGCCGAGGCCACGCCGGAAGAGAAGCTGGCGCTGATCCGCCGCTACCAGGCCGAAGGCAAGCTGGTCGCGATGACCGGCGACGGCACCAACGACGCGCCGGCGCTGGCCCAGGCCGACGTCGCGGTGGCGATGAACTCGGGCACGCAGGCGGCCAAGGAAGCCGGCAATATGGTCGACCTGGATTCGAACCCGACCAAGCTGCTCGAGATCGTCGAGATCGGCAAGCAGATGCTGATGACGCGCGGCGCCCTGACCACGTTCTCGATCTCGAACGATATCGCCAAATATTTCGCGATCGTGCCGGCGATGTTCGTGGCGACCTATCCGAGCCTGGATGCGCTGAACGTCATGAACCTGACCAGTCCGGCGTCGAGCATCATGTCGGCCGTGATCTTCAATGCCCTGATCATCGTGTTCCTGATCCCGCTGGCGCTGCGCGGCGTGCGCTACCGCGCCATCGGCGCCGCCGCGCTGCTGCGCCGGAACATGCTGATCTACGGCCTTGGCGGCCTGCTGCTGCCGTTCGTCGGCATCAAGCTGATCGACGTCGCGCTCACCGCGCTGAAGTTAACCTGAAACCTGGGAGTCTATACATGCAAACGATTCTTCGCCCCGCACTGGTGCTGTTCGCGGCGCTCACCCTGGTCTGCGGCGTACTGTATCCACTGGCGATCACCGGCGTCGCCCAGGCGGCCTTCCCGGACCAGGCCAACGGCAACCTGGTCGAGCGGCATGGCCAGGTGGTCGGCTCGGACCTGATCGGCCAGTCCTTCAGCGCGCCCGGGTACTTCTGGGGCCGGCCTTCGGCCACTGCGCCGATGCCCAACAACGGCGGCGGCTCGGGCGGCTCGAACCAGGGCCCGCTGAACCCGGCGCTGCAAGAGGCCGTCAAGGGCCGCGTCGCGGCGCTGCGCGCGCTGGACCCGGCCAACGCGGCCCCGGTGCCGGTCGACCTGGTGACCGCGTCGGCCAGCGGCCTCGATCCCGAGATCAGCGTGGCTGCCGCCTACTACCAGGTGGCGCGGGTCGCGCGCGTGCGGGCCTTGCCCCTCGATCGGGTCGAGGCGCTGGTCGGCGAGCACACCGAGGGACGGTTCCTGGGACTGTTCGGCGAGGCGCGCGTGAACGTGCTGGCGCTGAACCTTTCGCTGGACATGGCCTCGGACGGTGAAAGCGGGCATACTCAGTAGACCATGCCGCACGACCAACAACGACCTGACCCCGACGCCCTGCTGGCGCAGATGCGCGCGCAAGAGCTGCGCGCCGCGCGCGGCCGCCTGCGCATCTACTTCGGCGCCTCGGCCGGCGTGGGCAAGACCTACGCGATGCTGCAAGAGGCGCGCAAACTGCGGGCCGAAGGGCAGGCGCCGCTGGTCGGCATCGTCGAGACCCACGGACGGCAAGAGACCGCGCGCCTGCTGGACGGGCTCGAACTGCTGCCGCGCCGGCGCATCGACCATCGCGGCCGCCAGCTCGAGGAATTCGACCTCGACGCCGCGCTGGCGCGCGCGCCCGGCGTCATCCTGGTCGACGAGCTGGCGCACTCCAACGCGCCCGGCTCGCGCCATCCCAAACGCTGGCAAGACGTGGAAGAACTGCTGGCGGCGGGCATCGACGTGCTCACCACGGTCAACGTGCAGCACCTGGAAAGCCTGAACGACGTGGTCGGCGGCATCGCCGGCATCCGCGTCAGCGAGACGGTGCCGGACCGCGTGTTCGACGGCGCCGACGAAGTGGTGATGGTCGACCTGCCGGCCGACGCGCTGCTGGCGCGCCTGAAAGAGGGCAAGGTGTACCGGCCTGTGCAGGCCGAGCGCGCTGCCGGCAACTTCTTCAGGAAGGGCAACCTGATCGCGCTGCGCGAGCTGGCGCTGCGCCGCACCGCCGACCGCGTCGAGGGCGATGTGCGCGCCTGGCGCGAAGAGCAATCGATCGACGCGATCTGGAAGACCGGCGCCGGCCTGCTGGTCTGCGTCGGTCCCGGCGCGCTGGCCGAACACGTGGTGCGCAGCGGGGCGCGCATGGCGTCCCAGCTGTCGAGCGGCTGGCACGCCATCCACGTCGAGACCCCGCGCCTGGCCCGGCTGCCCGACGCCGAGCGCCAGCGCACCCTCGACACGCTCAAGCTGGCGGAAAGCCTGGGCGCCGCCACCGCCGTGCTGGCGGGCGACGACGTGGCCGCCGCCACGCTCGACTACGCGCGCGACCACAACCTGTCGCGCATCGCGCTGGGCCGGGTCGGCTCGCGCTGGCCCTGGCGGCCCCGCACTTCTCGGCGCCTGGCGCGGCAGGCGCCCGGCATTGACCTGGTGGAGATCGGCCAGCCGGCGGTGCCGCCGGCCCCCGCTGGCGCGGCGCCGGCGGCGGCGAGCGCGCAGCCGCGTCCCGCACTGTTGCCGCATGCCTGGGCGGTCGGCGCCAGCCTGCTGACGGCGATGCTGGCCACGCCGCTGCGGCCCTGGCTCGACCTGGTCAATATCGTCATGCTGTTCCTGCTGGTGGTGCTCTTCACCGCGATGCGCTTCGGGCGTGCACCGTCGGTCACCGCCACCTGCGTCGGCGTGGCCGCGTTCGACTTCTTCTTCGTGCCGCCGCGCTTCGACTTCGCGGTGTCCGATGTCCAGTACCTGGTCACCTTCGGCGTGATGCTGGCGGTCGGCCTGATCACCGGCCACCTGACCGCCGGCCTGCGCTTCCAGGCGCGCGCCGCCAGCCAGCGCGAACGGCGCGTGCGCGCCTTGTACGAGTTCGCGCGCGAACTGTCCGGCGCCCTGGCGGCGTCGCAGGTCTTCGAATCGAGCCGCGCGGTGATCCAGAACGCGTTCGGGGCGCGCGCCACGCTGCTGGTGCCGGACGCCGACGACCGCCTCGGCATGCCGCCCGCCGACGACGGCGGACCGGCCGCGCCGACGCCCGCCGACGTCGATCCGGGCGTGGCCCAATGGGCGTTCGACCATGCGCAGCCGGCGGGCCGCGGCACCGACACGCTGCCGGCCAGCGCCTTGTTCTACCTGCCGCTGGTGGCGCCGATGCGCACCCGTGGCGTGCTGGCGATCGCGCCCGAGGGCGGGCGCTGGGTGCTGGCACCCGAGCAGCGCGGCCAGCTCGACGCCCTTGGCGCCTTGGCCGCGATCGCGCTCGAGCGCGTGCACTACGTCGAGGTCGCGCAGGCGGCGCTGGTGAGCATGGAGTCCGAGCGCCTGCGCAATTCACTGCTGGCCGCGCTGTCGCACGACCTGCGCACGCCGCTGACCGCGCTGGTCGGCCTGTCCGAGACGCTGCTGCGCGGCGAACCGGCGCTGGCAGACGGGCCGCGGGTGCTGGCGCAGTCGCTGCACGACGAAGCGGTGCGCATGGCCACGCTGGTCGCGAACCTGCTCGACATGGCGCGCATCGAGAGCGGCGAAGTACGCTTCAACCTGGAGTGGCAGGCGCTGGAGGAAGTGGTGGGTAGCGCGCTGCGGGCCTGTGGCGCGGCCCTGCGCCAGCACACGGTCACGGTGCGCCTGGCGCCGGATTTGCCGCTGCTGCGCTTCGACGCCGTGCTGATCGAACGCGTGCTGTGCAACCTGGTCGAGAATGCCGCAAAATACACGCCAGCCGGTTCGCGCATCGAGGTGGGCGCGAGCCGGCGCGGCGACTGGATCGATGTGATGGTGTACGACGACGGCCCGGGCCTGCGTCCCGGCAGCGAGGAATCGGTGTTCGAGAAGTTCACGCGCGGCGAGCGCGAATCGGCGCTGCCCGGTGTGGGACTGGGCCTGGCGATCTGCCGCGCGATCGTCCAGGCCCATGGCGGCACGATCCGCGCCTGCGCATCGCCGCTGGGCGGCGCCGGCTTCGTGTTTTCGCTCCCCGCCGGCGTCCCGCCTGAACTTGATCTGCTCTCGATGGAAAAGCCCGATGACTGACGCTCCCTGCGCCCTGCTGGTGGAAGACGAACCGCAAATCCGCCGCTTCGTGCGCGCCGCCCTGGAGCAGGAAGGCTGGCAGGTCCACGAATCGGTCAGCATGGGCCGCGGCCTGATCGACGCCGGCACGCGCCGTCCCGACCTGGTCGTGCTCGACCTCGGCCTGCCCGACGGCGACGGCATCGACTTCATCCACGATGTGCGCAAATGGTCGGCGGTGCCCATCATCGTGCTCTCGGCCAGGGTGGCCGAAACCGAGAAGATCCGCGCCCTCGACGCCGGCGCCGACGACTACCTGACCAAACCGTTCGGCACCGGCGAACTGCTGGCCCGCGTACGCGCCACGCTACGACGCCAGCGCCAGATCGCGCCCGGCGCCGACAGCGCGATCCGCTTCGGCGACATCGCCGTCGACCTGCAAGCGCGCGCGGTCACCCGCAACGGCGAGCACATCCACCTGACCCCGACCGAATACCGCCTGCTCTCAGTCCTGGTGGGCAACCCGAACCGCGTCATGACCGCCCCCCAGCTGCTGCGCGCCGTGTGGGGCCCCGGCCATGCCGAAAGCGGCCACTACCTGCGCATCTACATGGGCCACCTGCGCCACAAGCTCGAACCCGACCCCACCCAACCCCGCCACCTGCTGACCGAAACCGGCGTCGGCTACCGCCTCTGGCTCGGCCAATAGCCCCAACCCCCTTTTAAAACAATCAGGGTCAGAGTCGAATTCTTTGACAACATTCGAATGTTGTCATTTAAATCGACTCTGACCCTAATTAATTTGCAAGAATTTCCGAGAATCTAAATGAGGGTCAGAGTCGAATTGTTTGACAACTTTTGGGAAGTGCCCATTAATTTGACTCTGACCCTGATTATTTATTTCCGCTCAGGTGCAATGCTGTTTCGGCAGAAGAATAAAATGCTGGGGGGACGATTATCTGGCGAAAGAAATGGCGCTGATTTCTTTCTGTGATGAAGATAAGAATTAAAAGCCAAAAAACGGCGGGAAATTGCTCAATAATTCGACTCTGACCCTAATTGTTTTGCAAGAGCTTCTCGGACATCATAATGAGGGTCAGAGTCGAATTGTTTGGCAACTTTGGGGAATTGCTCATTAATTCTACTCTGACCCTCATTGGGAGATTTTATAGGGGCATTGTTTTAGCGGGCGAGGCCGTGGCCGCCGATGGGTTCGGTTTCGAAGCGTTCGCCGAAGCCGGCGATGAGGGGGCGGCCGTGCTGGATGGCGGCCTGGACGGAGGGGAGGGCGAGCGAGGCCTTGTGCCTGGCCTGGCTGTCCCAGGTTTCGGTGATCCACAGGGCGTCGGGGTCGCTGCTGTCTTTCGCGATGATGTACGACAGGCAGCCCGGCATGTCGGCCGTACCGTCGAGCAGGATGGCGATGAGGGCGTCGCGCTGGCCCGGGTTGGCGCGCATTTTTCCGATCAGTCCGTACATGCGGTGGTTCTCCGTAGTGTTCGTGGTGGTGGTGGTGGTGGTGGTGGTGGCTGGGGCGGCATGCGCGCCGGCCAGCGGCAGGACGGCCAGCGCGGTGAGCGTGGTGCGGCGGGTGACTGCCATGGCGGGACTCCGGGGCGAATGGCGGGACAGGGCAGTATAGGCTGGCCGCGTGTGGCTGCCAAGCATCGGCCTGGCGCAGTTGGCGCAAGCGATCCGCGCTGGGTTAAGATGGTTTTTTACCACCCTGTCATGGAATCTCGATGCGACTTCACCCCCTCGCCCTGGCCGCCAGCGCCGCCGTCCTGTCATTCTCCCAGCTGGCGCACGCGCAGCAGCCGTCCGCCGTGTCCGAGACCGCGCTGCGCGCGCACCTGTCGTTCCTCGCCGACGACCTGCTCGAAGGCCGCGGCACCGGGCAGCGCGGCGGTGACCTGACCGTGCGCTATCTCGAGACCCAGGCCGCGTTGATCGGGCTGAAGCCGCTTCCCGGCGGAGGCTATCGCCAGAAGGTCGAGATCGAAGGCAGCAAGCTGCTCAAGGGCAGCGCGCGCTTCAGCGCAGGCGGCAAGACCATCACGCCGCAACTCGGCAAGGATATCGTGATGGGCACCAGGAGCGGCAAGCAGAATGTCGTCGTCGACGCGCCCCTGGTCTTCGTCGGCTACGGCGCCGCCGCGCCGGAAGAGAACTGGGACGACTACAAGGGCCTGGACGCCAAGGGCAAGATCCTCGTCATGATGGTCGACGATCCCCAGCCCACCGCCGAGGAGCCGAACCGCTTCGCCGGCAAGGCCTACACCTGGTACGGCCGCTGGGTGTACAAATTCGAAGAAGCCGCACGCCGCGGCGCCGCCGGCGTGCTGCTGATCCACACCACGCCGTCGAGCTCCTATCCGTGGAGCGTGCCGGCCAACGGCTTCGGCAACGAGCGCTTCGGCCTGAAGGGCCCGGGCAATCCAATGGAAGGCTGGCTGCACGAGGACACCGCGCGCGAATTGTTCGCGGCCGGTGGCCACGACCTCGACCAGCTGCGCGCGCAGGCCGAGCGGCGCGACTTCCGTCCGGTCGACCTGAAGGTCGCCGGCCATGTCGAACTGCAGTCCACGATCCGCCCGGTCGAACAGTTCAACGTCATCGGCATCGTGCCTGGCAGCGACGCCAAGCTGAAGGAGCAGGCGGTGGTCTACTCGTCGCACTGGGACCACATGGGCATCGCCGAAGCCAACCCCAACGATCCGAAGGCCGACCGCATCTACAACGGCGCCATCGACAACGCCTCGGGCACCGCGGCGCTGCTGGCGATGGCGGCCGAAGCGGTCAAGAAGCCCGCCCGGCGCACCCAGATCTTCCTGTGGCCGGCCGCCGAAGAACAGAGCCTGCTGGGCGCCGCCGCGTATGTCGCCAACCCGGTCGTGCCGCTGGCGCAGACCGCCGCCGACCTGAACCTGGACAGCCTCAATTTCGTCGGCCGCACCAGGGACATCGGCGTCGCCGGCGCCGAGCGCAGCTCGCTCTACGCAAGCGCCAGCAAGGTGGCCAAGGCGATGGGCCTGAAGATCGCGCCGGCCGTGCCCGACCTGTCCGGCGCCTACTTTCGCGCCGACCACTTTGCGTTCGCCAAAGCGGGCGTGCCTGCCTTTAATGTCGGTTCAGCCGTGTTCTCGGGCGACGGCCACTTCGAATTCGAGCACCACCAGCACGAGTCGAGCACCAATATGAAAGGCTTCAAGAACCACTACCACCAGGTCAGCGACGAGTACCGTCCCGAGTGGGACCTGTCGGGCATGGTGCAGCAGGCCCAGTTCACGCTGAACCTCGGCTACGAGGTCGCCAACGCGCCGGCCATGCCGACCTGGAAGAAGGGCGAAGCCTTCGGCAGCGTCAAGCGCTGACACCAGCCTGGCCGCCAGCCACTGCGGTGGCGGTCAATATCCGCTCCAGCGCGGCCATGTCGACCGGCTTGACCAGGTGATGGTCGAAGCCGGCCTGGCGGCTGGCCTCGCGGTCCTGGGCCTGGCCGTAGCCGGTCACCGCCACCAGCAGCGTGCGCGCGGTCCCCGGCAGCGCGCGCAGGCGCCGCGCCAGCTCGTGGCCATCCATGCCGGGCAGGCCGATGTCGAGCAGGCAGACGTCGGGCGCGAAGCGTTCGGCCAGGACCAGCGCGGCGAACGGATCGTGCTCGATCGCGACCTCGTGGCCGGCAGCGCCGACATACATCGCCAGCACCTGGGCCGCGTCGACGTTGTCGTCCACCACCATCACCTTCAGCGGCCGCGCCGCCGCATCCTGGGCGGGACCCGCCTCGACGGCGCTAGCGGCGCGCGCCGCGCAGCGCGGCAGGGTCACGGTGAAGGTACTGCCCAGGCCCGGTCCCGGGCTTTCCACCCGCACGCTGCCGCCATGCAGCTGGACCAGGCTGCGCACCAGCGCCAGCCCGATTCCCAGACCGCCTTGCGTGCGGTCAGGCGTACGCTCGCCCTGCACGAACATCTCGAAGGCGCGTTCGAGTTCCGCGGGCAGCATGCCGATGCCGTCGTCGGCCACCACGATGCGCAGCGATGTTGGTTCCAGCGCGAGCGCCACCCGCAGATTGCCGCCGGCGCCGGTGAACTTGACCGCATTGTGCAGCAGGTTGCCCACGACCTGCACCAGGCGCTTGCGGTCGCCCATCACATAGGCCGGCGCCGCCAGCAACGCGCTATCGAGCACCTGTCGTTTCTGGCGTAGCGGCTCCTGCACCTGTTCCAGCGCTTCCAGCACCACCTCGTTGATGTCGATCCGGGCCTTCGACAGCGCCACCAGACCGCGTGTCACGCGCGACACGTCCAGCAGGTCGTCGACCAGGCCGGCCATGTGGCGCGCCTGGCGCGCGATGATGCCGCTGATCTGGCGCGTGCGCGCCGGATCCAGGCTGTCCTGGCCCAGCAGCTGTGCGCCGGACGCGATCGGCGCCAGCGGATTGCGCAGTTCGTGCGCCAGCATGGCCAGGAATTCATTCTTGCGCTGATCGGCCTGGCGCAGCGCTTCTTCGGCGTTGACGCGGTCGGTGACGTCCTGGATGGTGCCGCGCAAGGCGGTAACGCGGCCATCGGCGTCCTGCACGGCCTCGCAGTGCAGGTCGATCCAGATCCGGCGACCGTCGGCGTGCAGCACCTGCAGCTGCATGCGCGCGCTGCCGCCGTCGCGCACCAGTTCGCGCTGCAGCGCCTCGGTCTTGTGCCACGATTCCTCGGGCAGCAACGTGCCGCGCTGCTCGCCATAGGGCGGCAGCGGGCGGCCATAGATGTGCTCGACCGACTCCGAGGCCTCGACCGCGCCGGTGGCGAGCGTCAGGTGCCAGGTGCCGAAGCGCGCCATGCGGTGGGCGTCGCGCAGCTCGGCCTCCTTGATTGCCAGGGCCTGGGCCCGTTCACTCAGCAGGATCGAGGCTGCGCCGATCGCCTCGGCCACTTCGGCCGCTTCCTTGACATGGACCTGGGTGAAGCGCGGCGGCGTCTCGCTCTTGCCGAGCGCCACCGCCGGTGCGCGCAGGGCCTGGACCGAACCGGCCAGCCTTCCGCCGATCTGCCACGCCAGCCACAGGCCGATCGCGAACAGCAGCGCGACGCCGGTCACGAGTGCGGCCAGCGGCTCGAACAGGGCCTGGTTCAGCTTCGCACGCGGCACGCCCACGCCGACCGACCAGCCGCTGAACTGGGAATTGGAATAGAAGGTCCGCAGCTCGGTGCCCTCTTGGGAGATCGAGCGCGTCACACCCTCCTTGGCGCGCGCCATCGCCTCGTACAGCGGTGCGGTGACGCGTTTGCCGACGAAGAGTTCGGGGCTCAGGTTGCGGGCGAAGATCACGCCATTGCGGTCGAACACCGAGGCGCGCGCGCCGTCGGGCACCGACTTCGGGGTCAGCATGTCCTTGAAATACCCGGGCCCGATGCGCACGCTCAGGACATACGCGACCTGACCGCCGATCTTCACCGGTACGTCGATGCTGGCGGCCGGCTGGTGCGATACGCGGCTGATGAACAGGTTCGATATCGCCGGCTGGCCACTGGCGAACACGTCGTTGAGTCCGTCCGACGGGTCGAGCGGCAACGGCGCGCCGTACGGCATCCTGGTGTTGAGGATTTGCTGGCCATTGCGGTCGCGCAGCACGGCCGTCATGCCGGGGCCGGCGAGCAGCAGTGCCTCGCGCGCCTGCCGGTGCACGCGCGCGAAATCGCCCTCTTGCAGTGCGTCGTAGGTGGAGACGGTCTGGGCGATCGCCTGCGCGCGCATCAGCTTGCTGTCAAGCGTGTGCACCAGCGCGCGCACCGTCTGCATGGTGTTGCGTTCGTACTGAGAGCGGCTCTTTTCGTACTGGTGGATGAAGAGCAGCGATGCGCCGACCACGCCGGGCAACAAGGTCGCCAGGACGAGCCAGAGCAGGTAGGCCCGCAGTGGCCTGCGGATCATGGTGGTCGAGGCGCCAGTCACATTGCTTCCAAGAACGTTTGATTGCGCGATTTTACGCGCAAACGGTCGACCGCATCGTGGCGATCACGATCGCGTGTCGGGTCGGCGCGACGCCTGTCAGCGGCGGGTGCGTGTAAACAGCGTCTTGTAGTAGATCGCGGTGGCGTGCCAGCGCCCGTTCGGGGTGCACGCGTATTCGGGCAGCTCGCCCACCCGTTGATAGCCGCTGTGCTGCAGCATCGCCTCGGCGCCCGACCCGGCTGCCGTGTCCAGGAACAGCAGGCCGCGGCGCAGCGCCAGCGCCTCGATCTCGAGCGCCTGCATGAGCGCGCTGCCGATCCCCTGGCGCCGCACCGTGCAATGGACCAGCAGCTTTTGCACCTGCGCCCGGTTGGCGCCGTTCGGATGAAGGCACAGGTCGAGCTGGACGCTGCCTACCAGCTGGCCGTCGCGCTCCGCCGCCAGCAACACCCGCCCGCCCGCGCCGACCTCATCCGCTACTGCCTGCCAATAGGCGTCCAGCTGATCCTGGTCGAGGCCGTTGACGAACCCCAGCGAGTGGCCATCGGCAACTGCGTCGAGGAGCAACGTCGCCAGTTGTTCCCGGAAGTCGGCGATCGCGCGGGGATCGAGGCGGCGGATGATCATGAAAGCTCCCAGGATGAATGATGTCGGCGCCATTGCAAGAGACGCACGCTGTTCATGATTTTCCAAGCATAATTTATGCCAACATTTCGACGCCGAGGTTGATTGGCGGGTCAAACCCGTTGCAAGTACGCCATAGTGTGACAAAAAACGCGCACGAATTCGCCGAAATTGACATTTGCCCATCGACACCAAATCGAGGCGCTTGTAAGGTTGTTTCTGTTAAGAAATTCGATAAATCCGAATAACGCAAAGCAAGTGCATCGATACCATGCAGACGACCACGACAACCGTGGTCTGCAGTCCGGCCTGCCGGACCGGTGACGACCCGCCCGCGCGCTGCCTGAAGGAAGATAATATGACACTTACCAAGCTACACATCGGCAAGCGCCTGGCGCTGGGCTATGGGATCATCTGCGCCATGCTGGTGCTGATGATCGTCCTGAGCAATGCCATGCTGGGCCGGATCAACGCCGGCACCGATGAAATCGTGAACGGCCGCATGCCGCGCATCGCGCTCACCAACCAGATGCAGGCCGAGATCAATGATATCGCGATTGCGCTGCGCAATATGATGCTGAGCGACGCGCCGACCGACCACCGTCAGCAGGTGCAGGACATCATGACCTCGCGCGCGGCGATGGACGGCATCCTCGCCAAGCTGAAGGACGCGCTGCAGAACCCGGAGGCGCTCGCGCTGCTCGAGCGGATGCACAAGGACACCGCGCTGTACAAGGCCGGCCAGGACGCCATGATCAAGCACCTCGCGGCCGGCGAGAACGACCAGGCGCGCGCGCTGCTGAGCGACGACCTGCGCCCGCTGCTGCTGCGGCTCAAGAAAGAGACCGCCGATCAGACCGCGCTGCAGAACGAGATCGCGACGCAGGCCGCGCAGGACGCCGCCGCCACCTATCGCCAGACCAGCATGCTGATGTGGGGCCTGGGCGCCGTCGCCGTGGCGCTGGCGGCGCTGGTGGCCTGGCGGATCACGCGCTCGATCACCGGTCCCCTGGGCCGCGCCCTGCACGTGGCCAACACGGTGGCGGCGGGCGACCTGACCAGCCGCATCGAGGTCACGTCGCAGGATGAGACCGGCCAACTGCTGCAGGCCCTCAAGACCATGAACGAAAGCCTGGCGCGCACCGTCGGCGCCGTGCGCGTCGGCACCGACACGATTGCCGTGGCCGCCGCCGAAGTGGCGGCCGGCAGCCACGACCTGTCGCGCCGCACCGAGCAGCAGGCGGCCGCGCTGGAAGAGACGGCATCCTCGATGGAAGAACTGACCTCGACCGTCAAGCAGAACGCCGACAACGCGCGCCAGGCCAACAAGCTGGCCGAATCGGCGTCGAACGTGGCGGCTCGCGGCGGTGACGTGATCCACCAGGTGGTGGGCACGATGGACCAGATCAATGAATCGTCGAGCAAGATCAACGACATCATCGGCGTCATCGACGGCATTGCGTTCCAGACCAATATCCTGGCCCTGAATGCGGCGGTCGAGGCGGCGCGCGCCGGCGAGCAGGGGCGCGGCTTCGCGGTCGTGGCCTCCGAGGTGCGCAACCTGGCCCAGCGTTCGGCGGCGGCCGCCAGGGAAATCAAGGAGCTGATCGGCGACTCGAGCGACAAGGTCGCCAACGGCAGCAAGCTGGTGGCCGAGGCCGGGGCGACGATGCAGGAGATCGTCGACAGCGTGCGCCGCGTCACCGACATCATGTCCGAGATCAGCGCCGCCAGCGCCGAGCAGACCGCCGGCATCGAACAGATCAACCAGGCCGTGGCCCAGATGGACGAGGGCACGCAGCAGAACGCGGCCCTGGTCGAACAGGCGGCGGCCGCGTCCAGCGCCATGCAGGAACAGGCGGCGACTCTGGCGCAGGCGGTGGCGGTGTTTCGCATCGATGGCGGCCAGGCCGTGACGCCGGCCGTGGCGCAGCGCGCCCCGGCCGTGGTGCGCGCATCGCCACGTGCCCCGGCCGTGGGGAGCGCGCCAGCGCGCGTGGCCGCCAAGCCGACCGCCCGTCCGGCGCCAGCGCCGACCCCGGTTGGGGCGAGGGCCAGGGCAACGGTGGAAGCAGGGGAGTGGGAAGAGTTCTGAACCGTCCCGCGCTGAACGGCATCAGGCCACGGCCTGATGCCGTTCGGTGAGCGTATCGACGTTGTTGCGGCAAATGCCGAATTCCAAGCAACGTGTTCCCGGTGCAGGCCTCAGCTTGACCAACGTCATTCCGGCGCAGGCCGGAATCCAGGTTTGCATACGCCGCCAGGCCCCCCACGAGGGCCGCGGCCTGCGAAGGTCGATTTCCAGGCCGCTGACCGGCTGCAATCAGGTTCCCGCCAAGGCGCCCGGCGAGGGCGGGAACGAGGTGGTTTTCCTATAAGGCGGCCTCTTTCAAGCGCCCGAAATTATCCCGGACAGCAGTGGGCCTGCGCCGGGGCGACGCTCCTGCAGCCAAGCAGATGATCTTCCAGTCAAGTGAACACCATCAGGGCCGCCACCGTCGACCACCGCCTGATCACCAGGAAACGACGCCCCACCCGGACACGGCGCAAAAACGCAAAACGGCAAGCCCGAGGGCTTGCCGTTTTGCGTTGCACTGCGGGTTAAATGCACGAACGGCTGAGCCGTTCATGCAGTCAACCCCAGGCAGCGTCGCTTAGAACGAGTGACGCAGGCCGACGTTGTACACCTGTGGGTCCGAACCGAACGCGGTCGCTGGCAGGGCGATGGTGCCCGATGGCGAGGTCAGCGAGAACACGCCGGTGCCGTTGTTGCGCAGCTTGGCGTACGACGCGTACACGTTGGTGCGCTTCGACAGGGTGTAGGTGTAACCCAGGGTCACTGCCTTGCCTTCTGCGTCGCCGATTTCCTGCTCTTGCTGCTGGTAGTTGACGTAGACCTTGTTGGCGCCGAATGCATACGACAGGCCGACGTTGGCTTGTTCGTACTTGTTGTTCACGTTGCCAGCGAATTCTGGGTCAGCAGCCATGTAGCCGCCGCGCAGTTCGAAGTCGCCGAACTTGTAGCCCAGGCCGAAGTTGTATTCCTTGCTGTCGCCCGATGGCAGGTCTTCACGGCTCTGGTAGCCAGCGCCGACGTAGAAGCCCGCGTTCGCGTATTCCAGCGACACGCCAGCGATGTCGCCGGTGTCTTGAACAGCGGTCTCGTTACGCTCGCCCGCGCCGTAGGCTGCGCGCAGGGTGAAGCCGTTCAGAGCGTTGCTCTGGTAGTTGACCGAGTTGTCCAGACGACGGGTCAGACGGTTGGTGCCGAAGGCAGCCAGGTTCGAGCCGTAGAAGCCCTGACCCAGGATGTCCGACGCGCCAGCGACGGCAGCGATCGGGCCGTATTCGCGACCGACGGTCACGGTGCCGAAGGCGCCTTGCAGGCCGACGACAGCGCGACGCTGGAACATGCGCGAATCGGTCGCGCCGGTATCGACAGCAACAGCGGCTTCGATGTTGAACAGTGCTTTCAGGCCATTGCCCAGGTCTTCGGTACCGCGGAAGCCGATGCGGCTTGCCGACTGGGTGCCCGACGACACGACGGTGCGGCTGCTTTCGCCCGGCGCGT
>Ga0265780_10000904_pt1 | contig 43829 bp, 24 predicted proteins | sample P1T30metagenome_FD_192432 | JGI IMG/M metagenome (GOLD analysis project Ga0265780, IMG submission 192432) | Plant litter microbial communities from East Loma Ridge, Irvine, California - P1 T30 | ecosystem: Environmental > Terrestrial > Plant litter > Unclassified | place: USA: California...
TCTTCCGAGGGACCGAAATTCCACGCCTCAGCCACATTCTCGCCTTGTTCTATCAGCGTTTCTGCCAGCGTGACGTAGCCCCCCAGAGGCTCCAAGACGTGCTGCCACGGACGCAGTGCCGCGGGATAGCGGCAGCGAACAGGTTCGCCCGCGTCAGCCGCTCGGAAGAAATCTGGGATCAGGCGGTTGTCGGCCCAATCGCCTCCTCCGATTACGTTCCCGGCGCGGGCGCTGGCGACATGCACCTTGCGATCACGCAGGAACGAATTGCGATAGGCGGAGGTAACGTGCTCGGCGCAAGCCTTGCTGCTCGAGTACGGGTCGTACCCGCCGAGTGCCTCGTCCTCACGGTAGGGCCACGGCCACTCGCGGTTCTCGTAGCATTTGTCGGTCGTTACGCTAACGACTTGGCGGACCGATGCGGTCTGCCGCACCGCCTCGAGTACGTTAACCGTACCCATGACATTGGTCGCGTATGTCTCGACCGGATCTATGTACGATTGGCGCACGAGCGGCTGAGCGGCGAGATGGAAGACGGTATCGGGGGCATACGCCGCCATCGTCGTCGCCAGTAAATCAGCATCGCGGATGTCGCCAACAACGTGCTGAATTTCCGCCTCTAGCCCAAGCGTTGTAAACAAGCTGGGAGTGGTTGGCGGGGCCAGCGCATAGCCGGTGACATCCGCCCCGAAAGAGCGGAGCATCAGCGTCAGCCAGCTTCCTTTGAAACCGGTATGCCCGGTTATTAAGACGCGTCGTCCCTGCCAGCGATCGGGTATCACGCCCAGACCTTCCAGGGAGCCTCGCCGGCCGCCCATAGCTGTTCAAGGTGGACCTTGTCACGCAGCGTGTCCATCGGCTGCCAGAAGCCAGTGTGACGAAAGGCGTTGAGCTGCCCTGACTCTGCGAGCGCCTCAAGAGGCTTCTGCTCCCAGACAGTCTGATCATCGACGATTAGATCCAGGCATTTGGGCGAGAGTACAAAAAAGCCGCCATTGATCCAGCCACCGTCCCCGCGCGGCTTCTCGACGAAGCCGTCGACCCGGTCGTTGTCGGCCAGAATCAGCGCGCCATAGCGCCCTGACGGCTGCACCGCTGTAACCGTGGCATTACCGCCGTGCGCTTTGTGGAAGGCGATCAAAGCGCCAATGTCGACATCGGAGACGCCGTCGCCATAGGTCATGCAGAACGACTCCTCGCCATCAAGATAGGGGCGCAAATGAGCAAGCCGCCCGCCCGTCATTGTCAGGTCTCCGGTATCGACCAGAGTAACTCGCCAAGGTTCGGCGTTGCGCTGGTGGACGTCCATGGTGTTGCGTTCCATATCAAACGTGACGTCTGACATGTGAAGGAAGTAATTGGCAAAATACTCCTTGATGACGTAGCCCTTATAGCCGCAGCAGATCAGGAAGTCGTTCACGCCATAGGCGGAATAGAGCTTCATGATATGCCACAGGATAGGCCGGCCACCGACTTCGACCATCGGTTTCGGGCGCGTAGCCGTTTCTTCGCTCAAGCGCGTGCCTAAGCCACCGGCGAGAATAACCGCTTTCATGAAAACTCCCGATGATAAGGCCGAACCAGCCGCTCGCCGGGGTCCACTGGCCCGCGCACTATCGAAATTCAAGCCATTTCGTCGGAATCGCCGTCTCCGACGAGGATCTCCAGCATCGCTTTAGCTGTTTTTTGCCAAGTAAAACGCGCTTGATTGGCAAAGCCGAGCTGACGCAACGTCTCGCGCCGTTCGGGTGAAGTAACGAGCGTCACGATGGCTTCGGCAATCCGCGAGGGGTCAGTGGGATCAAAATATATCGCACCCTCGCCGCCCACCTCGGGAAGAGCGCTGCGATCCGAAGCGATTACCGGCGCACCGAACGCCTGCGCCTCAAGCAGCGGCAGCCCGAATCCTTCGTAGAGCGAAGGAATGGCTACGCACAAACATTGTCTGTATAGTTCGGCTAGATCCGCATCGGACACTCCGGCCCGGCTCACGACCCACGCCGCCGCATTGTGCCGCTCGATCTCGTCCGCCAGCCGTCCCTCCAGATCACTGCCCACATGAACCAGCGTAAGACCGGGATGCTGCCTTCTGATCAGCGCCACTGCTTCGATCAAGGGGCCAGGGTTTTTATTGCCGGTCATCGCGGCGACGATGAGAACGAAGAGATGCCCGTCCGTTGCAGGCCTATCATCGGGCAATTCCGACGGCGATTCCAACCGGTTCGCCATTGGCACGACGGTGATCCGGTTAGCGAGATCGGGGTAGAAGCGTTCGAGATCGCGCATCGTAGAGGACGATGTAGTCACGACGTGCGTACTTCGGCGGCAGCAGAACGGTACAAGCGTCGAAAGAAACATCCTCTGGGCCGTGGGTATAAGCTCCGGAACGACACAAAAGTACGGGTCGTGCACGGTAGTGACGACGGTGCGCACGCCATGGACCGGGCCGGTGAAAGCGGGATTGACGACGGCGTCCACCTTCTCACGGCGAAGAAGCGTCGGCAGGTACAGCTGCTCGGTTAGAACGCGCGCAATTCGCCCCCCCCCGAACGGAACCGGGATCGCCTCAACTCCCTCGATCGCCGTTATATGGTGCAGCGCGTCCGGCCGGCATACGACAACAATGCGGTGGCCAGACCCCCTCTCCTGATTGATCCGCGCGAACCAGGTCGCCAGTTGCACGGTATAATGTCCGATCCCGGAAAGGCGCCCTCTCTCTAGAATCATACCATTGATCGCAATTACGGTCATGGTCGCGCGCTCACCCCCATGCGACGAAGATGGACAAGACCAGCGAGCATCAGCACGAACGTACCGGTAAAATAGTTCGTGCCACGGATGAACATTTCAACAAAGTACCCGAGCACGCAGGCGTGCGCAAAGAGTTCGCCGTCGGCCATTTCAGTCTTACGCCATATAGCTAGGCGCAACCGCATGAAGCTTTGCCCCATAAAGTAAAGATAAACACCCACAAGCCCGAAACCCAACAAGCCAAGCTCACTGCCCAATTTTGACAAAATGAAGCCACCATCTTGAAGATTGGCATCGCGACCCAATAGCGCATTGATACGAATCGATGCTGGGACGTTGGTGTAAACTACACCCAGTTGTTGAAAGCCTATGCCCCAGCCATGCGTTCGCTGCAGTGATTCCTGCAGCATTTGCCACCCCTGAACGTAGACGAGCGAGGAAAGATTTGCGCTAGTCGCCCAATTGAAATCAAGGCGATCAGAGTAATATGACAGATCGAGACTCGCCGCACCAATTGATAAGACGGTTACACCTAATATAAGCCAAGATACAGGAAGCGTGATGGCGGCAGCGAAAATGCAAGTTACGATGATCGTCAGGTTGCTCAGACCAAAACCGAGCCCGATGAAGATTAGAATGAGCAAGGCCCGCATAATTCGCGAAGCGCGCATCATAGTAAAAATTAACGTACCCGCGAACGAGAAGCCCAAAAATGATGGCTCGGTGAAAGGAAAGGTCGGCTTCTCACCTTGACTCGATGTCGGCGGTTGTATCTTCAGCAACGAAAAAAGCGCACTGACGACGAAAAGTAAGAAAACAATTCGCACGATCGTTCGAATACGATAATCCGCCATAATTGCTATAGAGAAAGCCGGAACGCTTAAGGCCACCACACTGAACAGTAGCAACGACAGAAGTGCTCGTCCGATGTCAAAACCTGGATCGTTATCGATTGCACTAGACAGAAGAAGGTGGAGTATAACGATGAACGTTATAGTCGCTGTGATGGCAAACGCTATTTGCACATCGCGAGATACGAGCGGAACGGCGCCAATCGCAGCGAGCATCAACGCGGCTAGACAGACTAACGCAGTTCCTGTGGCGAAAGACGTACCATCGAATAAAAAGCCGAGCAAGCCGGGTAGGAATAGCAGGCCGGCCAGTAACAGCCCTTTCCATAAAGACGAAGCCGACGCGCTAACGATGGAGGCGGCACCTGATCCGGCGGTCAAACCATGGTCCTTGGAGGGCGTTGTCCCGTCACCCGTCATGCTTCACCCGCATACATCCAAGCTAGCGTATCAGCCAGCGCCATCGGTGCCCATCCCGGCAGCGCCTGCTGCAGCCTGCTGGCGTCGCCACCCAAGATGGGCACGTCGTTCGCCCGAACGAAGCGCGGGTTGATACGCACATCAACTTTGCGCCCGCTAATATCGGCCAGTGCGGTTAGGACGTCGTCTATTGAATGGACAACACCCGTCGCGACATTGACCAATGCGGGAGGATCATCCGCAAGGACTAACCCGACATAAGCATCGGCAACGGATCGCACATCCCCAAAATCGCGACGAACAAACAAGTTTCCTAGCTCGATTACTTCTGCCCGACGCCGGAAGTGGTCAACTATTTTTGGAATAAGGTACTCTGTTGCCTGCCCTACACCAGTATAGTTGAACGGTCGGGTGATCACGATTTCTAGCTGGTCACGCCAGAGCGTGGCTCCCTGTTCCATAGCAAGCTTACTAACTGCATAATGATTGGCCGGCCGAGTAATCGCTCCTTCCGCTACCAGCCCTTCGGCAATCGATCCGTACACCTGCGCGCTGCTGGCAAGAATGCAGCGCGTTCCTGGCCGATGACGGGCGATGGCGTCGAGCAGGTGAAAGGTACCAAGCTGATTAACGGCATAAAAGGCCTCCCAGCTTGCCACGCCGACAAAGGCCTTGGCGGCGAGATGAATTACCCGGTTGAATGCGGTTGTAGCAACTTCCGCCTGCACCGCCTCTCGATCAGCTAAATCGGCCTGAAGCGGAACGCAATCGACACCCCGTTGCGTCAGCGCCTCCGCAACAAAGCGGCCGGTGAAGCCGGTCGCGCCCGTCACCGCCACCCGCATCAAAAAGACCAGCCTGCCTTGTTGCGGCGCACGTCCGCCTCGATCATCAGTCGTGCCAATTCCTCAAGACCAACTGTTGGTTCCCATCCTAGGTCTTGCTTTGCCTTGGCAGGATCGCCGATCAGCAAATCAACTTCGGAAGGTCGGTAGAATTGCGGATTGACACGCACGCGCAGCACGCCCGTGTTGCGATCGATTCCAATTTCGCTATCCTCTTTACCCGACCAATCAAGCTCAATGCCAACCTGCGCGAAGGCAAGCTCGACAAAACTACGTACCGTCTCCATACGATTAGTCGCCAATACGTATGTGTCGGGCACGTCGTGCTGCAGCATCAGCCGCATTCCTTCGACATAATCCTTGGCATAACCCCAGTCGCGCTTAGCATCCAGATTACCTAGTTCAAGAATTTGGGCTTTACCGAGCGATATCTTCGCCACGGTGTCAGTAATCTTGCGGGTCACAAACTCCCGCCCTCTTAGGGGAGACTCGTGATTGAATAGAATACCACTGGTGCCAAATATTCCGAAGCTCTCGCGATAATTGACGGTCAGCCAATGAGCATAGAGCTTGGCCACGCCATAAGGACTGCGTGGATAGAAGGGTGTCTCTTCCGTCTGCGGGATCGCCTGCACTTTCCCAAACATCTCTGACGTTGACGCCTGATAGAAGCGAATATCCCGGTTCACCGTCCGGATTGCCTCCAAGAGATATGCGGCGCCCAATCCCGTAATCTGTCCCGTCGTAATTGGCTGGTCGAATGATACACCAACAAAACTCTGTGCGGCGAGATTATAGATTTCGGTCGCCTGAGACATATCAATCAGGCGGATGGCTGAGCCCATGTCAGTGAGATCATATTCGACGAGCTTGAGGTTGGGATGTTCGCCGATGCCAAGCTCGTCGATTCGCCAGAAATTGACCGAACTCGTCCGGCGGTATGTGCCATATACGGTATATCCGCGATCGAGCAGATTCTCAGCCAGATAGGCGCCATCCTGGCCGCTAATCCCGGTAACGATGGCGGTCTTGGTCACGCTGTCCCTCTTCGTTTTGTTAGTACAGTGTCTGGTAACATGATTCGGTGACACCGTGTATGCGGCCGCTCTGTAAAGCGGGTAGCACGGCATGGCCAGCGTATCGGGCTCCTGCCCATATTCCATCACGCTATCGTCGTAATGCGCCAAGAAAGTCGCCTTTGCCTCGCTGCCGGAAATCATGTGCGCTTCACGCTCATTCTCTTCCCACTACGCCCCGCATGTCTGGCAGCATCGCAAATGCGCGTGAATTTTTAGATTTGTCGCGATATATTCAGGCAGGTCGCTGCGACTGATAGAAGCCCGCGCCGGCATGTTTCGCAGCTGCTGCCGCCTTAATTGCTTATGCTTCTATCTTACGCCTACGAACGGCAACAATTACAAAATGGCAAACGCACGGATCGCACCATCAAACCGAGGGATCTAACACCTAGCGTACAGACGTAGGCCCATATTTTTATTGGGATCAAAAACACTGGCCTTCGCAGTCAATTATATCCTGTCAGGGTCAGACTTTCGCGTGGAACGCCGAAAATCCGACGCTACATCAACTGTACCACAAGCGACGGTCCTGTACCCTAAGCAATCCACAAGATGCTGCGGGATTCTTCGGCAGGTCGTTCCCAAGGGCGCGAGAAGGTGACTTTTGCCGCGGGGTTAGTCGCGCGGTAGATGTGTAACATGGCCAACAACATCCTGAATCCCGTCCAGCTGATTACCGCGAAGCGCTTTTGCGACGCCCGTGGATGGTTCACCGAGGTCTATAGCGAACCACGCTTCGCCGAAATCGGCATCGAATGTCGCTTTGTGCAAGACAATCATTCGCTCTCTGTGCCACGCCTCACGCTGCGGGGGCTCCACTTTCAGACCCCGCCGCGTAGTCAGCACAAGTTGGTACGCTGCGTCCGCGGCAGTATCTACGATGTTGCGGTCGACATTCGCGCGAACTCCCCCACCTACGGCCAATGGGTAGGCGCCGAATTGTCCGCCGAGAATGGCCGGCAGTTGTTCGTTCCAATCGGTTTTGCGCACGGTTTCCTGACGCTTGAGGACAATAGCGAGGTCAGTTACAAGGTTTCCGACCTATATGCGCCGGATTGCGATGGCGGCATCCGCTGGGACGATCCAGCAATCGGTATCGACTGGCCGATGCCATCGGGCACGAGCCCGAAACTATCTGGCAAAGACGCAATCCTACCGCTGCTTGCTCAGTTCCATTCGACATTCATCTACGACGGGGTGCCGCTGGCCCCCCTCCCCACGCTCGACTGATCAAAGGACAAGTCATGCGCATTTTCGTCACCGGCGGGGCCGGTTTCATCGGCTCGGCCCTCGTCCGCCACCTGATCGAGAACACCGAGCATGAGGTGTTGAACTTCGACAAGCTGACCTATGCCGGCACGCTGTCGACGGTCGAACGCGTTGCGAACTCGAACCGCTACCGCTTCGTCCAAGGTGACATCTGCGATGCACACACGGTCAAGGCCACGATCGCCGAGTTCAAGCCCGAGATCGTCACGCATCTGGCGGCTGAGAGCCATGTCGACCGATCGATTGATGGCCCCGGCGCGTTCGTCCAGACCAACGTCGTTGGCACGTTCACGATGCTTAGCGAAGCGCGCGCCTATTGGCTTGGCCTTGATGACGAGGCCAAGGCGGCATTCCGCTTCCATCATATCTCGACCGATGAGGTCTACGGCTCGCTCGGCGATACCGGGCTGTTCACCGAGGAAACGCCGTACGACCCGCGCTCGCCCTATTCGGCGTCGAAGGCGGGCTCCGACCATCTCGTCTCGGCCTGGGGTCACACCTTCGGCCTGCCGGTGCTGATCACTAACTGCTCGAACAATTACGGGCCGTATCACTTCCCCGAAAAGCTCATCCCGCTGATGATCGTCAAGGCGCTCGCAGGCGCTGATCTGCCGGTTTACGGCAAGGGCGACCAGGTCCGCGACTGGCTGTTCGTCGAGGATCATGTTCGTGCGCTGCATGCGGTGTTTGAACAGGGCGAGCCCGGCCGGACCTACAACGTCGGCGGGAACAACGAGAAGCAGAACCTCGATGTCGTGAAAACCATCTGCGCGATCCTCGACCGGCTGCGTCCACGAACTGACGGCCAGTCCTACGCGACGCAGATCACCTACGTTACCGACCGCCCCGGGCACGACAAACGCTATGCGATCGACGCGAGCCGCATCAAGAACGAGCTTGGCTGGGAACCTGCCGAGACGTTCGAGACGGGGATCGAGAAGACCGTTGCCTGGTATCTCGACAACCAGGGCTGGTGGGAAGCAATCGTCAGCGAACACCAGGCCGACCAGCGCCGTGGGCTTTCCGTATGAGCGACGTGAAGCGGATCCTCGTTACCGGCGGCAATGGCCAACTTGGCACCGAGTTGAGGCGATACTCGTGGCCCGAGGGCTGGGCCGTTACCGCTATCGACATCGACGAGCTAGACCTGCGCGATACCGCAGCGATCACCGCTATGGTCGCCAAAGGTCATGACGGGCAACCCTGGGCAGCCGTGATCTCGGCTGGCGCCTACACCGCCGTCGATAAGGCCGAGAGCGACATCGTTACCGCTTGGGCTGTCAATGCGATGGCGCCAGCGGCGTTTGCTGAAGCTTGCGCTAAAGCCGGCATCCCGATCGTTCAGGTTTCGACCGACTATGTTTTTGACGGTGCGCGCGATGGAGCGTGGGAAGTGACCGATCCGGTTGCCCCGCTCGGCGTCTACGGCGCGTCGAAGCTCGGGGGCGAACTCGCGGTTCGCACGTCGGGTGCACTGTATGCGATCGTTCGCACCGCCTGGGTGGTCAGCGCACACGGCAACAATTTTATCAAGACGATGCTCCGCGTCGGCGCGACCAACTCAAACCTGCGCGTGGTCGACGACCAGCACGGCAGCCCGACATCGGCGACCGACCTCGCAGCAGCGCTCGCGACGATCACGATGCGTCTTGTGGACGATCCAGCCGCCCCAACCGGGACTTATCACTTCAGCAACGCAGGTGCTGTGACTTGGGCAGGCTTCGCCCGCGAGATCTTCGCGCAGAGCGCCGCACGTGGCGGGGCCAGCACCGAGGTGCAGGGTATCACCACCGCCGAATATCCGACGCCCGCGACGCGGCCTGCCAATTCGCTGCTGAGCCATGACGCGATAACCCGCGACTACGGCATCCATCCATCGGCGTGGCAAACCGCTCTCGGCAATATCCTCGACGAACTGCTTGGGGCATCCAACAAGGAGACACGCGCGTGAAGGGCATCATTCTCGCAGGTGGTTCGGGCACGCACCTCCATCCGGCAACGCTCGCGGTCAACAAGCAGCTGCTACCGGTCTACGACAAGCCGATGATCTATTACCCGCTGTCCGTGCTGATGCTCGCCGGCATCCGCGACATCTTGATCATCTCGAGCCCCGAATATATCGGCAATTACAAGAACCTGTTCGGTGACGGCTCGGCGCTCGGTCTGACCATCGCCTATGCCGAACAGCCCAAGCCTGAGGGCCTCGCCCAGGCGTTCACGATCGGCGCGACCTTCATCGGCGGCGACAATGTCGCGCTGGTGCTCGGCGACAACATCTTCTTTGGCGCGCACCTGACTGATCTGCTGGCGAGCGCAGTCGAACGCAAAAGCGGCGCGACGGTGTTCTCTTATCGCGTCGAGGACCCAGAGCGCTATGGCGTGGTCGAATTGGGCAAAGGCGGCAAGGCGATCAGCCTCGAGGAAAAGCCAGAGAAGCCAAAATCGAACCATGCGGTCACAGGCCTGTATTTCTACGACAACCGCGTCGTCCAGCTTGCCCGCGACCTTAAACCCTCCCCGCGGGGCGAACTCGAAATCACCGATCTCAACCGCCTCTACATGGCCGCCGGGGACCTATTCGTCGAACAAATGGGCCGTGGCTATGCCTGGCTCGACACCGGCACGCACGACAGCCTCCTCGAGGCGTCGGAATTCGTCCGCACGATTCAGCACCGCCAGGGTATTCAGGTCGCTTGTCTGGAAGAAATCGCGTTCCACCAAGGCTTCATCACCGCCGATCAGGCGCGCGAAGCGGGCGAACAATTCAAAAAAACGAACTACGGTCGCGCCATTCTCAATGCTGTCAATGAACTTCACTCAGAAGCGTAATATCGATATTATAAATTAATATAATTATATTATAACATTTCATATAGTTAGTATTTTATAATATTAAAATACTGATGGTTTTGTATTGCCATCGCCTTAGCGTCAAGCGTTTGTTATTCAGCATATTAAATAATATCAATGAACCGCGCTTAAATTAATATCACTACTTCCTGCATTTCCGCCACTATAATCAGCTCATTTAACTATTCGCTGTTTCCAGCAAACTTCTATATAAAATTGCCAATTTTAGGAAGTTGTATGACCACACATAATATTGTCCCCGTTATTCTATCAGGCGGTTCGGGCACGCGTCTCTGGCCGATGTCGCGCCCCGAAATGCCTAAGCAGATGCTGGCGCTTACCGCGGACGAGACGATGCTACAGCTTACAGCGGTACGGGCGTTCGGCGAGCGCTTCGTCGCGCCGATCGTGGTCGCGAATGCGCGTCACGCCGATCTGGTCGAGCAGCAGCTTGCCGAGGTCGGCGCGACTCCGCAGGCGCTGATCCTAGAGCCGATCGGCCGCAACACCGCGCCCGCTATCGCGCTCGCTGCAATCGCTGTTGGAGATAGTGGCGACGCGCTGCTGGTGATGCCGTCGGATCACGTCATCGGCGACCTTCCCGCGTTCCATGCCGCGATCGAGGCGGCGATGCCGCTCGTCATGCAAGGATGGCTGGTCACCTTCGGCATCGCACCAGATGCGCCCGAGACCGGCTATGGTTGGATCCAAATTGGCGGCGAGCTCCAGCCCGGCGTCAACCGCGTCGCGCGGTTCGTCGAGAAGCCTCCGCTCGACAAGGCGCAGTCGATGCTGGCGAGCGGTAATCATGCCTGGAACGGCGGGATCTTCCTGTTCCTCGCCGACGCCTATCTCGAAGCACTCGCACAATTCGATCTAGGCACCCTCACCGCCACGCAGGAGGCGATGGACAAGGCACGGATCGAGGGCACGCGGATCTACCCCGACGCAGCCGCTTTCGCCGCCTCGTCCGACGATTCGATCGATTACGCGGTCATGGAAAAGGCCGACCGGGTCGCGGTCGTACCGGTCGCGATGGGCTGGAACGACGTCGGCAGCTGGGACGCGCTCCACGCGATCAGCGATACAGACAGCAACGGCAACGCACATCGCAGCCACGGCGACGGCGATGTGCTCGCGGTCGATACGAAAAGCTGTTTCGTTCGCAGCGACGGCGTTCGCATATCAATGATCGGCGTCGAGGATCTTATCGTCGTCGCCAGTGGCGATGACGTACTGATCATGCCGCGGGGGCGTAGCCAAGAGGTCAAGCAGTTGATCAAGGCGATAGACGGAGGTCGATAGCCGCCACCACCCCGTCCTTTAAACAAAACAAAAATAGCAGCTGGATCGAGCTTAACGACTGTAGCGATTCTCAGATGCTGGCAAAGGGGTTGCGGGGTACACCAACCATGGCTTCGAACCGGTGCCATCCAGCAGCACACGGCTGTTCCTGCCAATGGCGACAGGCGGGATTTTGGCCACCACCGCTTAAGCTTCGATAATAGTATTTATTTGTCCAAAACGATTCCAAGGTCGCGATCGCCGATACGGAGCAGTCATTCCTGCCGGGATAGACCCGCTCTACGACTTGGCCGGGTTCGCTCCCACTGGTTCAGAATCAACGGGAGCGACCGGACCACCCGGCCGAGCCGCGGCGACATCTCCGTATCCACCGCAATATTTCGTCCCGCCCGGCCCACCAGCCACATACAAACCACAATAGTCCTTGGGGCGCATGACAACGTTGCGAAGGAGCAGTTCACGCCCGTTGCGCAGTTCCACCGTCAGATGGCCATCGGGCCCCACCCTCACGAAGGCAGTGGATAGGGTTCGGCGTCCCACCGCCTCTGTAGGCGTGTCAGTCGGGGCCAGGGGGGGAGCGGGATTTTCCGCTGCCGACACCGCGGCCGGAATAGGGCCTTGAGCGGCACGTACGGGATCGCTAGCGTCCTGTCCGATCAAGCCGGACGTGGCCAATCCACCTCTGTCACGCTTTGCTTGGCTTGAACCTCGCACACTGGTTCCTGGAAGCGGGCTCGGTTTGCGCATGGCGTCATCCTCCGGTGAAGGGGTGCATGCGGCGGATGCTGCTAAGCATAATAGCAAAATGCGAACCACCGCGTTCTCCGTCGGCCTGAACACGCGTCTCGATACGCGAACCGCAGGCGCGAGTCACGGGCGTTCGGCAATGCTGCGAGCGTACCGCGCACGAGACTTATGAGAGGACGAAGATTGGCGTGATGACGGTTCATCCCAAAAGCCGGCCGTCCTTCGGCATCGTCTTTGATAGTGCCCTCACCGCTCGACCGCAGCGCTTTCCCCGACCGTAGCGATTCGTGTTGCGTTCCAATCGCTTCCACGTCGAAATTCCGTCACGCTGGCCCTTGACCGACATCAGTCCGCCATGGGATCGTAACAGATACATGAACGAACCATTACGGCCGTATGTGCCGATTTTGATCGGATATGAACGTCATTCGTACGCCGTTGGGAATAACGGCGATATAATCGTGCAGAATTGGGGAATCATTGATGAGCATTTCCAACCCCGGCAGCAACGGATCCGCCGACGACAATCTCATCGGTTCCCCAGAGTCGCTGAACTATGCCAGCCGCCTGTCCGGCGACGAGGTGGTCATCGGCTCCTACGATCCGACCGCAAACACAGATATTGTGGATGATGGCCACATGGGGGTCGGCGTCATGGGGGGCGGCACGTGGGATCCGCTCGCCGAAATCGACCATGCAACGATCGTGGCCGGGTGCGGCTGCGCCATATGCCAAGGTTTGCGTGACGCACAGGGCAGCACCGACGATGCCAAGTCGAGAAACCTCGACCCGACCGGCGCCAATCCGGAAGGCAATTATATCGGCGAGTTGTTGCCGCTCGGCACCAACCCTGATGGGAGCCGCTTCATCACCGGCAACCGCAACATCGACGCCACGCTGATCGGTTCGAAATGGGGTACTCTGAACCTCACCTACAGCTTCCCGATGTCAGGCTCGAACTATAACAGCAGCGGCTACGACACCAACGGCGTCAGCCTCTATCACATCGACCTCGGCACGCAACAGCAGGCCGCGGCGCGCGCGTCGTTCGCTCAGCTCTCGGCCACGACTGGCCTGACCTTCACCCAGATCGCCGATACTGACGCGGTCCACGCCAACATCCGCATCTCGCAGAGCGCCGACAACGACGTAGCTTCGGCGTACGGCAACTTCCCGTCTGACACGCGCGGCCTCTCGGGCGACATCTGGTTCGGTCGCACCAGCCAGCCCTATTACGACCTCGCCTTCAAGGGGACGTGGGGCTACGCCACGATGATGCACGAGATCGGCCACACCATGGGGCTGAAGCACGGGCACCAGGACTATACCAACAGCGATCTGTCCTTCTATTTCGGCGGTGCGCCGCGCTACGGCACCCAGTCGCTGACTCCGGACCGCGACGGCCAGGCCTGGTCGCTGATGACCTATACGCCCGCCCCCGGCACCGGTGGTTTCGCGGGTGAGAAGATGAACCAGCCGCAGACCTACATGCAGTATGATCTGGCCGCGCTCCAGTACATGTACGGCGCCAACTACACGACGAACGACGGCGACACCGTATACACCTTCAGCCAGACGACCGGCGAGATGTTCGTCAACGGCGTCGGCCAGGGTGAGCCGTCAGGCAACAAGATCTTCCTCACCGTCTGGGACGGCGGCGGCAAGGACACGATCAACGTCAGCAACTATTCGAACGGCGTCACGGTCGACCTGCGTCCGGGCGAATTCTCGACCTTCGACCAGTCACAGCTGGCGAACAGCCTGGCCTATCAGGGACTGACCTCGCTGGCGCCCGGTAACATCGCCATGTCGCTGCTGTACAACAACGACAGCCGCTCCTTGATCGAGAACACCGTGGGGGGCGCGGGCAACGACGTCCTAGTGGGCAACACCGCTAACAACGTCCTCGACGGCGGCGCCGGCAGCGACGCGGTGATCTTCACCAACGCCACCGGCGTCACCGTAACCCTGAACGACACCGGCGCGAACGTCATCGTCAGCCACGACGGCGAAACCGACACGCTGCGCAACATCGAGAATATCGGTGGCACCATCGGCAACGACACGCTTACCGGCAACAGCCAGAACAACATCCTCAGCGGCGGCACCGGCGGGGCGGACACGCTGTCGGGCGGCGCCGGCGACGACCGCTTGATCGGCGGTGGCTTCACCACCACGACCACCGTCTCGGCACCCTCGCAGCCGGACATCACTAAGCCGCAATCGACCAACAACGGCAGCATCGCCACCGCGGTCGCGACCGCCGGCGCGTATGACGTCGACGCGAATGCAGACATCACCAACGCAGCCAGCATCCCGCACGCGACGATCAACGCCACGGCGGCGGGCGGCGAGCTGGAATATTACCGGATCGACGTGACGGTGCCCGGATCGCAGGCGATCTTCGACATCGATGGCCCCGGCACGCTCGACGACAGCTTCATCGAGCTGGTCGACGGTGCGGGTATCGTGCTGGCCAGCAACGACACGGGCGTGGGCGATGCGAGCTATCCAGGGCACGACGACGCTTACCTGACCTACACCTTCGCCACCGCGGGAACCTATTACATCCGCGTCGGGCTGTGGAATGGCGCCGCCACCGCGCAGCCGCTGAACGCCGGGCAGACCTATCAGCTGAACGTCTCGCTCCAGAACGCCGCGGTCGTGACGACCACGGTCACCGCCAACAGCACCAGCAGCCTGGTGGCGGACGGCGGCGAGGGTAACGACTTCGTGCAGGGGACGATCGCCAGCGACATCCTCAATGGCGGCAACGGCAACGACACCGCGTCGTTCGTCAACGCGTTCACCGCCGGCACCACGACCGGCGTCACGGTAGACCTGAACCTGCAGGGCACGGCGCAGAACACGGTCGCGGCCGGCAATGACACGCTAATCGGCATCGAGAACCTGATCGGCTCCGCGCTCAACGACACGCTGATCGGCAGCGCCGACGCCAACGTCATCGAAGGCGGCCTCGGCAACGACACGATGAGCGGCGGTGCCGGGAACGATACCGCCTCCTATGCGGGGGCCACGGCCGGCGTGACGGTAAGTCTCGCGCTGCAGGGCGCCGCACAGGCTACGGGAAGCGCGGGCACGGATACGCTCAGCGGGTTCCAGAACCTGCAGGGTTCCGCCTTCGCCGACACGCTCACCGGGGATACCGCCGAAAACGTCCTCTCGGGCGGCGACGGCGACGACACGCTTAATTCGGGTGCCAACGTCGGCGGCGCCGTGGACCTGCTGGACGGCGGTACCGGATCGGATACCGCGTCGTTCGCGGGCTACGCCGCAGGAGTCGCCGCCACGCTGACCGGCGCGACGGACGGAATCGCCAGCGTCGGCGGATCGCAGATCGCTGCGTTGCGTGGCATTGAGAACCTGCTCGGCGGTGACGGCAACGACATCCTGACTGGCGACGCCAACGCCAACGTCATCGAGGGCGGCCTCGGCGACGACAGCCTCAATGGCGGTGCGGGCATCGACACGCTGTCCTTCCGCAGCGCGACCACGGGCGTGACGGTCGACCTTTCCGTCCTGACCTCGCAAAACACCGGCGTCGGCAACGACACCATTATCGGCTTCGAGAACGTCAGCACCGGCGCCGGTGCCGACACGATCACCGGCGACACCAACGACAACGTCTTCTTCGATGGCGGCGGCGCGGACGTCTATACCGGCGGCACCGCCATCGACACCGTCGATTATTCCGCGGCCACCTCGACGGTCACGGTCAACCTCAACACCGCTACGGCCCAGAACACCGGGATTTTCGGGGGCAGCGACACGATCCGCGAGATCGAGAACGTGACGGGTGCAGCGGCGTTCGCCAACAGCCTCACGGGCGGGAATACCACCGCCAACCGGCTGGTTGGCGGCGCGGCCGCGGACTTCCTGATCGGTGGCGGTTTTGGCGACACGCTGGTCGGCGGTACCGGCAACGACGTGCTCTTCGGTGACTATGTCAACACGTTCAACACCGGGGCGACCGCGGACGGCAACGACGTGCTCGAAGGCGGCGTCGGCAACGACACGCTGGTCGGCGGCATGGGCAACGACGTACTGCACGGCGGCGATGGCGACGACACGCTGGTCGGGGGCATCGCCAACGGCACGGCGGCCGGGCTCAGCACCGTCTACACCAACGATGGCGGCGACGACACGTACGACGGCGGCGACGGCACCGATATCGCCTATGCCTATTATACGGATCACACCGGCGGGGTCAGCTTCGATCTCGGCAACCTGGCCGGCAACAGCGCGATCACGGTCGACGGCGTCCAGCGCGGCGAGTTCATCAGCGTCGAGCGCGTGATCTTCCGCGGCGGCCTCGGCAACGACGTCGTGCGCGGCGGCGGCACGCTCGACACGCTGGTCGGCAATGCCGGCGACGACGTGCTCGACGGCTGGTACGGCAACGACACGCTGTCCGGCGGGCTCGGCAACGACATGCTGATCGGCGGCGAGGGGCTGGATACCGCCACCTACGTCAACTCGACGGTCGGCGTGAACGTGGATCTACGTATCCAGGGCACAGGGCAGTACACGATCGGCGAAGGCATCGATACGCTGGTCGACATCGAATACCTGACCGGCTCCAGCTATGGCGACACGCTGCGCGGCAACGACGACTTCAACCTGATCATCGACAATGCGGTCGAGACGACCGCAACCGCACTCAGCCAGACCGATTCGCTGTTCGGCTACGGCGGCAACGACAGCATTCTGACCACGCGAGCTGCTGCAACCGTGGCGACCAACGTCAATATGGACGGTGGTGACGGCAGCGACTTCATCGAACTGCGCAGCGGCACGTTGTCGACGGCACTGGCCGCCAACGCCGCGGGGCTTGCGGGCACCACGTACCTGGCAATTGGCGCGACCTCCAACGACCGCAACACCGACGTCGTGACCGTCGATGGCGGGGCCGGCGACGACCGGGTCATCCTGACTGGCGTCGCCAGCGCAACGGTCAACGCCGGGACGGGCGCGGACATCGTCAGTATCAGCATGCGTGGCGCATCCACCGTGAACAACTATCAGCTCACGCTCGGATCCGGGGCCGACATCGTCCAGCTTGGCGTTGGCACCTCGGCCGCGAATTCCACCGAAGTGGCAGCTACCGTTCGAAACAACCGCGTGACCGACTTCCAGGCCGGCAATACGGGCGACAAGTTCGAAATGACCGATTTTCTTAATCGCGGGCTGACCGGTTACACTGCGAATAGCGACGCCTTTGCCAGTGGTCACCTGCGTCTGGTTCAGTCGGGCACCGACCTGCTGCTGCAAAGCGACCGCGACGGCGCGGGTACAGTCAACAGCTTCGTGACTGTCTTCACGATCAGTAATGGCTACACAGGCGGGTTAACCGCGTTTAACTTCGACGGATCGATCGGTAACCTTACCATTACGGGCTTCGCGATCGACGAAACGATTACCGGCGCCACTGGCAACGATCTGCTTAGCGGGATGGACGGCAACGACGTGCTGGCCGGTCTCGCCGGGAACGACACACTGGATGGCGGAAAAGGCAACGACACGCTATTCGGTGGTGTCGGCAACGACACGCTATTCGGTGGTGTCGGCGACGACATGCTCGATGGAGGCGCGGGTATCGATAGAGCAGGATATGACAGCCTGTTCCGAAGCTACGGGCTTTCAACCACGGCAGGCGTGATCACCCTGAATGGTGGTGCAGCCGAGGGCAGCGATACGCTGACGAGTGTCGAGCATATTTTGTTCAGGGATGGCGAATTCAGCACCGATCCCGACAGTGCGGGCGCACAGGTGATCCGCTTATACGATACGATCTTGAACCAAGGGCCCGATAAGATCGGTCTCGATTTCTGGGTCGATCAAATCCAGGATAACGGCGCATCGATTTTCACGGTAGCCAACGCTTTCGCTTCCAACGCTGCGTTCCAGTCCGCCACCAGTGGTCTATCGAATGGGGCGCTCGTTGATTACATTTATCAGCAGGCGCTGGACCGTACGCCCGATACCGAAGGCAAGGCGTACTGGACGGCGCAGTTGGATGGTGGGCTAACACGCAGCGAGTTCTTCATCAGCATCTCGGAAAGCGTTGAGCATCGTGTTCTTTCCGCAGAGATCGTCGAACAGGGGTATTTTCAAACGGATGATACTTATCAGTCGATCGCATTGCTATACGACAGCATGAGCAACCGGCTACCGGACGTCTCGGGCCTGAATTATTCGGTTGGTCAGGTAAAAGCCGGAATTTTAACCTTGAGCCAAGTTGCAGATGCGTTCGCGTCGTCGACTGAGTTCAGCAACGAGACGCAAGGTCTGAGCAACGGTCAGCTAGTAGATTTGATGTACCAAAACTCGTTGGATCGCGCGCCCGATGCCGTCGGCCGCGCCTTCTGGATCGACCAGCTCGATCACGGCTTATCCAAGGGTGGGCTATTGCTTGGATTCTCTGAGTCAGCCGAGCACACGGCGCTGCTAGCTGCAAACATCGTTGGCGGCATTGCTGTGTAACTGACGCGCGCCCGAAGCGGGCGAGTGCGATGGTGACAGACAATGTCCGTACCGCCACCCGTCGCGTTTTCTGGCTCCGACCTGACACTGATCGGTGGGCGTTTCTAACTGCTGGCGATAATCTCCGAATTGAGACAATCAGTCGGCGCGGAACTATCTTCCACGCCGATTCTGGTTTCAAACATTCATGCTGCCGTCATTGTTGAAAACACTAACAGCGGCTCTTACGCGATGCCCCAAGGCAACCATGGTATGACTTTATCAGCAGCGCGCAGGCGCCGCATTCAACGTGCTGGTCGCACCATATTCGCAGGCGGAATCGTCGGCGGGCTTGCGATTACCGCGCCACCCGCGATACATGCGCAAGTAATGACCACGCCGCCTAGCTCGCTGGTAGTCGACCCGCAGCAGGGGGCGACGCCGCGCCCGCTTCCCGTGTCTCCGACATTGCCGGCAGAGGCTATGCCGACAAGCCCGTTACCCGCCCCGACATCGCCGCCCCAACAGGGCCCATTACTGCCGATCCCGACCACGAACATTCCCGTTCGGTCGACCGGTATGACGGCTGCTCCAGTCACGCTAAGACCGCTGCCCCGTCGCAGCATCCAAGGCGGGCTGCCCGCGCCTAGCGGCGATCCGCTCCACATCGATCCGGCAGCCGACCCGGTGCTGCGTCTGGCGCGCAGCTCAACCGATCCCACGCTGTTTCGTCGTGCGATCGCCGACGCCGTGCGCCACAACCCGGCGTTGGAAGAGGCAACGGCGCAAGTCGACGAAGCCGACGCGGTTCGTGCCGAGGCGCGCGCGCGCAGGCTGCCGACCGCCGATATCTCGCTATCGAGCTTTAAGATACTGAGCCGCGCCTTTTCCAACGACCCCGGCAACGTGCTCGAACGCTCGCGCCCTGATGGCCGGACCGATGGGCTAATCCGGGTTCAGCAGCCGGTGCTGGACTGGGGATCAAGCCTAAGCCGGATTCGTGCGGGCGAGGCTCGGCTCGAGGTGGCGCGGGCGGGGGTCGAGGATACGGGGACGCAAGTGGCACTAAAGGCGATCGCGGCCTGGTACCAGGTTTATGGGTACCGGGTACTGGTGCGGCTCGCCGATGCGTTCACCGCCAACCAACGCGACCTGCGCGAGGCACTGGAGGACCGTGTTATGCAAGGCGCGGCAGCACCCGCCGATATTGCCCAGGTCGCCAGCTATATTGCGTCGGCCGATGCGCAGACGGCCGATTTTCACCGGCTTCTCACCAATGCCGAAGCGCAATATGCCGCAGTGATCGGATCCCCCGCACGCGGCGATCTTGGTCGAGCGCCGGTGCCCGCGCTGAGCGGGATCGCCAAGTCTGCGCTTTCCGACGACATTGACCGCCTCCCGACGGTGCGCGCCGCACAGCTGGGAGCAGACGCCGCCCGGCTCGATGCCCGCGCGCTCAGGTCCGATCGGCTCCCACAGCTTGCGGCGGGACTCGACGCGGGCCGGTACGGCATCATCGAGACTGCGCGCGACTATGACATCCGCGGCAGCGTCACCCTGTCGATGCGGCTCGGGGGCGGAGCGGCAGAGCGCGGCCTTCAGGCGGCAGCGCGCGCCAACGGTGCCGATGCGCGGTTGCGACGTACGCGGATCGACGCTCAGCGCGATGCCGAGATCGCCTTGTCCGACGTCGACGCGCTGGAAGCGGCGCGCAAGGCGATCGAGAGCAACTACATCGCCAGCCGGCAGTCGCGCGACGTGCTGGCGGAGCGATTCCGCGTTTCGCGCGGCACACTGTTCGATTTGCTAGGCGCTGAAAGCAACTATTTCGGGGTCGCCGCGCGCTACTTACAGACCGTGATAGAGCTTGATAGCGCCCGTTATGCCCTGCTTGCCCGTACCGGCCGCCTGCTGCCAGAACTCGGCATCGACCCTGTTACGCTGAGCGAAACGCTGGCCCCCCGATGAGCAGATCCCCCGACCTAGTCGAGCATCCCGCCCCGCGCTTCGCGCCGTGGCTGATGGAACCAATGCTCCGCAACAAGGCAACCTACATGAAGGTCGCCCTAGCTGCAGCCATGGTGAACATCTTTGGGCTCATCACCTCGCTCTTCACCATGACGGTGTACGACCGCGTGGTACCCAATAACGCCATCACATCACTCGTCGCGCTGTCAATCGGGCTACTGGTCGTCGTAATCTTCGACTTCCTGCTGCGCATCCTGCGCGCCTATTTCACTGATCTTGCGGGCGCCGATATTGACCACGACGTAGGCAGTCGCGTCTTTCGGCGCTTGGTGGCGATCCGGCTCGACCAGAAGAAGGGATCGACCGGCGCGCTGACCGGGATGATGCGCGAACTGGAGACGCTACGCGACTTCTTCGCTTCCGCGACCATGACCGCGCTGGTCGACGTGCCGTTCATCGTCGTGACCTTGGTTTTCATCGCGATCTTAGGGGGCCCACTGGTGTGGGTGCCGCTCGCTGCCATCCCGATCGTTATAGGCGCCGGGTGGCTAACCCGCCCCGCGCTCGATCGCCTGTCGGCGAAATCGATGAGCGAAGGCCTGTCCAAGCAGAGCGTGCTGGTCGAGACGGTCGGCGCGCTGGAGATGGTCAAAACGTCGGGTGCGGGGCGCCTGCTCGGGCGCCGCTGGAGCAAGGCCAATGTTGCGCACGGCGACAGCTCGACCCGCCAGCGGCTGGTCTCCACGATCGCGGTCACGGTGGCAGCCTCGGCAAACACTCTATCCTATGCGGGAACCGTAGTGGCCGGCGTTTTCCTGATCGCCGATCACCGGCTGACCACCGGCGCGCTGGTCGCGTGCTCGATCCTGTCGGGTCGCGCAGTCCAGCCACTTGCGACCATCGCCTCGCTTCTCTCGCGGCTGTCGGCAACGCGGGCTTCCTACAAGCAGATCAACGGGATGATGGAGACCGGATCCGAAGAACCGGGCGCCGGCGCGCTCCGCCCGGTCAGGTTCGATGGCCGGATCGAACTGCGCGGCGTCGAATTCCGCTATCCGAGTGCGGCTGAGAAGACGCTCGACGGCCTTAACCTGGCCATCCCGGCGGGTCAGCGCGTGGCGCTGCTCGGCAGGATCGGATCGGGCAAGTCGACCATAGCCCGCCTCATCCTCGGCCTCTATCCACCCCAGGAAGGCTTGGTGATGATCGACGGCACCGACATCCGCCAATATGATCCCTGGGCAATGCGTGGACTGATCGGGACCGCGCTGCAGGAACCCGTGCTGCTTTCTGGGAGCGTCCGCGAGAATATCGTGCTCGCGCGCGACGGGATCGACGACGCCGAGATGCTCCGCGTTGCCGAACTCTCGGGAGCACATAGCTTCATGGGTCGGATCGCCAACGGCTATGACCTTCAGCTCGCCGACCGCGGCGAAGGGCTGTCGGGCGGCCAGCGTCAGGCGATTTCGCTCGCCCGCGCGCTGGCCGGTAAGCCGCAGATTGTCGTGTTTGACGAGCCCACCAGCGCGATGGACCAGGCCAGCGAGGCCCAACTCATCGGCCGGCTGGAGGTAGAACTTCAGGGCCGGACCTTCGTGCTCATCACCCATCGCCCGGCGTTGCTGCGCCTCGTCGAGCGGATCGTGGTGGTCGAGAACGGCCGAGTGGTGCAGGACGGCCCCCGCGACACCATCCTGAAGGACCTCCAGCGCCCCCGCGTCGCAGCCTGAGATCTAATGCATGACCGACACCCATTCTGCGCATACCCACCTCGAGGATCTAGCAGACAGGATCAAGCCTAGGGCGGTTTCCAACCTCCTCCTGTGGCTTATCCTTAGCTTCATCGTGATCTTCGTCATCTGGGCGAGCATCGTCGAGCTCGACCGGACCGTGCATGCGTCAGGTCGGGTGGTCTCCTCGAGCCGGCTCCAGGTGCTGAGCAACTTGGAAGGCGGCATCGTGTCCGAGATCCTGGTACGCGCTGGCGACGTCGTCAGGCGCGGCCAACCTCTGGTCCGCCTCGACCGTACCCAGGCCGGGGCCGAACTTGGCAGCTCTGAGGCTACGGTCGGCGCGCTCACTGCCAAGATCGCCCGGCTGCGCGCCGAGATCGCGGGCCGCGAACCGGTATATCCCACCGCGCCGTCGCCTGAGATCGCTGAGCAGATCGCGATCGAGCGGTCGCTGCACATCGCGCGAATGAGCGACCTCGCCAGCCTCAGCCTTGCCGCGGCCGCGCGCGAGGCGCAGGCGGCGCGCTCGGTCTCAGAGGCGAGCGCGGCCTATCAGTCGCGCGTATCGGCGCGCGATTCGGCGCGACGCCAGCTCGCTATAATGCGCCCGCTGGTGGATCGCGGAATCGAGCCGCAGCTGACCCTGATCCAGCTGGAGAACACGGCCGCGATCGCCACTACCGATGCGGCACAGGGCGCGGCTGGAATCGCGCGGGCGCAATCAGCGGTCGCAGAAGCCCGCGCCTCGTTGGCACAGGTACGCGGCGCTTGGCGTGCACAGGCAGGTACCGAGCTTGCCACTGCGCAGGCCGAACTGGCGGCACGACGCCAGGCAGTGCCCGCGCTTGCCGCTAGGCTTGGCCGCGCGACCGTTTCGGCACCGGTCAATGGCCGCGTCAACCGGGTGTTGGTCTCCACTGTCGGTGCCAGCATCGCTGCGGGGCAACCGATCGCCGAAGTGGTGCCGTCCGCCGATGCGCTAACCGTCGAAGCGATGGTCAAACCCAAGGACATAGCCTCGGTGCGGCTCGGCCAGCACGCCAAAGTCAACATTACCGCGTATGAATCGGGCATCTACGGCGGCATGGATGGGCAGGTCGTCACCATATCGCCCGATGCCATGGTCGACGAGCGTACCGGCGAAGGCCACTATACGGTGCGCATCCGCACCGACGCCCAAAACTTCCGAGGTCCCAACGGCCGACGCCTCGTGATCGGCCCTGGTATGACTGCAGACGTCAACCTGATCGGCGACAAGCGGTCGGTGATGGCCTATATCCTGTCGCCGTTCACCCGTCTGCGCGAGAATGCGTTCCGAGAGTAGTGACGGGTATCGTAGAGCGAGCGCCCTGCCCCGCACTACAACTGCGATCGGCGTTCTCTACTGCACGGCTATGTATGGCCTTGCGGCTTTTGCCGTCACCAACGACCCGATCTGGACCACGGTGATCGCGCTTTTGACGGCGGTCATATCGTGGGAACCTGTTGGCCCCTGTGCATTATTGGGACACAGATTCACGGTAGCTCGATGTGGGGAGCTTCTCGACGTCAAACGCACCGGCGGCTAAAGCTCGTTTATTATGAAAAAACGAGAGCGGCGGCTACGCTTCACCCGATGTTACCCAGCGCTGGGTATCGTGCGAAGCCGGTATCCTCTGCCTCTGACTGTTTCTATCAGGTCTTGACCATTGTACTGAGCCATTTTTTTACGAAGCCGGCTTACAAAAACGTCAAGTGACCTAATATCATACTCGCTAGACTCAATGTCTACATTTAGTAGACTTGACCGGTCTTTTACTGCCCCTGGTTCAATAAATAGATTTACAATTATCCCATATTCGGCGTTTGTTAGAGATATAATATCACCTGTTGGAGAAAATAGGAGACATCTATCTCTATTTATTATCCAGCCCTCATACGAGAGTTCCGATCCTGAGTGGGGACTTCGTTCAGCCGATGCCTCAATTAGCTTCTGAGCATCAGTTATGCGGCGGCGCAGCAGTGCACGAACCCTAGCCTTGATTTCACGGGGGCTACACGAAAGAGCAACGCAATCATCGGCGCCTAATTCTAACGCCAGAACAGTATCGACTTCATCATCCGTTTCAGATCGCACAAAAAGGTGAAATAGTTCCCCCTTCAAAGAAAGCTTTTGGATTAATGATATACTATCTGCATCTGGGACGATTGCGTCGAGTATGACTAGGTCATACGTATCTGCCGATAGTAAATCATTCAAGCTTTGAGCTGTATTTACCTGGTGTATTTCATAAAGCTGATGAGAAAGATATTCTTTAATGGCGCCATTTCCGCTCGGCGAACCAACTATTACTAGTTTTGGCTTTTGAGCGCTTGAATGCTCGCCAATCATAACCGTGTCTATAATTGGGGAGTGTTCGTTGTCAGGCATAGGATGGTTCTCGATTAACCCACAGACGGCCTTTAACGCAGGTTCGTGATAAAAAAACCCTAGCTTGCATTTTCCAAAGCAGGGCAAAGGAAATTAGTGGTTAGCGGTATGCCGTTTGGGCACGGGAGCGAGATCACGTTAGAATGTTGCCCTTACCCTAAGGGTTCAATAACCGCGCTACGCCATGTATCATTTTTGTCACATTCGGCGGGGAAGTCCATCTTCCCGTCATTTTATGACAGCGATCGCTTGCACATACCCCTTTAAGACGGCTTAAATTCAGTCAGAAATAGAAAAGCAGGTCAGGGGTTCTACCATGAAATTTTATCGCCTCCTCGGCGCCACGGCACTTACCGGCGTTGCCATAATCACGCCGAGCATTGTCTCGGCTCAAACGCAGCCTTCGCCCATGCAGGCGCAGTCTGATGCTGCTGCGGTAGAAGCGTCTGCGGAACCTTCGGCGCAGAACGCCCCGAACACTGCCGTCGCAACAGGCGAGGCGACAGCCACGACCGGTGGTGACATTGTCGTCACCGGATCGCGTATTCGGTCACCCAATATTCAATCGACGTCGCCTATCACGACGGTATCTGGCGAACAGCTCTTTCAGACCGGAAAGGTTTCGGTCGGCGATACGCTGAACGAACTGCCCCAGCTGCGTAACACGTTCAGCCAGCAGAACTCGACTGTAGGTCTGGGTACGCGCGGTCTTAACCTGATCGATCTGTACGGCCTTGGTACGCAGAGGACGCTCGTGCTCGTCAATGGACGTCGTCATGTCGCGGGCGATATCCTGAACAGCGGTGTCTCGGTCGATATCAACACGATTCCATCGGATTTGATCAAGGACATTCAGATCCTGACCGGTGGTGCCTCCGCCGTTTATGGCTCCGATGCCGTCGCAGGTGTCGTCAATTTCGTTTTGAAGGACGATTATGATGGCGTGAGCCTTCGGGGCCAATCAGGCATCAGCAAGTATGGCGATGCTGGCGCGCAGCTGATCGGCGTTATCGCAGGCAAGAACTTCGGTGGTGGGCGCGGTAACATTACCGTCACTGGGGAATACGCACACCAAGAGGATTACTACGCGAGCGGCCGGCCGAACGTTAAACAGGTCAACGGCTTCGTCACGGTTGATACGGACCCGGCTGGCTCCGTGAATGGCGCCGACAACGTCTTCGATCGCGCATTCTTCAATGACATCCGGTCGACGACTATCTCGACCGGCGGGCAAGTTGGGATCCGGTACCGGGCAGGTTTGGCTGGTGCGCCCTGCGGTAACGACGCCGTCGGAACGTCATACACCTGTTCGTATCTGTTCCAGCCTGGTGGAGCATTGGCCCAACAGAACGGCCTGCGGGTCGGCTTGGGACCGAACGGCAGCTTCATAAACGGTAATGGTTATAACAGTCGTCAAGGCCAGCTTTTGGTCCTGTCGCCTGATTTAAAGCGGTACTCGTTCAACCTGCTTGGCCACTACGAGATTTCGCGCGCGTTCGTTCCGTTTATTGAAGCCAAGTACTCACGCAGCGACGCACGTGGTTCGCAGAGCGGTCCATTCTTCTCGCAGGGGCAAACCTTGGGAGACGCGACGACTGTGACGGGAGTATCGGACTTTTCGTACTTCACGACCGGCGACGTTAATCGTGAAGGCATTCGGCTCGACAATCCCTATCTCGGTGCCCAAGCCCGCGCGACATTGGCTACGCAGCTAGCGGCGGGGGTGAACTCCGGCGTGAATCCTAACAGCGGGGCTGCGTTTGGCACGACAGCAGGAGGACTGGCGCGACAGAACGCGTCGTTGGCACAAATCGCTGACGGTTCCTATCGCTTCTCCCTCCGTCGCAACTGGCTCGATCTTGGTATTCGCGACGAGCAGATCCGTCGTGAAACCTACCGGATCGTTGGCGGCGTTCGCGGTGATTTCAATGACGATTGGCACTACGAATTGTCGGCCAACTACGGTGAGTTCAAGGAAAAGAATCTCATCCAGGGCAACATCAACACGCAGCGCTATCTGCTGTCTGTCGATTCGACGAGAAACGCAGCCGGCCAAGTCGTCTGCCGGTCACAGGTGGACCCTCGCTATGCAGGAAGCGATGTCGGCGGCAATCCGGCACAGCTCGCGGCAGACATCGCTGCTTGCGTACCTATCAATCCCTTCGGCGATGGTTCGGTGTCCCAAGCTGCCCGTGACTATCTGACAGTCGCGTCACGTGCTCAGGGCAAGATCACTCAGTTCGACGCAACCGGCTTCGTGTCAGGGGATCTTAGCCAGCTGTTTTCGCTTCCTGGCGGTCCAATCGCATTCGTTGTCGGTGGCGAATACCGTCGTGAAACGAACTACTACGATCTGGATGACTTCACCCAGGCTGGATACGCTTTCTATAACGCGATCCCGACATTGAATCCGCCTACCGCCTTCGCGGTGAAGGAGGCATTTGGTGAGCTGCGCGTTCCGCTTCTTAAGGATCTGCCGCTAATTCGCGAATTGACGGTAAGCGGTTCCGGCCGTGTTTCGGATTACAAGGGCGCAGCTGGTACGGTCTACGCGTACTCTGGCGGCATCCAGTATCGTCCTGTGGAAGACCTGATGTTTCGGGGAAGCTACTCTAGGTCGGTGCGTGCGCCTAACCTAGGTGAGCTCTATTCCGCGCAGTCGCAGAATTTTACGCCGGCACCTGACGATCCCTGCTCGGCACGCAACCTGGCGACAGGTTCTGCAAACCGCGTCGCAAACTGCGATGCTGCCGGTCGTCCAGCGGGTTATGATTACGTCTATACTGCATCACTGGAATTGGTCAGCGGCGGCAACCCCAACCTCAAAGCGGAAAAGTCCGACTCTTACACGGGTGGTTTTGTCCTTACGCCATCGTTCGTTCCAGGGCTTTCGATCTCCGGCGACTATTATGACGTTACGGTCAACAACGTGATCACCGCCACGGGTACCGCCCAAGACATTCTGAATCTGTGCTACGACTCAACGTCGTTGGATAATCCCTTCTGCGGTCTTTTCAAACGCGCTGGTGCAAATGGCGGCCCCGCTGGCGAACAGCCTTTCCAGGTCCTGCAGGGTTCACTGCTTCAGTCTACGGCTAACTTTGCAAAGCTTAAGGTCCGTGGTGTTCAGGCAAACGTAAACTACAACCACAAGTTTGATTGGGGTACTGGTTTCGTACAAGCGACATATGTACGTTCTATTCAGTACGACTCGTTTACCAATCCAGCTGATCCAACGTTCAAAGATCGGCTGCTCGGCGAATTGGGCAATCCAAAAAACCGGTTGTCGTTTAATGCTGGTGCCAGTGTAGGTAAAGTTGGGCTCAATTATGGGTTCCGTTATATCGGCGCAGCTTATCTTAATAATTATGAGGATTATAATGGCCTGAACGGTCTACCGCCGCAGAATGCTGATTATGCACCGATCAAGCAGTATCCCGCGGTCGGTTATCACGATATTCGCCTTCAAGCGGACGTATCAGACCGCTTCAATACATATATCGGCGTCGACAATATTGGTAACAAGCAGCCTCCTTACGGTTTGACTGGCGTTACCGATGGTTCTGGTATCTACGACGTTCGAGGTCGTTATCTGTATGTTGGTGCAGTAGCCAAATTCTAATCCGCTTTGTGGACGTAAGATCGGGGGTCGGTGGTTTCCACCAGCCCCCGATTTGCGTTATGCGGTTGTGATGTCGAATAGTGCGTCACTACACGTGGTGGATCGGCTTATCGCCGGCCACCGTATTCCTGAAGCTATATCAGCGCTTGCGGCCGCGGCTGATCGCCAAGACCCTGAAGCGCTATTTCGGCTTGGGTTTTGGCAGGTCGTTGGAGACATTCTACCGCGCGATCTAGCCGCCGCGCGTGTCGCAATCGGTAAAGCTGCGTCTCTTGGCCATCATGAAGCGCAGATGATGCAGATTGCGCTCACGGCGAACGGAAGCGGCGCCCCGGCGGATTGGAAGGCCGCCAGGTTGTTGCTGGAAGCGACGTCAGAGGACAATTATCATGCCAGGGAAGTCCTGGGGCTGATCCGCGACATGAGCCTAAAAGATGACGGATCACCTGCACAGGCACTGGCTGCCGAACCATTATCGCGCGACGGCACATTATCACGCGTTTCGGCGTTCCTAACGCCGCTGGAATGTCAGCATTTGATGCATAGCGCGGCAGATCTTTTGACTCCGGCACTCGTCATCGATCCGCGAACCGGTCGAAAAATTCTGAACCCGGTTAGAACGTCCGATACTGCAAGCATCGGACCGCTGCGGGAGGACTTGGCGATCAGAGCGATCAATCTGCGCATCGCCGCGCTGAGCGGTAGCTCGGTCTTTGCCGGTGAGGCTCTGACAATCTTGCGGTATCAGGTTAATCAGCAGTTCCGACTACACTCAGATATATTGTCGTCTTCCAATAACCAAAGAGTTAAGACCGTTATTATTTACCTTAACGATAATTTTACTGGCGGACAGACGGCTTTTCCTAATATTGGAATTAGTATTACACCAAAAATCGGTGATGCCATAACATTTTCTAATATATACCGGGATGGTCGTGCAAATACCAATAGCAATCATGCCGGACTGCCAGTCCTAAAGGGCAGTAAATGGATCGCCACACGTTGGATACGTGAGAATCCGTTTAACATTTGGAAAGGCCCAGAACGAGTATTATAAATCTCAGTGCTATGAGGATAATACTTAAAATTATGTGGTATTAGCCGTATTCAAGATGGGGCATCCCGCGGATTCGGACTGGTTTGGCGGTACGCTGCTACGATGCGTGAAACGGTAGGTTCACTAACGCCATAAAGGCGGGCCATTTCGGCACCTGACTTACGCCCGGAAACAACGGACTCGGCAATTTCACGACGTTGCTTATCGGCAAGCTTGCGCCGGCGCCCGCCAATCCTCCCCTCTGCGCGGGCCTGAGCGAGGCCAGCGCTGGTGCGCTCGCGGATCATCGCGCGCTCGAACTCGGCAAAGCTGCCGACCATCTGCATCATCATTCGCCCTGCGGCCGTGGTGGTGTCGATCGCTTCGGTCAACGAGCGGAAGCCCGCCCCAGCCAGCTCGATCCGTTCCATGATTTGCAGCATGTCCTTAAGGCTGCGAGACAGCCGGTCGAGCTTCCAGACAACCACCACGTCGCCGTTGCGTAGCTGGCCGATCATCTCCAGAAGTTTAGGTCGGTCCCACCGTCCGCCGCTGGCGGTCTCCTCAAATACGCGCTTACAGCCGGCCGTATCGAGCGCGCGGCATTGAGCCGCGTTCGACTGGTCATCGCCCTTCGACACACGGGCATAGCCGATCAGGTAGGGTTCGCGGGTCATCCGATCTCTTTCACAAACGGCCGTATCCGGAGGCGGAAACAGGAGCGACGGGTTTCCGCCGCCTTCCGCCTTTCACAATCCTCTTTCATTAACCAAGCAAAAGGCAAGAGGTTTTTGGAGGATGAAACATGCCCGCACGCATTCCAATGACCGAGCGGCAGCGCGCCGCACTGCTGGCGTTGCCTGATACCGAGACGATGGTTGTGCGACATCATGGCCTCGACGCCGAAGACATGTCGGCGATCGGTATCGCCCGCACTCCTGCGACGCGCCTGAGCTATGCCCTGCAACTCTGCTGCCTGCGCTACCCTGGACGGCATCTGCGCGCCGGCGAGCTGTTGCCTGCGATCATGCTCGACCATATCGCCGACCAGGTTGGGGTTGATGCGGGTGTCATCGCTGACTTCGCACGGCGTACGCCGACCCGCTACGATCAGCTTGCCGCCATCAAGGCACGGTTTGGTTTTGCCGATCTGAGCCTGCCAGTTCGCACTTCGATGATGGCGTGGCTGGCGACCGAAGCCATGCCCATCGTTGACGGGCGCATTCTGCTCGGCCGACTAATAGACGAGCTGCGCACCCGTCGCATTGTCATCCCCGGTATCAGCGTCGTGGAGCGGATGGCGGCCGAGGCGATGCTTCGGGCGGAAACCGACTTGGTCGCCGCGGTCGACGACACACTCGATACAGAGATGCGACAACGTCTCGACACGCTGGTGGATGACAAGGTGCATGACCGACAAAGCCGCTTTTCCTGGCTGCGCGAACCGGAGCCCCGCGTCGCGTCTGCCTCGCTCGCCGAAATCCTCGAGAAGGTCGCGCTGATCCGGTGGACCGGCATTTCCCGTGTTCCGATCAATCCTGGGCACGAACCACGCCTGACGCAATTCGCTCGCGAAGGTGTGCGCTATACCGCTCAGGCTTTCCAACAGATGCGCCCTGCCCGCAGGCGGGTCATCCTGCTTGCCACGCTGCGCGAGATGGAGGCCACGCTTACCGACGCGACGATCGCCATGTTCGGCGCCTTGATGGGACGCGCGCACCTTCGTGCTCGCAAACGCCTTGAACAGCGGGTTGCGGTCTCGGGACGCGAGGGACGCGACCGGCTGATGCGCATCGCCACGGTGCTGGAAACGGTCAGCCGAGCAGCACGCGCTGGTGAAGATATCGGCGATGCCCTCAGGGATATCATGCCTCTCGACATGCTCGATGCCGATGCGGCGATCATCCGTCGTACCGCCGCACCTCACAGGGATGATGTACTGAGCGAGATTGCAGCCGAGTGCCGGACCTTCAAGCGGGCAGGACCACAGTTCCTGCAAGCGATCGATTTCCACGGCCGGGCCGGCACAGCGACATTGCGCAATGCGATGACGGTCCTGTCGGATCTCGATGGCGACTGGCGCAAACCGCTTCCCGCCGACGTTCCGCTCAGTCATGTCGAGCGGCGCTGGCAACGCCATGTCGTGGTCGCAGGAAAGATCGACCGGACGCATTGGGAAATGGCGACTTACGGCGCGCTCGCCAATGCGCTGGCATCGGGTAATATCTGGGTGCCGACGTCGCGGATGCACCGGTCGCTGGACGTGCTGCTTGCGCCATCGCCAAGCGCATCGCTCCAACCGCCGTTTTCACTCGGTGATCCACATGCATGGCTCGATCAGCGCGCTGAGCAACTCGACAGCGCCTTGCGCGGCGTCGCCCGCAATCTGGATGGGCGTGATGCCGCCTTGTTCGCCGGGGAGAGGTTACGCTTCCCCAAAGAGAAGGATGATGACGGCGGACAAGATGAAGGGCGGCACCTGACCCTCGCCTGTTACGCCAAGCTGCCTGCTACCCGTATCACCGACGTGCTGTCGCAGGTCGAACACTGGACCGGCTTTACCCGGCATTTCGGTCATGTTTCAACCGGGTTGCCGCCTGCCGATCAGCGCGCCTTCCTCGCCACCCTGATTGCCGAAGCGACCAATCTCGGGTTGTCGCGCATGGCCGAGGTATGCGGCGCGGGATCACGCCGCGCGCTCCTGCGCATGCAGACATGGCACATGCGCGAGGAAACCTTTCGGGCGGCGCTCGCCTGCCTGACCGATGCCATCCACGCCGAGCCGATCGCGGCTTGGTTCGGACAGGGACACCGGGCGTCCGCGGATGGCCAGGCGTTCTATCTGGGCGGACCGGGAGAAGCCGGCGGAGCGGTCAACGCCCATTATGGTCGCGATCCGGTGGTCAAAATCTACACCACCATCACTGACCGGTACGCACCACTTCACCAGACCGTAATCGCCGGCACGGCAGGGGAAGCCATTCATACGCTCGACGGTATCCTCGGCCACGACAGCAACGCCGATCTCACCGCGCTGCACGTCGATGGGGGCGGCGTTTCCGACATCGTGTTCGCGACAATGCACCTTCTCGGGCTCGACTTCGAGCCGCGCATCCCCCGCCTGTCGGATCGACGCCTCTACGCCTTCGAACCCTCGAAGCGTTATGGCAGGCTCGCGCCGCTATTCGGCCACAAGCTCAACCGGGATCTGATTGTCAGCCACTGGCCGGATATCGAACGTGTCATCGGCGCGATGCGCGACCGCACCGTCACGCCCTCACTGATTTTGAAGAAGCTGTCTGCCTACCGCCAGCAGAACAGCCTGGCCGCGGCATTGCGCGAGGTCGGGCGGATCGAGCGCACGCTGTTTACCCTGCGTTGGTTCGAGGATCCGGCGCTGCGCCGCACTGTTACCGCCGAATTGAACAAGGGCGAGGCGCGCAACAGCCTGGCCCGGGCAGTCGCCTTTCATCGGCTCGGTCGATTCCGCGACCGTGGCCTGGAGAACCAGCAAACCCGTGCGGCTGCGCTCAACCTCGTCACCGCTGCGATCATCCTGTTCAACTGCCGGTATCTCGGTCGCGCCGTGGACGAAATGCGCCATCGGGGAAGCGCCATCGATCCCGCGATGCTGTCTCGCCTGTCGCCGCTGGGCTGGGACCGCATCAATCTCACCGGCGATTATGTCTGGTCCGATCGCCTCGATCTCGACGCCGACGGCTTCATGCCACTGCTGATCAAACCGCTACCGTGAATCCGTGTCCGGATAATGCACAGGGGCCCTGTTGCTGCCTTTACCTCACGTCGAGCAGCCCGCTGATCCCCTCGGGTCTATAACTTCCTAGCTCGGCCGTATGTCGAGCTCTTGTTATGCCACGACCTGTCCTGACCTGCTCCCCAGATTTCATGCCATTGGTAAGTTAGCCCGTCAGAGGCTTTGTTGCAAAACTGACGCTGGAGATTCCCCGAAGGAATCGAGCGGGATAGATGGGCGTGATGCCCAAACCTGCTGCACCTAAATATCGCACGACGAACTGGCCGGAGTATAATGCAGCGCTGAAGCTGCGCGGATCGCTGGAAATATGGTTTGATCCGCAGATGCACTGGCTGTCGAAGCCGCGTGGTCGTCCTGGGCGGCCGATGCGATTTTCGGACAGCGCCATTGAGCTCTGCCTGACGCTGAAATCGCTGTTCAATCTGCCATTACGGCAAGTGACAGGGCTGGTGGCGAGCATGATCAAGCTTGCCGGGTTGGACTGGCCGGTGCCGGATTATACGACACTGTGCCGACGGCAGAAGACCTTGAAAGTCGAGCTTGGCGGCCGGCACAGTTCAGGCGGCCTGTGCCTTCTGGTTGACAGCACAGGGATCAAGATAACGGGTGAAGGAGAGTGGAAGACGCGCAAACATGGCGCTTCCTACCGCCGCCAGTGGCGCAAGGTACATCTGGGGATCGACGCGGCAACGCTGGATATCCGGGCCATCGAGGTCACGACGAATGCCATCGGCGATGCGCCGACGCTGCCCGATATACTGGCGCAAATCCCTCAGGACGAGCACATAGTCAGGGTTGGCGGAGATGGCGCTTACGATACCAGGGCGTGCCATGCGGCCATCGCAGAACGTGGTGCCGATGCGGTCATCCCGGTCCGTTGCAACGGGCAACCATGGACAAAGGACGGCCCCGGCGTCGATGCTCGCAATGAAGCGCTACGCGCTACAAAGCGCCTTGGCCGCGCTATTTCGAAGAAGTGGAGCGGCTATCATCGTCGCAGTCTGGTCGAGACCAAAATGCACTGCTTCAAGCTCCTGAGCCAACGCGTTGTGGCCCTTACCTTCGATCGTCAGATCACCGAGCTCAAAATTCGTGCTGCAATCCTCAATCGCTTCTCCAAAAGGTCGTGTCCCAACGCGTGGTGTAGTTTCGGCGGCGTAGCCGCATCGATCTCCGGCTAGGCCGGCATGGGTCAGGCGGCCATGGATGGCAGCGTGACGGCAGGATCATCGCTCAATTGTGTCACGCTTTCCAGCGTCATGTAGCGGCCCCGCTGGACCGCCCACTCATCGTTCTGCTCCAGCAGCAAGGCGCCGACGAGGCGGGTGATGGGCCTCCTCGTTAGGGAAGATGCCGACGACGCCGGTGCGTCGCTTGATCTCACCGTTCAGGCGCTCGAGTGGGTTGGTGCTGTGCAGCTTGGTGCGATGCTGCGGCGGGAACGACATGTAGGCGAGCACGTCCTCCTCAGCCGTGTCCATCAGCTTGGCGAGCTTCGGGACGCTGGGTCTGAGCTGGTCGGCGACCTTGCGCCACTGCCCCTTGGCGGCCTCGGGCGTTTCCTGGGCATAAGCCGTGGCGATAAAGGCTGAGACGACGCGGCGACCGCTCTTGCCGGCATGGGCCGTGGCGTTGCGCGCGAAGTGGACGCGACACCGCTGCCACGTAGCGCTGAACACCCGCGATACGGCTGCTTTGATACCCTCGTGTGCATCCGAGATGACGAGTTTCACGCCACGTAAGCCCCGCCTCGCGAGGCTGCGCAGGAAGTCTGTCCAAAACGTCTCGGCTTCCGACGCGCCGATGGCCATGCCGAGAACCTCGCGCCGGCCGTCGCCGTTCACGCCGACCGCGATGGTGACCGCGACCGAGACGATGCGGCCGGCTTGACGGACCTTCAAATAGGTGGCGTCGACCCAGACATACGGCCAGTCGCCTTCGATAGGCCGCTCGAGGAACGCCTTCACGCGGACGTCGATCTCCTCGCACAGCCGGCTGACCTGGCTTTTCGAGATGCCCGACATTCCCATCGCTTTCACCAAGTCGTCGACCGACCGGGTCGAGATGCCTTGGATGTACGCCTCCTGGACAACCGCGGTCAGCGCCTTCTTGGCAAGCCGGCGTGGTTCGAGGAAGGCCGGGAAATAACTGCCCGTCCTAAGCTTGGGGATCCGCAACTCCACCGTGCCGGCGCGCGTCTCCCAGTCGCGGTAGCCGTTGCGCTGGGCGAGGCGATCACTGCTCTTCTCGCCATGCCCTGCCCTGCGCCGGTTAGGCTGCCGACCTCCAGGTCCATCAGCCGCTGCGCGGCAAAGCCGATCATCTCGCGCAGGAAATCTGCATCCGCGCTCTTTCCCACCAGCGCCTGCACGTTCATCGTATCGTCGGTCATCGAAGGTCTCCGTTGGTTGAGTTTCGCAACCCCAACCTATCCGAAGATCTCCGATGGCCACCCCTCAGCTACACCACGTCGCGGGACACAACCGGCTGCCGTAGCGCCAAAGGCGGCCATGAAGGCAAGAAACAACCGACGTTGCATCCTCGGAAAGTGCCACAGGCCATGTCTGCTATCCACCCATTCCGGTCATCCATGATGCAAAAATCAAAAGTTTTGCATCAGCGCAGCGGCCTAAAGCGGTCGGTCGGCAGTCGCCCACATGCAGACACTCGCGTGCCGATGTGCATTGCCTGACAGCCGCCATTCGTTCAGCCTGTTGATGCAGCAGGAGCAACCGCATGGCCGAATACCATCGACAGATATTCGTCTTCGAACAGGTCAGTTCCTCAAAAGCCATTCGGTATGTCTGCTATGAGAACCTCGGGACCGGCCAGTTCGCCGTGTCCAGCGGGGAGGTTCTAACCGCTCCTCAAGACGACGAAACATTGGCCTTCCATACTCGGCAACAGGCGGAGCATTTCATCACGGAGGGCGTCTCGGGTTGGTTCGATAGCCTGTTGGAAGCCGTGGCAGACTTTGCGTTCGTCATGGACAATGAGTGCAGCTAATGTCGGATGACTGCTAACCATGCCCGAAAGCTGCCAGTCCGCTGACCACCAACTTTCCGCAGTCGTGATGCAAAAATCACAAGTTTTGCATCAACTTAAAAATGGCCGGAATGCAGGCACTTCCGCGATGCATAATTCCGATGCACAATCAGCGCATGATTTACGGCTAGCTGCGATGCTCGGCAGCGACGAAGCGCTCACGCGCGAACTGGTTCGTCGGCTTCCTGCCCTTCTGCCCGGCATGCCGGCTTAATCGGGCAGCCCACTCAGGCGTTCCAGCATCCGGAAGCGGGCCTGGCCACTTCCGGATGCCCCGCGTCAAAACGCCAGCCGAACTCCCGCGCGGGCCGACGCGCGATGGTCCGCGTCGCCGCTCTCGCCGGAAAGCGCGCCGAACACCGCCAGACGCTGCGTCACGGCGATGTCGGCACCGAGCGTCGCCGTCGCGAGCAGGGGTGCGCGGGCCGCGCCCGTCGCCAGCAACCCGAGGTCGCCGCCGCCCAGCGCAGCCAGAGCATAGGGGGTGCGCCCCTTTACCTGATACCGCGCACCGATCGTCAGATACGGCCGGGCGGTCGTTATACCGCCCGGCGAAACGGCACTTGCAAAGGTCAGGCTGCCGTCGACGAACGCCGCAGTGGTGCGCTGCTTGGCAACTGTAAGCGCGAAGGCGCTGCCCCCGGTTTCCGCCACGCCGTCGCGCGTGGTGCGGATCGCGGTGCCGCCGATTCTCGGCCGCACCGTCCAGGCGTCCGACAGCGGTACTGCGGCATCGATGCTCGCGTCCGCAGTCCAGCTATGCAGGTCGTAGCGCCCAAACGCCGTCCCACCCGGCAGCGCGCGACGCGTGTCCGCCTGCGCGCCGTCATAGGCGACCATCGCCTTCATGCCGACCGCGCCACGCTGCACGCGGCCGTGCACGCCCGCGACGCCGCCATCGGCCTGCGTCCGCGCACCAAGGCCGGACAGGGTCTGGTGGCCGTTCAGCCACCCGCCGAACGCTCCCAGCGACCAGCCCTCGCCTGCGACGCCGATGCCGGCGAGGAAGCCATAGCCGTTGACGGTGGTCCGCGCGGTGCCGCGCGCGACGTCCGCGCCCAGGGTGCGCGTGCCGCTAAGCGCTGAGGCGAAGGTGTACACCCCCGGCGTGTCGCGGGTCGGCGCGAAGGCGCTGCCGCGCGCTGCGTCGGCCAGCGTCAGCCCGTTCTCCACGCCGATCTGGCGTGCGGCGGCATAGGGTTCGGGGGTGACCTGCGAGAACGCCGCGGCATTGGTGCCCCCAGATGCGCCAACCAGCAGCGGCGCGGCGGCGATCAACGCGGCGCTCGCCTGCCCGCTAGTCAGGACGCCGTTGATGTAGTCGATGCTGTTGCGCACCTGGCCGGTATAGCCCGCGTCGTTCCGGAACTGGCCGAGCAGCCGGATGGTGTTGGCATCCTGCACCACGTAGCCGAACAGCGAAGCGGGCTTGACGACGGTGGTGAAGCTGCCGGTGATGCCGCTGCTGGTCGTGATGAGATCAAGGCTCTGGCCCGGCGTCAGCGTGCCGGTCGAGACCAGTTGCAGCGTCGCCCCGCCGGCGATCGTCAGCGCGCCGTTAATCACCAGCTTGTCGGATATCGTCGGCGTAATCTCGAACAGCGATGTCGAGGTCGAGGCCAGCGCGACATTGCCGTTGACCGTCATCGTTCCCGGTGAGGCGCCGGGGCTGAGCGTTCCCGCAACCGCGATGTTGCCGGTGACCGTGCCTGCCGAGCCGAAGGTCGCGCCCTGGCTCACGGTGAACGCCGCGGCGGTCATGCTCGAGCCCGCCAGTCCAACCAGCCGCCCGCCGGTCAACGTGACATTGCCCAGCGAAGCGGCGCCCGCGATGGTCGCGAACCCGCCGCTCATCCGATATGCCTCGACATTGGCGATGCTCGAGAACGCGACCGGCGCCGTGGCGCTGCCGCCCGACACGTCGATACTGTCGGTGCCCGCGCCGCCGTCCACCGCGTCCGCAAATCCGCCGGCGATGATGAAGCGGTTGTCGGCCGATCCGAACGCCACGCGTGCCGCGAGGCCCGCGTCGGCGGCGATCGTCAGGTTGCCCGCCGCGGCCAGCGTGTCATAGGCGAAGCCGCCACCGCCGAGCGTCAGCGTGCCTGAGCCTTCGGTCGTCAACCGTGCGAAGTTGGTGAGCGTGCCCGCGCGCAGGCCTAGATCGCCAGCCGACAGGTCGAGCGTTGCCGCGTTGCTGCCTGCGCCCCCGGACACGATGCCGGCGAGCGTGCCGCCCGCCGCCAACCGGAAACCGTCATTGCCCGCGCCGAGATCGATCGTCCCCGCGAGCACGCCGCTCCGCGTCACCGTCACCGTCTTGTCGCCACCGGCGATCGCGATCGACTGCCCGTCGCTGCCGAGCGTGCCGGCGATGGTCAGTGCGTTACCCGTAAGCGCCAGCGTCTCGAACCCGGTGGCGGTACCTGCCAGCGTCACGGCGCCCGTATCGGTCAGCCGCAGCGTGTCAGTGCCGAGGCCCCCGTCATAGCGGCCGGCCAGCGTTGCCGCGCCGATCGCGAGCGTGTCGTTGCCTGAACCAAGCCGGACCGCACCGACATCGCCGTCGAGCGTCACTTGCGTCGCCGGACCGGTCGCAGTGATCTGGCCTACCGCGTAGCTGCCCAGTCCCAGTGATAGGCTGGTACCGGTGAGCGCGATCGACTCGAAGTTCTGGTCGAGCGTCAGCGCCAGCGTGCCGCTGCCGTCCACCGCCAGCGTCTGGAAATTGGCGCGCGCGCCGATGCCGACGCGGTCGCCCCCCAGCACCACGCGGTAGAGATTGGTGCCTGCACCTCCGTCGACGCTGCCATTGGCGCTGCTGCCGAGCCCTTCGACATAGGTGTCGTCGCCGGCGCCGAGCAGCACCGCGCCGCCGATCGCACCGGTGTTGATGACGATATCGTTGCCGTCCGCCAGCGTTATCCCGCCCGCGATCGTGCCGGCATTGACGAGGGCCAGGGGGCCACTGCCGGCCGATCCCGTGACGGTGGTCTCGCCCTGGGTCGCCAGCGTCTGGCCCGCCGCGACTGTAAGGGTGCCGCCGGTAAGGCCGATCGTGTCGACGCCGAAGCTGCCCGAGAAAACGCCCGTCCCGGTGCCGGTCTGTGTCACGCGTTCGAAATTTGCGATCTGCGATGCGGCGAGCGACACCGTGCCGCCTGTCGTGGCCAGCTCATAGCTATCCGTGCCGTCGCCGCCGTCGGCGAGCCCATTCGAGGCCCCTCCTACCCGCTGGATGAAGCGATCGTCGCCCGCGTAGAGATCGACCAGGCCGTTGATCGTGCCGGCATTGTCGACCGTGTCTGTGCCGGCATCCAGCCAGAGGTCGCCGGTTATCGTCCCGGTGTTGCGGATCATGTTGTCGAAGGCACCGTAGGTGACGATGGCGGCGCTCCTCGTTGTGCCGACCGCACTGATCGTGCCTGCGTTGATCAGGTTCAACGCGCTGTCCTGGGCGAGGATGGCATAGGCGCGGTCGCCGGTCGCGCTGATCGTGCCGCCGGCTGCGTTGGTGATCGTTCCCGACAGGTTGGCGCCCTGCACGTTCAGTCCGTAGGCGCCGGAGGGATAGTTTCCGCCCGTCACCGGCATGGCCGTCGCCGAAATGGTGCCGGTGTTGGTCAGCGCATAGGCGAAGGGCTGCGACGGCGATTGGATATAGAGGTTGAGCGCATACGCGGATCCCGGGCTCTGGGCGGAGATCGTGCCGCTGTTGGCGATGCTCGCCGTGCCGCCATTCCCGCGGACGCCGATCTCGAAGTCGGCGGCGGTGGTGCCGTTGCTGCTGGTGATCGTGCCGCTGTTGGCGACGCCGAACGACACCGGCGCCTCGGCGGAGTCGGACAGCAGCGAGGTGTACAGGCCGCCGTCGATCCGGCCGCTATTCTCGATCGTCATGCTCTGCGTCGCGTACAGGCCGGCTGCCTGCGTATAGTATGTCGCCGTGCTCGAAACGCCGATCGTGCCGCTGTTGGTGAACGACGGCACCGTTGCATACACGCCGCCCGCTACCGCGCCGGCGTTGCTCAGCGAGGCAAGAACCTGATCCGAGGGGAAGATCGAACCGGCGAGATAGGGCGAAGACAGCGGATAGGGCAGCGACGTCGTCAGCATACCCGCAATATTCGCCTGGTTGACGATGCTACCGGTGCCGACGACGTAGAGGTTGCCGTTGAACGTGTCGCTCGCAGTCGCGGTCACGACGGTATCGACACCGACTGCCTGGACCAGCGAATCCTCGAAATTGCGTACGCCGGCCGGGGTGATGTCCACCGTACCGCTGCTGGCGAACGCGCGGCCATAGATGTCGGTGCCCTCGCCGCCATCGATGATACCCGAAACGCCGAGCGCATCGCCGGTCTGGAGCAGCAGGTCGTTGCCCGTCCCGAACAGCAGGTCGCCGGCGATCGTGCCGCCGGCCGCAATGTAGCTGGAGGAGCCGTAGCTGCGCGAATTGGGCCCCGCATACCCCAGATCGACCGTACCGGTGATCGTGCCTGCATTGCTGAGCGTCGCGGACTGGAGCTGGATCGCGTTACCCAGGCCGGCGATCGTGCCGCCGGCCTGATTGGTGACCTGCAGCAGATAGCCGGCATTGTCCGTGGTGATCGCGGCACCGCCGGTGGAGACCAGCGAACCACTGTTGACGATCGTCCGAGGGCCCGAGAAATCCGAAGAATAGAAATAGCCGAACTGCGCGGCGCTGCCGCCGACGCTGATCATGCCGCTGTTGGTGAGCGAGCCGAAGCCGGTCACGCCGGTTGACGCCTTGCCGCCGCTGGCCTGGGTGATGAGTCCCGTGTTGCTGACCACGGCGGCATTCGAAATCCCGGTCGCACCGTTCAGCGTGATGGTCCCGGCATTGGCGACGTTCGCGCCGCCATAGATCGCCGCCGTTGCATAACTCGTCTGATCGTTCACAACGACGCTGCCAGCGTTGGTGAAGCTGTCGCCCGCCAGCAGTGTAACGGCGCCGCCATAATACGCGCCGTTCGTGGTGGTGCGCGTGACGGCGATCGCTCCGCGACTGGTGATCGACAGCGCGCCGGTGGTCGTCATCGCGCCGGGATAGGTGATGGCATAGGTCGACTGGATCGCAGGCGCATTCGACGTCACGATCGCGGCGTCGAGGTCGACGCTGCCGTTGCCGGCAAGTTGAAGGGGCTGGACGCGGGTCTGACCGGCGGGCGCGGTCATCGTCAGCGCCGCGCCGTTTGCGAGCTGATAGCCGACACTGGCAAATGGCCCCACATTGCCGGTCGGAAGCGTGGCGGTTGCGTCCGCATTGACTGCGTACCGCAGTGCAGAGCTGCTACCGGCGGTGACGGTGCCGGTGATGCCGGCGAACTGGCCCGGTCCGGTGTTGACCAAATCGGTTACCAGCGTCGCCCCGTTGCCGAGCGACAGATTGCCGTTCAGCACGCCGCCTGTCTGCGCGATATAGGACAAGCTGTTGTCACCGCTGAACGCGCCATTGAAGGTTACATCGCCGTTGATCGTGCCAGCGTTGGCGACGCCCGCATTGAACGGACCGACCGAGATAGCGCCACCGCTGCCGCCATTGACCACGCCGCCAGCAGCGTTGATCAGATAGCCATAGCCCTGCACGCTAACTCCGGTACCAGCCGAGCTGATCGTGCCGGTGTTGGTCAGATAGATGCCGGTGAGCGCGCCGATGGTCGCGCCGCTGATCGTGCCGCTGTTCGATCCGGTATAGCCGACGTTCCCGTACAGATCGACGCCGACACCGCCGGTGGAGATGATCGTCCCGCTGTTGGTCAACACGCCGTCGAACAGCGACACGCCTGTGCCAGTGGCGGCGATGACCCCGCTGTTGATCACCGGGTTGTATGAGACCGATACGCCGGTGCCGCCGGTCACGGTCACGCTACCGCTGTTAGCGAAACTGTGGCTGCTCAACACGATTCCCGCCGATCCAGTGTTGCCCGTTAGAAGGGCAGTAATCGACCCCTCGTTACGGAACTGCGCGCTGGTGTCGAACGCGTAATCCAGATCGCTGACTGCGCGCGTGGCGAGCGCGATGGTCGCCTGGTTGACCACCGTGCCCTGCCCGGTGACGACCAGCGGGGTCGCGGTCGAGAAGCCGACCGTCAGCGTCGCCGTGACCTTCGCATCGGGCGCCAGCAGGAGTTGCCCAAAGCCCGCGTTCAGGTCGATCGGCGTCGTCACAAGGGTGTCGGTGGCGAACACCACCCGCTCGGTATTGGTGCCGCCACCCGCGTTGATCGTGCCCGTGATCCCCGTCGCCAGTGCACGCGTCCCCACGTAGCGCGCGATCAGCGTGTCGTTGCCGTTGCCCAGCGTCACTGATCCGTTGATCGTGCCGGCGGTCGAATCGATCGTGCTGCCGCCGTTGCCCGCGGTGACGTTGCCCGTCACGGTGCCACGGTTAGTGAAAGTGAGCGACGTCGACGCCGCGATCGCGGGCGCGCCTGCACTGCTGATCTGCCCGCCCGCCTCGTTGGTGACGGTCAGCAGACCGCCCGACAAGGCTGCGCCGCTGCCGGCATTTGCGATCGTCCCCGCATTGGTGACGGTCATGTAATAGTTCGGTCCGGCCAAGATCGTCGCCGCGACCGATGTCGATCTGATCACCGCGCCCGCCGCATTGGTGACCATGGGCCCATAACCGATCGTGGAATTGAGCGCGCTGCCCCCGCCGCCGTCGATACTGCCCGCATTGGCGAGCGTGGACAGCTGTCCGACGATCCCGCCGACGATGCTCGCGCCGGCGCGGTTGGTGATGGTCGAAAAGCTGGTGAGCAGGTTCGGATATCCCTGCGCGGTCGACACCGTGTTGGCGAGCAGCGCAGTCCCGCCGGTGCCGGTCACCGTGCCCGCATTGTCGACGCTGACGGAGACGGTGCCGTTTTCGTTGCCTGGCGACTGGAGCAGCGCCAGCGCCGTTGCGCCCGTCACGCTGCCGCCCGCGCCGACGGTCAGCGCCGTCTGTTGCGTGCTGTAATAGGAGCTCGGGTTCAGCGTTCCCGAGTTAACCGCGATCGCGGTCTGCCCCGGCGCGGAGACGGTGCCCAGCACGGTGAGCGTGTTCGTGGAATAGGGAGCCGAGCTAGCACGCGGCACATCCACCGCGATCGCCGGCGCGCTCGTGTTCGAGACGGTAGCGCCGCTCGCGACGATCAGTATCGTATCCCGGGTCGTCACGCGGACGCCATCAGTGTCGGTCCCGGCGCAGGTCGTCGTTCCGTTCGCCGTGGTCGGATCGGGCGCGCATTGCGCCTGAGCGACCGCCGGCAGCGCCAAGCCCCATGCCAGCGCGCTCGTCCCGAGCACAAACGACAAACGACGGCAGCGCACGGCCGGAGCAGAACGTATCACGATTGCATTCCCCCTAATCGGCATCTTTGCTGCCATCTTTCGTTTCTCTGCGCGACTTTCGACGACTTTGTCCAGTGGCGCGTAAATAGGCCCCGCATATCTCGACGGGCTTCTATTCGTAGCGATTGGGCGTAAGCGGTCACGGTCTTGTCGCCAATGCTCTAACTTCCGAACGTTTCGTAAGTCCTAAGTTTCGCGACACCTGCCCGGCCGACGCGTTTCCGCGCTTGATGGCGTCGCACAAGTCGGTTGCTTAAGTCTGCGGTTTCGATGCATAT